>Ga0114996_10003185_pt1 | contig 20599 bp, 19 predicted proteins | sample ArcticOcean_MG_C_4_FD_87039 | JGI IMG/M metagenome (GOLD analysis project Ga0114996, IMG submission 87039) | Marine microbial communities from western Arctic Ocean - ArcticOcean_MG_CB4_134 | ecosystem: Environmental > Aquatic > Marine > Oceanic | place: Arctic Ocean: Canada Basin | collected...
TAAATTGGTGAAGAAAGAAGCCGACGCTGTTCATGATAAAATTCAAATACTTGCAAAAGAATCAAGTCAAATTTTCGATAGACTCACAATACTTTCTAAAGAAATTACAACAATTAAACGACAAAGAAACGTTTCTAAACTTGTTCTAAATGGACTAAAAGATCAAATTAATATAATGAATGCCAAACTTGGTGGAGTCCTAAGAGATATGTCTAAACTTCCTGAAAGTGCAAGAAAGTCTGCAATGGAACTTTTCAATAGAAATGAAGCAAAGATGAAAGTTGACGTTAAAGAAGCTCTGAAAACAGGTAAGAAATTGAACAAAGATGATATTTTGAAACTTCAAAAGAGTTTGATGAGAAAATAATACAAACTCTTAATAAATTCTCTTTCCAGTATTATTCATGAGCCTTAAAGCATTAAAACTAGACTTAAAAAAACAATCAAGTAAAAATCCTGAAAAATTTTATCCAATTCAAGTTCTAAAGGAAAACGGATTTAATAGATCTAAATGTTCAAAATGTGGCACGTTATTTTGGTCAACAGTTCCAAGAAAAACCTGTGGAGAACCAGAATGTAGTGGAGGTTATTCCTTCATAAATGACGCTCCAACAAAATCAAAAATTGGCTATTTAGAAACTTGGGATAAATTTGCCTCAACTATGAAAAATCTAGGATACACACCAATTAAACGATATCCTACGGTTGCACGTTGGCGAGACGATACGTGGTTTACTCAAGCTTCAATTTATGCATTCCAACCTTTTGTGGTTGGTGGTGAAGTAAGTCCTCCGGCAAATCCATTAGTGATGTCTCAACCATCTCTGAGATTTAATGATATTGATAATGTTGGAATTACGGGTAGACATTATTCAACACACTTTCATCTAGGTCAGCACGCATTTCAATCTCCAGAAAATTATGATAAAGAAAAATATCTTTCAGATATAATTACTTGGTTAACAAAAGGAGTAAAAATTCCATTACATGAACTCCAATTTCATGAAGATCAATGGGGTGGCGGTGGAAACCTCGGAGTGTCTCTAGAATATTTTTCTCGTGGCGTGGAGCTCGGAAATCAAGTTTATATGACTTACAAAGTTACACCAAATGGTTACAAAAATTTAGACATAAATGTTCTTGATATGGGTTCAGGACAAGAACGTTATCCTTGGTTAACTTCGGGAAAACCAATAAATTTTGAACTAACAATGCCTCAAACTGTAAAATATCTTTACAAACAATCTGGAAGAAAACCGGATATGGACTTATGGACGAAATTTGTTCCAGTTTCAGGAAATCTTAATGTTGATGAAGTTGATGACATAGAAAAAATGTGGGCAAGTACTGCAAGAAAAATTGGTTACTCCAAAAACAAATTAAAGGATGAAATATATCCGATTTCTTCACTATACGCAATCGCAGATCACTCTAGAACATTACTTTTCGCTTTAGCAGATGGAGCATTGCCTTCAAATTCAGGTGGCGGTTACAATCTCAGAAGTATTTATCGTAGAAGTATGGATTTTGCAAATAAGTATAATGTAAAACTTGATTATTCAAAACTAATTGAACTCCATGCTAAAGAATTAAAACCTCAGTATCCTGAACTATCAAAAAGCGTAAAGTCAGTTCAAGAAATTCTAAAAGCTGAAGAAAGAAAATATAATCACTCTAAACTCATAAGCAAAAGAATAATTTCAAAAATAATTAAAACAAGTGTTGATGAAAATAAATTACTTGAGTTATATGATTCTCAAGGTATTACTCCTGAAGAATTATCTGAAGCTTCAAAGGGAAAAATAAATGTTCCAGCAGATTTCTATATGAAAGTTGCAGAACGACATGAAAAAAGAAGTGCTCCAAAACTTGAAGAAGAACAAGACTTAACTTTTCACGGGATTCCTCCAACAACAAAACTATTCTGGTTAGATGAACGTGCAAGAGAATTTGACGCAAAGGTTCTCAAAATAATCGATAATCGATATGTAATACTTGACAAAACATTATTCTACGCAACAAGCGGTGGACAAAATTTTGACAGTGGTTCCTTAAACATGAATCGTGTTGTAAATACTTTCAATCAAGGTCCATATATTATGCACGAAGTTGAAAATATTGATTTCAAGAAAGGTGATGAAGTAATTGGTAGAATTGATGATGAACGTCGTACAAATACAATGAAACATCACACTGCAACACACGTAATTGGTGGCGCGTCACGTAAAGTTCTTGGAAAACATATCTGGCAAGCAGGTTCTGATGTGAATGAAGAAAAAGGTAGATTGGATATTACTCATTTTGATTCCTTGACAAGTAAACAACTTAAGAAAATAGAAAAAGTTGCAAACAAGGCAGTTCAAGATAAAATTGTCGTGGAAAAGGTAATCCTATCAAAAGACTTGGCAGAAAAAAGATTTGGATTTACACTATATCAGGGTGGCTTCGTTCCTGGTGGAGATGTTCGAGTTGTTCATGTTAAAGGTTTTGACGCTCAGGCATGTGGGGGAACACATTTAGATAATACAAAAGAAATAGGACGGATAAAACTTCTTGGTTCAAAAAGAATTCAAGATGGAGTAATTAGAATCTCTTACGTTTCTGGAAAGATTGCAAAACAACTTGAAGAAGAAGAACAAAAACTTGGTTCAGAAATACTTTCAGCATTTGGCGTAAAATCTGGAACGGTTACTCTGGGAGAAATTGCAGATGCTGCAAAAATATTGAAATCTCAGAAAGAACATTTACCAAAAACAATTGCTAGATTCATAAAAGAAATGCGAGAAATGAGTAAGAAGTTAAATAAACCTGTTCCAAAAATTAAAGTTCGACCAATTCCTGAGGCTGTTGAAGAATTGTTTTCAACATGGAAACGATTGAGGAAGGAATTGAGGAAATTTAAAAGAAAATGAAAGCAGAACTTTGGACTTGGAGTTTTTGTCCTTTTTGTAAAGATGCAAAAAAAATTCTAATAAAGAATAATATTGAGTTTGAAGAACATATTATGGATGATAGCCCTGCTGAGCTTCAAAAAATTAAAGATAAATACAAACATCAAACAGTTCCAATAATTTTATTAGATGGAAAATTTATCGGTGGTTGTGATAATCTTAGAGAATTACTTAGCAGGAATTAATTTATCCCACTTACCTTCGCCAATTAGTTTAGAAGCTTTATCAGGTTCTTCACCATTAACTTTGACGCCCATTGCATTACAAACTCCAATAACTTCTTTCAGAGCTGCTTTTCTTGATTTTGCTAAAATTCCTGAAAATTTAATATCTGCAACATTCAATGCTTGTTCAATTGTCATATCTGCAACAAATTCTGTTCCTGGGGCTCCTGAACCTTTTTGAATTCCTAATTCTTTCAGAATCAAACCTGCTGTTGGAGGTGTTCCGATTTCAATCTTAAAAGATTTGTCATCGGTATTGATATGAACTTTAACTGGTACACTCATACCTTTCATTGCAGCAGTTTTTTCATTGATTGCTCCAACTACATCTTGAATATTAATTCCAGTTGGTCCTAATTTTGGACCTAACGGTGGACCGCCAGATGCTTGTCCGCCTTTAACTTGTAATTCAATTGTTTCTGTCATTATTCTCGATTTTCCTTACCAACGACTTTTACTGAGTCAAGATTTAAAGTTATCGGAATAGGTACCGCTGCTTCAAGTAACTCGACAATAACTTCAGATTTTTCAGTCTTAAGTCTAGTAACTCTTCCTCGTTCACCTTTAAACGGACCACCAATAATTTCGACAGTATCTCCAAGTTGAATATCCACATTTTCTGGTTTGAATTCAATCAAATGATCAATAGCATCAATTGTAACTGGTTTTGTTAAAACTCCTCTAACATAAGGAACTCTATAGGAAATGTGTTGAACATCAGTAACAGCATCTGCTTCAATAAATATATATCCAACAACTCCGTGCGGACTCAAGATAGCATGAATTCCATCAGACTTTTCTGCATTAGTTGAGAGAAAATCAACTACTTGTTCTTCTCTTCCAATTGCTGTTCGTATTGTAAATATTGTCATATTCCTAAGTTTCCTAGTCCTTGGACAATCATGAAAATCACAAACCCAATTAGGCCAATGACTGCCATTCCTAACCCAGTTACTTTAACTATGGCTTTGAACTCGTCCATAGACGGTTTCTTTGTGATTGATAGTACTCGCTTATACTCTCGAAGCTTTCTTTGAATTAAGCCCGGCCATTCTTTTGGCTTTGGTATATGTATTTCTGGTGCATCAATTTGAATAGGTGAAACCATACCTAAAACTGAGAAGTTTCATTTATAAAGCTTTCCAGTAGGCTTAGCGATTATCGCCACTTCCCTTCAAAGTTCCGCGTTCTTTTCTAGAAAATAATTTATTAAGATTATCATTAGCAACAGCGCTTAAATTTACTCCCAATTCGGTTGCCAAAGCAGAAACATACCATAAAACATCACCTAACTCTTTTCCCAATTTATCTTTGACTTCTTGGTTAATATCACTCTGCTGATCTCGAATAATTTTCTTGACTTTGTTTGCAATCTCTCCTGCCTCACCAACAAGACCTAAAGTTGCATAACTCAAGGCAGTCATAGGATTATCTCGTGGATAAATTGCAGTTTCTTTTGTTTTCCTTTGATATTCATCAAATTCCATTAGTCAATAAACTTAATTCCGAAGTTGCCTTCTATATCTTCTTGTTTCTTATGTGACATAGTTCTTTTCGGACCAAAAATTTGAGGAGATTTTACTCCCACAATTACAAGCATAGTTCTAACCGAGCTTTGTAATTCGGGACTTAGTTGAGCACCCCAAATAATCTTAGCATTCTCATCAAGACGTTCAGTAACACTCTCTACAACTTTCTTAGCTTCATCCAAAGTCATATCCGGACCACCAATAACATTAATCAAAGCACCTGTAGCTCCAGAAACTTCAACATCAAGCAAAGGATTATTCAATGCTTTTTCAACAGACTCAACAGCTCTATTCTCCGTATCGCTTTCACCAAGCCCAATCATAGCAATTCCTCCAGAACTCATAACTGCTTTAATATCAGCAAAATCTAAATTGATTAATCCCGGTTTTGTAATTAATTCTGCAATACCTTTAACTGCATTAGTCAAAATTTCATCTGCAACTTTGAACGCAGTATGAAGTGGTAAATCAGGTGCAAGTTCAATCAACTTATCATTTGGAATCAAAATCAAAGTATCAACTAAACCTTCAAGTTCTTCAAGACCAATCATTGCATTTTCATGTCGAAGAACTCCTTCCATTTCAAAAGGTAAAGTAACAACAGCAACAGTCAAAATACCCATCTTCTTTGCAATACTTGCAACTTCAGGCATACATCCTGTTCCTGTTCCACCTCCAAGTCCACCAGTAATAAATATCATATGCGCATCAGACAATGCTTCTTTGATTTCTTTCTGAGACTCTTTAGCAGCATCTTTTCCAATTCGAGGATCAGAACCTGCACCAAGTCCTTGAGTCAAATCTTTTCCAATCAACAACTTTCTATCTGCAGTAGCATTTAGCAAGTCTTGAGCATCCGTATTAATCGCAATAATTTCTGCACCCATCACTCCGATTTCAGAAATACGCGAAATTGTATTATTTCCTGCACCTCCGCAACCAATTACTTTGATTCTGGCTTTACGATTTGCAAGAACTTTCTCAAGTTCTTCATCGTCCTTGCTCAAACTTGAGGCATCTGCTGAGGCATCAAATCCCGTGCTACTAAAACTGTCTTGCGCCGGTGCAGCGGGTTCATTCAAAAAAGTATCAGTGCTTGAGCTTGTATCGCTTCCAAAAGAATCATAACTCTCTGTGGACTCCTGGCTTGTATTAGTATTAGTATTAGTATTAGTATTAGTATTAGTATTAGTGTCTGTGCTAGTATTGTAGTCGACATTATCTGAATACTCGTCATAAGGGTCCATTCTAACTTGATTTAGATATCATTCAGATTTTTATAAGCATTATTACGATTAAAAGAACACTACGCAACAGTAACAGATTTGACCTCTGGTACCATTAATTTAATCTGTTTCTCAAGCATATCAAAGAATTTATCGCCTAACTTATCTTTATTAGCCAGCTTAAGTGTAACTTTACCTTTATCCACTTTCAAATTGTCTGCTTTGAATCCAATTAATTCCATTGCATATCCAACCTTCTCTTTAAGATCGGAAACAATTTTCTGAGGTTTTAGCCAATAATGAACGTCTTTACCTGAAAATGGATGATTAAAGTCAAGAATAACTCTTCCACTCGTAACTGATCGAACCACTGCAACTCTTCCATCAACATTTAGTTGCATTCCAACAATTGGGTTCAAATTGTGCTTCTTCAGTTTATTTATTGATACAAGTTGAATCAACTTTGGATTTCGATTTCCAAACGCTTCTTTGGCTTTCAAATCGAAATCTTGTTCAGCACCAACTTCAGAACCAATCAACTTAGCATCGATTCCTTTCAGCAATTGTCCTGAACCAACAAATACTTTCATCGGACCAAACTTAAAATTCTCTGGACCTTTCAGTTTTTCTTTCTTGGCAACTTCTTCAATAGTCAAGTCAAATACTTCACTCGTTTCTTTGAATCTTCCAATAAAATCTAGCTCAATTAAGTCGCCCTTTTTGATTTTAACCATGGACAGGAGTTCAAATTAAGCTTTAAAACTCTTTTGAACTACGAACAGTTTTTTCAGTTCAATAACTACAATTACTGATGCTCCAACCAATACGGCCGTTATCCAATCTCCGGCTGATAATCCTACCGTTTCAAAGTAGGTCTGAAGCACTGACCAATGAACAATTAGGACTTGTAATGAAATTGAACCAATTATTGCTAATAACAATGATTTGTTATTGTAAAATGAATGAGTATCTGTTAAAATTGAACGCTCTGTGCGAGAGTTAAATATGTTAAACATTTGGAACATTACTAATGTAGTAAATGCCAAAGTTCGTGCATGATTCAAACCACCCTCTAAGTTCATCCAAAATATTCCTACTGTTCCAACCATCATAGTCAAACCAACTAGAATTGAGAACATCCAAGTATCTTTAGATATAGCTCCTTCTTTAGGATTTCGTGGAGGACGATTCATAATTCCTGGAACTGGTGGATCAATTCCTAGGGCAAGCGCGGGCAATCCATCTGTCAGTAGATTCATTAAAAGAATTTGAACTGCAATTAATGGAAGAGGTAAACCTATTAGCATAGCTACAAAAATAGCCATAACCTCACCCACATTACTTGAGAGCAAATAACGAATAAAATGTTTGACATTATCAAATATTCCTCTACCTTCTTCAACCGCTGAAACAATTGAGGCAAAATTATCATCTGCTAATACCATATCTGCTGAATCTTTTGCAACATCTGTACCATTGATTCCCATAGCTACACCAATATCTGCGGCTTTCAATGCCGGAGCATCATTTACTCCATCACCAGTCATTGCAACAATATGACCTTTATTTTTTAACGCATAAACAATTCGTAATTTGTGCTCGGGAGAAACTCGTGCAAATACTCGAACAGAATCCACAAGTTCTTCAAGTTGAGAATCAGACATCTTTTCTAATTCCTTTCCAACAACAACTTTTCCAGTACCTTCCAATATTCCAAGCTCACGTGCAATAGCTGAAGCAGTACTAGAATGGTCTCCAGTAATCATAATTGTTTTAATCCCTGCAGTAGTACATTTAGCAATCGCCGCCTTAGCTTCTGAACGAGCTGGATCAATCATTGCTTGTAATCCTACAAAAACAATCTGACTTTCAACTTCATTTGTTGTGTATTTTTCCTTCTCAGGTAAATACTTATAACCTATCGCTAATACTCGCAAAGCATTATTTGACATATCTTCCAAAATTTTGTGGATATTTTCCTTTTCCTTACTGGTTAATTTCTTTACACCTTTATTTGTATAAACGTGACTTGCTTTCTCCAAGAAAATTTCTGGCGCACCCTTAATATATGCAATACGTTTCTTTTGTAAATCATAAATCACTGACATCATCTTACGATCAGAATCAAAAGGTAATTCTGTAATAAACTTATGTTCCTTCTTTAAGGATTCATTAGAAAATCCCGCTTTACGTGCGGAGACAATAAGGGCTCCTTCGGTCGGATCACCATTAATATACCAACCTTTGGCTTCATCTTTATACAATCCGGCAGTAGTACACAAAGTTCCAGCTCTCAATATTAAAGCTAAACTCTTTGAATCCTTAGCGCTAATTTTTTTACCATCTAATGAAAACTCACCTTCAGGAGCATAACCCAATCCAGAAACTTTAATCACTTTTCCGGCCGTGTAAATTTGCTCAATAGTCATCTCATTCTTCGTTAAAGTTCCAGTCTTGTCTGAACAAATAACTGTTGCACTACCTAAGGTTTCAACAACTGGAAGCTTCCTAATTAATGCCTTGGATTTGGCCATTCGCCTCAAGCCTAACGCAAGAGTAATTGTAACAACAGCCGGTAAACCTTCTGGAACTGCCGCCACTGCCAACGAAACTGCAGCAGTGAACATCTTAACTATTTCTTCGCCTCTAAGAATTCCAAGTCCAAATACGGCAGCAGAAACTCCTAATGCTGCAAACCCAAGATTCTTAGCAACAACATCTAATTTCTTTTGTAGCGGTGTGTCTGGAGCTTTTTGTTCAGAAATACTTTTAGCAATCAATCCAATTTCTGTTAACATTCCCGTTTCAACAACAATTGCTGTACCTCTACCTCGTGTAATGACTGTATTCATGAAAACCATATTTTTCTTATCACCAATAGTTATATTTTCCTCAGTTATTATTTCAGATTGCTTGGTGACCGGATTTGACTCTCCAGTTAGCGCAGATTCATTAACTTCAAGATTCATTGCTTCAATTAATCTAGCATCAGCAGGAATTCTATCTCCTTCTGCAAGAACTAAAATATCTCCAGGAACAAGTTGTTCAGCATCAATTTCTTGAACTCGACCATCACGCATAACATGGGCTTTAGGTGCAGATAATTTCTTCAAAGATTCCACAGCTTTATCAGCACGATATTCTTGAATAAATCCAAGTAATGCATTCAATATTACAATAACTCCAATGACATATGCATCAATATGCTCTCCAATGACATAAGAAACAACCATTGCAACAACAAGTAACGCAACCAGAAAGGATTTAAACTGTCCAATTAAAATTTTCAAAATAGTGTGTTCTTTCTTTTTTATAAGTTTATTTAATCCATAAGTCTTTATTCTTTCTTTAGCATCTGAAGAAGTTATTCCCTCTTTAGAAGCTTTTAGCTCTGAATATATTTTCTCAGCTGAATTTGTATGCCAAGGCTTGCCTGCCATATAAGTTTAATATCTTTAGTATATAAATAAATTACCTTAACAAAAACACTTATAAATCTCTCAGACCGAGATTTCAATGGGACTGTAGCTCAGTCTGGGAGAGCGCCCGACTGAAGATCGGAAGGTCGCTGGTTCAAATCCTGCCAGTCCCATTCACCTTCTCTCAGTTGCTTCGGCAACCCTCACAAACCTCGAGGGGAGAAGGTGTCTTACATTTGCCAAGGTCGCATAGCCTGGTATTGCGCAGGATTGCTAATCCTGTCCCTTCGGGGATCGCGGGTTCAAATCCCGCTCTTGGCGTTCAATTTTAATATGATAAAATATTATTCTACTATGAAAAAAATAATTTTCTTTGATGGTGATGGAACTCTTTGGTATCCAAAAAAGACTAAGTATAACGAACACCCAGTTTGGGTATACCGAGATCCTATAACTTCTAACTCTCCAAACAAACATTTAATGTTAATACCTACCGTACTAACAACTTTGAAGAAACTTAAGAAGCAAGGAATAATATTAGTAATATTGTCAACTCATCCACATCCACCTGAAGAAGCAGATACCTTAATTAAAGGTAAAATTAAGCATTTCCAATTATATGATCTTTTTGATGAAGTACATGCAACCAGAGATTATCATGGTTCCAAAGGAGAGTTCATGCTAAAAATTTTACAAGAACGCGGAATTCCAAAGAACAAAGCTCTAATGGTGGGCGATACTTATCTTTGGGATATAAAATCTGCGCTAAATGTTGGAATAGAGGGTCTTCTAATTGAAACAAAATATGAAAAACATTCCGCAACTAAACAAATTAAAAGAAAAATAAATAAAATGAGTGAACTTTTAGCTTATATTTAGATTCTAAAAAAATAAAGCCCAAATAATTGCAATAATTATTGATACATAAATCAGATATTTAGAATTTCCAAAATTTACTAGTTTAGTCTTTGATACTTTCATAGTCTGGATAAGGTGGACCACGTAGATACTCCGCGTGGTTTTCAATAAAATGTAAAATTTTATTTTGGTTTTTTTCAAGTAGAGATACTAAATTTGAATTATTAAGTTTAGAATAAATTTTTCCACTACGAATTAAATCTGCCAAATCTTTTTGAGGAATATTTTGACGAGAAAAGGCACAAATTTTTCCTGAAACAATATGTATATCCATTTCTTCATCCATTTCCAAGTCAAGATTTGTCATAATCCGAATTACATAATTTTCAAGTTCAATATATGGAAAAATTCCTCCAAATCCAATTTTATAATTATCACTCATAACCTAAAAAGTTCATTATAATATTAAAACATTATCCCGCTTTAGAGTATAAAGGGCACGCCCAAAGGTGGACATTTCAAAAATGCAAAGTCTTACTGACGAACAACTCCACGCCGCTACTCCAAAGCACAAATAAACATAATTATGGCTGCTCGGTTCCCCGTCTGACCAGGTTCTCATCTTTAATCGCCAGAGGAGGCAACGCTTCGACGTCACACGCCAGGGACAAAGCATACAATCCATGCCGCCCTTCAAGCTTCGACATCTTAGCATACAAGATAACAGCTGCGCTTACCCAGCCTGTCTAGCCCATTGAACTCGGATATTTCTTGTTTAAAAGTGTTATTATTCTGATTCTAAATATGTAGTAAGTTCTTTACCCATTTCGGGATTCTTCTCCAAAATAAAATTAAAATATGGATAAAAGTCTCTCATCAAAGCATTACCTGACGCATGTAATTTTCCAGAAACTTGTTGAGAGATTCCTCTAGCTTTTCTTCGCTTAGCCGCAAGAGAAAATATTTTCATTAAAAGCTCGGGCCTCATATATCGAGAAATATTCTGAGTAACTCGTGTCTTTGCTTGTTGGACGCCAACAGATACTACAAAATTAGGATAGAATGCCAAAGACCAATTTTGCGTTCTTGAAACTCGATTATTAAACTTATCACTCAATGCAACATTTTCATATCCTGCTTTCAAAGAAATTGGATCTAAATATTCATGATACAGATTCTGATCAATCCACATTAAAAATTCTGAAGAATCAATCTTGACATTATTAAATGCCTCAAATGCAACATTACCATCAAACGATTTCAATACCATTTTGACTGCATAAAAAATATTTTCTTCTCTTTCTCGAAACAAATCAAACAAATCTGTATTTTTTATTTCAGTCTTGTTTGTTGTAAGTACTTCCAAATCCATAATTGCTGAACGAACATCTCCTTGAGCTCTCGCTGCAATCTTTTTCAATACTACTGGTTCAAAATCAATCTTTTCTGAATGACAGATCTTAGCGAGATATTTCTCAATATCTTTCCAATCAACTTTATCAAATTCAATCATTTCACAATATTTCCTTAAAGTTCTAAATTTAGAATTCCAAGGATTATTTGAAGTTAAAACTATAGGGTATTTAGTTTTCTTGATAACGTCAATAAGTGCTCGAATTCCTCCTCGATTCCCTGCACCAAACGACTCTAACTCATCAATCATAATTATTTTATTTCCTCCAAATAATGAGGGTTGTTGAGATGCAACACCAATTTTAGACATAATTTCTTTTTTATCTCTAGTTGCAGAGGGTGGAATTTCAAGTAATTCAAAATTTTGTTCGGTTGCGAAAACTCTAACTGCTAATGTTTTTCCAATTCCCGGTTCGCCATAAATAATTACAGCTTTCTTTTTCTGACTTTTAACAAATCTAGAAAACTTAACAATTCCTTTATATTGTCCGACAATCTCCGACAATTTTTTAGGTACATATTTCTTGATAAGCATGAAGAAAACCACCTATCAAAGTTTAAATAAATATAGCTGGAGAAATCAACTAGTTAATTTATCCTTAAGAATTTTTAGTTGTTTTCGGAGCATACTAATTTCTTGAGTTTTTTCCTCAAGAATTTGAATTAGAACATCATCATTATCAGCACCTGCAATCTTAACTACTTCTGAAAAAGCATCTCGATTTAAACTAGCAAAATTAAGCATTTGATCTACCGTTACCATTAATAACTCAACCTCCGTAAAACTTCTCCGAAGATTTTTTCAACCTCTTGAACATCCATTTCATGAGGTTCAAGGTTGTAAACTGCATTCACTCTACGAGGTAAGAATGTTTGCTCCACATTTCTAAGGTCTACGTATCCTCTTCCTGAATTTAGGAAGTTTCCTGCAAAGGCTCTTATCATTTTCATACTAATAGAAAAATAAAGACACTTATAAGGCGCACACTGACTTGTCCAATGTCCACTAAGAATTTCTACCAGAAATCTCTAATAATTTGACATCAAAAGTCAAAGTCTGCCCAGCCAAAGGATGATTAAAATCTACCAAAACATCTTCATCTTCAAGTTCAATAATCTTTCCAGTTAATTCTTCTCCCTCAACCTTTCCTGCTACAACATCTCCAACTTTCGCTGCACCTTCAAGACTATCTCGAGAAACTTCCCAAATTAAATCATCATGATACTTTCCATATGCTAAGGCAGGCGGTATTTGAATCTGTCTCTCTTCGCCAACTTCCATACCTTCAAGACCTTTATTAAATCCTGGAATGATTTCCTCGGAACCAATCTTCAGTTTCAAGGGACTCTTACCTTCAGAAGTATCAAACATTTCTCCGTTTTCTAAGAAACCTGTAAAATGTAATTTTACCTCATCATTAACTTGCGCGGGCATAATCAGAAATAACTCAAGCTTCATTAAAAACATTATGTCAATTTAAAATGTAGTTCGGAAAAGCTATTTTGTAGACTCTAGCTTGTTTCCAATCAGTACAACTTCTGCCAGGAATGCATTGAGTTGAACAAACTCATTCGCACCTTCCGTCAAACGATATTCATACTCTCCACAGAATTTAATCAGTTGAACTTTTAACTTATCATCAAAGTCTGGAGAATTCCAAATTTGTTTTTGAATTTGTCTTATTGCATCCATACCCGACAAACCGTACTTAACCAGAACATCTGCCATCTTATCTTTAGCTGATTTAAAATTGCCTGCCAAACTAAGTGTTATTATCTCATACAATTCTGTCGGTTCAGCAAAAGAAACAACTTCTCTGACAACATCTAAAGTAACATTCTCTGCAATGGCGGAGCACGCCTGTAATATATTTTCTGCTTTTCGGCAATCGCCTTCTGAAGCATCATAAATATAACTGGAAGAATCTTCATGAATTATTAATTTCTCGCGGATTGCTATCTCTTTCAAAAGTTGAACAATAACTTTTCGTTTAAGTGGTCGAAATCTAAAAATTGCGCAGCGACTCTGAATTGGAGGAATAATTTTTGAAGAATAATTACAACTCAAACAAAACCTCACATTTGAAGTGTAATCTTCCATAGTCCTTCTCAATGCATGCTGAGCATCTTTTGTTAAAGCATCTGCCTCATCTAAAAAAATTAATTTAAACGGTACATTCTCAGAAACAGTTTTAGTTCTAGCAAAATCTTTAATTGAAGTTCTGACAATATTGATTCCTCGGTCATCTGAAGCATTAAGTTCAAGAACATTGTCTTTCCATTCGTCACCATATAAGTCCTTGGCTAAAGAAAGAAATGAAGTTGTTTTCCCAGTACCTTGCATTCCTGCAAAAAGTAAATGCGGCATACTCTTACTCGAAACAAAAGCCTTCAATCGATCTATAATTTCATCTTGACCGCGAACTTCTGATAAAGTTGTTGGACGATACTTCTCAGTCCAGACTTCAAATTTAGTATCAGACATAGAGAATCGTTCTAACTATACTTTTAAAGATTTGTACAATACGGCATCTCAAAACCCCTTTAAATTTGAAACTCAACCTAGTTACATGCGAAGTGGTTATCCCATTTGTTTATTCTAAGAACGATAACATTAACGGCACATATATAAATTTTCAGCAGGATAAATTTCTATGAAATATGACTTTCGTAAAGTAGAAAGTGAGATGAACACGCGTTGGAGAAAGATAAATCTTCTAAAAATTTTACAAAGAAAAAACAAAGACGGAAAGCCATATTTTTTACTTGAAGGTCCGCCTTATGCAAACAATGATCCTCACGTAGGACACTTAAGAAATATTCATTACAAAGATTTGTCAACAAGATATGCTTGGATGACTGGTCGATCAGTTTTGTTTACTGCCGGATTTGACACACACGGATTACCAATTGAAAATATGGTGGAAAAGAAATTAGGCTTCAAAAGTAAAAAAGATATTCTGGAATATGGAATTAGTAACTTCACGCGAGAATGTAAGAAACTTGCAGATCAAAACGTAAATGTTTGGATGAACATGTATAACAAATATGGAACTTGGATGGGTTGGGATGATGAACCTTACTTAACCTACAAGAACGAATATTTAGAATCTGCATGGTGGATGTTTAAACAAATGTTTGACAAGAATCAAGTCTATAAAGGACAAAAACCGATTCATTGGTGTCCGCATTGTGAAACCTCGCTGGCCGGGGCAGAAATAGAGCAAATTGAAAAAACTGATCCAGGAGTATATGTAAAATTCGAACTAAAAAACGATGACGCATCATTATTGGTATTTACTACAACTCCTTGGACTCTTCCTTCGAATGTTGCAATCGCAGCAACTCGACAAGGAGATTATGTAAAGGTCAAAACCGATTCGGGAAATCTAATTCTTGCAGAAGCCAGATTAGAATTATTAGCCTCCTTCGGAATAAAATATAAAGTTATAAGAAAGTTCAAAGGAAAAACTCTTGAAGGGGAAGAATATTCTCCGTTGTTTGATCTTCCGACACAAGTTTCATTGAACAATAATAGTAAAACACGTAGAATTTATATGAGCATTCCAATTCTAAAGGAAAGAATCGCTCCGAAAACTGCAGAGAAAAAAGGTGTTAAAGCAAAAGATGTATTTGAACAATTTGTAAGTGTTAATGAAGGAACAGGTTTTGTTCATATGGCGCCCGGACATGGTAAAACTGATAATGAAGTTGGAAAACATTATGGTTTACCTGAATTATCGCCTTTAGATGATGCTTGTAATTTTACTGAGAAAGCTGGAAAATATGCAGGTATGTTTGTAAAGGATGCAGATAATTTAATTATAAAGGACTTAGAAAAATCAGGTAACTTGTTGCACCAAGAAAAAGTAAGACATAACTATCCAACTTGCTGGCGTTGTAAACAAGGATTAATTTTCAAATTATCAAAGCAGTGGTTCTTCAGAACTGAAAAAATTAGAAAGAAACTTCTCGCAGAAAATAATAAAGTAAAATGGAAACCGGAGTTCGGACGAGAAAGAATGAATTCTTGGTTAGTAAATTATGATGACTGGAATTTTTCAAGACAAAGATTCTGGGGCACGCCGATTCCAATTTGGGTTAATGAAAACAATCCAAAAGATATTCTTGCAATCGGGACAAAAAAGGAACTTGAAAAACATTTAGGAAAGAAGCTTCCAAAAAATTATGATTTACATAATGTTATTGAATTGACATTCAAAAATCAAAAGGGACAGATTTATCGGAAAGTTCCAGATATTTTCGATGTTTGGTATGATTCTGGTGTAGCTGCCACTGCGTGGATGGGTGCACCAATTCAAAATAAAAAACAATTTGAAAAATATTTTCCAGTGGATAGAATTTCTGAAGGTGTGGATCAAATAAGTGGCTGGTTTACAGCATTACTTTATACTTCGGTTTCAGCGTTTGGGAGATCACCTTTCAAATATATTAGTATGCCTGCTTTTGCAGTAGATTCTAAAGGTGAAAAAATGTCCAAATCAGTAGGAAATGCAATTTGGGCAAATGACGGCATTGAAGATTTGGGAGCAGATTTAATTAGACTTTATTATACAAGTAACGTTCCACCTTACGAATTAGCAAAATTCAACATTGGTGAAGTTAAGAAAGAAACTTTTGGTGTAGTAAATACTCTTTGGAATTTGCACAATTATTTACTTACTGAATATCCTTTTGTGACAACAAAAAAAATAACAGTCGCAGAAGATAAATGGATAATTTCAAAATTAAATTCATTAATTGAAAAATATCACTCATCTTTTGATAACTTTGAATACCAAGAAATGGGGCGAGGGCTTACTGAATTCATAGTTAAAGATTTGAGTCGAAACTATATCCAATTGGTTCGTTCAAGAATTGAAGAAAAGGATCCAAGAGTGGGTTATGTATTGTTTAGATGTATAACTGATCTTCTAAAACTACTTGCGCCAATAAGTCCGTTTGTAGCAGACAAAATTTATCAAAACCTGAATGTGTATGATGGTGTAAATGAGAAATCCGTTCACTTAGAAAGACTGCCAAAAGTTAAGAAATATGAAATTAACAAGAATTTGGAAAACGAATTTGAATTAATTCAAAGTATAATTTCAGACACGCTTTCCTTAAGAGATAAAATGAATCGCACTTTAAGGTGGCCGATCAAAGATGTAATAATTGCAACTCCTTCGAGAACTGCTACTGCTACAATAAATAAATATTCAGATTTAATAAGTACTCAAGTCAACGCAATGAATATAACAACTAGACAATCAATATCTGGAATTAATTATTCAGTGAAATTAAACTTCAGAGAAACAGGAAAAACTCACAGAAAATTAACTAATGATATCTCCAAGGCCTTGGGAAAAATTCCAACTCAAAGGGCAATTTCAGAAATATCAAAAGGTTCAATCAAAGTTAAAATTAAAGGGAAAACTATCAAACTCAGTAACAAAGAAGTTATTGTGAACAGACAATTGCCTAAAGGCCTGCGAGGAATCTCAAAATCAAAATATATTTTATATTTGGATCCTGAAGAAAACAAGGAAATGTTAGTGAAGGGTTATACTCGAGAACTAACTAGAAAAATTCAAGATCTGAGAAAGAGTGCAAAGCTGAAACGATCTGAAAGAATTGTAGTACAGCTTAATGTTGGTAAAGAATTAGATATAGACTACGTTGAATTGAGGAAGAAAACAAATGCAAAGGAAATACAATTTAACCTCAAAAAACCAGCAAACCCGAATATAATTATCAGAAACACTGGATTCTTAGTAAAAATTAAGCGGAACTAGCTTTATAAAAGAGGGTTTATATATCTTTCCTACATAAAAAACTAATATGGCACCTGAAGTCGATAAAAGAGTTTGGTCAAAAACACAAAATGTTGTAGTATCTGCAAACATTTTTGCAAAATTGCCATTGGAAAAACTTGCCGTTCTTTTAGATAATTCTGATTATACTCCTGAAACTTTTCCAGGATTAATCTACAAAGTTGAAGATTCAGAGCTTTCATTCAATAAAGCAAGTTATTTACTTTTCAGTTCAGGAAGAGTAATTTGTACTGGAACAAAATCAATTAGAGATGCACGAACAGCAGTAAAACATGTAATTGATGATTTGAAAAATGTTGGGATCGAAATTACAAAAAAACCTGAAATCAAAGTTCAAAACATGGTTGCATCAGGTTCAGTTGGTGGAAGATTAAACTTGAATGAAATTGTATTTCTGTTTGAAAATACAGAATATGAGCCAGAACAATTCCCGGGGCTTGTTTACAAGCTAAAGGGTGAAGAAGTTCTTCAAAATATCACATTTTTGCTTTTCGGAACAGGAAAAATTGTTATCACTGGAGCTAGATCTGAAAAACAAATAAAGGACTCAGTAAAATTCTTGAGAGCACAACTTATTGAGGTTGGTGAACTTGATAAGTAACTCTACCAGATAAATTCTTTTTAACCCAAACTGAAAACTCAATAATCTAGTATGGAGTCTAAAACTTTAACTCAATATAGAACATTTTTAGAAAAATATTACAAAAAAGAACTCTTGGATGTAGCACAAAAAGGTAAAAAGAGTCTTCAAATAGATTGGAAGATTTTATCCACATACAATCCTGAATTAGCTGAAAATATTTTAATGTCTCCGAAGGAGAGCCTTGAATATCTTAATGGTGCAATTGCAGAGGAAGAACTTGGAGATTTGAAAAATCCAATTGGTGCAAGAATTGTTAATCTTCCTCCATCTCAAAAACTGAGAATTAGAGATTTAAGAAGTAAGAATTTAGGACAACTAATTACCTGTAATGCTCTGATTCGTCAAGCATCAGATATTCGTCCAATGATTACTATTGCAACTTTCGAATGTCCAAAATGTGGTTCACAGAGCAAGCTTGAACAACATGAGAGTAAATTAGCAGAGCCTGGACTTTGTGGACAATGTAGGCACAAGGGAAAGTTCAAAATGGTTGAAAAAAATCTAAGTGATGTTCAACAATTGGTTGTAGAGGAACCTCCCGAAACTTTAGAAGGTGGCGCACAACCTAAAAGAATAAGATGTATTCTTCACGATGATTTATTGGAACCTTCATTAGAACGGAATCGTTTTCCTGGAAATAAAATTAAAATTGTTGGTGTAGTAAAAGAAGTTGCAATTACAACAAGAACTGGAGCACAATCAACAAAGTTTGATATTATTATAGAAGCAAATTCAGTTGAATCGATGGAAGAGGAATTTGAAGAGCTTGATGTAAACTCTGAGGAAATTGAGGAAATATTAAAATTAGCAAAGGATCCAAAAATCTATGAAAAATTAATTCACTCAATCGCACCCGTAATTTATGGGTATGAAGAAATTAAAGAAAGTATTGTCTTACAACTCTTCGGAGGCGTAAGAAAGGTAAAAAATGATGGGACTGAATTAAGAGGAGACATTCATGTTTTATTAATGGGTGATCCAGGTGCAGGTAAATCTATTTTATTAAGATATATTTCAAACTTAGCACCAAAGGCCAGATACGTTGCAGGACGTGGAGCTTCGGGAGCAGGACTTACTGCTGCAGTTGTAAAAGATGAATTCTTAGGTGGTTGGGCATTAGAGGCAGGAACTTTGGTTTTAGCGAATAAAGGTATGGCCTGTATTGACGAATTGGATAAAATCTCACATGACGATCGAAGTGCAATGCACGAAGCAATGGAGCAACAAACAGTTTCTATTTCGAAAGCAAATATTCAAGCAACTCTTCTTTCACAAACTTCAGTTCTTGCCGCTGCAAATCCTAAATATGGTAGATTCGATCCATATCAACCTCCTCCAACACAAATTGATCTTCCTCCAACTTTAATCAATCGTTTCGATTTAATGTTTGTTATTCGAGATATTCCAAATATTGAGACTGATGAACGTATTGCAACACACGTACTTAAATTACAGGGAGATATTGAATCAGCAAAAAGTGAGATTGAACATTCATTACTAAGAAAATATATTGCATATGCTAAACAAACTTGTTTTCCAAAACTTGGAAAAGAACCTCAAAAATTAATTAGAGATTATTATGTCAAAATTAGAAGTACTGCTGCCGGAGACGATGGAATTAAAAGCATTCCAATTTCGGCAAGACAACTTCAAGCTATTATTCGGTTAGCGGAAGCTTCAGCAAAAGTTAGACTTTCTAAACAAGTTACAAAAGAAGATGCAGAAAGAGCAATTCGATTGGTAGAAGAAACATTAAAACAACTTGGAACTGATCCTGAAACAGGTAAAATTGATATTGATAGAATAACAACTGGAATTACTGCCACAGAAAGAAGTAGAATTTCTAGCATCAAACAAACAATGACTGAACTCGAAGCACAATTTGGTAAGGCAATTCCAAAAGATGATTTAATCAAAGCACTGGAAGATAAAGGAATGAGTAAGGAAAAGATTGAGTCCGAATTGTTAAGATTAAAGAAAGCTGGAGAAATATTTGAACCTCGACACGGAGTATTACAACGAGGATAGCACTAAATCAAACAAGAATATTTAAACTAAAACTCAAGTAAAAATATATGGCAATTACTAGATCGACCGCATATAGAGTAAGAATTTCTAGCCTAATAAATGGAGAATTCCTTCGACAAGAAGGTTTTAATCCAAGTTATATTATAATTAATGAAAATCAAGTTTCTCGAGTAAATATAATTGCCACAGTTGTAAGTAAATATTTGACAGAAGATGGAAATTATTGTGCGCTAACTATTGATGATGGTTCAGAAACAATCAGAGTTAAAGCCTTTAGTGCCGAGGTGATAAATATTAAAGATGTGAAAGTTGGTTCATTTGTAAGATTTATTGGAAAAGTAAAACATTACAATGATGAAACATATTTGGTTCCAGAAGTTATCAAACAAGGATTGGATCCAAACTGGTTAATTGTAGATCATCTTGAACTTGGAAAACCTGAATTCAATGAAGTTGAGGGACGACCAAAAGCTA
>Ga0114996_10003188_pt1 | contig 20589 bp, 22 predicted proteins | sample ArcticOcean_MG_C_4_FD_87039 | JGI IMG/M metagenome (GOLD analysis project Ga0114996, IMG submission 87039) | Marine microbial communities from western Arctic Ocean - ArcticOcean_MG_CB4_134 | ecosystem: Environmental > Aquatic > Marine > Oceanic | place: Arctic Ocean: Canada Basin | collected...
CCTTTCGTGACTGGGGAACGCATCGGTGGCACGCAATACCGTGGCACTGACGGAGAGAGCCTTCTTGTATGCGTCGTATCGGCGAAAATTCCTCATGCAAGAATCATGACTCGGCTCTATGACAGAAACTGGATCGTCAAGGGCTAATTGTGGTTGTGGTTGTGGTTGTGGTTGTGGTTGTGGTTGTGGTTGTGGTTGTGGTTCGTTGCGACGCCGAGATCGCAATAACGTCCGCGAAAGCCTTAAGCTACCGGCGTGTTTGATCAACTGACTGACCGATTTTCTTCGATCTTCTCGGCTCTCACCGGTCGCGGGAAAATCACTGAACCTCAGGTGGAGTCAGTCCTCTCGGAAGTGCGTCTGGCCTTGCTTGAGGCCGATGTCAATGTTGGCGTCGTCGGTGCTCTTCTGGATCGGATCAAGGGCCGGGCGCTTGGCGCGGAGGTGCACGATTCCTTGACGCCGGGTCAGCAGGTTATCAAGATTGTGAATGAGGAGTTGATCAATACCTTAGGGGCTGAAACGGTGCCGCTGGCATCGCCGAGTTCTCCTCCGCTTACGATTCTCATGGTGGGTCTGCAGGGTTCTGGAAAGACAACCACAGCCGCCAAACTCGCGAACCGTCTCAAGTCCGAAGGTCGGCGTCCCATGCTGGTCGCTGCCGACCTTGCCCGCCCGGCAGCTATCGAACAGTTACAGCAACTCGGTGCCCGCATCGACGTGCCGGTTTACGCCGAGCAGAAGTCCAAACCGACCCGGGTCGTCAAGGCTGCCATGAAGGAGGCCACCCGCGCTGGTCATGATGTCGTCATTGTTGACACTGCTGGTCGAGTCCAGGTTGATAGTGATCTCATGGACGAGTTGGCGTCGATCAAGAAAATTGTGCAACCCGATGAGACCCTGCTGGTGGTAGACGCCATGACAGGGCAGGACGCCGTCAACGTGGCACAGGGTTTCTTGGATTACACCGACCTGACCGGCATCATCCTGTCCAAGCTCGACGGTGACGCTCGCGGCGGTGCCGCCATCTCAGTGCGTGAGGTCACTGGGCGACCCATCAAGTTTGCAGGTATCGGCGAAGCCATTGACGAGTTCGAAGTCTTCCATCCCGATCGGATGGCGTCTCGCATTCTTGGCATGGGAGACCTGCTCACCCTCATCGAGAAGGCTGAAGCGACTTGGGATGAAGCCGAGGCCGAAATAATGGCCGAGAAGATGCAGAATGCCGAATTCGACCTAGATGACTTCTTGAAGCAGATGCAGCAGATCAAACGGATGGGGTCTCTTGGGGGATTGCTTGCTATGATTCCGGGCGCAGGAGCGCTCAAAGACGCTGACATTGATGACAAAGACCTCTCGAAGGTCGAAGCAATCATCCGCTCCATGACACTGCAAGAACGAAGAACCCCCAAGATTCTCGACGCTAGTAGGCGCAAGAGGATTGCGTCAGGTTCCGGAAGTACAGTTCAGGCTGTGAATCAGCTCATCAAGCAATTCGCTGGTGCACAGAAAATGATGAAGACGTTCGCAGGCGGCGGTTCAGTTCCTGGCTTACCAAGTTCGCCGGGATCGGTGCCGGGGCACGCGATGGGAATGACCCGATCGAGCAACTCGGGCGGGCCCAAGCGTAAGAAGTCACAGAAGCAATACGCAAAGAATAAGAAACGAAAGAAGAGGTAACCACATGGCGGTAAAGATCCGTCTGAAGCGGTTGGGAAAGCGCAAGCGTCCCGTGTACCGCGTGGTAGTTGCGGACAGCCGCAAGGCACGCAACGGCAGCTACATCGAGTCCCTTGGCCGGTACGATCCGCACCAAGAGCCTTCCCTCGTCGTTATTGACAACGAGAAGGCGGTCGGATGGCTGCAAAACGGCGCCCAACCAACTGAGACAGCTAGAAAGCTGCTCGAAATCTCAGGCGCCTGGTCACTGTTCAAGGTCGCCAAGGGTGAGATTCATACCGTTGGCTCCACTCCAGCTCCTGAAGCCGAAGAGGTTGAGGAAGCTGCCGAGGTCGTTGAAGAGAGTGCCGTCGCTACCACAGAAGAAGTAATCGAAGAGGCCACCGAAGTTGTTGAGGTTGCTGAAGACGCAGCCGAAGCGATCGTTGAGCCGGTCGCAGAAGATGTAATCGAAGAGGCCACCGAAGTTGTTGAGGTTGCTGAAGACGCAGCCGAAGCGATCGTTGAAGCGGTCGCAGAAGTCGTCGACGAGAAGGATGCTGAGTAATGAGTGAGATTGTCGAAAAGGTAGTCGGCTTCGTCGTCAAGCAAATCGTCGATCACCCCGACGAGGTGACGGTGGAAATTGTCGATGATGGCGACGACAGCGTCGTGGCCGAAGTGCATACCAACAAGGCTGACATGGGTCGAGTTATCGGGCGTAAGGGCCGCGTTGCTAACGCTATCCGCACCGTGGCTCAGGCCGCGGCAGATGAGGAAGGTCTGTCGACCGGAGTCGAGTTCATCGACTGATCATGACAGATCGAGTAGTTATCGGTTCCTTGGGCAAGCCCCACGGACTCAAGGGAGAGGTCGTCCTTCTTACGGGAAGTGACGACCTCTCTCAGTTTAAGAAAGGCACCACATTCGTCACTCAGGATGGTGACGAACTTGTCGTCCGTACCTTCAGGGATCACAGTGGAACGCCCATCATTTCCTTCCAAGGCATCAATCACCGCGATCAGTGCGAGGTGCTGCGCTCCGTCCAACTCACTGTCGACCCCCAGGACCGAAGAGGCCTCCCAGAAGATGAATTCTGGACCGAAGACCTTATAGGCCTAGCTGTGGTTGATGGGTTGGGTGTGAGGCTCGGCTGGGTGAAGGAAGTCATTTTCGGAGCAGTGCAGGACCGGCTAGCGATAGATACCGGGGAGAGCCTCTCAGAGGTCCCCTTCGTTGAGCTCTTCTTTCCCAAAGTTGATTTTGAACGCGGGGAAATCACGATCGCCCCCATAGAAGGCCTTCTCCAGCTCTAGCTCTAGCTCGAGCGCTGGCTCTACTCGCTCTTCGAGTGAGGACTGACTACTCATTGCGGAGCGAGTCGGGAAAGTACCCAGAACACAGCTGAGCCGCCCAATCGGGACGGCTCAGCGGCTGTTTGAGGAACGCTTAGCTAGCTGGCAGCTACCACTGCTGTCCCGGAGGCGATGACGAGGAAGCCTGACTGCACCTCGTTGATACTCGTGGTCACCGAGATAACAGCGGTTGCTCCTGCTTCTTCTGCTTTGGCACCAAGATCGGCATGAGCCATCTCGATCGCGGAGGGGAGCGATGACGCTTCGTCCGCCGCTTGGACTGCGGTGACAAGTCCACAGGAGTCACCCATCTCCATGCCAGGCACCGTATCGGTGGTAACGAGAACGATATCTTGGATCGTATCTTCTGTACCCGTCGAAACGAACAGATCTTCTTCACCATCGATAGGTTCAGCTGGTGCATTAGTGAGCGAGAATCCGCTCTCGCCTGTAGTAGTCAATAGATTCATAGATGCCTCCTGTATGTCAGGTAGTTCGAGGATTTCGTCAACTTCATGAGAATCTTCCGACATTTCAGTCGGCGTGTCCTCGAACGGATCTGCCGGGATGTCGATCTCGTCGACGGTTTCGTCGACCTCTGAGAGGTCCTCAAAGCCGAGTAGATCGTCTTCATGCTTAACGGTGGTCGCGGAAGGCTCCTGTTCTTCGGAAGACGGTGTCTCTTCTGAATCGCTACCGGTCGTGACTGCAGCCTCTTCCTCCGGCTCATCAAATGAGCCGCCGGCTTCATCTGCGTGGTCCAACTCGCCTGATGCCTCCGACTCGTCGGGATTTTGGTCTAGTGGTTCATCTGAAGGATGAACCACTTCATCGACAGAAGCATGGCTGTCCTCTAAGAACTCCTCGACAATGTCTTCAGCCTCCTCAGCGATGTCCTCGACTGTCTCTTCAACAACATCCGCCTCCGGAGGGCTGAAGTGGGCCCCTGGATTAGCGAGCGCCCCAAAGATGCCGGAAGGCTGGGCATCGGCGACAGCGCTGGCTATTTCTTCGCTCATCGTCTCGAAGCCGAAAATGTCGTCTGCCCGGAGCGCCTTTTCGTCAATTGGCTTCACCATTGATAACGACGGCTCGAAGGGGACTTCCTCTGCGGCGCCCATCTTGTCTCCGAGGCCGAGTTCTGGAACCTCAGTGAGGATGCCTGATTCGAGCACTTCAAAGTGAAGGTCTTCACCCAGGAGGTGTGGAGCTGGGGCGATCAGATCGAATCCTTTCTCGCCTTCAGACGAAGAGCGTTCGCGTATCTTCCGGCGGCCGAAGAGGCCTCCTTTGGACCCGTCTTCCGCGGGTGGGGATTCGGCATCAACGATATCGTCATCGGCCCCAGGCTCCGGCTCGTGTACCTCCTGAACCTCTGGCTCTGGCGGTTCGGTTGTTGCAGCCCAAGGGTCTGCTGTATTGATATGGCTATCCATGGTGCTCCTCAAACAATTGGAGTGATATATGCTCATCGGCAATGAAGGTCTCCGTCTTAACCATCTTTCCAAGTTTCTTTTCAGGGCCACTAGAAGTCTCGATTGTTAAACGCGCCCAAGAAAAGGGGGCTTTGGAGATAGAGCTAGTAGATCTGCGGGACTTCACCGACGACGTTCATAGGACGGTTGATGATGCGCCCTTTGGGGGCGGGGCTGGGATGGTCATGAAACCTGAGCCGCTAGTCGGCGCAATCAAGGCACAATCCAACGCTTACAGAGTGTTTGTGACCCCTTCCGGGACACCGCTCACTCAAGCCCATCTCGACCGTTGGGCACAGAAGGGCCACTTGCTGATCCTGTGCGGGAGGTACGAGGGCGTAGATCAGAGGGTGATCGATGGGCATATCGACGAGGAGGTCAGCATCGGCGATTATGTGCTCGCTGGGGGAGAAGTGGCTGCGCTGACGGTGATCGAGGGGGTGGCTCGCCTGCTCCCAGGGGTGTTGGGCAACCCCCAATCGGTAGTTAACGAGTCGTTTCGAGACGGGCTTCTCGAGGAGCCCCAGTACACGCGGCCAGCCGAGTTTGAGGGGGTTGCGGTCCCGGAGGTCTTACTCTCTGGTAATCATGCCAAGGTGGAAGAATGGCGGAAGGCTCAACGCATCTCGAGAACCAAGGCGCGCCGGCCGGATTTGCTAAAAGACCCCGCCGACCTCGATTGAGTTTTGTCTTTCTGGGATAGCTGATAGAATTTCTCGCTCGGACGTCCGTCCCGTTCTCTCAAGGAGTATTCCCATGCACAACCTCGACATGGTTGACAGTGCCTATTTGCGCGAAGACGTGCCCGACTTTCGTGCCGGTGACACCGTCCGCGTCAACGTACGGGTTGTTGAAGCTGGCAAAGAACGCGTTCAGGCGTTCGAAGGCATTGTTATTGCTAGGAATGGCAAGGGACTCGGCCAAACTTTCACCGTCCGTAAGGTGAGCTACGGCGTAGGCGTCGAGCGAATCTTCCCAGTTCACGCCCCCATCGTCGCCAGTATCGAGAATCTTCGTAGGGGCGACGTTCGCCGCTCGAAGCTGTATTACTTGCGCGGACTGACCGGTAAGGCTGCTCGAATCAAAGAGAAGCGGGACTAGCCGGCACTGTGGCCACAGAAGGTCCCGCAGCCGATCCTTTTGAATCCGTCGAATCGCACGAAGGCGTGACCGAGCCTTCGAAGCGACGGATCCCTCTCTCGCTTGAGTTGTCGCTTTTGATCGCTGCCTCCCTCATCGCAGCGGTACTCATGAAGACGTTCCTCTTCGCTGCGTTCTACATCCCTTCTGTCTCGATGCAACCCACGCTCGAGGTCCAAGATCGCATCATGGTCAACAAGCTGGTCTATGACTTTCGTCAACCGCGTGCAGGCGAGATTGTGGTGTTTGACAACCCTCTGGTCGATGGGCCTGAGTCCGATGGCCTTCAGGAGCGAATAGCTAAGGCTGTTAGAGATGCCTTTGGCCTACGTGCTGCGGAGGTTCCCGATGACTTCATTAAGCGAATTGTCGGTCTCGGCGGAGACGTCGTAGAAATCAGCAACGGCGTTGTCACGGTCAACGGTGTTGCTATCGATGAGCCGTACCTTCACCCCGACACGGTGATGCGTGACTTTGATCCAGTTACGGTCCCGGAGGGCGAACTGTTCCTGATGGGCGACAATCGGAACAGCAGCGGGGATTCGCGAGTCTTCGGCACTCGACCTGTGGAAGATGTGATTGGTAAAGCCTTTGTTCTCATTTGGCCGTTCGATCGAGCTTCGGGACTGTAACCTCCGTCCTAGATGAGCAACGAACACCTTGAAAGATACGAGTCTGAAGCAGAACTGCGAATGTACCAGGAGTATCGAGATGTCCTTCCTCTTTTCAAGTACGCGATCGACACTGAGCGTCGCTACTACCTGGCTAACGAGGTAGAGGTCGAAGAGAAGGAGCGCAACGGCGCAGTCTTCTTCGAGGTATTGATGCGCGATGCGTGGGTCTGGGACATGTATCGCCCTGCCCGATTCCTGAAGACGGTTCGAGTCCTATCGTTCCGAGATGTCAACGTCGAGACTCTCGAACAGACGCCGCGGATCTGACCAGAACTGTCCCAGTCGAGTGGTACAACCGCTCTCATGCGATTATCCAGACAGGCCGAGGCGGAACGCAGATCCGAAGTGGGTCGCGTCGGCGAAGAGATTGCAGCGAGATTCCTAGAGCGTTGCGGGCGTCGGATCCTCGATCGGAACGTACGGCTTGACATCGGCGAAATCGACTTGTTGGTGGGTTGGAAGGGTCGGCAGATAGTCGTCGAAGTGAAGACGTTGGTCGGACCGATGAATCCGCTGAAACGAGTTGACCTGGACAAGCAGAATCGGCTGCGAGGTTTAGCGGCCCGAGTAGGGGCGAGTAGGGTCGAACTTGTGGCCGTGAATCTGGATGAGAGAGGAGCCGACGTCCGGTGGCTCCGACAGCAACGGGCGTCCGGCCAGTTCGCGCGAAGGTTGGGTTAGGCCGCGCTTCGAGCCATGGTGCCGGTCAACTTCTTTAGATCTAGGTCATATACGAAACAGATCACTTCTCGATCGCCTTCCTCCCAACTTTCAGCGGTTGGTGCGAACCATGAGAAGTCGAGGATGGACTGAGAGTATTCGAGTCCGACGAACGACTCGAACTCATTGAAGCAACCGTCTGCTGCTGTCTCCGAGAGTGAATCGCCTCCCGGGAAGACCGTATTTGTGACATTGAAGAGGAAGTAGACCTCATTGTCATGGGGTTCCTCACAGTCCACCAGTGGGACAGAGGTGACTTCTTTAGCATCGAAGCCTTGGTCGTCGAAACAGGTACCGACGTCTAACTGGAAGACACTTTCGCTGGCGCAGGCTCCGGTTAACAGAGTTAGTAAGACGAGCAGGGTGAGAGCTTTGATGTTCATCCACTCAGTATTACCATACCTGAGAGGTTATCTGTCACCTCAGTCGATACTTACTGCACTCGGTCTAGCCCGGAGTTCTTTGAACCAACAGCCTCTGTGCCAATGGCGACGCAGGCCCGCTGTGTCATCAGGAATTACGACAAGATGGAACTGACCTATCTCTATTGGGCCCGAGCAGTACGGGCAGGAGTACCGCTTCTTCGCTGCGTACGGCTGCACCTGAGTGACCTTCTCGGTCAACCCGCGAATATCGCCCATATGATGGCTCCCAGCGTAGCTATGATCGCCCCCGCCACCATGAGGTAGTCCGCGGTGGAGTTTTTCTGCGAACGGAACGGATTGAGACCCATAGAAGTAGGTTACTCACTCATGAACTTGGCGCTGAACCCACGTGTATGCTCGCAGTCAAGCTCACAAGACAGGGAGTGTCACCATTATGCCCAAGGGCTATCTCATTGCTCATATCCGCGTGCGAGACAAAGACGCTTTTGAAGGGTTCAAGCAGCTTTCTGGCGCTGCCATCAAGGCTCACAACGGCAAGGTCTTAGTCGCGAACCCAGCTCCAGATCACCGCGAGGGAGAGGCTCACGGCTTGGCGATCGTTGTTGAATTCGAGAGTATCGACGCTGCTCGGGGTTTCTATGAATCCGACGCATATGCTGAAGCTCGTGCCGTTAGAGAAAAGATTTCCGACGCCGACCTCGTCCTTGTCGAGGGTCTCTAGAAGGCAGGTGACCTGCCCCACAAACTTGGCGCGGAACGCAGGTCTAAGCTCGATGCATGTTGCGAATTGAGGACGTAGGACGAACGCGGTGGGTCACCTTAGATAGAGCCGACCGCAGGAACGCGATCACCGACGAGGGTTGGGATCAGTTGGCTGAGGCCTTCGAAGGCTTCGAAGCTTCCGATCAACGCGTGATGATTGGCGGCCTGTCTCCCAGGGACTCTGCCACCGCTCACTGACGAAGAAGCCTCGGAGGTCGGATTGGTGTGGTCGTCCTCAGCTATGTAGCGGCGATCGTTTAGGACGCCGCCGTTCCGGTTGGGTCATCCCTATCCGTATCTGGATGCACCATGCCCTCTGCTAGTTTACTGAAGGGAACGGTCTGGTTTGGATCGTGACCGCAAAGACTGTCCACACCAAGGGGTAGCTCCGTGAGCACAGAAAAGGGGGTTCCGTTTTCACGGAATCCACAAGATGCATGGTCCATATTTGACGACGACGTCGCCTTCCCGACAGTCGTGCTGTTGGATTCCGCTCTGTCCCACAACGTTCGAGTCATGGCGGAATACTGCGCTTCGGCCGAAGTGTCCATCGCTCCGCACGGTAAGACAACGATGACGCCGCGCATCTTTGAGCGCCAGCTCGAGGATGGCGCGTGGGCGATCACCGCTGCAAGTGCCTGGCAGGCGATGAGAATGCGCGAAGCGGGGGTGAACCGCGTTCTCATTGCGAATCAAGTCGTGATGCCTGGGGAGCTCGCGTGGCTCGCGCAAGCCATCGATTCAGGTTTTAACGTTTACTGCTATGTCGACTCCGTCGACGGTGTAGAGATCATGGGCGCTGCGATGGAGCAGGCAGATGTCAGCAGCCCGCTACCCGTCCTCCTCGAGGTCGGGGTGGAAGGCGGCCGCACAGGTGCGAGAACCCTCGAGGAGGCACTCGCTGTAGCCGAAGTTGCCGACGCATCACCCTGGCTCGCCCTGACAGGGACGGCAGGTTTCGAGGGGATTATCACTGCAACTGAGACGGCAACCGCGGGGGAACTCGTCGATGCCTTCCTCGACAGGATCGTCGATGTGACACACGCCGTCGCCAGTAACGGGTGGTTCGATCCGACACCCGAAGTGATCGTGACCGCGGGGGGCAGCGCATACTTCGACCACGTCGTCGACCGATTCTCATACGTCGACATCCCGGACCCGATACGAGTGGTGATTCGCAGCGGGTGCTACATAACGCACGATGACGGAGGGTATGATCGTTCGTCGCCCCTTGGTTTGACGCCGCGTGTAGCTGGTGAGCGTTTCATCCCTGCCATCGAGGTTTGGGGTCCGGTGCTGTCACGACCGGAGCCCGGACTCGTCATCGTCGGTGTCGGTAAGCGTGACGTTACCCATGACGGGTTGTTGCCGCTCGCAAAAAAGATCCGTCGAAGAGATGGAAACGGTGTGATCACGATCGAACCGATTCGGGTGAGAGCGCTCAATGATCAGCACACGTATCTCGATGTGGACCCAGCGTTCGGCCTGCGTGTCGGCGATCTCGTCGGGTTCGGGATTTCCCATCCGTGTCTCACCTTCGACAAGTGGCGCTCGATGTCAGTGGTCGATGATGGCTACAACGTGATTGAGGTCGCTGATACCGGATTCTGACTGGAGTCGGTCAAGTGTGACGGGACCGCCAGGGTTCTCCTTGACGGCGATGATCGCTTCGACTCCGACTACGGTTGCGACGTCGATCTTCGTAGCGGAGGCTTCCCGACGACGGTCGCTTCCAAGCTCGACAAGCCTTGAACAGTCGGGGCTATACTCGCTCCGATGTGGCGTTTCGCTGATTTGTTGGGTCTCACGCCTCCCCGAACAGGGTTTCTCGGAGAGGGTGACACGCCGCTTCTTGCCGCCACCGGGTCGACGCTTGGCGGGCCCGCTGGTGCGAGTGTTTCGTTTAAGGCCGAGTACCAGAATCCGACGGGCTCCTTCAAGGACCGCATCGCTGCAATGGCGGGAGCGATCATCGCTCGAGACGGACTGCGCGGCGCTGTAGGGACCTCGTCTGGAAATGGGGGTGCTGCGATCGCCGCCTACGGCGCCCGAGGTGATTTCCCTGTCGCCCTTTTCACCGTATCTGGGATACTCGAAGGGAAACTCCAGCAGATTCTCGCCCATGGAACCCTGACGCATATTGTGACTCAACTCGGCTCGGGGACGAGCGATGCCGGAGGTATAGCAACCGCCATCGCTGCTATGGCGAACGAACAAGGCTGGCTCGCGTTCCTGACGGGTGCTCGGTATGCCCCTGAGGCGATGCGAGGCGCCGAGACGATTGCTTTCGAACTCGCGACCCAACGCCCAGCTGCCACCGCCGTATATGTGCCTGTCGGAGGTGGCGGCCTCGTGGCCTCCATCTGGCGCGGCTATCGGAGAATGGGTCTGATCCCACCGAGAATCGTCGGTGTGCAGCCGGCGGGTTGTCCAACCCTGTCACGCGGTGTCCAGGGAGATCTGGGCGTGCTCTCGGAACCAATCACAACCACAGTGTCCGGTTTGCAGGTGCCGATTCTCTTTGACTTCGATGCGGTTCCCGCTGTGACGGAATCCGGTGGGCATGTGGTCGAGGTATCAGACGAACAAATCTGGGGAGCGCAACGTCTCCTGTCGCGTGAAGAGGGCCTATTCGTAGAGCCTGCCGGAGCAGCCGCCACAGCCGGCCTGCTGGCCGATATAGTCGCCGACGAGGTCGCATTCGGCGACGACGTAGTCGTAGTTCTGTCGGGTGCGGGCCACAAGGATCCCACGTCCGCGAATCGTCTCAGCGGAGGTAATCAGGCTCGTCGGATCGAGGCAGCGCAGGTGTCGGCAATCCTGGCCGGCATGACGGGCCCTCAGTGACCGCTGCGATACGGCGACGGGTTGAGGTAGGGCGTGGCTATGGGTTCGACGTCTGGACTCACCGTGCCGATGAGGGTCCACGCGTGGTCGTTCTCGGAGGTGTGCACGGAGATGAAACAGAGGGTGTACTGGCGGCCGGTCGTTTGGGATCCGGAGCATTGGCACTGACGAGGGGAACGGTGGACATCGTCCCTATTTGTCATGAAGCTGCCTTCGCTGTGGACAGTCGGACCAGCCCTCTCGATGGCGACAATCTTGCACGCGTCTTTCCCGGAGACCCGCGTGGTACTGCGACGTCACGCCTCGCCCATCACTTGTTTACCGAGGTGTTGTCGGGATGCGACCTCCTCATCGATCTCCATACATCGGGTCAGTCCTATGACATGCCCATTCTCGCTGGATATCGAGGGGCAACTTCCGACGCCATCAGCTTGTCTCGGCAAGCGGCTGAGGCATTCGGTGGGGACTTCCTCTGGCGTCACCCAGAACCCTCCGAGGGCAGGACTGTCAGCGTGGTGGATCAGGCGATCTATGTCGAATCTCCCGGTGGCGGATCAGTCAAGATGGATCTGGTCGAGCACTACTTGGCGGGAGTTCGACGCGTACTGGTATCGATGGGCATGGTGGGCGACGCTCCGCCACTCGTCGGTAAACCAGTTCGGGTCGCCGGCGGCGGAAATCTTGACCGCGACATGATTGCGGTCACGCGACCCGGGCTGTTCTTACACGACGTCACGCCAGGGGAGTGTGTGAATGAGGGACAGCGGCTCGGTGTGGTGGTCGACCCCAGTGGCATTCAACAGGAAGAAATTGTCGCTTCGCGGGCGGCGTATGTGATGGCCTTGAAGTCTCGCTCGTCGGTCACTGCCGGAGATCTTGTGGTCTGTCTTGCGGGCGCAGACTTCTGAAATGTCGGCGCCTAGTATCCAGACACCGCTCCAGCTATTCCTTGATGGCGATGATCGCCTCCACCTCTACAGGGGTGCCGAGGGGAAGTTCAGCCATCCCGATTGCAGATCTGGCGTGGCGACCGGCGTCTCCGAGAATCTCGCGGAACACACCGGAAGCGCCGTTCGCGACGAGATGCTGTTCACGGAATCCCGGGGCGCTACTGACGAAGACCGTTAGCTTGATCACCTGATCGACACGGTCGAGCGACCCAAGCAGCTCCTTTGTCCGTCCGAGAAGGTTGATGGCGCATTGACGGGCGCAGGCCTCACCGGTTGCTACGTCGACCTCGTCGCCAAGCCTGCCCACGGCCATCAGTTCCTTCCCTACGAACGCGACCTGACCCGAGAGCATCAGCATCTGTCCGCTGATCCTCCCGGCTCGAACCGTCGCATCATCGGATGGGGCAGAGCTCAACTGCGCCTCAAGTGCATCGAACCTCTCGTCTCTCGTCATTTCTGTGATCATGTTTTTGTCTCCTGGCTCAGTATGTAGTGTCGGGTTCGAAGGGAAACATTGGTGTCTGCCGATGATGGAATTCAAGGCTCGGGAAATCTGCGGTCGTGCATCCGGGGGTGTTCAACCACACCAGCTCGGCAGCTATCGGTTCGAAGGCACCGCGTGGGGAGTGGACCCCTTTGGCAACGATGATCGGTTGTTTCAGCGGGTCGAGACCCACGATTGCCATCTGTTGTCGACTCGTGTTGCCGTTTGGCAGACTGTTCAATAGGACGCTGTTGCCGTCATCGCAGGCCACGAGTGCGGTTGGGCCGGAGTCGAAGAATCGGAAGCCACCATGGGTTTCTCCCGGGTCTTCCCACTTGCCGTCGGTAAGTACTCTCACGACGCCCTTGATAGGCACTGGTGATCCGTGGAGATCGTCAGTCTTGCCACCGGCATCGACATTGACACGCGCTCCGACACCGGCATCGAAACAGGCTTGGACCGCCTCGCGGTCGCACAGGGAGTGGAACACGCCGGTTATGCCGAGGCGCTGTACAGCAGCCAAGACATGGGTCGAGTCGGCGGGGCTACCTCCGCCGACATTGTCACCGACATCAAGGAGGACGACCGGGTGGTTCTTGGCATTCGAAGCCGCGATCAGCGCATCGTCGATGTCGGTGGCGACCCCGATCAGCTCCTGTCGGACGTCCCAGATGGCCCGAGCGATCTTCTGTGAGATCGCCCTGGCGAGGACGGGATCTCCATCGGTCACCGTGGTGACGGACATCCCCATCTCTTCCACGTCGGCATACGGGAATCCCTCGGCGAGTCCGACCGTGAGAACGCCGTCGCGTTCGGCTTCGGCGTTCGCCAGGGCAACGAGCTCCTTCATAGGGGAGTCGCTCGTCCCCTGTCGCAGGATATTGATTGCCGCAGGAACCATCTCGATGTACATGGTGGGAGTCACTTCACCCCGAACGGTCCGGGCTATCAGGTCTGCGGCAATCCTCGCCCTCTTCCTCGGGTCCAGGTGAGGGTTGGTCATGTACGTGTTTACAACTGTCGCGTTGTCGACCATCTTCTGTGACACATTCGCGTGCATGTCCAGCGTCGCGGCGATCGGAACTCCCGGTCCTACAGCTTCCCTGACCCTTCGGATGAACTCTCCGTCGGCGTCACGATATTCCTCGGATACGGCCGCACCGTGTTGGGCAAGGAGAATCCCGTCGAACGGACCATTGTCGGCGATCGCTTCGATGAGGTGGGATGACATGTACTCGAATGCCTCGGACGTAATCGCATTCATCGGGGTCAGCCGATAGAACAGCAACGGCACGATCTCCACGTCAGGTTCCGCTGTACCAAGCTCGAGGTACCCGCTCAAGGTTGCTTCGGCATTCTTGAATTCGGCCACCAACCCGTCGCTCTCGGCGACCCCCGCCTCGAGCCAACGGTCAAGCGTCGCAGAGACTGGGGAATGTGTGTTCGATTCATGGCTGAAGCCAAGTGTGGCAAGGCGCATTGTTTTCCTTTCGATACTGATTGTTTGACTGTGGTGGTGTCCACCAAGTGGTTCAGGCTACGGGCCCCGACGATACCTTTCATTCGACCATCCTTCGTGGGACAATGTCCATCACGGTAGCCACTTTGAATTATGGCTATGCTCAACACCGTAGATTCCCTCCAAATGACCGGAAGAGACAATGGAACGGATACTTGTCGGCCAGTTCAAGCAGGAGAGCCACAGCTTCGTGCCCGGACGTACGGACGTCCCCGATTTCGAGCACGATGACGCGCGTCGTGGCGCGGGGTCGCTCGTCCGGGTCGGCAACCGTGAGATGGATGGCTACCTCGACTCAGCTGACGAACTCAGCGTCGAGCTCGTGGGAACCATTGACGTGTGGGCCCACTCGGGTCCGGTTGTCACTGATGCTGCGTTCGAGAAGTACACAAGTGAGATTCTTGAGGGTATAAAGGACAACCTTGATTCGATCGATGGTGTGATGCTCGGACTCCACGGAGCAATGATGACAGAGAGTTTCGATGACGCCGAAGGTGAGATTCTCGAACGAGTGCGAAACCTCGTCGGTCCCGACTCGCCGATTGCTGCCACATTCGATCTGCACACCCACATGACCCAGAAGATGGCCAGCAATGCAGACATCATTGTTGGGTATCAGACCTGCCCCCACGTCGACCTCAAACGTACCGGTCGGACGGCCATGGACATCCTCATCAAGACGATTCGAGGCGAGGTGCGCCCGTCGATCTCCATCCGCAAGTTTCGGATGATGACATCTTCTGAACCCCACGACGATCGCGTCTTTCCGAACAACGAAGTGATCTCGATGCTCCACGCAGCAGAGACCAACCCATCGATCCTTTCCGCTTCGATGTTCTGCACACAACCGTGGCTGGACATCAGCGAGCTCGGCTGGACCTCCGTCGTGGTCACGGACGCCGACGCCGAACTGGGGCAGACAACCGCAGATGCGATCGCAAGCAAGGCATGGGATCTGCGTGACAACTACATTGTCAACAAGATGGATGCCGATGTCGCGATCGACACGGCGCTGGCGGGTGCCGGTCTTTTCGCATTCTCCGAAGGCGCCGACAGCACGACAGCTGGCGGATCCGGTGACGGGAACCTGCTGTTGAAGGTACTACTCAAGCGGAACATCGATGTCCCGGTAGCCTTGATGGTTCGGGATCCTGAAGCCGCAGCGGCCTGCGTTGCTGCCGGCGTCGGCGGCAAGGTCACCACAACTCTCGGTGGGAAACTGAACCCGGACTTCTACAGCCCTGTGGGGGTTACCGGGACGGTCAAGACACTCACCGACGGTCGATACATCAACGAATACGGCGGAATCCGATCTGTCGGCATGGGTCCGACGGCCGTCCTGCAGGTCGGGAACATCTCGATCATGGTGACGACCGACAAGCCCCGTATGGTCGACTACGAGGCGTATAAGAGTGTCGGTATCAATCCATTGCTTTTTTGCATCATCCAGCCGAAGTCAGCAGGAGCGTACCGTGAGTACTACGAGAAGATCGCGACCTGTATCGACATTGATGTGCCTGGACCTGCCGGAAGTGATCTCACGGCACTGCCGTATACGCGCATTCCTCGGCCGCTCTGGCCTTGGGACACGGATCTCGTCGAGGCCTGGTAGGCCACGCCCTCACATTCGGCTGGTATCTACAGGGCGTCGCCGGCGCAGGACTTTCCCTTCGAACGCATCTGGCCCGGGCGATCCATAAGCCTGTCTTCGGCAGAGTTCAGCTCGCGAGGATCCTGTGTTCGTCGGTGGCTCGGATCCGCGTCGTTCCAGCGGAGCTGCTGCTGTGGCTCAGTAGGCTCGACGAAGGACCTTGCCCGAGCGTTCTGTTGAGATCGCCCCGTGATCGAGCATCACATGACCGCCAACGACCACCATGTCAATTCCGGTGGGCGCCTCTGGTGGTTGCCCGAACTCTGCGTTGTCGCTGACGGTCTCCGGATTGAAGAGAACCAGATCTGCAATGGCGCCCTTGCGAATCTCGCCGCGGTCAGTGAGACCAAGACGCCGCGCTGGCTCTCCGCTCATCTTGCGAATCGCATCGGGAAGTTCAAGCGTTCCTTTCTCTCGCGTGAACCGGCCGAGAACTCGGGGGAAAGTCCCGAAGCTCCTCGGATGCGGGCGAGCCGTTCCTTGATCGAGTGGCATGGCGTTGCCATCGGATCCGACTACCGCGAGCGGGTGTGCCAAAAACACTTTGACGTCTTCCTCGACGCGATAGAACAAAACGACCTGGAGTTGGTTGCCGTACTTCTCACAGAGCTGGAGGGTCAATTCATATGGCGCGGTACCCGACGCCTCGGCCAGCTCGGCGAGCGACAAACCGTCCTCTTCTCCCGATGGGGAGTCGCTGATCACGAATCGATCCCACAGCCAAGGTATGCCGCCGAACCAGCCCTCAGACATGTCCGCAAGCGCCTTGGCGCGATTGTCCGGATCGGCAAGCCGAGTACGCATCGCTTCGGTCCCACCGGACTGCACCCATTGAGGTAGGTACTGCGTGAGCGACGACGACGACGCGTGGTAGGGATATACATCGAAAAAAATGTCGATGCCGTTCGCGCGTGCTCCGTCGAACAGGCTGACCAACTCTGCACCCTTTCCCCACCGGTTGGGTCGATTGATCGCCAGATGGCTGAACTCGACAGTGACTCCGGTCTCTTTGCCAAGGTCGATGGCCTCTCCAACAGAACCCCGGTTCCCCTGACCGCTGGCGCGCGAGTGGGTGGCGTACAGGGAGCCCTTTCGAGCAAGCACTCGTGCCAGACCAGCCACTTCTTCGAATGATCCATACGCACTTGGGACATGCGTCAGACCTGTACTCATGCCGAAGGCTCCCTGGTCCAGAGAAACTTCGAGGTCCCGTTCCATCCTGGCTTGCTCATCGGGTGTCACCGGACGTTGATTGACCCCGAGGGCCGCAACGCGGAGGGTCCCGTGGCCGGCAAGTGGAGCTACGTTGATACCCAAGCCTTCCTCAGTGAGGGCGTCGGCGTAGCCGTCGAGATCAGTCCACCACGGTGTGATTGGTGCGGTTGCCCGAGCCAGATGGTCGGCGTGGAGTTCGAGACGCTCGGGCTCGATCGGAAATGGAGCGAACGAGCAGTTTCCTGTCACCTCAGTGGTCACGCCCTGCCTCAGCTTACTTTCGCCCGTGCCATCAGCGACAAGGTTCAGATCCGAATGCGTGTGGATGTCGATGAAGCCGGGTGAAACCACCCGACCGCCAGCGTCGATCTCACGGACCGACTCGACCGCTTCGTCGAGTTTCTCGACTGCAACGATCCTGTCACCGGTGACGGCGACATCGGCGTCCCTTGGTGCACTCCCGGTGCCATCGATCACGGAGGCGTTGCGGATCACAAGGTCAAACATGGTTCCTCCACTTGGCTGAGGGTACGTATCGTGGATGAACAGTAGCGTAGATGAAATCTGCCGCCATCGCCGTGAGCTTGCCAAGTGAGTCTGCATCGTGACATACTCGGTTCGCAATGTGAACAGATAGCTACCACGGTTTGTTTGAGAGGTCAAGGGACATGAGAGACAAGTCAGCAACGCTGAATGCAAAGGCAAGGGATCTGAGTCCGGGCGGGGTGCATTCGAATGTGAGACTTTTGGGGCCGCAGGTCTTCATGGACCGCGCCAAAGGATCGAGAATCGTCGATGTCGACGGCAACGAATACATCGACTACCTCCTCGGGCAGGGTCCGAACTTCCTCGGCCATGCTCCTGAGGTCGTCCTCGATGCGGTTGATGAGGCATGCCGAAACGGGATGATTTTCGGGGCACAACATCCTCTCGAAGTCGATGCCGGGTCGGTCGTGCTCGAGGCGCTCCAATGGCCGGATCAGCTTCGGTTCGCTATGACTGGTACCGAAGCCGTGCAGGCAGTGCTCCGCGCGGCTCGTGCCCATACGGGTCGCACCAAGTTTGTCCGGTTCGCCGGGCAGTACCACGGTTGGATGGACAACGTGCTTGTCACGGTCGACGACAGCGGTTCCGCCGCGCTCGCAAGCGAGGGCCAGATGGAGAGCCATCTCAAGGATTCATTCATGTTGCCGTGGAACGATCTTGGTGCGCTCGAATCGTTGCTTGCCGAGCGCGGTGACGAGGTTGCTGCTGTGATAACCGAGCCGGCAATGCTCAACTCGGGAGCGATTGTTCCCCGCGAGGGATTTCTCGAAGGGATTCGTGCGGCATGCGACGAATACGGTGTGGTCTTGATCTTCGACGAAGTTATAACCGGCTTCCGTGTCGCACTCGGAGGTGCCGTCGAGCGGTTCGGTGTCACCCCCGATCTTGCCACCTACGGCAAAGCAATGGCTGGTGGTTGGCCGGTGGCGGCGTTTGCAGGCAAGCGCGAGTTCATGGAGGGGTTCGGTACTGGTCGTATCAATCACTCCGGTACATTCAACGCGTCCGTTATGGCGTGTGCAGCCTGCAACGCGACCGTTCGGTACCTCATCAACGAGCCTCCATACGCCCGCCTTGAGTTGCTCGGAATACGCCTCCAGGATGGCCTTCGTTCGCTTGCTGTAGAGAACGGAATGGCAGTCAACATCCAAGGTCTGCCCATGGCGTTCCACTTCGGATTCGGAGCCGGCCCGGTCACTGACTACGCATCGCTCCAGAAGCTCGACCTGGCCGCATACGGCGCCTTCAGCGATGTTCTCGTTGAGCATGGTGTGTGGGTCACGGGGCGCGGCATTTGGTACGTTTCGGCCGCTCACTCGGAAGCAGACGTGGACGAGACATTGGAACGTGTGGAGAGAGCGATGAAGGAGTATGTGGCGAAGGGGGACCGGTCATGAGAGGATGGGAACCAATAGACACAGAGGTCCGAAGCCACCTTCCGTTCAGCCCTGCCGTTGAAGCAAACGGATTCATTTTTGTGTCAGGTCAGGCATCGGTGGATGAAACCGGCAAGATAATCCCCGGTACGTTCGAAGATGAGATGCGTAGGTCGTTCGAGAACGTGAGCCGAGTACTCGCCGACGCCGGCCTGACGCTCGAAGATGTCATCCGAGTGACAAGCTACATCCGGGACTCGTCAAACGGCCCCCAATACAACGAGATCTACCGCGAATTCTTCAGTGAGCCGCTACCGGCGCGAACGACACTGTCGAACTGCCTGTCCCCGGCGCTCCACTTCGAAGTCGATGTAGTCGCGGTACGAGCAAAGGCTTGATCACGGACGGATCGATCAGCGGTCACTCGGTGGCTTGCATGAGCGCTCGAATGTAACCATACGCATAGAGCCGACCCATCATGGTGTACCCCGGAGTCCCCTCCTCACCTGTGAGGATCGGAACGTGATCGGGGCGCATCGGCCCGTCGAAGCCGACCTCCCTGTATGCCCGCATGGCTTCCACCATATCCGTCTGACCGTTGTCCTGCCATGTCTCAACGAATCGTTCTGGCGTACCTCTGACATCACGGAAATGGACATACGCAATATGCGGCCCGAGTGCTCTGATGGTCGCGGGAATGTCGACTCCCATCTCGGAGAACGTTCCTTGACATAGGGCAATCGCGTTGGATCCGCTGGGCACGAGGTCGACGAGGCGTTGGAACCCGGCGACGTCGTTCATGATCCGCTCGTTGCCGAGCAGCGATTTCACTGGTGGATCGTCAGGGTGCATCGCTAACACGACACCCGCCTCTTCAGCCACGGAGATGGTCTCGTTGAGGAATCGTTCGAGGTTGGCCCACAGTTCGTCGGTTGTCATCCCGCCTTCGAGACCCCTATCACCGTACTTGTCCCGACCTGGGATCTGTGCGTTCTCCAACTCGTCGATGTCAAAAGCAGTGACCAGTGCACCGCCCCTGTCCCTGGCGTCGACGCTCGTTCGGATCCAGTCGGTCCCCGCCATGAAGTTGTAACAGACGATCGGGATGCCGAGGTCTCCGAGCATTCTGATAAGTTCCTTCATCTCGGCAAGCTGAGATCCGTTGTCCTGACCAAGCTTGATGCGGTCGATGGGGAGACCGCCTTCGACCACACCCACTTTCATGCCAAACGACTCGACCCTGGCTTGGGTCTCGGCAATCGAAAGATCCTCTGATCCCGGACCCCGGATGACAATTTCCTCGACTCCTGTCTGGGCTGCGAGAGCCAGGTTGTGACCGGAGAGTGGATTGAGGACTGACGCAAGTTTCATGCAGTTGATGATAAGCGAATCAGATTGAGAAAGTATTCCCTACGGTGCCCTATGGGGTCAGCCCACCCTGGCCAGCGACTCAACCCAGTTGGGCGCTGATCTCGTCGCTCATCTCGTTGAGGCGCCTACCGATTCGGTTGACCTTCCGGTCGTTGATCCGCCATGTCGGGCCCGAGACGCTGTGGGCTCCGAGGACCCGTCCGCGAGGTTCCATGATCGCCGCAGCGATGCATCGAGCCCCGGGTTCGTTCTCCTCGTCGTCGAGTGCATATCCTCGCTCACGGATGATCTCTAATTCTTGCATGAGGTCGGGTATGGACGTGAGGGTGTGCGGTGTCCTTGCGGTTAGGCACTTGGATGCCAGCATCGCCTCGGCTTTAGGAGGGGGGAGCGCAGCGAGCATTGCTTTCCCGAGCGCCGTCGAATGTAAGTCGTCGTGCGTGCCGACCGATACCGTCG
>Ga0114996_10003189_pt1 | contig 20589 bp, 13 predicted proteins | sample ArcticOcean_MG_C_4_FD_87039 | JGI IMG/M metagenome (GOLD analysis project Ga0114996, IMG submission 87039) | Marine microbial communities from western Arctic Ocean - ArcticOcean_MG_CB4_134 | ecosystem: Environmental > Aquatic > Marine > Oceanic | place: Arctic Ocean: Canada Basin | collected...
CGCAATACGGTGATCGTGTCGACCGGGGAGCTCGATTGGGAGAGGCCGTCGACGTGGAAGGGATGTCTCGATCGTTCCCCCTGCGGCACCGGCACCTGCGCCCGGATGGCGGTCATGCACGCCAAGGGACAGCTCGGTTTGGACCAGGACTTCCGACACGAGGGCATCCTGGGCACCGTGTTCACCGGTCGCCTGCTCCGTGAGACGACGGTCGGCGACTACCCCGCGGTCGTGCCGACCCTGCGGGGTTCCGCGTGGATCACTGGCTTTGCCCAGTACGTGGTCGACCCCGATGACCCGTTTCCGAACGGCTTCACGGTCGGCGACCTCTGGGCCTGAGCTTCGCCGAACTGAGCCGCAACGCACGACGCCCACCCCCACTGCCATCAAGGTTCGCTGACTTGTTCTGCGCCCGAGGGATAACCCTCGGGCGAATCGTCGGTTTCCCACCGTGGGGATGCGAACCGAGTTGCGAGGTGCCTGTCGATGATTCTCTGCGTCTATCTTGTCGCGAAAGCGCTTAGGTTGCACACTCAACCGCGCTCGCTGACTGGGTTTGCATCCCCACCACTCCGATGATTCGGTCATCCTCCATCACCCTCGCCTCGATCCTGTTGACGGTGGCGACTTCGTCGTCTGCCCAGGACACTGGCCCGACGAAACACGAAGTCCCGCGGGGGGTTTTGGGGTTCAAGTCGAAGGTCTTGCCCTTCTTCAAGGCCAACTGCATCCGCTGCCACGGACCGAAGAAGAGCAAGGGCAAGATCACCCTCCACACTCTGGACAGCGATCTGTCCGCCGGGCACGAACCGCGACGCTGGGAGTTGATCCTGGACATGCTCGAGAGCGGCAAGATGCCGCCGGAGGACGAGGATCAACCCAGCGACGTCGACCGCCAGGCCATCGCGCGGTGGATCGACACCGGGCTACGCGAGTACGTCAAGACCGCGATGAAGGTGGCGTCGACGCCGACCGCTCGCCGCATGACCAACTTCGAGTACCAGAACACCATGCGTGATCTGCTCGGCTTCGAATTGAAGTTGATCAAGAACCTGCCCGAAGACCCGGTGAAGCCGTACGACTTCAACAACACCGCCGAGTTCATGCTCATGGGCATGGAGCAGTTGGACCGCTACAAGGAAAACGCGCGACGGGCCATGGCTTCTGCCATCGTCGATCCGGCCATGCCGAAGATCCATCGCACCAAGCGAAGTTGGCGAGCCGAGGGCCAGGCGACGGGTCTGTTGATCGACGAGATCCCGGTCTACGGGAATCGTCGTTATGCGCCCGGCCAGGGGATGGGGCTGAAGAGCTGGCCGAAGACGGGTGCATATCGCATTCGGATCAAGGCGTCTGCGATCTTGCCGGCCGGAATCAAGGCGATGCCCCTGCGTCTGGTGATGGGCTACACCCTGAATGAGAATTCGTCCACGTTGCAAATGGAGCCGGTCGGCACGATCGAGCTGACCAACAACGTCGACAATCCGCAGGTGTTCGAGCTTCGCGGGCGTATCGAAAACCATCCGATTCGACCGGGGCGAAACACGAATCGTGGGCGGCAACCGGAGACGATGGTCATCACTCCGCAAAACCTCTACGACAATGGTCGCCTCAACGATCGCCTCGATCAGCTGGCCATGCCCAGGGCCGTCGTTACGTGGATCGAATTCGAGGCCCCGATCGTCGATGTCTGGCCGCCGGAACACCACACCCGCATTCTCTTCGAGTCGAAGCTGCGTGAGAGTGACCCGGACGCCTACGTCGCCGAGGTGTTGCAGCGCTTCATGACCCGTGCGTTTCGCCGGCCGGTTCGCGCCGACGAAGTCGATGGCTTCGCCAATGTCTACAAGATCGTGTCCGCGCAGCTGGACACATTCGAGGCGGCCATCCGCGAGACCTTGACGATGGTGCTGCTCTCGCCGCACTTCATGTATCACACGGTCGCGGCAAAAACAGGCGGGCGTCAGTACGAGCTGGCCAACCGACTGTCGTACTTCTTGTGGGGCTCCATGCCGGATCAGGAGTTGATGGACCTGGCCGCGAAGGGAAGCCTCGGCGACGCGACCGTCATGGATCGGCAGGTGCACAGACTCCTGGCAGACGAACGATCCGGTGACTTCGTCGACAACTTCACGACGCAATGGCTGTCGATCGCGAAGACGCGGGCTGTGAAGATCAACATCACGCGATTCCCACGCTTCCTCTACCTCGTCGGCGCCGGTGAGAGGAGGGGTCAGGAGGTCCCGTATCGACCAACCATCCGGGATCTCATGCTCGAGGAGACCGTGGGCTTCATCGGCGAGTTGATCAAGCGCAACGCCAGCGTGATGAACATCGTCGACTCAAACTTCGCCTTCCTGAACCAGGCCCTGGCCGCGCACTACGGCGTAGAAGGAGTGGAAGGCCATGAGCTTCGCCCGGTCGCAGTGACGCCAGAGCATCACCTCGGTGGTCTGCTGACACAGGGATCTGTGTTGATCGGCAACGCAACCGGTTCCGCACCGCATCCCATCTACCGCGCGGTGTGGTTGCGCGAGGCGATCCTCGGCGATGAGGTCAAGCCGCCTCCGGCTGACGTGCCCGCGCTGTCGGACTCCGCCGGCGATGCTGCCGAGAGCGCGGTCACCATCAAGGATCTGTTGCGTCAACACAGACGCAAGACGAGCTGCCACGATTGCCACGTGCGCCTCGATCCCTGGGGCATTCCCTTCGAACGCTACAACGCCGTCGGCAAGTTTCAGCCCAAGGTCCCCAAGGAGGGTCTTCGGGTCAGCGGATTCAACAAGAAGACCCACAAGGACATGGCTGGCTACGCGGCCTATCGGCGAAGCATCAACACGGTGGAGCTCGAAGCAGATTCGCGCGTCCCCCACGGGCCGAAGGTCAGGGGGATGCAGGACCTCAAGCGGCATCTGCTCAGGAACCGCGAGCATGACATCGCCAGAAACGTCCTGAGCAGATTGCTCAGCTACAGCATCGGACGCAAGCTCACCTACCGTGATCGCTACGCGGTCGAGGCGCTGCTCCAGGATTCGAAGCAGAACGACTACAGGCTGCGAGACATGATCCTCGCGATCTGCAAGAGCCAGACGTTTACCGGAATGAAGAACTAGTCATGCGACAGAAGTCTTGGCACCTGGATCGACGTGAAATGCTCAGGGGCAGTGGCATCGCCCTGGCGCTTCCCTTTCTCGACAGCATGACCTGGGGCAAGAGTGACCACGGCAAGGAATTGCCCAAGCGCCTGGTCGCCACCTACTTTTCGTATGGCGCCTACATGCCGAAGGGCGTCAAGGGTGCGCATCACGACTGGAGCTGGTGGCCGTGCGCCGACGCGGGGCCTCTGAGGTTCAACAAGTCTGCCGCACCCTTCGAGTCGTTGAAGGAGTACGTCAGCTACCTGCGTGGACTCGACCACGCCGGGGGATGGGGTCTCGGTGGTCATAGCAGCGGCGACGTGTTCACTACTGGCGCGGACATGGTCGATCTGGAGCCCTCCAACAACATCTCCATCGACCAGGTGGCGGCGAACGCGAAGGGACACGAAACGCGATACGCCTCGTTGGTAATGGGCAGCGAGGGCGGCACCGGATCCTACGGCGCCACCAAGACCCTGTCGCACTACGGGCCCGGTCGCCCCATACCCTCGATGCACAGACCGCAAGAGATCTTCAATCGACTCTTCAAGCCGTACGCTGGCAAGAGCATCGCGGAGGTTCGCGCGGAGCTGAAGCGTGAGGCCAGCGTCCTCGACCTGATGTTGGAGCAGAGCAAGATTCTCAAGGCCCGCGTTGGCAAGGCGGACAAGGAGAAGCTGGAAGAGTACCTCGAGTCCATTCGGGCACTCGAGCAACGCATCGAGCGCACCAGCAAGTGGACGCGAACGCCCTTGCCGAAGATCGATACCAAGGGTCTGAAACTGGACGCGAGCTATACGAACCCTGAGTTGTACACGCGGTGCATGTACGACCTGATCTTCCTGGCATTGCAGACGGACTCGACGCGTTTCGCCACCTACATGTTGGAGAGCGAACAATCCGTGAACAATCCGCTCGGGAAATTCGCGAGCCACGCGCTGGGCTACGGAGGCGTGACTCACGATCTCGCGCACAAGCGGCCGATCGAATCCGGGCACTGGGACAACTGGCGGGCCAAGCAGCACGCCTATTTCCTCCAGCGCCTACGCGACACGAAAGAGGGCGATGGCAACATGCTCGATCGCACCGTGGTGCTTTGGGGATCCGCCCATCCTCATGCCTCGCACAACACGCGGAACTACCCGATCCATCTGGCGGGCGGCAACAAGCTCGGCTTCAAGCACGGCAAGTTGCACACCTTCGAAGGGAAGAAGAAGGTGCCGCTGGCGAACCTGTTCCTCTCGATGCTCCACGCCGTCGACGTTCCTGTCGCGAAGTTCGCCGACAGCACGGGTGAGATGACGGAGCTTCGGAGCTGAGGAATGAAGACGTTCGCACTGCTCTTGATAGCAGTTCTTCCCGCTGCTGACGCCGACGGGGAACAGGCCAATGTTCTGCCGCGTGCGCTCATCGTCGGCGACAACGTCTACAACACGCCGTTTCAGGGAGTCGTCGGCCTGTTGCGGGGGCGAGTGGAGATCTCGCGGCCCAAGATCCAACCACGCGACACCGCGACGGCGCTTGAGAACTGTGACGCGTTGCTAGGCGACAAGAAGTGGGATCTGATTCACTTCAACTTCGGGTTCGAGGACCTGTACTACAGGGACCCCGGCACCAAGGCCAAGCGCGCGATGAGCAAGGAGGCCGGCGGCGTTCGCGTGACGACTCCGAAGGAGTACGAGGCGAACCTGCGCGAGTTGGTCAAACGCTTCAAGGCCACGGGCGCCAAGTTGATCTGGGCGAGCACCACACCGATCAAGAGTTCCAAGTTCGACAGCGTGCTGGACCCGGGTTCCGAACTCGAGTTCAACGCGATCGCCGCCAAGGTGATGGCGGAGAACAAGGTGACGATCAACGACATGCACGCCTACATCACCAAGAACGTCAAGAACAAGCGGGACCCGAGCCCCTACTGGTTCAACCGCTACCCTCTGCATCCACCGATCGTCCGCAGCATTCTTACCGAGTTGCAGTTGATGAGACCGGTCAACGGCCCGGTCAAGGTTTTCGTGATGGCCGGGGGAACGACCCACATGGGTAGTGGCGTGGTGCAGGGGCGCGACAAACCGAGACGTGGAAAGACTGGCACGCTCGACGATCTCGTTCTCAACAAGAAGACCGCGGCGGCGTACCGTCACCTCCTCGACGAGGACGGAAAGTGGGTCACGCGATCTGACGTGTGGCTTCAGTTCGATCGCCGTGGCTTCAAGTCGGGAGCGCACGGCATCCTGTTTGGCGGCGACCGGAAGCGCGGCATCGGACCTGAGTTCAGCTTCGGCAATGTCCTGGGCGATCACTTCGACAAGCAGGTCTTCGTCTTCAAGTCGACGCTCGGCAATCCATCACTGGCCAAGGATCTTCGCCCACCCAGCTCGGGGAAGACGGGTCGCGACTACAAGAAGTTGTTGGAGCAGATCCGCGACGCCCTCGCCCGGATGGAGGATCAGTTTCCTGACTACACGAAAGCATCAGGACATGAACTCGCCGGCCTCGTCTTGAACCTGGGTGAGGCAGACAGGGATGCCAAGACGTACGCCAAGTACCTGCCCATGCTGATCAGCGATCTTCGCAAGGACCTGAAGGTTCCGGAGCTTCCTATCGTCATCGTCGGAACGGGCCAGGGCGGACGCAGAGAAACCGCCTTCCCCGACATCATCAAGGCACAACAGGCCGTCGCCGCGTTGGCCCGCTTCAAGAGCACCGTCCGCTACATCGAGACCCGCGACTTCTGGCCCGTGAAGAGCGCGTCACCGGATGTCCATCCTGAGAAGTGGTACGGCAACGCCGAGAGCTTCTGCAAGATCGGACAGGCGATTGGCGACGGAATACTCAGCCTGCTGAAGTGAACTTTATATAGCGCCCGGGTCGGCGGTGTGGACTGGCAGCCGAGCAGGCCCGCGAGGAGAACGAACGGGAGCCAGTCTCGCGGAGCTGGTATTGAGCGCATTTCGTATCTACTTCGGCGCTGACGGAACCCGCAGCACCGGAAAATCCTCGCCCTTCTTCACCTCAGCATCGAAGAAGTTCCAGGCACACAAGCCATCTTCGGCCTGCGGTTCGAGCAGGAACGCCGCCAGGGTTCCCAACGGTTGCGCAGTTCGCACCAGCACGCTACCCGCCGGGACCTCGCGCCTTGCTCGACGAACCTCGACCTGGACCGTCACGAGTCGATGTCCCTCGTACGCAAACCTCGCCTTCGAAGCCGCGGTGATCTTGTAGATCTCCACCGCGAACTCCGTCGGCGCGTCGATCTTCTCCATGCGGATGCCGTGAGCGCTGAGCGTGTCGAGAACCTTCACGAACTTCTCAGGGATCACGTAGGCGTGCGGTCTTCGCACGGAGAGCGTCGCGCGACTCTTGTCGTTGTAGAAGACCTGGAACTCCTTGGGGCTGCCGCGCTCCATTCCCCAGACCCCGACCTTCTCCTTCAAGAGCTCGGGTGCACGCCGGAGCGGGATGAGATCTTTCGCACCCGGATTGCGACCCCGCTCTGTATCCCGCTTCTTCGCCGCGACGATCACATCACGGACTTTCGCACGGTGATCGGCGACCCATTGGAAACTGTGGCGCACGAATGCGATGGTCCCCATGACGCGATCCTTGTAGGACGCGTAGGAGTACGCCTCCGACAGAAGCGAGATCGTGTGACGCATGCCGACGTAGTGCGTGCTGTAGCGGGGCAGCGCCGGGTCGATCAGCCACTCGGTGTTCCGCTTGCGGAAGTTGCCGTAGAAGTACGTCTTGTAGCCATTGTACTTCTCGATCGAGTTCGTCACGTCAGGCAGGAGTTCGTAGCGCGTCAACCGGCGTACCGAGTCGTCGCAAGCTGGATGCCGCTGCCCGTCGTAGGTCAGGACATAGCCGTGCTGCGAACCGTTCGTCGTGTGCAGGTCCATGGCGATCGCTGGGTCCCAGCGATTGAGCACGGATACGACAGCGCGGGCCTCGGACGTATCCAGCTTGGTCCAGTCGCGGTTGATGTTCAGACCTTGAGCGTTGGCGCGAGTCCCCATGCCTCGAATCGGTCCGACCTGACGGCGCCGATTGGTCTTGTCCATTCGATCGTTGCCGTCGGCGTTCAACAAGGGAAGGAACACGACGACCAGGTGCTTCAACAACGGATGGGCCGGAGTACCGGCCATCTCCCGCGCCAACATCAGGGTCGCGGGCTTGCCACAGACTTCGCCGGAGTGGATCCCGGCCCACGCGAAAGCCACCAGCCGATCCCCCACCTGCGAGGGATTCGAGACCGGTGGATCAGCGATCACGAGGATCGGCAGGGAACGCTTCTCCGGTGTGTGGCCGACGACTTCGGTGTGAACCCGCGCGGAGCGTTTCGCGAGCTTCTCGCAGAACGCGACGACGTCCTTGTGGTACGCCGTCGCCTCCCAGTTGCTCGCTTCCGCCACCGTCGGCATGTCGTCGATCCTCTGACCGGGCAGCAGACAAGCGGTCCACAGCATGATGCAACAGATTCGGGGCGGCGTTCTCATGAGCATCTCTACCGGTAGTAGTCCACAGGCCGCGGGATCACCTTCAGCTTCGAGTAGTTGAACCCGCTCTCCAGAGGCGTGTAGGGCCCGACGTACTCGACGGGACTCGCAACAGTGATCTGGTCTTCGAGCTCCATGCACCAGTAGGCAGCGTTGATGGTCATGCGGCGCAGCCCCGCGCTCTCGTAGTCCCGGGCACTGCCCATCGTGACGTGGAACACCCGCGCCAGCTTGCCCGTCGAGCCGGTCCAGGTCTTCGTCCAAGCGATCGGCAGCGCGATCTTCTTCTCGTTTTTCGGATCGTCGTGGTCACGACCGGTGAGGGGTTGGCCGAACATCAACGCGGTACAACTCGCCGGCAGCGCGCCGCCCTTCTTGTAGGTCCGATAGACATCGGACGGACCCCAGACATCGTCGACGCCGCGCAGGATCGGATGGTCGCGCTGCGAAGCAACCGGCATCCCCCGGGTCGAGTCCCGGTGCCAGTTGCCGTGGTGGCCGCGAAAAGCACCGCCGAGCACGTCGTCCCCGAACTTCACCTTCTTGCCCGCTAGCTCGTACGGGAAGTTCTGCAAGAAGCCGTGATTGGCGGTGCGAATCCCGAGGATCGGGCGACCCGAGTCGATGTAGTCGATGACGTGTCGAATCTGTGCGTCGGGCAAGGTGACCAGGCGACTCTGCAAGATCATCAGGTCAGCAGAGCGCAGGTGCTGGAGTCCCGGGATATCGTGCACGACGGTCTTGTCCTGCCAACGGATCTTCTGCGTCGGATCGACGAGGCCCTCCGCATTGACGGCGAACAGCACCGTGCAGTGAAAGCCGTGGTGCTTGGCCAGGATGCGCGCCAGCATCGGCAGTGACTGTTCACTGCGGTACTCCTGCTCGGCGGAGATCAAGACGATGTGCCGACCCGCGCCAGGGCCATCGCCAGCGTGGTACGTCAGCCACTTCGGATCGTCGGGGACGGGATGCGGCACGGACGTGGCGCAGGAGGCGACGAGTAGAGACGCGAGGGAGAAACAGGCGCAGCGGGTGATCATGGGAGCGACGTTCTGGGTAGTGACTGCTGGATAGAGGTTGGCCGATTGGGGGACGAGCCCCAATCACTTGTCGCGCGTCTTCGAGAGGCAGTGCTTATCCGCCTCGGTGGGGATGGTCTTCTTCCAAGCATCGATCAGGGACTCGAGGTGCTCGACTTCGTCGGCGTGGGACTTCGCGACGTTGGACGATTCCAGGCGGTCTCCGGGAAACCGAAACAACTCGATCCGCCCCTTCTTGCCGACGAGCATCTTCCAATCACCCGATCGAACGGCTGTCGTGGGCCAGTTCGTACCCTTGAGACGCGCATTCCGCCACTCCCAGAAGATCGGCGTCACGCGCTGCGCGCCGGACTTGCCCAGCAGCGCAGCGGTCTGATCGACGCCATCCGGCGCGTAGCCCTTGGGCAACTTCGCTCCGGCGATCGCGCAGAACGTCGGCAGCAGGTCGACCGCGGTCAGCGGCGTGGTGTCGTCCACCTTGCCCGCGGCGATCTTGCCAGGCCAACGTGCGAGGAAGGGCACACCGACGCCACCCTGGAGCAGCGAACGCTTCCGACCGCGATGTCCCCCGGTGGTCCCAACGGATGCGAAGGTTCCAAACCCCGGACCGGTCGAAGCGTCGTTCTGCTCGCGCCGCTTTCCCGTCCTCTCCGGTCCGTTGTCGGAGCTGAAGATCACCAGGGTGTTGTCGGTAACCTTCAGTCGGTCGAGGGTCGCGAGAAGTCTGCCGATCCGCGCGTCGGCGTGGGCGAGAACCGCCGCGTACACCCGGTCGGCTTCCTCGAGGTCGGCGAACTTCTTCAGATACTCCGGCTTGGGATAGTGCGGCGTGTGTGGTTCGTGGATCCAGAGGTTGATGAAGAACGGCTTGCTCTGAGCGACGCTCTTCTCGATGAAGCGAATCGCTCGTGGCACGTCTTCATGGACCGGCATCTGGACGCCGCTGCAGTTGAACGCGCCGTAGTCGTCGTAGCCGTACTCCGAGGGGAGGGGAGCGTCCGGGACCATGACGTTGGTCAGATGCCACTTGCCGTAGTGAGCCGTCGCGTAACCCGCCTGCTGCAACAGTCGCGGCAGCAACACCGCTTTTGGATCGAGCCAGTCGGGCATCCCACGCTTGCGATGGCTACCGACCGACGCGAAGTGACCGTGAATGCTGTGCCGCGCGGGGAAGTGCCCCGTCATCACGGCGGCGCGGCTGGGAGAACAGACGCCGCTCGCGACGGTGAATTGACGAAACTCGGTGCCGTCCGCCGCGAGCTTGTCGAGGTTGGGCGTCTTCAGATACGGATGGTCGTGGCAACCCAGATCACCCCAGCCCCAATCGTCCGCGAAGATGAAGACGATGTTCGTCTGCGCACTGATGATCGGGGAGGTGACAATGAGGAGGGCGATCCAGGGCCCGATCATGTTCCGGAGGTTCATTCTCGTCACTCGAGAGTCCCGAGACTCTACTGGCCAACTACTTCGACGGGGGCCGAGCCAGCTGGGGGATTCTTTTATTTCGCCTCAACCTCACCGTGGTTCCACCTGAGCATGCCGACCCGGTGTTTCCGTTACAAGGTCGGTAAAACACGCACGTGGCACGACGCGACCGCGGGCGGATGTTTCGATTCGAACGGACCGAACGGGGAGCCGCACGCCCGCGCAACGCAATTCCTCGCGCACTACTCGCCGGCGTTCGTCATGAATCAGAATCTTCAGAACATGGTCCAGATCTACACGACGACGAAACACGTCGCGCCGAACGCGCACTACCTCAACGTCGTGGACTTCGACGGGAACGACGCGGGGATCCCGTTCGGAGCCCGTCGAACGCGATCAAGATGAGCTCCGCTTCCTCGGCGAAGGTGCCGGTGTTCCGGATCCTGCGCGACCACTGAGCGTGCGTCAGCGCGGACCGCGCGGCAAGTGGTCGAGCAGGTACCGGATCATCAGTACGCGAAGATGCACCGCCGTGCCCCGTCCCTCGCGCAACCCGTGCCGGCGATTCGGATACGTCGTGTAGTCGAACCGTTTGCCCAATTCGATGAGTCGATCGACGAGGCCTTCGGTGATCTGGATGTGCGTGTTGTACTCGCCGGTTCCGTGGATGATCAGCAGATCGCCCTTCAGACCTGCGGCGAAGTGGATCGGGGCGGACCGCTTGTATCCCTTCGGGTTCACTTCGCGGGTCCGCATGTAGATCTCCTGGAACCAGGCGTTGTAGAGGTGCGGCTGCGGCTTGGCGGCGACCGCGATCCCCACGCGGTAGAGGTCCGGCTTGCGGAACATCGCGTTGAGGGTGTTCGAGCCCCCGCCGCTCCATCCCCAGATGCCAACCCGGGACAGGTCGACGTATCGGCGAGTGCGGGCGAGTTCCTTCAGGGCCGCCGCCTGTTCTTGGGTGGAGAGCGGTCCGAGGCTGCCGAACACGGCGCGCCGCCACGCGGCCCCCTTCGGCGCCGGAGTGCCGCGGCTGTCGATCGACACCACGAGATAGCCGAGATCGGAGATCAGGCGATGGTAGCCCGCATGGCCCGCACCCCATTCGTCGAGGACGGTCTGCGCGTGCGGTTCGCTGTAGACGTAGACCAGGATGGGATACTTGCGGGAGGGATCGAACCCGGGCGGCTTCATGAGCCAGGCGTCCAGCGTGATGTCGTCGTCGATCTTCAGTTGCAGAAACTCGGTCGGTCGGTGGCCCGACTTCGTCGCCTTCTCTCGCAATGCCGTGTTCTTCTCGAGCACACGGACGACCCGATGACCCGGCAGCTCGACCAACTCGGTGACGGGCGGCGTGTCGAAGGACGAGTACGTGTGGAACGCATACTTGACGTCAGGCGAGAATCGGTAGTCGTGGGTACCGGGCTGGCCCTTCGGCGTGATGCGCGCAGGCTCGCCCTTGCCGTCCAGGCGCACGCGGTAGAGGTACTTCTGCGCGGCGTTGTCCGGCGACGCGTAGTAGTAGAACCAGCCGCCGGCGTGATCGATGGTCGCGCGCTCGATGATGTCGAACGAGCCCTTCGTCAGGAGCGCCTGCTTCTCACCGTCCCGTGAGTACACATAGGCGTGCCGCCAGCCATCCCGTTCGTTGATCACGACGAAACTCCGACCGTCCCGGATCCACGAAAGACCGGAGTTCACGCCGTAGCTGGCGACGACCCAGGCGGGATCGGTCTCGCGGTAGATCCGCCTGACCTTCCCCGTCCGCAGATCGGCGATCAGGAACTCCCGCTCATCGCGGAACCGGCTCAGCTTCTCGACCAGTAGCTCGTCGGAGTTTCCGGCCCACTCGACCAGACCGAGGTAGAAACCCTCCGCCGGTCTCTCGATATCGAGCCAGCGCGTCTCGCCGCCTTTGACATCGACGACCCCGACCCGCAGCGACGCGATGGTCCCACCGACGCGGGCGAAGCGGGTCTCGCGCACTCCCGGATACGACGGGTCGTTCGGAACGAGCGAGGTCCGCAGGCGCACGCGGGAGACATCGGTCTCGACGAACGCGATGCGTTTCCCGTCGGGACTCCAAACCGCCCCGCCATTGCGGATGCCGGGCTTCGCGTTTTGCGTGAGCTTCGTTCTGCGGCCACTCTTCGAGTCACGCACTTCGAGATTCCCCCGGTCGAACGCGAGAACGCGGCTGCCGTCGGGAGATCGACGCCGATCGCGATCGAGTTGCCGGCGCTGCTCTGCGCTTAGCACCGTGCGCTTGCCAGTGGCGGCGTCGACCTTCACCAGCCCATCTCGCCTCGACTCGCGCCTCCGCCCCGAGACCGTGTAACCCGAGCTGTCGGGGAGCCAGTCCGCGCGAAACCTCCGGGCGCGGAACTCGCCTCGGTCGTAGATCGCGCGCATCCTCTTCTCGGCCTGATCGAGAAGCGGCTCCTGGCTCTTCTGGCAGGGAACGAGGGGAGCGAGAACGAGGAGGAGAACGAGACGTGCGGTGTTCATACCGTTGCCACACTAATACCCGCGACTCCCGCGCGTTGCTTGCCATTGCGGCTCTTGCGATGGCGGAGCACGTATCTGACCATGAGCCCATATGAGTAGACCACATACTGACTCGCTCCGATGAGACTCCACCGCGCCGTCCTCGCCCTCGGAATCTGCGCCGCCGGCTGTGCGGGGGTGCAGGAGGACATGCCCGTCACGCCATCGAAGTCCGCAACGCCGAGGGTCGATGCCGAGAAGAAACGAATCGAGCTGCCCGGCCTGGTGATCAACCGGCGCGCGCGGTACGTCGACGTCGCCGCCCGGGTCTGCCTGCGAGAAGGCACGTTAGAGCTCGTCGCCAGCACGAGGGCGGGCAAGGTTCACGAGTCGATCGTCTCGGTCGACGCCCGACCGGCGCACATCCACACAGCCTTGTTGCTGCTCGGCGCCAACCCCGGCAACCCCGCCATGCGAAAGCGCGCCGCGGATCGCTGGGTCGACGTGCCGCCCCGTGGCAGTGCCATCGATGTCTTTCTCTTGTACGAGGACGAATCCGGCAAGCAAATCGAGCGACCGATTCGGGACTTCATCACGCGGGCCGGCGTGGAACCGGCGGAAGCAAAGAAGAAGGCCAACCGCTTTCCCACGCACACGTTCCTATTCGCTGGTTCCCGCGTGGTGGATTGGGGGGAGGGCAACAAGCCGTACGTCTGCGATCTGAGCGGAAACGTGATCTCACTCTCGACGTTTGGTGACGAGCTGTTGTGCCTGCCCGGCGTGCATGGTCACGCCAACGCCTCCCTCCTCTGGCAGGTCGATCCAACCCATCTCCCAGCCCTGGGAACCAAGCTCACGCTCCGGCTGCGACCGCACAACGGCGGCAAAGAGAAGAGGGACGGTGGGCGATGACGGGCGCACGTGGCCGACAAAGGGACTCGGCCACAGGTACAACTTCGAGCATCGATAGATCAACGCGCGAACGTGCCTAAACTTCGCACGGGAGTCGCTGCCGCTCCCGTGCCCGCTTCCTACTTGACCAAGTCGAGTTCGACCTTCTGCGCCTTCCCGACCTTGATGTCGATCTGCCTCTTGCTCTTCTTGAAGTCGACCATCATCAGCAGGGGATTAACCTCGTTGGTCACCGCGAATATCACCGTGTAGCGACCCGGCGCGATCTTCTCCGGCAACTCCCACTTCCCCTCCGCGTCACTCGTCGTTTGGAAATTATAGCGATCCGAGCGGAATTGAACCCTCATGCCACCGTTCGGCTGGCCACCGGCCGTCGTAACACCGAAGACGCGCACGCCTGTATGCACCACGAACTTGTCCGAATCGCTGACCTCGCCTAGCTCGATCTTCACGGGACCGACGATCGTCCGCACGAAGTTGTCGTGGGTGATCGACACGAGGTAGCTGCCCGGCTGCATCAACGGGATGCGAAAACCGCCCTTGGCGTCTGTCGTCGTAGTGTACTTCGCAGGCTCCGTCTTGATCATGAACATCTTGGCAAGGGGAATCTCGACCATCTCGCTCGGGAGTCTCGGTGTAACCACGGCGCCGGCGATGGGCTTCCCGGCGGCATCGACTACCTTGCCCGTCAGGGAACCACCAGCGTTGAGTTGCAACTTGACCAGTGGTGTCCTCGTTGTCGTGTCGAGAGTGAACTCCGCCGAGACCTTCGGCGCGTAGCCAGACGCCAGCACGTCGAGGTAGTACGAGCCAACAGGCAAATCGGTCAACGTGGCCACGCCACCCACCACCACAGGCCTCGAGAACCCCGTGACCCGCGCGTGCGACTCACCACGTACGAGCCGCACACGGAACCGGGAGAGAGCCGAGCCGTCCTTGCCGAGGATCTTCATTCTCACCTGCGGACAGACGCCGAGTTCCACCGCCAGCTCCTTCGTGGTCGCGTCGATTGCCAGGCCACGCTCGGGGAGGTGTCCCGGCGCGCCGGCGGTGACGAAGTACGAGCCACCGGATGTGACGCCGGGAATCAAGAAACGCCCCTTCTCATCCGACACTCCGACGAGCAACGGCATCGGACGCAACTGACTCTTCTGACTCTTCCGCCTCATCCGCTGAACCTGATCCGCCGACGCCGCGCCGATCCGCGCCCCCGAAACGGGTCGGCCCCTCGCATCCCTGACAACACCCACCACGGAGCGACCCGGCGAGAGGCGGAATGAGTGCTCGTTCTGCACGTCACGGCGCAGATGTACCGTCGCGAAATCGAGGGCAAGACCCTCAGCCACGGCGCTGATGTAGGCCCAGCCCGCGGGCGCATTGCGGATCGTGTACCTGCCGCTCTCGTCAGTGACGGCGGTCCACCCTTTATTTCGTCCAGGGGTCTGCGTCGTCGGAATAAGGATGCGAACTGTCGCTCCCGCTACGGGATCGCCCTTTCCCACTGTGCGAACCAGACCGATCACGACGTTGCCGGGCCGCAATACGATCTTGCCGAGGTTGGACTCTCCCCCTTCAGGCCGGCGGACATCGTCGATCCGGTGATCGGCAAACGCCTTGCTGACAACCCACAGCGAATACTCGCCGTCGGACAACATCCGGGAGGCATCGAACGCGAAGTTCCCGCGCGCGTTCGTGCGACTCCGAATCAGAGGCACGACGCCCTCACCCACACCTCTCACGCTCACTGCGGCAACTCTCGAGCCCGGACTCGCCCCCACGACGAAGACCTCCACGTCCGCGCACGGTTTACCGTACGGACCGACGACCTTGCCGCGAATGGCCTGGGCGAGAGGGGAAGACGCGCTCACTGCGATTGCGAAGGCACACAACCACGACGCGGGACTGGTCTGGATCATCGTTTATCTCCGGCTGGCTACTGGATGTCAGACCCTGGTGAAGGCCCTGGAATTCCACCGAATTGTGACCGACCCCCGAAACCGGTGCCAAAGTCTATGTGAGTACCGCGCTATCAACCAGTGCACTCGAATCAGTTGCCTGCGTGGTCAGGTGTAGCGAAACGAAGCCTGACCACGCAGGCAACTTGGCTTCGGGGGCGGGTGGCTTGTAGCCAAGTGAGCTGTGCGGCCTGACGTGGTTGTAGTGCCAGCGCCAACTTTCGAGCAGGACCTTGGCTTCGCGCAGTGTACCGTTGAATGACTCGTTGCAGTCGTGCTCGGGATTCAGTGCGTCCAGGACATGCGCCTCGCGGACAAAGCACCCGATCGGAGGTCTCGATCAGATAGCATCTCGAGTCACGCAAGGAACGAGCTGATGAGTGAAATAACGAGACGGGACTTCATCAATGGCACGTTGGCGACGGCGGGAGTCTCCATCCTTCCCTTGGGATGTGCCAGCGACGAGGTGTTGCAGCAGATCGACCCCTCTTACTATCCGCCCGCGCTCACCGGGCTCCGCGGCAGCCACCCAGGATCCAACAAACACGCCCATGACCGAGCCTGGGCGAAGAAGTCGGATTGGGGTCAGACCACCGACTTGAAGGAGACATACGACCTCGCCGTCGTCGGCGGTGGACTCAGCGGGCTGTCGGCAGCCTACTTCTTCCAGCGAGAGCACGGCGCGGACAAGAAGGTCCTCATCCTCGACAACCACGGTGACTTCGGAGGTCATGCCATGAGGAATGAGCACACCATCGATGGCCAAATGCGATTGAGCTATGGAGGGTCCCAGACCCTGGTGGAGCCACACACTGGGGGCGAAGTCGTACAGAGCCTGTTCAAGGACGTCGGCATCGACCTGGATCGATTCAAGACAGCCTACGACCTCGACTTCTTCAAGAAGAACGGGCTCGGGGGCATCACGCACTTCAACAAGGAAGTGTTTGGCGAAGACAAGGTGGTCCAGCATCCCTTCTGCAACTACCCGAACTACGTGGAAGGGCTGATGCCATCACCCCTTTCCCACGAAGACGTTGCGCGACAAGCGCCCTTGAGTGAGAAAGGTAGAGAACAGCTGCTTCGCGTACTGAACGGCGGACTGCACGCGATCGACGTTCCCAAGGAGAGACTGAGAAGGTACGTCCGCTCGCATTCCTACTTCGACTACCTGAAGAACACCCTGGGCGTCGATGATCCCGGTGTCATGAGAATGGCCCGGCATTCTGGTTTGGACTGGGCGAGTTCGGGAACGGACCTGATGACGATTGGGTCGGCCAAGAGCTGTGGAGCAATGGGTTTCGCCCCTGTCGCCGTGTACGACGAGGATCATCCGTACATCCATCACTTCCCCGACGGCAACGCCGGCCTTGCGCGAGCACTGGTGAAGAAGATGGTTCCGCAAGTCGCCAAGGGGAACAGCGCTGAAGAACTCGTCATGTCCAGGTTCGACTACGCGGAGCTGGACAAGCCCCGCAACGGCGTCCGCATCAGACTGAGCAGCACGGTGGTCAACGTGCGACATCAGGGTGATCCCAAGTCTGCAAGCGAGGTACTCGTGGACTATGTGAACGACAACAAGTCCTATCGAGTCAGGGGAAGGAGCGTCGTGATGGCCTGCTACAACATGATGATCCCTCACATCGTGGCGGACCTTCCACAGAAGCAAGCCGCGGCTCTCAGACTTCAGTCGAAGAGCCCGCTGCAGTACACGTCGGTGGGACTGAAGAACTGGAAGGCGATCAAGGAGATCGGGCTGGGCGTGGCGATGTCCCCCGGCAACATGCACCAGGCAGTCCTCATGGACTTCCCGGTGAGCCTAGGTGGCTACGAATTCACGAAGACCCCCGACGACCCATGCGTCATTCAGATGATCAGCTGCCCGTACGGAGAAACCGTCGGCGCACCAGCGCTCGATCAGTTCCGCGAAGCCAGATACCGGATGCTGGGCCTGCAGTTCGCTGACTACGAACGGGAGATCAGGGCGCACCTCAGCGGCATGCTGCCGAAGGCGTCATTCGAGTTCGACAGGGACGTCGAGAGCATCACCGTGAATCGTTGGGCCCATGGCTACACCTATGGTGGACCCGGGGACTCCGTGAGGACGGGGCGGCAGCCGTTTGGCCGGATCACCATCGCCAACTGCGACTCGGCCCCTGGCGCGGACGCAAAGACTGCGATCAAGATGGCGCATCGAGCCGTGAGGGAACTGGGATAGAGCGCCGGTTTCGGGGGCAGGTCAGCTTTTCACTGCATGCGGCGGTTCGAGTCGGTGCCGGCAAGCGCGACGAACTCGAGCGCCTGTGCCGATACGTCACCCGTCCCCCACTGGCACAGGTGGAGCAGGGGCAGCTGTTCCGCCATGGATCTATCCATGGCAATCCAAGTGGCGAGCGGGAAACGTTTCTCCCACGTTCACCACGCAGGATTGCCCAGGAGGTGGCGGCGGCGCGCGTACCACTTCGCCCACGCCTTCAAGTACTCTGTCTGGTCCACGCCCTTGGCGTTCGGCGCTTCGGGGTGGCCTTGATCCTCGTTCCACCGGCTGCCGAAGGCATGCAGATGCTTGATCGCCCGGTCCCGAGCAACCGTGGCATCGGCCTTCGCGGCATGGGCCATGTCCGGCCGCTCGCGCGCCGCTTCGAGCAACGCGGCAATCTCGACCTCCGGGGGCATCCAGTGCTTCACGCGCCGCAACGATGCACTCGCTTTCGCCTGCCGGTCGAAGAGCAACTCTCGCAATTCTGCGTCGAGATCCGTCTTGACGTGCTCCGTGACGACGGGCTCGAGCTTCTTGTTGTACTCGTCTCGGAACTGGATGTGGAACGTCCGCGGCGCTTTCGGGTCGCCAACCGTGAGTGTCACGATGCCCCCGGATTCGGACAGCGAGAACGGCACACCCGCGAGAGATCGGATGAGGTTCTCGGCAACTGCCTTGCTCTTCGCATCCTTGCTGATCTCTCCCGCGACCTCTCGCATGAGGTCGAGCACCACCATCCCCTTGGTCTCAGCCCATTCATCCCGATGAAACGGCACCGTGACCTGCAGCGAGTGCCCCTTCGCGACCACCCACGTGTGGCCAGCCTGCGCAGCACCGAGAATGTTGTCGAGGGTCCGCCACAGTTCACCGATCTTCTTCGCACGTGCGACGAGAGCCTCCCGATCGAGACGCGTGAGCGCCGCGTTGATCAGGCGGTTGCCTTCTTTCAAGAACGCTTTGAAGTCCTTGATCGTCACCATCTGCGCCGCACCGACCCGACCGTCGGGCTCTCGGTAGCGCCCCAGCACCTCGACATCCACCCGATCCACCAGCCGTGCCGCCCCCGACTCGACGGGATCCGTGCTCGCCTTCGATCGATCAATCTCGTCCCGCGCCATGTGGAAGAACCAGTCGAGGATCATGATGTCGCCGTCGGCGATGAACTTCGGAATCTGGTTCTTGCCCTTCGCGTTGCTCCCTTTCCCCTCGTGGATGCCGTCGTACTGGATCAAGATGTAGAACGTGTCCTTCAGCGCATCGTGAAACCACGTGATGCGCTGCCCGGTCAGGGAAACACAACCGTAGAGGGCGAGGAGGGCCAGCAGGAGCAACGCATATCGACGGTTCTTCATGGGATGGCAACGGTCTTCGCCGCTCCGCCCGATTGTAGTCGACGAGCGTCTCCGGAATCGGCTACGAACTCATCGACGGAGGCTGTCGGACAATTCCGAGCCTCTCGCCAAACCACATCGTGCCGATCGCGACCATTTCCGAGATGCCGGTGCCGGTCTCACTGCACAAGCGAGAGCGTCTTCTTCGCTGCTTCTCGCACACCCGGCAGATCCCATGGGAAGTGACGTGGAGCAAGACAACAAGGTCGACACGCGCGAGTGGATCGCATGTGTCGGACGACAACGACATCCAGAGTAGCTTGGGCAGTCTTGCAAAAGGCGAGGGCGGGACCTGGATGGATGCGCCCTGGCCATTTCGCGGGACAGAGGCCCCAGCCTCGCGCCGTTGGGCCCGGCCCGAACAACATCGTCATGTGATCCCGCGCGTCGCCCAGGGCGGTGCAAGGAGTGATGGGGTTTGCGTAGAGCTAGGGTTCGGGGCGGCGGGAAGAATCGTGTAGACTGGGGGCCTCGAGAAAGTTGGGGTTTTGACACTGTGTTCGAGAACCTGCCCCACGCGCGTCGAGGTGGAATGACAGCCCTGGATCCGACGACATGAACACGCAGCTGCCTCTCGAAACGGTGGAGAAACACCTGACGCTCTGGCGGCGTTTGAAGCGGGAGGGATTCACACCGTGAACAAGAAGGCGACCTCCGCGATCGGCCTCGCGCTGTTGCTGCTCCTGTCGTACCTGTGCATCTACTGGTCCGACAGCCGAGCAAACCCACTTCCCGTCGTTCCCCAAGTGACATCGGAGACAGGCGAATCCTCGAAGGTCGAGCAGGCACCGGAGGTCGTCGCGAGTCCGGAGGAAACACGCAAGAACGTGGCAGACACCGTCATCGACACCGCCGCCATCGCTTCGATGGCGCCCCACGAGTTCGAGATGGAGATCCACGCGCGCACCGTGAATGACCTGCCCGGTGGCAGGGTGCGGATCTACCTCGCCCCTGAGTTCCACGCACTGAACCAGACGCGAACAAACCGCGAGGGCGTCGCCCGTGTCAAGTGGCGCGCGCGCGTCGCGACCATGACGATGGTATACGCCAGCCCGCGCGGTCTCGAAGGCGGGAAGCGATTGCATCGGCTCGTCGTTCACGCGGGGACGGTCGCCCGGGTTGCCGTGCGTGTGAAGGCCAAGTCGGGCAGGGGAGGGCCAGTGCTCGTGTTCGGCAACGGCCGTCGCCTGCAACTCAGCAGTAGTGCGCTCTCGGGGGGTCGGTTCCGTTTGAGCCAGGTGACGATCTCCAATGGCCCCGGAGTACCACCGTCGCTGCACGCCGACAAGGATGGCTGGAGCTGGTTCACGACCGGTCGCTCGCGGCTCCTCGGCCAGACCGAGACGCGATCAGTCGTCGGTCGCAATCAGAGTTTCGTCCTCTCGGGTCTCGACATCCAGATGGTGCAGGGGGGTCGGAGCAACCGCGAGACACTGCTCAAGCGGGTCCTCTCGGGAATCGTCCGAGATGCAGTCGGGCGTCGGGTCCCGGC
>Ga0114996_10003190_pt1 | contig 20586 bp, 15 predicted proteins | sample ArcticOcean_MG_C_4_FD_87039 | JGI IMG/M metagenome (GOLD analysis project Ga0114996, IMG submission 87039) | Marine microbial communities from western Arctic Ocean - ArcticOcean_MG_CB4_134 | ecosystem: Environmental > Aquatic > Marine > Oceanic | place: Arctic Ocean: Canada Basin | collected...
CGCGGCCCGGGTTCGATGGCTCCGGTCTCCACTGACCGGCGGTGTGGGGATCCTGCAGACGATCCCGAGCCTCGCGATGCTCGCGATCCTCCTCGCTCTGCTCCAGAGAATCGGGGCCGTTCCGGCCATTATCGCGCTCACGCTCTACGCGCTTCTACCCATCGTGCGGAATACGCTGGCGGGACTGGAGGCCGTGTCCCCCGAGGTTGTGGAGGCCGCGCGCGGAATCGGCATGAGTCCCTGGCAGCGGCTCTGGCTGGTCGAGCTCCCACTCTCGGTCCCGGTGATCATCGCCGGAATCCGGACGGCCGCCGTTGTCAGTGTAGGGATTGCCACGTTATCCGCTTTTATCGGTGCCGGCGGCCTCGGCGAGTTCATCAATCGCGGGCTGGCGCTATCCAATACCGAGCTGATCCTCTTGGGCGCGGTTCCCGCCGCTATGCTGGCCCTGATCGTCGACGGATCGATCGCTGCGTTTCAGTGGGGAATCCACCGTCGCCGGTCGAGAGGCACGCCGTTCAGGGGAACGATTGATCGGATCGCTCGCCCGCTCGCGGTCGCGTCACCCCTCGTTCTGCTCGTCGCCGGGGGCTTCGCGTACTTCTCGACCAGTAACCCGTTCAGCGGCTCCCCATGGGCCTCGTCCGGCACCGATGCGCAGACGATCCGGATCGGCAGTAAGAACTTCACCGAGCAGCTCATCCTCGGCGAGCTGATGGCTCAGCTCATCGAGACGCACACCGACCTCTCGGTGGAGCGGCGCTTCAACCTCGGCGGAACGATGATTAGCCACGGGGCGCTCGTGAGCGGTGGAATCGATCTCTATGCCGAGTACACGGGCACGGCGCTGACCGCCGTCCTCGAGCTGTCGGTGATCCCTGATCCGGCTCGAGCCTATGAGGTGGTCGACCGCGAGTACCGGCAGCGCTTCTCGGCCGAGTGGCTGCAGCCCTTCGGCTTCAACAACACGTATGCGATCACCATCCGAAGGTTCGATGCCACCTCTCGCGACTTGACAACCATATCTGAGCTGATCCCCTTCGCGGAATCGCTCCGCGCAGGGTTTCCGGCCGAGTTCAGTGAGCGTCCGGACGGCTATCCCGGGATCCGTAGCGCCTACGGGCTGCGGTTCGGGGAAGTGCGAGACCTCGATCCGGCACTCATGTATCAGGCGATTGCGAGCGGGGAAGTCGACGTCATCGCAGCCTTCGCAACGGACGGTCGCATAGAGGCCTTCGATCTACAGCCGCTAGAGGACGACCTCAGGTTCTTTCCTCCCTATCAGGCCGCTCCAGTGATTCGGACCGAGACCCTACAGGCCCATCCGGAGCTGGCCCAGGTACTCGGTCTGCTTGCGGGCGTGATCGACGACGCGACCATGCAGGGACTCAACTACGCGGTGGACGAGGAGAAACGGTCTCCTGCCGCAGTCGCCCAGGAGCTCCTTGAGCGCCGAGGATTGCTCGAGAGAGGCGGGTAGGAGCCATGTGTGGTATCGCAGGCATCTCCGGTTTCGTTACCCGACCCCTATTTTTGGGGCTAGGGAGGAGAGCAGAAATCCAGTAGTTTCAACACCTTAGCCGGGGTGGCGGAACGGTAGACGCGGCGGCCTCAAAAGCCGCTGTCCGAAAGGGCATGCGGGTTCGATTCCCGCCCCCGGTATTGCTTGACTTCAGCCCTCCCGGAACACCTCATGGAATCTCTCCCGCTGCTCCGTGCTTCCCAACGCAATGAGCTCCGCGTTCTTCGGCAGCCGCAGCTCACGCCCCAGCTCCGTCTCGATCGTCCCGTCGCGTTGGACCGCGATCACGTTGAGCCCGGTCCGCGCGGCGATATCCGCTTCCGCGAGGGTCTTATCCGCTAGCGAGCCTGGGACAGGCACGTAGAAGAGGTTCACGCCCTCGCCTAGCACGACCAGTTCACGGCCGCGCACGATCGAGAGCACGGTCTGGACACCGAAGGCCGCGTAGCTCAGGACGAAGTCCGAACCGGCTCTCTGGATCGCCTCCATGTTCCGCTCATGTGTCACCCGAGTGAGGATGCGAGCATCCGGATTCAGGCGGCGGCAGTAGACGCTCAGATAGACGTTCACCGCATCGTCGTGCGTCGTGAGCAGGATCGACGGAGCGTCCGCGATGCCAGCCTCATCGAGGACGTGTCGGTCCGCCGCGTCACCGATGAACAGCTTGTCGGGGATGCCAGCGATCTTAGCCTCGAGCTCGGGCTTACGTTCGACGAGGTGTACGGGTATGCCACGCTTCTTTAGCGCACGTGAAGCCGATCTTCCGACCTTCCCCCCGCCGATGACGAGCACCGGATTCGGGTTTACATCGTAGATCACTAATACTTCGTTTAGCTCCTGAATCTGGGCTGGAGTGCCGATCGCGACGGGCACGCACAGGGGCGTCAGTTCGAGGTCGGGACTGACCGGGAGGAGGCGACCCTTCCGCCAAACGCCGACAATCGTCATGCCCGTGAACTCGCGGAGCCGCGTGTCCCGCACCGTCCGGTTCTGGAGCGGCGTATTGTGGATTGGGAACTCGACCAGCTGCAGATCGTGGAACTGACCGATCACGTTCGCGTGCGCGCTGCCGGCGCTGACGCGGTTTGCGAGGTGCTCTCCCAGGCGCTGCTTCAGTGGAAGAACATGGGTGGCACCACTGAGTTCGAGGACATCGATGGAGTCTTCCACCTCGGCGACCGCCGCGATGGGGACCGTCTCCGATAGCTCGCGCACTGTGAGAACGATGTTCGAATTTACGGTATCGGAGGCGTTGGCTAAGACGAGGCGGGCGCGCTCGGCCCCGGCAGAGCGATAGGTCTCGATCCCGTCGATCTCTCCCGTGACGATCGGGACACCGTCGTCCTGTAAGGACATAGCGCGGTCGGGGTCGGGCTCGATCAGATAAGCTGGGACCCCCGCAAGCTTGAGTCGTCGGATCAACCCGTGCGTCATCGGATCGTCGGCACAGATCAGCACATGATCCTTCACATGGGCGGGGATGGTCCTCATCTCCCGCACCCGTCCGCGGCTCCGCTGATCGATCCACGGGGCATATACGAAGCGGATGAAGAGGAACGGCATGATGATGAGCAGGAGGATCACCCCCGTCAGCATCACGATCGTACTGAACAGTCGCCCTAGGTCAGTTTGGAACGTGATGTCGCCGAACCCGAGCGTGCTCATCACCGTGAGCGTCCAGTAGATGCCCGTGAACCACGTGTGCTCCTGGCCCTCCCACGCCATGATCACGTGAAACAGCCACCCATAGATCAGGACCACCGCCATCAAGAGGACGATGTAACGGAGGAACGGGACGAGCTGCCAGCGCAGCTTCGATCCCTCCGCGGTCACGACCGCGAGGTGCGAGCTAAAGGTCTTCATGACGATATTCTAGTGGGGGACGACCCACGATGCTTCACACGCGTGGCGAATGTCCAGGGTCGCCCCCATCGTCTTGGGACCCACCCCTGTCCTCGATATACTTGTAGGCTAGACCGCACACAGGCCCGCCAGCGGCGCTCGACCTGCATTCGGAGACGGAGTTTGATGGGAGACGACGGCAAGAACACCCTTTCGATTCGCGACAACCGCACCGGGCGCGATTACGAGGTCGACATCCTCGAGGGCCATGTGATCCGGGCCATGGATCTGCGTCAGATCAAGGTCGACGAGGGCGATTTCGGGATGATGGCGTACGACCCGGCGTTCACGAATACGGCGTCGACTCGGAGCACCATCACCTTTATCGACGGAGATAAGGGCATTCTCCGGTACCGGGGCTACCCGATCGAGCAACTGGCCGAGCGGAGCTCGCACCTGGAAGTCGCGTACCTCACCCTGAAGGGGGAGCTGCCGAAGCAGGCCGAGCTCGACGATTTCGTTCACCAGGTGACGTTTCACACGTACGTGCACGAGAACATCACCGAGCTCGTGGGAGCGTTCCGGTACGACGCGCACGCGATGGGCATGGTGACGAGCATGGTCGCTGCACTGTCGACGTTCTACCCGGACTCCAAGGACGTGGACGACGCGAAGGCGCGGTGGATCCAGATGGTCCGCATTGTAGCGAAGCTCCCCACTCTGGCGGCTTACGCGTACCGCCACCACCGCGGCCTGCCGCTGGTCTACCCGGAGAACGAGCTCTCCTACACGGCAAACTTCCTCAGCATGCTCTTCAAGATTGGCACCAAGGAGTACAAGCCGAACCCGGTCCTGGAGCGCGCGCTCGACGTCCTGTTCATCCTGCACGCTGACCATGAGCAGAATTGCTCGACCACGGCGATGCGCGTGATCGGCTCCTCGCGAGCCGATCCGTACTGCGCTTTGTCCGGCGCGATGGCCGCCCTATACGGTCCGCTCCACGGTGGGGCGAACGAGGCCGTCCTGCGCATGCTCAACCGCATCGGCTCCGTGGACAACATCCCGGCGTTCATGGAGGGTGTGAAGAACAAGGAAGAGCGCCTGATGGGCTTCGGTCACCGGGTCTACAAGGCGTACGATCCACGGGCGAGCATCATCAAGCGCACGGCTGATGAAGTCTTTGAAGTTACGGGACGTAGCCCATTGCTGGACATAGCTTTGGAGCTAGAGAGGATCGCGCTCAACGAGGACTATTTCGTCGAGCGGAACCTCTATCCGAATGTGGACTTCTACTCAGGAATCATCTATCAGGCGATGGGCTTCCCGGTGGAGATGTTCCCGGTGCTCTTCGCGATCCCGCGGGCCGCAGGCTGGCTGTCGCAGTGGGAGGAGATGCTCCTCGATTCCGAACAGAGGATCGCACGACCTCGCCAGATCTATCTGGGCCAGGACTCGCGCGACTTCGTGCCCATCACCGATCGCGAGTGAGGGGGCGGGCGCGTCCTCCCACGCGTCGAGGTACCCCATGAGCCGGTCGAGCTGCATCGATCTGGTTCCGCTCGGCCTCGAAGGGATCATTGGCTGCTACCTGATCGACTCGCCCGAGCCGACTGTGGTGGACCCGGGGCCCGCATCGAGCGCGGACCGCCTGTTGGAGGAGCTGCGCGGGCATGGGATCGGTCCGACCGACCTGAGGCACATCGCGCTCACGCACATCCACCTCGATCACGCGGGTGCCACTGGGCACCTCACGAAGTGGTTTCCCCGGGCTACTGTGCATGTTCACCACGTTGGAGCGTCTCACTTGGTGGACCCGACGGAGCTGGTGGCGAACACCCGCCGCGCGTTCGGGCCCGCCACCGACGAGCTTTGGGGGGATGTGAAGCCGGTACCAAGTGATCGCATGCGTGAGTGGAGCCCCGGCGATCGGGGACCGTGGGGCGAGCTACGCCCTTTCGCCACGCCCGGACACATCGGGCACCATGTCTCGTACCTGGACGAACGAGACGGGACGCTCTACTCCGGTGACTCGATGGGCGTGGCCCTCTCGGGGAGCCCTCCTCATCCCATGGGACCGCCGCCGGCCGTCGACGTGCCCGCCTGGCTCGCGACCATCGAAGAAGTCGGAAAGATCGGTCCGGAGCGCCTCGCCCTGACCCACTTCGGATTCCGCACTGACGTGGAGCCCTACCGGGCCGAACTCCAGCGGCGCATCGAGGATATGGCGGCTCGGACGGCATCCGCCCTGAAGGCGGGAGATTCCTCTCAGGCCGAGATATTCGACCGGGAGGTGCGCGACGAGATGACGCCTTACATGGGAGAGGAGCGCGCCGGGCGCTACTTCGAGATGTTCCCTCCCAGAAACGACTGGGCCGGCATAAGCTTCTACCTCGAAAGCAACTCCTGAGGAGAGACCCATGACCCCTTCATACGGCGCCGGTATTCGGCTGATTAGAAGGACGCTCGTCCTCTTGGCGGGTGTCACGTCGTGGGCGTCTGTTGCCGTCGCGCAGGACGTCGTGATCGATCGGGCGTTGCCGGCCGCGGTCGCGCCACCGCCGGGGTATCTCCAGGCCCTCGACCGCGGGTGGAGGAGTACGCTGGGAAGCCCTGGAGCCGGGTACTGGCAGCAGGACGCCACCTACGACATCGAGGCGAAGTTCGACCCCGAGAGCGCCGAGCTCACAGGGACCGTCCGTATCGCCTATACCAACAACTCCCCAGTGCCTTTGGGCTCGGTGTGGCTCTATCTGCATCAGAACTTCCACAAGGCAGGTGGGGTCAGGAACACGCCTGCCGAGGTCACGGGGGGGATCGCGCTGAGCCGCGTCCTCGCGGGCGGCGGCGAGCTCGAAGAGCGGGAGCTCGGCGAAGGGCCTGGCTACCGGGTGGATGGGGGCCTCATGCAGATCCGGCCGCCGTCGACTGTGCAGCGAGGGGACACGCTCCAGCTCAAGATCGACTGGTCGTTCACGGTGGCCCAGCAGGGAATCGGTGAGCGCATGGGGCACTCGAACAACGAGATGTACATGATCGCCTACTGGTTCCCGAAGATGGCGGTCCTGGACGACCTTCGAGGCGGCAACTGGGACGCCGAGGCCTTCCTAGGCACGGGCGAGTTCTACGATGACTTCGCGGACTATTCGGTCGCGCTCACGGTTCCGGAGGATTGGACCGTGATGGCCACTGGCGCGCTCGAGAATCCCGATGAGGTCTTCTCCGCGCTCACGCTCGAGCTGCTTGCAGAGGCCGCCACGTCCGACTCATTGGTGACCATTGCTGGCCAGGGAGACCGAGACGCCGGAACCGTAACTGCGACCGGGGCAGACGGTTGGCTGACCTATCGGTTCACGGCCGAGAAGGTTCGCGACTTCGCCTGGACGACCTCGAACGTGCAGCAATGGGACGCGACATCGGCCGTCGTGCCCGATCGCGACGACGACGGAGAGGATGACCGGGTGCTCATCCACTCGTTTTGGCGCGAGGCGCGTGCACCGCTCTGGTCCGAGGCGTGGCTGTACACGAAGCAGTCGATCGAGCACCACTCGGTCTACACGGGGTTCCCCTATCCCTGGGAGCACATGACCTCGGTGGAGGGGTCCGACATCATTCTCGGGGGCATGGAATTCCCCATGCTGACCCTCATCTCGTCCTACGAGGGCTCGGAGGGCCAGTCGCTTTTCAACACGATCTCTCACGAGATCGGCCACATGTGGATCCCGATGATTGTTGGCACCAACGAGCGCCGGTACGCATGGATGGATGAGGGCTCCACGGACTTCCTGGAGAACCAGAGCCGCATGGAGCTCTGGCCTGGCGTGGATCATAGCCGGGTCGAGGCCAGGCAATACCTCGAGGTGGCAGCCGGGGGTCAGGAGCAGAGCATGATGCGTCACTCCGATTATTTCGAGCCCGGCCCGGGCTACTCGATCGCCGCGTATCGGAAGCCGGCGGCCCTCCTGGTCGCGCTACGTGAGGTGATCGGCAGCGTGCTCTTCGAGGATGCCTACCGCGCGTTCATCTCCGAGTGGGCGTACAAGCACCCGACCCCGTGGGACCTCTTCGCCACGTTCGAGCGCTACGTGGGAGAGGACCTCGACTGGTTTTGGAGTGCTTACTACTACGAGACCTGGACGCTCGACCACGCGGTGCGGTCGGTCTCAGCGGCGGCAGGCGGTGGCCAGACCGTGGTGATCGAAGACCGCGGAAACGCGCCGTTTCCGGCCCATGTGCGCATCCGCACGTCAACGGGTGTGTCCATCGAGCACGAAGTCGAAGTCGAGCACTGGTTAGCCGGGAACACGACCTTCGAGATCCCCGTGTCGGCCGATGCAGGGCGGGTCACCCGCGTAGAGCTCGATCCGCAGGGTTACGCTCCCGACGTCGACCGGGCGAACAACTTTTGGCCTAGGGGCTAGGCAAGCCTCATCCGAAGCTCTTGATCCCCGGCGGACTCTGGCGGAGCGCCGTCAGGTAGCGAAACGCAGCGGGTGACGGCCGGTCCGGATCGGACCAGTACTCCATTGTGTCGGGGAGCGAGCCCTGGAGCTCGGAGAAGCCCTCTGGGCCGTCGGGGCCTTCGCGGACCATCGTGGTGGCCGCCAGGCCCGCGCCACCACCATCGCTCACCTGGGCCGTCGCATAGGTATGGGACCCACCTTCCTGCGGTGCCCCGCCTCGGCGGCGCATGGGGGCTCCCGGCACCCTCAGCGCCTCGACCTCATGGGCGATCACGTTGAGCGTGGCCCCGTCCTTCTGCAGCTTGCCGCGCACGGTCAGGAAGGGCTCCATGCGCACCGCCGAACGGTCACGTTTATAAATATCCGGCTTCACGATTACGTTGATAGGACCATGCTCATCTTCCATTAGAACAAAGACATAGCCTTTCGCGGTCTGGGGTCGTTGGCGCGTCGTCACGAGGCCGGCCACGCGCACCGTGCTGCCCTGACGGAGGTGCGGAAGCCGGTCCGATGAGACCGTCCCGGAAGGCATCGCGTTCTGGAGGAGCGTGAGCGGATGCAACTCGGCCGAGAAGCGGAGCATCCGGTACTCGGCGATCATGCGGTCCGTGGCTTCGAGATCGGGAAAGGCGAGTCCCGCATAAGGGTCCTCGAGCGCGAGCTCGGTCTGGGCTGTGTCCTCCCGGCCGCTGCTGCGTCCTTCGTCGGTCTCAGGGCCCAGCCAGAGGCCCGTTTGCCAGAGCAGCTCACGCCGAGTGAGCCCGAACCCTGCGAATCCGCCCACCCAGATGAGGTTTTCCACAGCCGGACGCTTCAGCGCTATAGGCGTACGGCGCAAGAAGTCGCCCAGGGAGCGGTAGGGTCCACGCTTCTGGCGCTCCTCGACGACTCTTTCGGCGATCTCGGTGCCCCAGCCGCGTACGAAGCCCAGCCCGATGCGCAGATCGTCTCCCTCCGCCGTGCACTCGACTCCGCTCCGGTTCACGTCGGGCAGGAGGGTCTTCAGCCCGTGCCTGCGGGCGTCCCGGCCCAGCGCGTCCAGGGAGTAGAAGCCCATGGGCTGGTTGTTGAAGAGCCCGACGTAGAATTCGACCGGATAGTAGTGGCGGAGCCAGGCCGACTGATACGCCAGGAGTGCGAAAGCCGACGCGTGCGACTTGGGGAAGCCGAATTCGGAGAATGCGGTCACCTGGGCGAAGATCTCCCGGGCGGTGGTCTCGTCGACCCCATTCGCTTGAGCGCCCTCCCGGAACTCCTCCCAATGGGCAGCCAACGCCTCCTTGGAGCGCTTGCGGCTCATGGCTCGCCGGAGTGACTCCGCCTGCCCGTCCGAGAAGCTTGCCAGCGCCTGGCATACCTTCAGGACCTGATCCTGGAAGATGATGACGCCCAACGTCTCACCCAGTGCCTCTTCGAGTAATGGATGAGGGTAGGGGACCTTGTAATCAGGTGTTTCTCTGAGCATCTCGCGACGGCGCACGTAGGGGTTCACGGCGCCCCCCACGATCGGTCCCGGACGCACGATCGCGACCTGCACGCCGAGGTCGTCGAGGTTCCTCGGACGCGTGCGCCGGAGCATCTGAATCTGGGCGCGACTCTCGATCTGGAAGAGCCCCACGGTGTCCCCGGAGCAGATCCTGTCGTAGAGCACCTCGTCCTCGAAGTCGATCCGCGACAGGTCGGGGGCCCCGTCGTGGCGTTCGGCGATCAGGTCGACGGTCTCCTCGACGAGCGAGAGCATGCCGAGCGCCAGGAAGTCGATCTTGATGAATCCCGCGTCCTCGCATGAGTCCTTGTCCCACTGACAGAGCACCCGACCCTCCCAGGCCGCCGGCTCCAATGGGACGATCTCCACCAGGGGCCGGCTCGATATGATCATCCCACCGACGTGCTGCGAGATGTGGCGGGGCAGACCCGAGACCTCCTCGGCCAGTTCCCCCAAGAGCCTCCACAGTCGAGCGTCCGCGCGGCCTTTGAACTCGGGCAGAGAGGCGATCTCCTCGGCGAGGCCCGAGGCCGACCGGTGCTCGGCGAGCTTGGAGAGCTTCTCGAGCTCGCCCAGGGGCAGCTCGAGTGCCTTGCCGATCTCTCGCACGGCTGACTTGAGCCGGTATGTGGGAAAGGTGCAGACCAAGGCCGTGTGCTCCGGTCCGTACTTCTCGTAGACCCTGAGGATCAGTTGCTCCCGGATGTCCCTGGGGAAGTCGAGGTCGATGTCGGGGACGCTCCGGAGCGCCTCGTTGAGAAAACGGCCCAGGAACAGGTTGTTCTTCACCGGGTCAATGTGTGAGAGCCCGATCAGGTAGCAGATGATCGACGAGACCGACGAGCCCCTCCCACGGCCTGGTGGGAGCCCCGAGTGGGCCCTCGGGGCGTCTCCCCTGACCTCACGCGCGACCTGCGTTGCGAGGTCCATGATGTCGCGGTACACGAGGAAGAAGCCCGCCAGGCCATGCAGATCCACTAGGGAGAGCTCGGTGTGGAGCCGCTCTTCGGCATCGTGTTCCTGGACGCTGCCCGGCTCGTAGAAATCGGAGATCTTGGCTAAACAGATGGCGGCGAGCGTTTCGATCGCGCCTCCGCGCTCCGAGCCCTGGAAGTCGGGGAACTCGTAGCCCAGATCCTCGGTCAGGTCGAAGGCAGCGCACCGTTCGGCGATCAGGAGCGTGTTCGTGAGCGCCTCGGGTCGGCTCTGGAAGCGGTGACGCATCTCCCAGGGCGGCGCCAGGTGGAAGAGCCTGTTGGCCCTCCTCGCGCCGTGCGCGCCGTCTAGCGTCGTGCGGTTCCGGATCGAGACGAGACAGTCCTGGAGCCGGTGCCGCTCGGGGCGGTGATAATGGACGTTTCCCGTGGCGACGACACCGAGTCCCAGGCGGCCCCCGAGGCGGGCGAGTGCCTTGTTACGGGCAGTATCCCCTTTGACCGCATTGTCCTGCAGCTCCACGAAGACGTTTCCAGGGCCGAACGCTGATATGAGCCGCTTCGTGAACACCTCCGCGTCGGCGACCGAGGAGTCGAGCGCGGCAGAGACGGGGCTCTTCGAGCACCCCGTCAGGAGGATCAGCCCCTCGGGGAGCTCCAGCAGGGAATCGAGCCGGAGCCGGGGGTCCGTGCGCTCCGAGCCCATGTGAGCCTCGGTAAGGAGGCGACACAGGTTGGCGTAGCCCCTAGGAGTTTCAGCCAGGAGCGTAACATGATGCCCTCCTTCAGGTTCCTCGACTCCTGCGAAGCACTCTCTGAGCGTGACCTCTGCTCCCGTGATCGGCTGGAGGCCCACTTCGTTGGCCGCGCGCGCGAACTCCATCGAGCCGTAGAGCCCGTTGTGATCGGTGAGCGCCAGGGCGGGGTAGCCGAGCTCCTTCGCGCACAGGACCAGCTCCTCGGGATGTGAGGCACCATCCAAGAAGGAAAAGCCTGAATGGCAATGCAGCTCGACATAGGGGATCGACACCGGGGGCTCTCCACGCATCGTCATCGTCGTCCGAGCCCTCCGAAGGGCTCCCTCACTTCGTAGAATGGGACACCGAATATAAACCGAAGATCGGTGCGATGCAACGTTCCAGCAGATGACCGACCGACTATCGGCCCAAGACCACCACCTGATCGGGCTTCGCCTGCGGGACCGCGCCGAGAGGCACTTCGGAATCGAACGTGGCGAGCCGACCCACGTTCTCCACGGTCAGAAGGAGCAAGTAGGCGCTCCGGACCCGGTCGTGGCCATCCAGGAGCCTCGTGTCGATGCGGGATCGGCGTCTTAGAGAGGTCGAATCCGGCCAGAAGTGGTGATCGTCGCCGTCGGCGAACGTGCCCAGCCGCTCCAGCGCGTCGCCTGCCGTGACCCGGCGGCCCGGATAGGCCGGATGCGACACGACGCGTGCAAAGCCGTTCTCCGTGATGGGGCAGGTGGCCCATCCGGAGCCCCTGTTCGCCCCGAACCAGTCGTGCGCTGATTCGTGGTGCAGGTGCGCCGGGTCGAAAAGCGCCACGAGCACGTCCACGTCGAGGAGAGCGATCACGAGTCGTCGAGGCCTTCGACAGCCTCGGGCGTTACGATGCCCACGCCGGGGCGGCCGGGCAGGAGGGGCACGCCGTTTCGGACCTGGAGGGAGGGGGTCGTCCTCTCTCGTTCGAGGCTCTCGCGTGCGAGCTCGGAGACGATCGCGCCGGTCGTGTTGCCACGAAGCCGGGCAATTTCTTTCGCCGCGCGGAGCACGTCATCGTCGATGTTCAGGGTGGTACGCATGGCAATAACATCACGCATCACACATCAACAAACAAGTAAGGTCATACGTTATCGATGGTTTAAGTGATTTCTAGGCCCCCCGAGAGGCCTTGGGTGTTTCCCGTGAAAGCACCCCGGACGGGCTCAGTCCCGGTCCCTCGCACGCCCGGGTTTCCGGATCCAGGTCCAGGACTCCTCTCCTCTTCGCTACATTCTCCCCCCATGATCTCTGCCTCCAATCTCGAGATGTCCTACGGCGACCGGACGCTCTTCTCCGGTGCCGCGCTCCAGCTCAATTCGGGCGAGCGCTACGGGCTCGTCGGCGCCAACGGTTCGGGCAAGACGACGCTGCTCAACGTCCTCGCCGGCGAGGCGCAGCCGACGGAGGGATCGGTTCAGGTCCCGAAAGGCTGTCGCCTCGGCGTACTCCGCCAGGACCAGTTCGTCCACGGGGACGACGACATCCTGGGCGTGGCCCTCATGGGCAACAAGGAGCTCTGGGAGGCGATGGTCGAGAAGGAGGCAATCCTGGCTCGTGGGGAGCACGCTTTCGACGTCGACCGCTTCGGCGAGCTCGAGGAGACCGTTCAACGGCACGACGGCTACGCGGCCGAGGCCCGGGCTGCGCTGATCCTCGAGGGGCTGGGGCTCCCGACCGAGCACCACCGGGACCGTCTCTCCACGCTCTCGGGTGGCTTCAAGCTGCGGGTGCTCCTGGCCCAGGTTCTGGCTTCGACGCCCGACGCGCTCCTGCTGGACGAGCCCACGAACCACCTCGACATCCTCTCGATTCGATGGCTGGAGAAGTTCCTCGAGGCCTTTCCCGGGCCGGTCGTCGTCATTTCGCACGATCACAGGTTCCTGGACAACATCGCCACCCGCATCCTGGACGTGGATTACGGCACCGTTACGGCGTACCGGGGCAACTACACCAGCTTCCTGGAGCAGAAGGCGACAGAGCGGACCAGGCGCGAGAAGGAAATCGGACAGCGAGAGCGCGAGATCGCGCACCATCAGGACTTCGTCGACCGATTCAAGGCCAAGGCGAGCAAGGCTCGGCAGGCTCAGAGCAAGCTCCGCTTCATTGAAAAGAAGGCGAACGAGCTTGAGGCGTTGCCGGGCAGCTCACGACGCTATCCCAAGTTCCGCTTCGAGCAGCGGCGTCCGAGCGGCCGCGACGTCCTCGAGATCGACGGAGTGACGAAGAGCTTTGGCGAGAAGACCGTGCTGCACGGCGTCGACCTCTCGATTCGCCGAGGCGACCGTATCGCGATCATGGGACCGAACGGCATCGGCAAGTCGACGTTGTTGAAGATCCTGGTCGGCAGGCTCGAGGCGGACCGGGGAAGCTCCGAGTGGGGCTACGAGACGCATCCGGGATACTTTGCCCAGGACATCCGAGAAGAGCTGGATGGAGCGGCGCTATCGAGCCAGAACCCGAGCATCGAGGAGTGGCTCTGGGGCTTCTGTCCGGGCAAGGACCGGGGCTTCGTGCGGGGTCAGCTCGGTATGATGCTGTTCTCGGGCGACGACGGCGCGAAGCGGCTCAGCGCGCTCTCTGGTGGGGAGGCGGCACGCCTAGCGTTCGCGAGGCTGGCTCTGGAGCAGCCGAACGTGCTGGTGCTCGACGAGCCTACCAACCATCTCGACCTCGAGGCCATCGAGGCGCTCGTCAAGGGCCTGCAGAGCTTCGAGGGCACCCTAATCCTTGTCTCGCACGACCGCTGGTTCGTGAGCCGGCTCGCGACCCGCATCGTGGAGATCGGGCCGGACGGGATCACCGATTACCTCGGTACCTATGAGGAGTACGTGCATTTCTCGGGCGATGACCACCTCGACGCCGACAGGGTGGTGTTGAAGGCGAAGCGCGAGAAGCGCAAGGAGCGCAAGGAAGCAAGGTCCCCTCGGGAGCCCGCCTCCGCGGCGCCCGCCGGGACCGCCAAGGACCGGAAGAGGATGGAGAAGCGGCGGGATGAGATCGTGTCGTCGCTGGAGGCCACGGAGCGTCGCCTCGCCGAGATCGAGGCGACCTTCGGCAGGTCCGGCTATTACGACGAGACCCCAGCGGAGCAAGTGACCGCCCTGGACGGTGAGCGCGTCTCGCTCACGCAGGAGATCGAGCGCGTGACCGGGGCTTGGGAGGAGATCGAGCGGGCCTTGGAGGCAGTCTCCGAGTAGCGCCGCTCGGGGCCGGGTTTGCCATCGCACCTCTAGATGGCCAGAATCCGACAACCAACGCGAGGAGAGCCATGTCTGACGTCGTCTACACCGCCAATATCCGCATCGAGCGCATCAAGGGCCCGCACCGGCACGCGTGGCTCCCGGGGCACGAAGGTCCTGTCGAGTTCGGCGTCCATAGCGCGATCGCCGAGCACTACGGTGTGACACCCGAACGGGAGATCACCACGACGCTCGACTACGTCATCGCCGCTGCCGGAGGCTGACTAGCGGGGACCTTAGGGGGCGCGCTGGAGGCGCGCGGGATCGATGCGAGCAACGGGGCCCTGACCGCGGACGTTCGGGGTGAGGTCGAGAAGGACGAAGACGGTGTCATCGTCATCCGGCGGATCCACGTGTTGTATCACATCCAGGCCTTGAAGGCCGACCGCGAGGTCGTGGACCGCGTGCACAGCTTCCACGCCGACAAGTGCCCAGTCTACCGGAGCATCCACAAGGCGATCGACATCACCACCGCCTATGAGATCGACTTCGGATGACGGTGAAGGATCGGGCCTAGCTAGCTCATCGAGGCCTGCCAGGTGCTCTCGATCGACCGGTTGAGGACCTGGTCGAACTCCTGCTCAGACTGCTTTGCGGACAGGCCTTCCACCAGCGCGCGCGAGAAGCTCGCCACGGTTCCGTGGTTGCGGGCGAGGCGAGCGTTCGCCTCCTCCCGGCTGTAGCCTCCCGATAGAGCGACGACCTTGAGGACGTTCGGGTGGTCGATGCACGCCCGGTAGAGGTTGTCATTTTCGGGGAGCGTGAGCTTGAGCATGACCAGTTCTTCTGGGCCAAGAAGGTCGAGACTCTCCCTGATCCGGGCCTCGAGAAGCGTCTCGGCCTTTTCCTTTTCAGGGCAATTAATGTCGATCTCGGGCTCCAGGATCGGGACGAGCCCGTGAGCGCTGATCTGCTGGCCGAGCTCGAACTGCTGCTTGACGATCGCGCTGATGCCGTCCGGGTTAGCCTGCTTGATTAGTGAGCGTTCTTTGGTTCCGAAGACGCCCTTCGAGCGCGCCCTCTCCAGGAGGGCGTCGAGCCCCGGGATCGGCTTCATGAGCTGAACCCCGTCCGCGAGGTCTGCGAGGCCCTTGTCGACCTTGAGGAACGGCACGACACCTTTCACCGTCCACAGGTACTCGGCGGTCGGCATGCGGTCGATCTCGCGGTCCATCGTGCCCTCGAAGAGAATGGCCCCGAGGATGCGGTCGCCACCGAAGGACGGGCTAGTGATGATGCGCGTCCGCATCTCGTGAACCCTGTCGAACATCTCCTCCTCGGTGGACCATGCGCTCTCATCGATACCGTACGACTTGAGGGCCTTCGGCGTGCTGCCGCCGCTCTGATCGAGTGCCGCGATGAACCCGGGGCCGGCCTTCACTTTTTCCATTTGTTCGTCGAAGGTGCTCACGTGACTGGCCTCAGGGTCGGGGGTGGAAAGCGCTCTCAGTTGCGGTAACAGTCTGCGTCATCGGGGACGGGTTGTGAAGACGAGCGCGCCGTCGGGGGTGGTTCGCAGACGACCCCGTGACCATCATCGGTCGATGCTACTCCGGCCCGACGGGCGCCGTAGGAGAAAGACGACCGCGAAAGCCACTGCAGAAGCCACGATCGCCACGAACGTGGGATCGAGGATCCTCGAGATGGAGCCCAAATCGGAGAGACGGGCGTAGAACAGCACGGTGATCCCGACCCCGATCGCTGACATCGCCTCGGGCACCCCGGGACGACGCGTGTGAAGCCCCGCCACGATCGGCACGAAGAGGCTCACACCCAGGACCGCGTAGAAGACTGTCAGAGAGTCGATTACGGTCGGAATGACGATTGCGAGCAGCACACCGAGCACGCCGCCCACGACCGCGGCCCAGCGCGCAACCCGCAGGACCTGGGCGTCACTCGCTTCCGGGGCGGCGTAGCGCTTGTACAGGTCCTTCGAGAAGGAGGTCGAGAGCATGAACAGGACGGTGTCTGCGGAGCTGAGCTCGGCGGAGAACACTGCCGCCAGGCCCAGAGCGCCCAACATCACTGGAAGGCCCTGGGTCAGCACGATCGGGACTGCGAACTCTGGGTTGGCCAGCGCGGGGTCGTAGACATGGGCGATCATCCCGATGATCGGCGGCGCGAAGGCGAAGACGAGCAGCACAAGGCCCTGAAGCCCGATTCCGATGCGTACCGCCCGCTCGTCGCGAGCGCCGTACGCCTTCTGAAGGAGGCCTGGCGAGATGACGAAGGCCGGTACGAGAAGCGCCGCTAGAACGATCCCGGTGTCCGGTCCGAAAAGGAAGCTCGCGCGATCCGGACTCGGCGGCTGGGCCGCCAGGACCGCTTCCCATCCTCCGGCCCCCGAAAGCGCCAGGGGCACGCCGATGGCGAAGCCACAGAGCAGTACCACGAGCTGCACGACGTTGACCCACGCCGACGACAGCAGCCCTCCCGCGGCGAAGTATGCCGTCATTACCATTCCACCCATGAGCGCTCCGGCCCAGCGCGGCGTCCCGAGGACCCACTCGAGGATCTCCGACATCGCGATGAGCTGGGCCGCTAGAATGATGAGCGTGAGGAACCCGAGCAGTATCGCGACAAGAGCGCGGACGGGGCTCCCGTAGCGGTGCTCCAAGTAGTCGCCCGCCGTGTAGAGGCCGTTCTGCGTGGCCACGCGCCAGATCCTTGGCCCTACCCAGACGGCCAGGAGCAGCGATCCGATCCCGGCCGATCCGACCCACCACCACGCCGACAGGCCGTCCGTGTAGCCGAGCCCCGACGCTCCGATGATCGAGCCGGCCCCGATGTTGGCCGCGAGCACCGTCGAGAAAATGAGGCCTGATCCGAGGCGGCGGTCCGCTACGAAGAAGCTCGCGCTTCCCTCGACCCGCTTCGAGAGCAGGAAGCCGAGCGCGACGAGTGCAGCCGAGTAGCCGAGAAGGACGCCGAGTTGGAGTGCCATGGGCTCCGCGCGAGGCCCCAGTGTACCCGCTAGCGGGCCAGATCCGACACGGACGGGATCCCCGGCAGGCCTTCGGCGAGCCGCACGGCCCGCAGGATCGCCTCGGCCATCACGTCCGCGGCGAGCGCACCCACTACGGTCACGTCGGCCGTCCCATCCCAGAAGCCTGTCGCGAGCGAGAAGACCGTATCTCCGTCCCGCACGGTGTGGGCGGGGTAGATGGTGCGTGCTAGGCCGTCCTGGGCCATTTCGGCCACCTTGGTCGCTTCGGCCTTGGTGAGCGTGGCGTTGGTAGCCACTACGCCGATCGTGGTATTGGCGCTGGGGCTCCCTCCGAGTGGCTGGCCACCCCGCAGGACCCTCCGTGCGTCGGCGAATGTGCCGTCTTCCAACAGGGATCCAGCCACTATCTCGCCGGTAGCCGGGTCGATGATGTCACCCACGGCGTTCACGACGACGGCGGCCGCGACCGTGAGGCCATTGTCGAGCGTGATCGAGGCCGTGCCGAACCCGCCCCGCATGGGGGTTCCGCCTTCCCCGAACTTGCCCACGGTGGCACCTGATCCAGCCCCGACCGACCCTTCACCAGGAACGGCCTGCGAAGCTGCCTCCGACGCTGCGTATCCACAGTCCGGCCCCGGCCGGACGCGCTCGTTTCCTTCCAAGCCGAGGTCGTAGATGATCGCACCCGGTACGATGGGCACGACTTTCGTACCGACCCGCAATCCGATGTCGCGCTCATCCAAGTAGCGCATGACGCCCGACGCGGTGGCGAGCCCGAACGCGGAGCCCCCAGACAGCACGATTGCGTGGACCGGAGTCATGGGTGACTTCACGGGATCGAGCACGTCGGTCTGGACTGTCCCGGGGGCGCTTCCCCGCACATCCACACCGCCAACGGCTCCGGCTCTCGCGATCACGACGGTGCAGCCCGTGGGTCGCCCGGCCAATGTATTGTGGCCGAGCTCGAGCCCCTCAACCGCAGTGATGCCCCACGGCTTCATCCCGGATGTCTCCTGGGCAATGCAAGCTGTGTGCGCAAACGGGGCCCCCACGAGGAGGGCCCCGATGGTCGCGATGTGTCGTCTTGCCATATCCGTGCTACGGGTCCGCTCCTACTCCTCTCGGGTGGCCGGCAGGGGGGGCGGGACGTTGCCCCCGGCCGCGAAGCAGTAGTAGTAGCCGTTGCCACCGGTGGCAACGAGGTTCTCCTGGCTACAGCCGCTCGAGTTGTGGGCGGAGTTCCATGAGGTCGGGTTCTCTCCGCCGCCCGTACGGTCGAAGTGGCCGACGCGCGCGCTGCCGACGCCCGAGGCATTACTCGTCCAGTTGTCGCAGGCCGTAGCGCCTTCGCCGGTAAACACGGTACCGTCGAGGTTCGAGCCCGAGAGGAAGTCGTGCTGGTTGGGCGTGTCTCCGCGGCCGTTGATCGCCCCACCGCGCTCCGTGAGAACGGTCTCTTTCTGGATGTTCCCGTCTTCGGAGTGCAGGTCCGTGACGTCACGCGCGATCAGGTCGCCGCGGAAGTTGTACCACGGCCCCATGCCGATGCGGTCGCGGGCGTTCACGGCGGCTTGTCCATCACTCGCCATCGTGCTCAGGTAGGCGGCCCAGTCGCTGTCACCGAAGCCCTGCGCGTACGCCTGGGTCTGGCAGCGCCGGTCCGCGCCGTCCAGTCCGCCGAGGTTGCCTCCGTCGCCAATGCTGGTGACGAAGAAGCTGAAGTTTCCGGCCTGTCCCGCGACCGGGACGGCCGTGAAGACTATCAGGGCTGTGAATGTTACGAATGCCTTCTTCAACGTCTTGCTCCTTGTTCGAGTCGATCGTGCCTGGCTACTCCTCCTGGAGGCCTTGCTGCTGCTCCTGCTGCTGCGCCCCGTCTTCGCCCGCGGCGAAGCAGAAAAAATAACCGTTGCCGCCTGAGCCCCGGAGGTTGGCCTGACTGCATCCCCGTGAGTCGTGGGCCGAGTTCCAGGACGTCGGATTCTCGCCGCCCCCCGATCTGTCGAAGTGGCCCACTCGCGCGCTACCCACACCGTCGGCGCCGCTCGTCCAGTTGCTGCAGGCATCAGCGCCGTCGCCCGTATAGACAGTGCCGTCCAGGTTCGAGCCTGTGAGGATGTCGTGCGTGTTCGGCGTGTCACCACGGCCGTTCACGACGGAGCCCCTTTCGGTAAGGATGGATGACTTCGAGAGATTGGCATTGTCCGTGTGCAGATCGGTTACGTCCTGCGCGATCATGTCGCCATGATAATTGACCCAAGGGCCCGCACCGATGCGGTCGCGGGCGTTGATGGCCGCCCGGCCGCCCATCGCCATCTGGCTCAGGTAGGCGCGCCATTCCATGTCGCCGGCGCCGACGGCAAAGGCGAGGTCTTCGCACCGTTGGTCAGCGCCGTCGAGGCCCCCGAGGTTGGCCCCGTCGAGAGATCCAACGCTAGTGATGAAAAAGCTCATGTTGTTTGCCTGCGCTGCGACCGGGAGGGTCGAAACGAGCATCAATGCCGCTAGAGTCGCGAGTGCCTTGTTCACCTTCCTGCTCCTGCTTTGGGTCGACGGTGCCTGAGGCTCCGAACCTGGAGGCTCATGTTGCGGCGAGCGTGCAATGTCCGGCGGATCAGCTAAGCGGGCAAGGCGTGTGACTGGTTAGGCTTTGGGCGGCGCCGCACGTCATCGGCGCTAGGCGCCGCATTGCCGGAGCGTCGGGGCCGGCGGATCTTCCGGGATGGACCTCACCTCGCCCTCCCCAACGCAAACCGAGCTCGCCGCGGCGTACCTACAACTCGGTGTCACGCTCGGGCTGGTCCTCCTCTGCGCGGTCCTTCACCGTCGCTACCGCAAGCGTTACTTCGGGCTGTGGGCCATCGCGTGGGCCGTATACGGGCTCCGGCTCGGCGCGATCGTCACCTTCTTGCACACCGGGGCTTCTGGTTGGCTCTTCTGGCACCAGGTCACGACGGGCTGGACGGCTCTAGCGCTGCTGTGGGCCGCGCTGGTGTTCTCCCAAAGGGTCGCGTGGAAGAATGTGTACCTCGCGGTCGTGCTCTTCCCGGTCGTGTGGTCCTACGTCGCGATCTACGTGCTCGACAATTTTCTGTGGGCCGCGGCGCCGATGGTTGCGTTCCTGAGCCTGACCACCGCGTGGACGGCATGGGCGTTCTTCCGCTACGACCGGCTGGTTCACTCCCCGGCAGCGCGGTTCTTGGTGGTCGTGTTGGCGCTCTGGGCGCTTCATCATCTCGACTACCCATTCCTGCGCGCGCAGGGCGCCTGGAGCCCCTGGGGCTACTACCTCGACATCGTCTTCGAAGTCGGGATGGGGCTCGGGATTCTCTTTCTCGTGCTCGAGGACCTAGACCAGGGACTCCGGACGCTC
>Ga0114996_10003191_pt1 | contig 20582 bp, 35 predicted proteins | sample ArcticOcean_MG_C_4_FD_87039 | JGI IMG/M metagenome (GOLD analysis project Ga0114996, IMG submission 87039) | Marine microbial communities from western Arctic Ocean - ArcticOcean_MG_CB4_134 | ecosystem: Environmental > Aquatic > Marine > Oceanic | place: Arctic Ocean: Canada Basin | collected...
AGTATTTATTAAACGAAGCGGCAGGGGGTCCAGAAGATCTTCCCGAGGGTGTGTTTGTGACCATCAGCGCGGCAGGCGACGAGGACTATGAAACATATTATGCCGACTACCTCGGACGACGGCTTCAGAAAAGCAAGGGTGCCGAGATATCCGGTTATGTCGAGATGGAGATTTACAATAAAGAACCGTGCTTGGGAGCATATATGGTAATAGGCTCGCATGCGACGCATGGTTGGGGTCCGATGCTTTATGACGTGGCAATGGAGGTTGCAGGCGAGCGGGGGTTGATGGCAGACAGGCAGTCTCTATCGAAGGATGCTTTCAACGTTTGGCAACATTATATGACCCGTGATGATGTCCAACAAAAACAACTTGATGACCCCGGCAACACACTAACTCCTGATAATGCAGACAACTGTACACCAGATACGGCTATCCAGCGTTCTGGCCTAACAACAAAGGATATGTTTTCAAGTGAGTGGTCAGATGAGGATACTGCCGAGCTTCTAAAAGACTCTCCAGTCATGAAAGTATATACAAAAGGCGAGGGCACCATTGATAAGCTAGAGGCGATGAAGAGACTAATAAGAAAATGAAGCCCCTATTTGAAAATTGGCGCAAGTATTTGAACGAAGAGAAACTTCGTGTATTCGATTTTGATGACACATTGGCTCAGACAGATTCAATGATTATTCTTCACAAAGCTGACGGCACAACGGTCGAGCAGTCACCGGGGGAGTGGGCTGTGTATACTCCACAAGATGGTGATGAATTTAATTTTTCCCAATTTGAGGGAGAATTAATAAATCCACGAGAGATAAAGAATTATACCAAGGTTCTTCGTAATGTTTTGGGCGCGGGACCAAGTGGAAGAAAAACTGTGATTCTCACAGCCAGAGCCCCGGCATCGCAACAGGGCATTACCAACTTTTTAGAAGATATTGGGATTAACCCGGCTGCTCTGGACTTGGTAACTCTAGGCTCTTCTGACCCGCAAGACAAAGCAAGGTGGATTGAGAAGAGAATTGCCGAGGGCTATGATGATATATTATTTCTTGATGATTCCTCAAAGAATGTGGATGCCGTCGCCGCTTTAAAAGAAAAGTATCCAAACATAAAATTGGTGGCACGACTGGTATGAAACTTATATTAGAAAGTTGGCGCAAGTATTTGTTGACCGAAAGTATGTCTGAAAAAGAAGTTCAATCTATTGTGGATAGAGTATTTGACCAAATAGTAGAGGACAGAGGCACACCCCCACAAGGGAAGCCAAGTGTAGATCTACATACAGACATTTATGCGCGTTACAGTGACACACCAGGAATGGAAGGAGAAGTAAGCGGAGAAGCGAAAGCAGAATTTGTTGATGAAGATAATGCAATTTATGTCTATTTTCCTAACATGATAAGTGAAGAAGATGTTATCAGATCTCTTCTGCACGAATTTGAACACGCATGGCAAGACCCGGAGGAATATGAGGCGTATAGAAAAGCAGAGTTTGATGGTCAAACTAATCCACTGGAAGTAAAAGCTTTTGCTGCCGAAGAGAAGTGGGAAAATTATTTAGTAGATTTGGCGGGAGAACCACCACAATGAAATTAATAATGGAAAGCTGGCGAGAGTACTTGAAAGAATCAAAGCAGCTTCCAGAACTTCTGTATCACGGCACCACAGAAGCTTTTGACGCATTTGATATTGACAAAACAGGCAGAAGAGACAGCGGTAATATGGGCAAGGGAGTCTACCTATCAACAGATAGTGATATAGCTATGAGTTATGCAGAGGAAAACGCTAAACGATTTGATGGCGAGCCAGTTGTGTTAGAGGTCGAGCACAATTTAGATAATGTGGCTGATTTCAATGACCATATATCAGAACTAATACAGATGGGGCTAGCCTTTCCACCTAAAGCAAACGACCCCGAAAGGTCAGCAGTTATAACGAAATATTTTACCGAGAAAGAATTTGATGCTGCAAGCGCGGGTCATGAAGTTGTCGTCTTTGAACCAAGCAAGCTAAACATTATAGGCGTTGGAGATGTCTTATCGACAGAAGAGGCTTTCAAGGCAAAAGCAAGGGCACAAGCCGATAAACTTGGGATCCCATATGAGGACTTGGGGCTATGAAATTAATAATGGAACAATGGCGAAATTACTTGACAAACCTTCAAGAAGATGGGACAATAAGATCTGGTATAAAAAATGGTCACCATTCTCGTGACCGCCGAAGCAAGATTCCTTATGCTGGCTTTGCTGACAGCACTGACCACGCATCCAAAACAAAAGGTAGTTTTTTGACCGAGGGTAATAATGATATAATCGTTGCCTTCTTTGGACCGACTGGTTCGGGGAAGAGCCACGCCAAGAAATATTTTGTTGAACAGGGATGGAGAGAAATTAAAACAAACTCTACCCGACAGCCAAGAGGGCCGGAGGATGAAGAATATAATTTCTTATCCGAGAATGAGTTTGTGGAACTGGAAAGTATGGGGCAATTGGTCAATACGAATAAATACCAGGGCTACTGGTACGGCACTCATATAGATGACCTAAGCCTCCCCGGTCCAGCCGTGATGCTGACCGACGCGACCAGCCTTGACAAGCTCAAAGAAGTGGCAGGTGAGCGATTGACTCTTGTATACACTGCGCCGCCATCATCAGAGGAGATGGAACAAAGACATACCAGGCGTGGAACTCCTGAACGTGCCGCAATTGCCGCCGAAGAGGTGGCTCGTGATAGGGCTCTATTAGAGGGTCGCGGCGACGTGTTGACAGTTTCTAATCAAGCGGAGATCGAAAAGTTAGAAGAGATGTTAGCGACTTAGCAGCCTAGTTAGAGTTAGTATCGAAGGGGGCTGCATGTCTTGGAATATTTTAAAGTATCAGCAGCTTACCCGGATCTTTACAAGGCTGTGGCTAAGATATTCGAGGATTATGGTGTCTCGCGAGACATTAAGGTGGTCATAAAAGAAGAGAACTCTAGCAGAGATACCAGTGAGTCTTTACATGAAACGAAAAACCCGCGAAGGGATTAAAAAAGAGCAAAACGAAGAAGTAATACGGGAGGTATTAACGGATAGGTATCTTTCGTTTGTCATAGAACGCCTAAACATCTGCGAAGATTTAGCCAACAAAGAAACCTCCATCAAGGGTTGTCTACTTGTAACGAATCGCGAAGATAAATTGATTAATTATGATTTAGAAGGGACTGGCAAAGGGTTGTTCGATGCTTTGTTCACCGCCGCTATCGCCGAGTTGGTGAGTGACTGCCACTCTTTGAGAAACCTCCGCCTAGAAGAATTTTGTGTTGATGTTGATAAATCCGACCTGAAAAAGATGCACGGCAAAGGCTTAGGTGCCGACGCTCACGTCGAAGCTACGCTGACAGTCAACAATGGAAGCGGCAAGCTGATACCCTTTATAAGTCGCAATCAATCTATGATTGCAGCTTCCGTCGACGTGGTATGCAAGACAATTGAATTTTTTGTCAATTCCGAGAGGGCCGTATTGAGGCTTAAACAGCTTCTCAAGGACGCGGATAAGAGAAATCGTGGCGATCTGCATAACCAATATACACTTAAACTTTCTGCGCTGGTATTTAATACATCTTACGAGAAGAGTTTGAGAGAAGAATGAGTTTTAGTTTAGAAAAATTATATGGTTTGGCAGAGGAAGCGCTAGCGCGGCACGAAGCAGACATTGACGAGGACCAAAAAGCAGCAACATACCATGAAGGTTGGGTAGATGCGCTGCGTTGGTTATTGGATCTCTTGGAGTCTGAAGTATATGATAAACACGAGGTTGACGATGAAGAATGGTAGTCAACTCAAGAAAGCAATTGGAAGTGGGCGACTTGGTTAGAGTAACGAAAGCCCAGCACTGTGTTGGCTTAGTGGTTGAGACTTCAGATAAGTGGACGCGCGCTAATGTACATATGCCAGACAACGTACATCACGCGAAAATATTTTGGACTTCGGGAGATTATGTCATCGACAATCTGCCTTCTGCTACGTGGATGCCTGTTAGAGAATTGGAAATAGTTTCGAGAGGTGGTAATAAAGAACTTGACAACGACTGAACCACTCGCTATAATGATAGTTATGCAAGTGTTGGCTATTATGTGGATAATATTTAGAGGCTCCAAATGATAAGGTACCTATGAACCTTTTAGTATATGACTGAATTTATTGTGCAAGACTTCCAGTGAGCGGTTTACTATGAGGGGTGTTCATTGTCTATAACGAACTCCGGCCAGATGTGGCAAAATATATTAAAGGTAGGCTGGCTTGGAATCCGCTGTGAGGAACGATTCCCCGCTCAATCTTGTACACAAGAGACTATTTAAATTATGTGAGACGGTTTCGATGAAAAAAGATACAGAAAAATGCGCATCAATAGTGTTATTCAACAAGCTCGACGAGGTATTGATTCTTTTTAGAAGCCCGCACCTAAAACAGTGGATGCCCGGTAAGTGGAGCACACCAGGAGGTCATTTGTGGGAAGGTGAAGAAGAAAAAGCAGGAGCGGCGCGAGAACTATTCGAAGAGACTGGTCTTTTCGTACCATTGGAATCTCTTTCGCTGGTCGAGCGGCGCGGTAGGATGGCTTTTTATACATCGGAAGAATTTTATGGCAGGATTGTGGTGGATGAATATGAGAACACGGGATATGTATGGGCGTCAGAAGGGACATTGAACAAGATCGATGGTGTACCGCAGCTCCTACACACGATAGGCGCAGCGCTGCAAAAGAGAAAAGAAAATAGCTAAAAAAGAAACTAATTAATAGTAGGTATATGAGAGAAAGACTAATCAAAGATTTGCAAAGAAAGTTTAAAAATAATGAATTTGAAATTGTGGAGATAGCTCTTCAAAGACCCATGAATGACTGTTGGTTTACAGAATATAATTCAACGGAGTCCCTTAAGGTTGATGGCGACCAGATAAAATTTCATTGGTTACCTCACCTAACAGGCATGCCAGAGGAATTTTACTCCCATCTTTTGGACCGCGTTGTGGAAGGGGTCAAAGAAATTTGTTACAATAAAAAACAAAGAATAAAGAAGGGCATCGCGCTTGGCCCACCTAAAAACAGCGCACCACTAACATATGAGGAGAAAGAAGCATGCTAAACAATTCTGCTAAAGAAGTGATGATCGGGATTACCAATTGGTATGAAGGAGTTAACGAAAAAGGTAATATTACCATTGATGACCTCGCGAGGCTCAAAATCTTTGTTGACCTTTCAAAAGACATTCTAAAAACCTATAAAGAGGTTGCGGACGTGACTGACGTGACTGAGGCCAACAAGCATTACCAAGAGTCGTTTGAATTTGACGTCCCATATCCCCAGGAAGAGGATATGTGGGGAATTCCAGACGATGAGATTCCATTTTAATTAAAAAAACACTTGACAAATCGAATATGAAGTAGTATCATATAAGATATACTAATAATTTAATTGGAGATTTCCATGAAAGCTACCATCTCGGTATTAATTACAGTTGTATTGTTCTTGGCGAGTTACAGTGCTTACGCCGGAAAAAAATATGCTAATCCAGAGCATCAGTTACGCGCTTATTATAATGTTTATCAAATAGCGCAAAAGCTCTCGCCGAGCAGGATAGAGAACATCAAAAGCCAAATTATTGGTAAGAAAAAGATGAAGAAAGGTGTAGCTCGGTTTATGAGAAACAACGTCGACTGGAATACGCATGCTGAACTTTCCTTTAAAGATTATGATAAGCTTACAAAGAAGCAAAAAAAGCAACTTTCCAATCTTCTTAAGACCTTGACAACTAGGCGATATGCGCGTTTGTTCTCTGCGAATAAGAGATTTATGCTACAGTTTAATCAACCTGTAAAATACATTATTGTGAGAGGGAAGCAGTACGCTCGTGTAGATGCTATGGTCACAATATGGGAGTCAAAGTCGGAAGTTGAACTATCATTTCTCCTGCGTAAAGGCGAGAAGGGTCTGTGGCTACTATGTGATGTATATGTAGACGGGGTATCCAAAGCCAGAGTTTATCGCGCAGAGCTTAGAAAGATTTTTAAGAGGAAGGGATTCAAGGGCGTGGTTGGTACACTCAACAGAAATGCTGCTAAATATGATGGGCGATTGGCGCTCAGAAAAAACACCCGTAAACGTAAATAAACCTTGACTTGGTGCCCCATCTGTGTAATGATCTAAGTGTAAGGTAACAAAAGAGGAGAAAAAATGGGTCTGCCAATCTATGATAAAGGGTTCGCTCAAGAAGAGATTGACTTCGGCATTGAGAAATATGTCGAGGGGGTGCGGGAGAAAATCCTTATACATTATAAGAATCGCCTTCCCAACTTGACGCCATGTTCTATCCGAATTGACGAGGGTAGCAAATATTGTAAAGTTGTGAGGTATGAGCCGGGGAAGGATAACGGCACCAGCGTTCATAGTTTTATCCGAAAGGTTGATGGAGCAATCCTCAAAGCCGCTTCTTGGAAAGCTCCTGCGCTAAACTACGCTCGCGGTTTCGTTACAGAATCCGATTACGGGCTTCCTTGCGCCAACGAGTATGGCGTGGTTTAATATTGTCAATGACAGACCAACTTCCAAAATATCACGACTTTGAGCCCGGTGACTTGGTAGAATTCATTGACGAGTTCCGCCAAGATAAAAGAGGCATCGGGGTTGTCGTGGAGGTAGTGCAGACTCGGTTCGAACCTTTGAGGTTGAAGATTTGTTTCCCTTCCTCAAAGAAAAAGATAAGAGGTCTAGAACCTAACCCGAACAGAAAGAAAAGTATTCTGGTGAAGGGGAACGATGTGCGGGTTATAAGTGGAAGTCGTTGAAGTCATAGAAAGTGTTTTATCTGATACAATAGCCTACGGCTTTGACCCCTTCGACGAAGAGCAAAGAAAAGAATTATCAGAGAAGATTGTAGAAGAACTGAGGAAGAAGTTTCACATCGTCCCATACGCGGGACAAACCAGTTTTGAGTAGGAATTATGAAGCCGGGTGATTTAGTACAAATGAAAGCTATCGGGTGGTGGACGCTCCCCTCTCGCAAAGACTTCACCCACGAAACAGGTATTGTGTTGGAGATAGATTATAATGCGATAAAGGTGCTGCTTAACTCTGGCACGAAGAAGTGCGGGCTTGTGGATTATTGGGAGGTCATCAGTGAAAGTCGGTGATTTAGTGGCATATAAACACGACCCCTCTCAGGTTGGTCTTATCGTTGAGTCGCGACCAGAGCGCGGAGAGGACCATCTTTTAGTCTTGTGGACTCGCGAATCCCACGGCAAACGACAATGGTGCGTTTCGCCAGACTGGATCCAGTTGGTGAAGGGAACAAATGAAAGTCGGTGATTTGATACAACACACTCCTTCAAAAGAAGCGGGCTTGATTATAAGCGTAGACCTTTGGGGATATACTATGGTGAAGTGGCTTGACGATCTGGGAGCAATCGAAGATGTAGATATGTATTACGGCGAACTGGAGGTCATCAGTGAAGCGCGGTGATTTGGTTACAGTAGGGCTTAGCTTTGAGGCTGACGAGGTTGCCGTATATCTTGGGCGAGATGAATCGTTTCAAACCAATGACCCTGCATATATACGGGGGTGGGTTTTTTGGGCCGGACAACGAACCTCCTTTCCTATGCGACAAATAAAAATAATTAGCGAGGTGAAGAGTGGTTGAGTATATTCCCGATGGGACCGTATTTGGTCTGCTTGATAATGGTATTGTCCTCGCGGGAATGTATCTCGGTGTGGATTTCGAGGGCTGGTTGGCGTGGAAGATGGGCAAGGAGGCAAACCCACTTCTGGGGGCTGTGGTCGGGGCGACTGGCTTTAACACGGTTTCCGATGGCGTTGCAGCTATGGTGGATACATCAATGCAAGGGATGACTTTTGGCATTGTGCTTGGCTGTGGATTGGCGATGTTCGCGATTCCTCTGGCTGAAAGGATACGAAAGAGATGAAACCATTATTTATGTGGGCTGGTGGGAAGAACAAGATGCTCAAGAAATATTCCCCTCACCTACCAGAGGAATTCAATAAATATATTGAGCCGTTCTTCGGTGGCGGAGCAATGTTTATTTGGGCGTACAATAAAAACCCAAATGCTGTTTTTGTTCTTAACGACAATAACCCAAACATTGTAGCCATTTACCACGCCGTAAAGGACGACCTCGAACCCTTTAAAACTAAACTTGATGCTCTCGAAGCAGAGTATTTGCCGCTTGACAAGCCAGCTCGAAAAGTGTGGTTTTATGAACTGCGATACGAACACGCTTACGATTATAAAAAGTGGACCAAAACCGAGGAAGCTGCCACATTATATTTTCTTATGAAAACTGCCTTCAATGGAATATGGCAAATTAATAAAAACACCAACAATCGTTTTGGCACACCCTTTGGGTTGGGCACTCAGAAGGACAAAGTATACAGCAGAGAGATAGTTGACTGGTGGCACGGCGCTTTACAAAATGCTACAATCTGTTGCAAAGATTTTGAAGAGGTGGTTAGGGCTAACGCGACGTCGGCAAGTTTTGTTTTTATGGATCCGCCATACCGAAATTCCTTCACACAATATAGCACAGATTTCAATGACACAGAGCAAGTGAGAGTTATAAATTGCCTGAGTCACTGCCAAAGTGTGGGTGCTAGAGGGTGGATGTCAAACCGTGACGCAGGGGATAACTTTTTCGAGGATAGGTGGGAATCAGAAAAGATTAAATATTTTGATGTGACATATACTGCGGGGCGCAGGAAGAAAACCGAGAACGGATTCGAAGCTAAACCAGCCAGGGAAGTACTCCTTATGACTGGACGCGGCTATTTGGCAGAATAATTATAATTAATGAGGTATAAATATTGAAGTTGAAAAAGGGTGAATATTATTATATGGTGCTTCTTTGGGCAGCTGCGGCAGTTACCATCAGCTGGTCTTTTATCAATACATATTGGAGGTAAAAATGAAAGTTGGTGATTTAGTTCGTTGCGTCTGGCAACCAAAAGTTTCACAGATTGAGAATGAGCAAGGTGTCATGTTGCATTTGCCTCTCAAGGGAGAGGTTGGAGTAGTGGAGGGAGAACGCAATCCTGGTACATTTTATATTTTATTCCCTAGATTTGGTTATAGGCACCCACTCTGTGCTGACGCTGTGGAAGTGATTAGTGAAAATCGGTGACTTAGTTCGACTGAGGCTTGAATTAAGTTTGGGCAAGGGTTATTATATTAAAGGACGAAGTGGGTATTGTTGTAAAGATAGTTGATCCTGCACCGGGCTGTGATATGGACACTGTGTATGTGAAGTTTCCAAACTCGATGTATATAACGTGCAAGTGGCAAGAGTTGGAGGTTATTAGTGAAAGTCGGTGACATAGTAAGAGTTAGAAGTTGGTCCATAGCTAGCGATGGTATCGAAATGAGTAAGCTCTGCCGCGATGAAACTGTCTGCCTGATTATTGATGCGAAGCGAGATGGCAGATGGGTATGTGCGAGGATTGATGGAAAAGGTGTCAGAGATATCTCAACCAACAGATTAGAGGTTATTAGTGAAAGTCGGTGATATAGTAAAATACACTTTATATAACAAAGAGCAGACGGGAACCGTTACAAAGATACACCAGAAAGATGGATGGGAGGGATATGTTAGTCTTTCAACGAAGGATAAAAAAGAAATCCTTTTGCCCGTATCCGTTCTAAGATTGGTTTGATTCTATGAAAGTCGGTAAGCAAAAGAGTGTTATATTGCGCCACAAAAAATTCCCCCTTGTGATAATATACAGAGATCCGAAGGATAGTTGGGATGAATTTGTCGAAGAAATGGTTTTAGAAGAGTTGAAAGAGGATGGTTTTAGGGATTACGTCATAGTTACGGAAGAGCATGACAAGCAGAAAAGCACAAAAAAAGATTTGTAGAAAATGCGGGGGTATTGGGCATTTTCAGGTTTATGAGGCTGCTCGTGTTACAAGAAGATATTGTGATTGTGTGACTGGAAAAAAGCAGGAAGAATATATTGCATCCATAACCCCAACGAGGGTTGAACCGATATGGGAGCTGTTTAGTCTATGATGATGATTATTTGGGGGATTAGAGGTTATAAGTGAAAGTCAGTGATATAATAACTGTGCGATTGTCAGGCAATATGCACGGGGTTTTTATGTTGGCGGGTTGCGAAGCAGGGCACTCTGTTCACGAGTTATCAAATAGGGAAACACTCAGTAATCCTACCAGAACCTCAATAGAAGTATACAACAATTTGCACGTTGAAGATTATTTTGGAAGATATATAAATCACGATTGTAGTCCAACGTGTGAGATTCGAGGATATAATGTGGTTGCTTTGAGAAATATGTCTGCGGGAGATGAAGTCACATTTAATTATGAGAAGAATGAAACTGCAATGGCATCGCCATTTATCTGTCGGTGTTGTGGAAATCTGATAGGAGGAGAAAAGAATGTATGACAAAGGCGACTTAGTGGAGTGCCAACACGAAGGGCTCGGCATAGTCATATCGGACTCGTATTTATATAACTATAGCTATGACGTTTGGGACATTATGTTCTTTAGGGATGGAGACGTGGAACAGCGCTGCGAAGGGGAAGTTTTGATTATAGCATATGCCCCACCTCCCCAAGAGGTCGCAAATGAAAGTCGGTGATCTTATAAAACACAAAGACGATGGCGCTTTAGCAATGATTACGAAAGTTCCTTGTAGACAAACGATGCAATACATGGTATACTATATTTCAGGAGACGTCGCAGGGGAGCGAGTTTATGAACATCCGTTTGCGATGACGGAGTTTGAGGTTATTAGCTATAGCAAAGCGCGAACCGAAAAAATTTCAGACGCAAAGGAGTAGTCAGTGAAAAAAAGGATACATGTCAACCAACACAAAATCAAATCAAATCGCAAGACAGGCGATAGAGAGCCCGTGCTAACCGTGAAAACCTACAAGGACAACACGTACTGTCACGAAGTTCTAATCGAGGGTCCGTGCAGGGTAATCTACAACCCGGATAAGCCGCTGTCATGCGGCGCGCGTGTGTGGATAGAGACAGAAGAAAACGTTAGGTGTGTATTGAGAGAGGAAGAAAATGAAGAATAAACTAGGCGTGGACTACAAGGCAAAGTTCCTTCAGTCGTTACGATATATGGAAATACTTGAGACAGAGTTGATAGCTTTGCGATTCGAAGCCGAGGAGCTGCGAAACTTTAAAAAGTTCGTGAGTGAGCGCGACGAGTTCTTCGTCACGAAATATGAGGAGTCTCAACAGCAATGACCGACAAGATAACTAAAATAACCCCAGCAGCCCCAGTCCACATCCCGAAGCACCATCGCAAGTGGGCAGGGCTTAAAGAGGAAGAAGAGCCAGAGGACAATAAAAAAAAGAACGATTTAGACACGAAAAAGCTTGACAAATTCATTCGAAGAGTTTATGATCAGAAGGTAAAGACATACGATAAACATGGAAACATAATTGAGTACCATGACGACCAGTAGAGTAAAACTATAATCTTTGTAAGGAGAGTCCCAAAATGGGTGCAGGTAGTGACAAAGAGCATTTTATGCAAGATGCAGGTGAACTTTACCTAGTTTATAAACTTCAAGAGGCGGCGACCAAAGCTGGCAAACATATTTCTAGTGACGTATTAGAAAAAGAAAGCTGTTTCCTAAAGTATTGCGAAGAAAGAGGCGTCGAGAAAGAATTTGCAGAGAGTGACTATAAGAAGAACGTTGATGCCATCATTGACGACTTTTTCTCTAACCTCCTAAGAGAGTGCCCAGAAAGCCAATTTGATTTTATCGACGTGGAAGCAGAATACAGAAACAAGGGTAAAAAGGGCGATTTCGTGATTAAGTTCACCGATGGACGAGAAGAAATATCTGTTTCCCTAAAAAACTATAAGAAGGGGTTTGATAGAATTCAAGTGTGTTCGGGCACCTGGAATTCTTTTATAAACAATTTTCTCTTTGAAAAGGTAGGCGTTGGAAAATATTTAACTCCAAGCGGCAAAGACACATTTCAAGGCAGTGATACAAAGAAAAGAAATCAATACTTGCAAGAGATGGGTTACGAAAACCTTATTCCCATATACGAACAACTCGATAGAATGCTTTCTCTTATTAAAGAGAAATATGTAAGAGGGGAACGCGCAGAGTGGTGGGATAATATTAAAGATGACTGGAAGCATGATTGCGTATCTCTTGGCACAAAAGCGGCAGGACTTGTCCTGCAAGCACTTAAGACGCTGCCAAACGATGTGGTTAAATCACGTATGATAAAACAGGCGGGACTCAATTCCGAAGAAGAGCTTCTTCTCCTTGGAAAGAAAAAATATTTATTTTCGCTTTTCGACGAAAACTATTCCAAGCTGCTCAAGCGACTCAATTCGAAAAGTTGTCGCATAAAGTATTATATCCGTGGAAAGAATATCGTCTTTTCCTTTTCCGATGATGATGGAGAAATTCTACCAGTTGAGATTCCGTTCACTTTGCAAAAAAATGGCGCTTGGTACTGCCCGCCAACCCGATTCTCGGGCACGAAGCGCAAAGCGACGGGAAAGGATAAAGGCAGAGACTTCGCGTGGGGGCAACGTCGACCAGGAAAATCCAAAGAGCTGGCGACTTCAATAAATACATTTATACCACTGAAGGAGACTCTTGCTAAATGAAGGAGAAAATATAATTTTTAATTTTGTTTTTGGCAATCCCCCGTTCCAAGATAACGAAAACAGAAAAAAGACGCAACACAAGCTGTGGATTGAATTCACCACAAAAAGCGTTACAGACCTATTGGCAGAGGACGGGGAGCTAATTTGGATTTCGCCGAGTTCGTGGGGCTCACCGAGTAACAAGGTGTTTAAGATCTTTAAGGATAACGATGTTAAACAACTGTCTTTAGACACACAAAAGCACTTCCCCGACATTGGCTCAACATTTAGCTTCTACCACCTCAAAAAAGGTAACCGCAGTATTAATACAGTGGTAAAAGATAATGGGAAGCAGTTTGTACTCAAAATTGATGAAAGTGTAAAGTATTTTCCAAATGACTTTTGCAGTGAATCTATAGCAATTCATAAGAAAGTCATGTTTCTTCCGAAAGGAAAAATGCCCCTAAACTATGATTATGTTACTTGTCACAATGTCATAAGGCACAAGAAAAAACTTCTTGCTGAGAAAATTAGTAAGGCGCGGCAGCAGCTTGGAAAAACAACAGTCGACAAAGACAAGGCCCGCAGAGAAAAAACCCTGGACTCGTTGAAGGAGCAATATATTAATTGCGATATCACGGTCAGTGAGACAAAAACAACCTCACATGTTTATCCCCTCTTACACACAAACAGAAAGGTTTGGTACTCTTCTATTAAGCAAGACTTATCAAGCAAGAAAAAGGTCATGTGGTCAAGAAGCGGCTACACAAAACCATTCTACGACGATGGCGTTTATGGCGTGACCGATATGGGATACTATATTTTGGTTAGTGATAAGAAAGAGGGAAAAAGGTTAGAGACTTTTCTGAATAGTAAGCTCATGTCCTATATTTTTAAAACAGCTAAATGGTCTGGGTTCGGAAACGAGATAGTGTTTTCATCAGTGCCAAAAATTGATTTGACGATGGACATGACAGATACAGATTATTATAAACTGTTTTCTTTGACTGACGAAGAAATTAAATACTTGGAGAATTATTCGCCATCAAAAGCGAAGAAGGGTTTACTGAAGAGGTCCGAGACAAGGAATCGCGACAGAATCAAAAATTTGGGCGAGGTCTTTACGCCAACGGAGCTGGTAAGAGAAATGCTTGATTGTGTTTCGCTGAAAGACTGGAAAGATGAAAGCAAAACATTCGTTGACCCTGCATGTGGCAATGGGAACTTTGTTGTCGAGATCCTTAAAAAAAGGATTGATAACGGTGTTAGCCCAATAACAGCTTTATCTACTGTTTATGGAATCGATATAATGAAAGATAACGTCAAAGAATGTAAAGACAGAATCATGGGTTTACTGATGAGTGATAAAACGATTGATAAATCCACGGTGCAAAAGATTATGGACCGCAATATCATATGCGCTAATACGCTACTACAAAATGATTAATAAAAACAATAAAAAGCTTGACAAACTCATTCGAAAGGTTTATGATCAGAAGATAGTAATATACGATAAGAAAGGAAAAATAGTTCTTAACAAACTTAGATGAATGGTGTAAATTGATAATAGGCATCGCAAGCATAGCGCTCGTGAAAGCCAAATTTTTTAAACAGACAGACTAAAATTGTACTGTCAAACAGAGGTTGCTAATGTTAGATAATTACAAAGACGAATTTATATGTTCGCAAAATAAGAGCAAGACTAGCTCAAAACAAATAATGCGTGAAAAGATCCCAATGGGCGCAAGGTTTTTCGAAACCATGAGAGCCAATGGATATACTTTTCCCATGGCTATGGGAGACTTGGTTGATAACGCGATTGACGCGAAAGCGACTGAAGTTGTGGTAGAGTTCTGCGGGCCTCCAAACAACATCGAGTCTATTGTCGTTTATGATAACGGGAATGGAATGAGCCGGGATGAATTGCGGGGCTCCTATACGCTAGGTGTGTGTAGTGGTCATGGTGATTATGACCAAGGCGCATATGGAGTGGGCGGTACAATTGGGTGTTGGGCAATTGCTGCCAAGAAAGCGACTTACTCGCGCGAGGAAAAAGACGGCGAATACCTCAGTCGCGGTTACGATTTTGAAGTTATTAAGGACGCTGATGGATGGTCGGTTGAATATGATTTCGATATTGACGGAGATCTGGTGGAGCGCCACGAGGAGCTGTTCGGGAAGGGCGCTACCGGAACGATTATCCATCTCCAAAACCTGGACCGAATAAGGACTCCGAAGGCGAGCCTGCTGCGACAACAGCTTGTCAAGCCTTTCGGAGTAACTTATTACCGGTTTATAAGCGGGCGAAGCCTTAAGCTGACCGTTGGAGGTACGGAGGTTGAACCAACGGATCCGCTTTGTTGGGATGATCCCAAAACGATTGGAAAGGTATATGACCTTACATATGATATCCAGCAGCCAGACGGAAGCGTGAAAACTGTGAGCTTCACCGTGCGCACGGCTGATTTAACGTATGTTGATGAGGACAAGATTCCTAATGGTATCCTTCAGGGTCAGGGAGGTTATTGGTGGCGCAACGAGCGTTTAATTAGAGGCGCGGTCACCAATGGCGACGGGATGGACAACCTCTGGAAACGAGGCGGCAATTCCCGACGCGCGCGGTTTGGAGTCGATTATACTGGTGATTTAGATATCCCTATGGGTCAGGATAATAAAAAATCTTCTATCAACCCGGAAGAGGCTTTGGCGAATATCATTTCCAAGGTTGTTAGCCCAGACCACAAGCAGGCGGTTTTGAATTCAAAGCGGGAGGCCGATAGGAAGAGGAAGCAGTCGCGTGCAGCTACTCTTAAGAAGGCCACAAGAGCTATTAACAAAAAGCTAGCGCAGCCAAGGTCGAAAGTAAAGTCAGCCTCGCCTCCCAAGAAGGGCAAGAATGGCAGCGTAACGCGCTCTCAACCCGCGAGAATCTCTACTAATCGCCGTGAGTGGGTGATTGAGGAGAAGCATCTTGGGGAAGGTGCTCCGTGTACAACCATTCTTTACAGTCATCAGGTTTCGGGAGGTAAAATCATTGACGTCATGGAAGTCAACCTGGATGCTCAATTTACCAAGCGAGCTTATATCGACCAGAATGACCATGGTCGAAACGTCTGGATTGTTACGGAGTGGTGCATGCACGCCGCAATTGCGGAGCAAGGGGAAACGTGGACATATGAAGAAACTGGATATGCCATTAAGAACCTGATTAGGGATCTAGAGACGAAGAAGCATCAGCTAGCTCCAAGTCTAGACTAGAATGTATCAGTAAAACCATAACCACTACAACCATTCACCGGGTATCACCTACGGCGAGCGAAGGGAGGGGGGGCGAAAGCCCCCCCTTAAGAGTAAAAAATGATTGACGGATTCGAGAAGAAAGAAACCAAACTAGAAGAACTCATAGTAGAAGTGCTAGAAGAGTTTAACAAAGTATCCAAACTAAACCTATCGTCAGATGCAGCAAAAACAATCATTGCCAAGGCGATAGTTAGAAAGGTAGAGAAGATGTATGAATATAACTTGAAGTATTTTTATAAATGAAAAAAACAGCAGTAACAATCCTACTGCTTATGCTGTCGACAACAGTTTATGCCGAGGATAACAACATAAGTAAATCTAAAGTTATTAAAACTTGTAAAGCCTGTCACGGTAAAGACTTCAAAGGTAAGAAGAAAGCACCTTCACTAGAAGGACAATCATTCTCAGTGATATACACAGCACTAACAAGTGATGTACCTAAAGAGATGGAGAAGATAGTAAAGAAACTATCCAAAGCAGAAGCAATGGCGATCGCCAGTTACATTGCACACCTCAATGAGGAGCCCGATGATGAGAGGGAGAGGGATTAGTCTAACAGTATTTCTATTATTTGCAAATGTAACATATGCTGGGGTCTATTGCAATCAAGGCGAAGTCCTATCAACTGATTGCGGAGATGTTGACATGTATGGTTGCTGCGACGGAAGCGCAGTAATATTCTGTGAGCCAGCAACAGGCAACCTATGCAAATGGGACTGCGAGAATAATGTGCTTACACCAGGAGGCAATTGCTATGGCAAGTGCGGCGGATATAAGCAGGCACCAAGCGGAGCTATTCTGTGTGGCTGCGACCCGGAGTGTGTAGCGCTTGATGACTGCTGCGATGACATATGCGACGACTGTGCAGACATTATACCCGAGTGTGTCGATGCTAGCGGATCTACAATATGCGGATGGGAGACAACTAAGGGCTGGTATGATTGTATGACTACGCCAGTGCCAGGACCAGCGAACCACCCAATGCAATGCTCCTTTACCACGAACGAGCACGCCTGCGTTCCTGACTGTGCCGGAAAGAGCTGCGGACTTGATGGCTGCGGAAGCGTATGCGGGGAGTGCCTTATTGGTACGCAATGCACACTAGAAGGATTCTGTGAGTATGTCTGCACGCCCAACTGTGCTGTGACGGGTAATGCCTGTGGAGACGATGGTTGTGGAGGAAGCTGTGGCTATTGTGGTGGGCTCTCCGAGTGCAAGAACGGTCAATGCGCCCCGCTGACAATTGACGACCCACCCGAGGAACCATCACCTGATACAACGACTTTTATTGCACCCCCTGAAAAAGATATTGCCGAGAGTCATAATAATAATAATAACTCAGGTGGGGGAAGCTTTATAATCCCTATAGAAGAAGAACAAACAAAAGAAACAGAAAGCTCAGGTTGTAGTATAGGACAGGGAGAGACTGCCTTTGTAGTTTGGGCTCTGATTAGCTTAGGATTGTTATATATCATTAGAAGGAAATACCACCAATGAGCGTATATGTGGAGTTTATAATTATATTATTCTTTACACATCAGATGCTAAGAGAGATGGGGTTGTAAAGTGGGGCTGAGTGGGATTGAGTGGCATTGAGTGGGGCGTGTTAAGTTAGAGAAGCGTGATTGCTCGGAACTGGTGTAAGGGGCTAGGGATTGTACGCTGACTACCCTTGTACTAGACGCTTTTTCTATGTATAAGTCAAGTTCATTTATTTTCATTTTCTTCACTTTTAAAGCGCATTTTACTTGACAACCTACCCCGAGTGTGACATGATCATAATGTAGCTAGGAGATTAGTTGTGAAAAAGGTTGTTCTTGTGTTGTTTGCTTTCGCCCTTCTCGGCGACGTCCCGCGCGCAAGACTTGCCAAAACAAATCTCGCTGCTCCACTTCCAACTCCTGCGGCTGCTGCCGCCACACCCAACACCTACTAACGAGGTTGCGAAAGATGCCGGGTGACAACTAAGGGCGTCCCTACTGTCAGGCAGTAGGGCTTGAAGCGGGACTTCGCCCCCCGCCCGCTTTTTTTCCTTTGATATGATTTTTTGTTTGACTTTTGATACTATTTATGACATGATCTAAGAGTAAGAGAAAGAAAAAAAAGGAGCCTCCCCAATGGCTGTAGATTTCAAAACTTTCAATATGGCTGCCCCGCTCGTCGCGGCTGTCAAAAAACCGATTCTCCTTCGGGGACGTCACGGTATTGGAAAATCTTGTGTAGTGTATCAAACCGCTGAAGCTCTTGGGCTGCCTGTTGTGGAACGTCGTGCTTCGCAGATGACAGAAGGTGACCTTGTGGGTCTGCCTAAGACTGATGGCGATGTGACTTCGTTCTGCCCCCCTGATTGGTATCAGGAGGCTTGTGAGAAGCCCGTGTTGCTTTTCCTCGACGAAGTTGACCGCGCTACCATGGAAGTGCGCCAGGGAATCTTCGAGTTGACCGATAGCCGAAAGCTCAATGGTCATACGCTTCATCCTGAGACGCTTGTGTTTGCTGCTGTGAATGGTGGTGAGCATGGCGCGCAGTATCAGGTTGGCGAGATGGACCCTGCCGAGCTTGACCGTTGGACAGTGTTCGATGTAGAGCCTACCATTGAGGATTGGCTCGACTGGGCTAACGGAAACGTTGATACGATGGTCTGGGACTTCATCAACCAGAATCGCAATCACCTCGAGCACGCTGGGGAGTTCGAACCTAACAAGGTTTATCCCTCGCGTCGTTCGTGGGATCGTTTGAGTGAATGTCTCGTGAATGCTGACCTCTTGGGTGAAGATGCCAAAGACAAAACTGACACGACTTTCACCCTAGCTACTGCGTTTGTGGGTTTCGAGGCGGCTGTGGCTCTGACGGATTTCGTCAAGACCTATGAGCGCCTTGTGACCGTGGGTGACATTCTCGACAAGGGTGACATTAAAAAGACTGCCAACTTCGGCATCAATGAGCATGCTGCTCTGGTAGAGAAAATGGAAGCGGAGAAAACTTTCGAAGCTGAACTCACCAAAAAGCAGATTGCAAACCTCGGTGCTTACTTCGTGTCGCTTCCTAGTGAAATCGCGATGAAGCTCTGGACCGTGATGGGCGAAGGAGATATCAACAATACTGTTGCTCTTCACCAGACTGAAGTGAAAGGAACTCCCGTTAGCAGCTTCCTAGTGGAACTCCTGACGGGCAAGGGAACTGAGTAAGCGGTATGCTAAGTATTTTTTCTTCATTTCTAGTACTTGGCAGCTCACCACCGCTATATCCATGCTTGGTTCATTGGGGAGAGGGGAGAAGTTGAGTTTTTTGTAAAGGTTGAGCTTGACTTCTCCCCTCGGATGTGACATGATCATAGTGTAAGAGAGAGAAAAAAACAAATGACATTTGACCTTAATAAACATGTTGCCCGGCTCTTGATGAACGAGCCTTTCTTCGCGGCTCTCAGTCGTCGTGTTGATAAAAGACCATACGCTGGGCTTCCTACTGCCGCTGTCCGAGTTAACCGCGATACAGCGCAATTTGAAATGCTCTACAATCCCGAGTTCTTCGAAGGTCTGACCGACAAGGAACGCGCCGGGGTTCTTAAGCACGAGTTCTACCATCTCGTTTTCGAACACGTGACCGGTCGACTTCCCGAAGACGTCAAAGCCAATCCCAAGTTGGGAACGAAATGGAACTACGCTGCTGACCTTGCCATCAATAGCCACTTGAAGGGCGAACTGCCCGAGGGTTGCCTGATGCCTGGTGAGGGTCCGTTTGAGGATATGCCTGCTGGCAAGACGGCAGAATGGTATATGGCTAACCTCCCCACAAACCCTGACCCTGACGGCAAAGACGGAGAGGGAGAGGAAGGAGAGGGTGAAGGCGACGAAGATGGCGAGGGTGGTGGAGAAGGTGACGAGGGTAAAGAAAAAGAAGGTAAAGGTAAGGGTAAGGGAGTACCAGACAACGGAGTGCTTGATGACCATAGTGGTTGGGGTGATTGTCCTGATACCACTAAAGAGATTGCCAAAGAACGTCTGAAAGAAGGTGTCCGTAAAGCCGCTGAAGAAGCTAGCAAGGCTGGCAACTGGGGTACGGTTGGATCTGCCTGTCGCAAGGACATTACAGACCGACTGCTGACCACTAAGGTAGACTGGAGAAATGTTCTTCGCTACTTCATCAAGACTAGCCAGAAGGCAAGTCGTCGATCGACTATCAAGCGTATCAATCGCCGTTATCCTTACATTCACCCTGGACGCAAGCAGACTCGTCAGGCAAAGATTGCAATCAGCGTCGACCAGTCGGGCTCGGTTGGTGACGCAATGCTCGCTGCATTCTTCGCCGAGTTGAACAAGCTGGCGGAACTGGCAGAGTTCACGGTGGTACCCTTCGACACTGACGTTGCAAAAGATAAAGTTTTCACTTGGAAGAAAGGTGAGAAGAAAGTCTGGGAACGTGTGTTGGCTGGTGGAACGTGTTTCGATGCACCTACCAAGTTCGTGAATGAGGGTGCCTATGACGGGCACATCATCCTCACCGATATGTGTGCTCCCAAGCCAGTTGCTTCGAAGTGCCAGCGAATGTGGATGACCACTGACTACTACGCCAAGAACCCTTACTTCAAGACTAATGAGCGTGTGATAGGTATCACCGCGTGAATAGTTCGTGC
>Ga0114996_10003192_pt1 | contig 20579 bp, 18 predicted proteins | sample ArcticOcean_MG_C_4_FD_87039 | JGI IMG/M metagenome (GOLD analysis project Ga0114996, IMG submission 87039) | Marine microbial communities from western Arctic Ocean - ArcticOcean_MG_CB4_134 | ecosystem: Environmental > Aquatic > Marine > Oceanic | place: Arctic Ocean: Canada Basin | collected...
CATTCGGCTCGTGATGCGCGGTGATCATCTCATCCTCTCTGGCGACTTGGATGCTGTGGAGCGGGCGGCACCGGTGGTGCAGCACATGATCGAGCTTTCTCGCCTGCGTGCATCGTTCGACGTGGCGGACATCGGGCGCTTCGCTGATGGTGCCGACGCGCTCGGTTCGGAGGGGATGATCCGCCCTGATGACGAGGTACGGATCGCGATCCCTGGATCCCGGCGAGTCATTGTGCCGAAGTCAGACGGTCAGCGGTCGTACATGCAGAGGATCGCTGGGAACGACATCGTGATCGGTATCGGTCCCGCCGGGACCGGAAAGACCTACCTCGCGGTGGCGTGCGGTCTCGACGCTCTCTATAAGAAACGCGTGCGCCGCATCGTCCTAGTGCGTCCAGCGGTCGAAGCGGGAGAGAACTTGGGCTTTCTCCCCGGGGATCTTCAGGAAAAGGTCGACCCGTACCTTCGCCCGCTCTACGATGCTCTTAAGGACATGATGCCGCCCGAGCGCATGCGGCGGGCGCTGGAGGAGTCGACGATCGAGATTGCTCCGCTAGCCTACATGCGCGGTCGCACGCTGTCGGATGCTTTCGTCATCCTCGACGAGGCTCAGAATGCGACGACCGCGCAAATGAAGATGTTTCTGACGCGTCTGGGATTGAATTCCCAAGTCGTGATCACGGGAGACAAGACGCAGATCGACCTGCCGCGCAAAACCGACTCCGGTCTGTTGGAGATCGAGCGCATTCTGTCTGACATCGACGGAATCTCTTTCGTGTACCTCGACACCAAGGATGTTATCCGGCACCGGCTCGTGAAGGAGATCATCAACGCGTACGAGCGGGCGTCCGACGAGGATGACGTACCGTCGTGAGTCGCCAGAACGACCGAAACGGCGGTAACTCCGTGCTGGGTAGGCTATCGGGCGCACCTGGTATTTCCTGGGGTGAGCGTCTTCTGCACCACGGCGTGCGAATCCTCCTGGTCGTAGTACTCGCCGCCCTCGTCACGTTCTTCTTTCCACCAGCTCAGGGGCTGGATGTCCAGCCATACGAGGCGTGGAGGGTCGCTCCCGAGGACGTCATTGCCGAGTTCCCGTTCGACGTCCTGAAGACTCCCGCTGAGTTGGAAGCCGAACAGAACTCGGTGCGCGATGGAGTGCCACCGGTGTTCGATTTCGTGCCCGAAGCTGCGGACTCAATGAGGGCCGAACTCGCACGCTTCTTCGATCAGCTCGACTCGGCTGTGGTGCTCGGTGAGACCCCGAGTGTCCGGACCATCCTGCAGGAAAGCCGGATTGCCGCGACCACGACTCAGGTCGACTTCATTTGGGATGACGTATCGCGTCAGGCGTTCCGCACCTCCGCGCTGGCGGCGACTCGTGGGATTCTTGCGGACGGCGTCGTTGATGCTACCTCGATGAGTGAAGTCTCGACCCGCATCATTTACGTGCGCGTAAATGAGACGGGAGAGGTCTCGAGGTTGTCCGAAGACATTCCTACCTCACGAGACTTTTACGAACAGGCCGTGCTGGCTCTGCCGCCGCTGACGACGCCCGACGAGTCTGACTTCTTCCGCATGATCCTGATCGGGCACATGCGCCCGACGTTCGTCTCGAACGTGCTCGCGACGGAGACTCGTCGGGATGCGCTCGCTCGTGCTGTCTCACCAGTGAAGCAACGTGTGCTCGAAGGCCAGGCGATCGTGCGCCAAGCGGATCCTGTGGGACCGGAGACGTTGGAGCGCCTACAAGCATACGCGGTGGCGCAGCGGTCCCTTGGCGGGGGCGAACCGGCCCAATTGTCCGCCGCTGTGGTGATCGGTGGGGGGTTACTCAACGTGATGTTCTTCTCGTTGTTCGGCTTGCTCTTGTTCTTCAATCGCCCCGAGGTGTACGCCAACTTCCGCTGGCTACTGTTCATCGCCTTGCTCGTCGCGGCTTACTTCGCCGCGGCCGTCGCGATCGACAGGAGTGGCATTGCGGCAGAGTGGCTCCCCATAGCGTTCGTGGCGCTACCGGTCGCGGTCTTGTGGGACTCGCGCATGGCGCTGTTCCTGGTCCTGGTACTTGCCGCGCTCACGGGGACATTGTCTCCCTTCGCTTCGTACGGAACCGTGCTGGTTGTCATGGTAGGCGGCGCCGCTGCCGCGATGAGCGCACGGGCCGTGAGACGGCGGTCGGAGACATGGGTCGCGATCGCGATTATTGCTGCAGCTGGCGGCTTGATGTTACTGGCCCACGGGCTGACCACATCACGCGACATGATGGATATAGCGCAGGGAGCCGCGATCATCGCCGGAAATGCCACAGTCGCGGCGCTGCTCGCGACGGGCTTTCTCTTCGTATTCGAACTCTTCACTGGGATCACGACTGATCAAACACTACTCGAGTGGGCCGATCCGACGCGACCGCTGTTGCGCCGTCTGTCGCTCGAGGCTGGGGGTACGTACGCGCATACTATCAACGTCGCAAATCTCGCCGAAAGTGCGGCGACCGAGATCGGCGCGAACGGCCTCCTAACCCGTGTAGGCGTCTATTACCACGATGTCGGGAAGATGCTCAAGCCGCACTATTTTGTGGAAAACCAGCATGATGGGCGGAATCCGCACGACAAGCTCAAGCCGGAGACTTCAGCGAATATTGTGCGGGAACACGTAACCGAGGGTGTTCGGCTGGCAAAAGAGGCCAGGGTCCCCGACGTGGTCATTCAGTTCATCTTGGAGCACCACGGCACACAGAGGATCGGCTTCTTCTACGAGAAGGCCCAGCAGGAAGCGGATGGCGACATTGACGAAGAGCGATTCTCATATCCTGGTCCGAAACCGCGGTCGAAGGAGACGGCGATCGTGATGCTCGCGGACTCTTGCGAGTCCGCGACCCGAACGCTGCAAGATCCGACCCCCGATCGTGTTCGTGATTTGATCCACAATGTCGTCGAGGGGAAGATCAACGACCACCAGCTCGACGAAGCTCCGCTCACGCTCCGAGAAATCGCCCAGGTGAAGGAGCATTTCGTCAATATCCTGGCCGGAGTGCTTCACCGCCGCATCGAGTACCCGTCCACGAAGCACCTGACGGACAGCGAAGAATCCAACGGTGACGGCGAGCAATCCGAAGCTTCGCCGGGCGCCGACATTGAGTCGCAGGCGGCTGATTCGGGCGCCCCGGCCTAGCCGCGCTGGGATCGCTCGAGCCGGGATGCAGGTTCAGGTCAACCTAGGAGTTTTCGACACGGTCGAAGAAGCACTCCTGGAGGTCGCCGTGAGGACCGCGCTGGCCGCAGTCGGCCAGCAGGTGGAGATGTCGGTCACATTGGTCGACGATGCCGAGATCCAACGCCTCAACCGTGAATACCTCGGCAGAGATGGAGTCACCGACGTAATCGCCTTCTCGCTGGGCAGTCCGGAGCAGCAGCTCGGGGATGTCTACGTGGGGGCAGATCAGGCTCGACGGCAGGCCGAAGCGCTCGGAGTGCCTCTGCGTGAGGAGTTGGCCCGCCTGGCGATCCACGGCGTCCTGCACGTGCTCGGACACGATCACCCAGAAGGCGATGACCGTTTTGCCAGCCCGATGTATGTGCTGCAAGAGCGGTTGCTCGAAGAGGTCTTCGAAGCGTGATTCTAAGACGCCGCTAGCCGAGGCACCGCCCTCGACCTCGACTGCCTTGCGGCTACTTCGCGCCTCGGGGATCTTCCTCAATGAGCACCTCCGACCGAGATATCGAGAAGCGCCGGAAGCACCTGGAGGCCCTCGCGACCCAGGGTGACGTTGCGGGCCTTCGTGAACATGCGGCTGAACTTCATCCGTCCGATCTCGCTGATCTGGTCGAATTGCTCACTGAGGCCCAGCAAATCGAGCTCCTCTCGGAGCTTCCGACTGAGCTGGCCTCCGACACGCTTGCCGAGATGGAGGAGGGTGAGGAGCGGGGCGACCTGCTGGCGGCGCTCACCCCCGAGAAGGGCGCTGAGCTACTCCGTGAGCTGCCCGACGACGACGCCGTCGACCTCATCGGTGAGCTCGAGCCGGACGAGCAGAGCAAGATCCTCGCGGCGTTACCCACGGATGAGGCGGGTGAGCTCAAAGGGCTGCTCGAGTACGACGAAGAGACCGCCGGCGGGCTCATGACCACCGAATTAGTCGAGGTGCAAGCGAGGCTCACGGCGGGGCAGGCGATCGAAGAGGTGCGCGTCCAGGGACAGGGGGTTGAAGACTTCTACACCGTCTTCGTCGTCGATGGGCGTCGCAAACTCTTGGGGACACTCCGGCTCGACGACCTCGTCATAGCGAATCCTGGCGAGAGCATCGAGGCCCTCGTCGAGGAGCCTGTTGCAACGGTGCGGCCCGAGGTCGATCAGGAAGAAGTTGGGCGGCTCATCGCAAGGTACAACCTGGCTTCGATCGCGGTCGTTTCAGAAGAAGGCGAGTTGCTAGGGCGAATCACCTTCGATGACGTGATCGACGTAATTGAGGCTGAGCAGACCGAGGACATTTTTCGTCTCGCCGGGGTCACGGGCGAAGACGAGCTCAAACACACGTGGGTACAGTCGGTCCGGACGCGGTTACCTTGGCTACTGCTCAACCTGGTCACCGCCTCCTTGGCGGCTTCGGTGATCCTCATGTTCGAGGAGACGATCGACGCGGTCATCACGCTCGTCTTCATTGCGCCGATCATTGCGGCGATGGGTGGTAGTTCGGGCACACAGTCACTCGCAGTGACCATACGAAGGATCACGGTGCAGGGATCGGGCTCCGCGAGTGGTTTCGTGGCTAAGGAGATTCTGATTGGCCTGGTCAACGGTGCCGTCTTAGGAGGAGGTATCGCGCTCATCGCGGTTCTCCTGGACGGTGAAGCGATGCTGGGTGTGGTCGTGTTCCTGGCGATGTGGGGGAACCAGGTCGTGGCCGGCTTTGCTGGTGCGTTCATTCCGACTTCTCTCGACCGGATGGGGATAGATCCCTCCGTCGCGTCGTCGGTCTTCGTACACACCCTGACCGACCTGTGCGGCTTCTTTCTGCTGCTCGGCTTGGCGTCGAAGCTCCTGCTGTGAGTACGGCAACTAGGGCTCACTGGACCCGCATGCGATGAGGCGTCTAGGTCGCACAATCTCGGTGTTCGTCAGCTTGGGACCGATCCTGCTTGCCTTCCTGCGTGATCGTCGGTCGTGGATCCTCTTCGGACGTCCCCCCGCGCGTAGTGCGGAGCATCACCTCGCACGAGCAAAGCGCCTCACCGGTCGCCTCGCGGTGCTTGGCCCGACGTTGGTGAAGCTGGCGCAGCTGCTTTCCTCGCGGGCGGACATCCTCCCAGAGCCATACCTCTCCGAGATCAGTCGCCTCCAAGATCAGGTGCCCCCTGATCAGTTGGCGGAGGTGAAGGCTGTGATCGAGGCGGAGCTGGAGGCTCCTGTTGCCGAGGTGTTCCAGGAATTCCGAGAAGAGCCGATCGCGACTGCGAGTCTCGGGCAGGTCTACCGTGCCCGCGTGAACGATCAGGATGTTGTCGTGAAGGTCCTACGTCCGGGCGTCGAGGCTGTCATCGCGCTGGACCTCGACATCTCGTTCCGGCTGATGTTCTGGCTGAACATTCTCTTTCCCAACCACCACGTGCGGGGACTCACCAACGTCGTTCGTGAGTTCTCGGTGCGCGTGCGGGCGGAAATGGACTTCCGGATCGAGGCGCAGAACATCGCGCGCTTCCAAAGCGTGTTTTCTGGGGATAGGAAGGTGCGTGCGCCTGCGGTGTTGGAGGAGTTCACACGTCGGCGCGTGCTGGTGATGGAGCACTGTCGCGGGACGAAGATCGATGAACTCCACGAGCTCTTTTCGTCTGGCAGGCTGTCGTTCAAGGGGGTCATGGAGTCGCTGACCGGCGTGTACCTGCGCATGATGCTGTTGGACGGATTCATGCACGCCGATCCCCATCCCGGCAATCTGCTCGTGCAGGATGACGGGACCCTGATCGTGCTTGACTGGGGCGCGGTGCTCGACGTTCCAAGGTGGACTCGAGAGTCGATCCTCGGTCTCGCGTTGGCGGTCGGGCGGGAGGATATCGACGGCGTCATCAACGAGATGTATAGCCTCGGCATGATCAGTCCCGAAGTGTCGCGCGGAGACATTCGAGAGGCGGCAGCGGAGGTCCTGCACATCGTGAAAAGAGCGCAGACCACGAACCGACAGCGAATCGTTCAGGAGATCGTCGCGGAACTGCTCGACACCTTCTATGCATGGCCTCTCGTGCTGCCTCAGGAGCTCGTGTACTTCTTTCGCACCGGTGCGCTGCTAGAGGGGCTGGCGTTCCGCTACGACGCCAACTTTGACGGGCTCACCTTCATCCAGGGGGTGGTGCGCGAGCACCGGGTCGAGCTGCTCGACTCCATCGGTCGACAGCCGACACAGATGGCCAAGAACTTCGTGGACGAGGCGCAGAACGCGGTCCGGTCCGTACGCGATCTGGTGACCCGGGCTGAACGCGAGGAGCTGCGTGTGCGCGTGCATCCTCGGGACATGCAGTCCCAGGAGCGATTCCTTCATCTGCAGGCGCGCCGCCTTCTCCTCAGTATCTTTGCCAGTGCGACAGCGGTCATCACATCGATCCTGTTCATTGCGCTACATAACTGGTGGCTGCTGGGTGCTGGCCTGCTCGTTGCCTTGACCATGTTCATCGTGGTTTTGTTCATCCCGATACACCTGCTCGAGAACCCTCTAAGGCACGCGCGTGGAGTGCGTCCGGATGAATGGAGATGATCCACTGACCGGAGATGAAAGCAGCCTCGGCGCCGGAAGCCTGTCGCCGGCGTTGAATTCGTTGCTGAGCCGTTTCCGTGACGGCGAGGTGTTGGCCCTCGCTCGGGCGATTTCCATCGTCGAGGACGAGCGTGACGGCTTCGAAGACCTGCTTCACAGCCTCATGGCCGCTGGACCGAGCACGTGCCGGGTCGGGTTCACGGGGCCGCCGGGAGCGGGCAAGTCGACTCTGCTCGCGGAGGTGGCGGCATCGTACCGGGCGGCTGACGAGCACGTCGGCGTAATCGCCGTCGATCCCACGTCTCCGTACTCGGGAGGTGCGTTGCTAGGGGATCGCATCCGGATGAACGATCTAACGACTGATCCGGGGATCTTCATCCGGTCGATGGCGACTCGTGGCTCACTCGGTGGCCTGGCGACGACCACGAAGGAGGTACTCGACCTGATGGACGTGTTCGGCTTCGATCGCGTGCTGGTCGAGACGGTGGGCGTCGGCCAGACGGAGTTGGAGATCACCGGAGCGGCGGATACGGTTGTCGTCGTGTTGGTTCCCGAATCTGGCGATGCCATTCAGGCGATGAAGGCCGGCTTGATGGAGATCGCCGACGTCTTCGTCGTGAACAAGGCCGATAGGCCAGGTGCGGCGAGGCTCGCGCAGGAGCTGCGCCAGGCGATGCACTTGAAGGCAGGAAACGCCTTCAAGGACATGCCGGCGCATCACGGTGTCGATCTCTCACGTGTGTTGAGAGAGGAGCGCACCACCGACGCGGTGGCTCCCGAGGGGCAAGAGGGATGGTCGGTCCCGGTGCTCTCAACGGTTGCGCAAACCGGCGAGGGCCTGCCCGAGCTTCTCGAGGCGGTAGAGGCTCACCGTGTTTGGCTGGGGGCGAGTGGTCAACTCGAAGTTCGCCGTCGGTCACGAGCCAGGGCGCGCGTGCAGGACGTTGTGGAACGGGACCTGCGACGAGCGGCTCGCCGGTCCGCGCTCTCGAAGGGGGTACTCGAGTCAGCGCTCGACGATATCGCGCAGCGGGTGGAGACTCCGTACTCAGTTGCTCGTCGAATCCTGGACGGTCTTCTGCGTTGACCCGTTGTCACGATTATCTTCCTCCGTGGTGTCCTGTCTTAGGATGCATCGGTGCCCGACTGCCGGCGAGCCTCTGGTAGGCCATTCGGCGATAGGTGCTGCGGCACCTACTTGAAAGCGTTGTTGAGGAGTACGAATGTCGACGATCGAGAAGGATGTGCCGGGCGCGCCCGAACTCTCCGCTCTCGTGCGCGAGAAGGAAGAGGAGCTCGCTCACCTGAGGGCTCGCTTGGCCGAGTGGGAGGAAACCTACGACGCGACGCCAAAGAGGGATGTGCTCTTCTCGACGATTTCGGGAAATGAGGTGAGGCCTCTCTATACCGAGCTCGACCGCATGGACAGCGATCCCGACGATGATTTGAGCGTCCCGGGAGAGTTTCCGTTTACTCGGGGTCCGTACGCCACGATGTATCGAACCCGGCTCTGGACGATGCGCCAGTTCGCCGGCTTCGCTACGGCGGAAGAGACCAACGAGCGGTACAAATATCTGCTGGCCCACGGCCAGACCGGTCTATCGGTTGCGTTCGATTTCCCCACGCTCATGGGGTACGACGCCGATCACGAGCGCTCGCTCGGCGAGGTAGGTGTTTGCGGAGTTGCGATCTCGTCGGTCGACGACATGGAACGTCTTTTCGAGGACATTCCGCTGGATCAGGTCTCAGTCTCGATGACGATCAACGGCCCGGCCATCATCCTCTTTTGCTTTTATGTGGCCGCTGCCGAGAAACAGGGCATCTCCCCCGAGGTTCTTCGTGGCACGGTCCAGAACGACGTGCTCAAGGAGTATCAGGCCCAGCACGCTTGGATCTTCCCGCCAGAGCCAGCACTGCGATGCATCATCGACATGTTCGAGTGGTGCAGTGAGAATACGCCGAGCTACAACCCGATATCGATCTCGGGTTACCACATTCGGGAGGCGGGGTCGACCGCGGGTCAGGAGCTCGCGTTCACGCTGCGCAATGGCTTCGAGTACGTTGAGCGCGGCATCGCGCGTGGCCTCGACATCGACAGTTTCGCGCCGCGTTTGTCCTTCTTCTTCGACGTGCACAACGACTTTTTCGAAGAGATCGCCAAATTACGCGCGGCACGGCGGATCTGGGCGCGGCGCATGCGCGACGTGTATGGGGCCAAGAGTCCTGAGTCGTGGCGGCTGCGCACTCACGCCCAAACCGCGGGCGTCAGCCTCACCGCACAGCAGGCGGAGAACAACATCGTGCGCGTCGCCTACCAAGCGATGGCTGCCGCTCTGGGCGGCACCCAGTCATTGCACACCAATTCGATGGATGAGACTCTCTCGCTTCCCACCGAGAAGGCGGTGCGCATTGCCTTACGAACTCAGCAAGTGCTGGCGTTCGAGTCTGGTGTGACCAATACGATCGATCCGCTCGCGGGATCGTATTTCGTGGAATCACTAACCGACGAACTCGAGCGTGAGGCTCTGGGCCTCTTCGACGAGATCGACGCGTTGGGCGGGGTCGTGCCCGGCATCGAACAGGGCTGGTTCCAAGGGGAGATTGCCGCCTCTGCTATGCGTCAACAGCGTGAAATCGAGTCGGGCCAACGCGTCGTAGTGGGTGTGAATCACTTCACGGAAGGCTCTGAGAAGATCGAGGTCGAACGGCTCAAGATCGATGCCTCCGTGGAGCTACTTCAGGTGGCACGCATGGCCGAGTTGCGCTCCAACAGGGATGCGGCGGAGGTCGATCGAACTCTTGCCGCGTTACGTCAAGCGAGCTCAGGTGAGGATAACCTTGTGCCGGTGATCCTCGACTGTGCCAGGGCGTCGTGCACGCTGTACGAGATCCGACATGCCATGGAAGAGGTCTTCGGCTCGTACAAGGAGCCGGTTTTCTTCTGAGTGGCGACGCGAAGGTAGACCGGGGTACGACGGTGACCTCGGACGCGGCAGCACCGTCGCTGGCAGAGGGTGTGCCATTTGCGATCCAAGCGCTCGATCACATTCAACACGGAGCATTCAGCCGTTGGGTGAAGGTGGGCATCGCGTCGGCTGCCGGTGCTTATGCGCTTGTCACCGTCCTCGGCGTCGTGACCCGCGGCTTCACCGCTCTCGCCGTGTTCACTCAGGGCGCGACAGTAGGTCTTTGCTTGCTCGCGCTGTGGCTTGCGTTCGACGATCGGTTGGAGATCGCCGCAGCGCTCACCATCGGAGCGATCTGGCTCGAGTTGCACGGCGGACTCTTGAGCACTGGCATGGTGCTGTCGAGTACGATCGCGATGCCAACGGTGATCGTGGCTGCAGGACTGCTTTGGGTGGCCGTGGGGCATATGCCTTGGCCGGGGTCACGGCCATATCCTTCCCAGGGTTGGCGCTCATCGGTCACCTCCTGCTCGGGACTCCTGCCGTCGACGCTAGATACGAGATCTATCTTGCGGTGCTGCTCACTGTCGTGATGTTTGTGGCCGCCGCGCTGGTCGATGTTTCCATGCGCGCCCTCGGGTCCGTCGTAGTCTCCTCTTTGGCGAGCGAGCGCCGTGGGGCTGAGCTGGTGCGACACGCACCGGACGGGATCATGGCACTCGAGAAGGATGGCACGATCACCTCGGCCAATCCTGCAGCCGAGCGCCTGCTCGACGCAAAAGAGGAAGAATTGCTCGGGACTTCCGTGGTTGCCGCCCTCCGAACTCGACTCGTCATGCCCGCGATGTCCGATCTCAGCCCGCGCCAGCTCCTCAAGTCAGGTGAGCCGATCGCCCTCGAGTTCTCGGCAGGAACCGGCTCAGTGGTCGTCGGCGCGACCACTACACTTTTCCAGCGGCGTGACGGGTCTGAGGGCCTCCAGCTAACTCTTCACGACGCCACTGGCCGAGTTCGCGCTCACGAACATGAGCGCGAGGCGCAAGCTCGGCTCGAGGAGACCAATCGACTCGACTCGGTGGCGCGCCTGGCTGGAGGGGTCGCGCACGACTTCAACAACCATCTCACGGTGATCGGTGGATCCGCTGAGATGCTTCTCTCGGAAGTCGCAGCTGACACCGAGGGCGTCGCGCTCAGTATTCTCGAAGCCAAGACCCGGGCCGCCAACCTGACCACAGGGCTGCTGACGTATGCTCGGAAGCAAATGATCAGTCCGAGCCAGCTCGTGATCCATCAGGTGGTGGCCGAGTGTGAGCCGCTCCTGAAGAGTCTGGTAGGGGACAAGATTCGTCTGGAGATCCTCACTGACGCGACGCCGCCGGTCATGGCTGACCGTCATCAGATCGAGCAGTGTTTGGTGAACTTGCTCGCGAATGCGAAGGATGCGCTTGGGACCGGGGGCGTGGCCCGCATTTATACGGCGGGTCCAGGCGCCGTGAGTCAGAGCCCGAGCGGAAAAGCACAGATTGTTCCGGAAGGATTCGTGGAAATCCGTGTTGAGGACGACGGCTCCGGCATGGATGAAGTCACCATGCGTCAAGCCTTCGAGCCATTCTTCACGACGAGCCTGTTCGGAGAACGGACGGGGTTGGGGCTTTCCATGGTGCAGGGGGTGGTAGCGCAGAACGGCGGGCGGGTGGTGGTAGAGAGCCTAATGGGGGTGGGGACCTGCGTGCGCATTCGATGGCCACTATTCGACCCGTCGCAGGAAGGACACGAATTCCCGCGACGACCCTGATTTCTTAGCTTTCCAGGCTCTTCACCGCAACTCTTCTGGGGCGCCCATGTCCGACAGCCATCGCAAGATTCGAGTACTCGTCGCCAAGCCCGGGTTGGACGGTCACGACCGTGGCGCGAAAGTGATCGCGAGCGCGTTCCGTGATGCCGGCTTCGAGGTCATCTACACTGGCCTGCACCAGACGCCAGACATGATTACGAGCGCTGCCGTGCAAGAGGACGTGGATGTTGTAGCGATGTCGGTGCTGTCAGGCGCTCATATGACACTGTTTCCCCGAGTGAAGGCGTTGCTCGACGACGCGGGAGCCGATCACGTCTTGCTGACGGGTGGCGGTATCATCTCCGAGGACGACATGGTGGCGCTCGCAGAGCAGGGCGTTGGCAAGCTGTTTGGTCCGGGCACGCCAACGACAGCCGCGATCGACTACATCCGTGAGTGGTTTTCCATCCAGGAGACTGTGTGAGCGAAGAACAGCGAGCCCGCGGCCGGATGGCCGAGCTGGCCGTCGAGCTCCGAGAACTCCGCGATCGCTTGTATGACGGTGGCGGCGCCAAGCGTATCGCGCGCCAGCATAGCCAAGGGAAATTGACCGCACGTGAGCGCGTCGATCTCTTGCTGGACGAGAACGAGCCTTGGGTCGAGATCGGGCTCCTCGTCGCGCACGACCTCTACGACGGGGCCGCCCCCAGTGCCGGAGTTGTGACTGGTGTCGGACGCGTCTCCGGGCGCGAGGTCGTGGTCGTGGCCAACGACGCTACGGTCAAGGCTGGATCGTGGTGGCCCGAGACGATCAAGAAGATCCTGCGCGCTCAGGAAATCGCGATGCGTTGCCGCGTCCCGATTCTCTACCTAGTGGACTCCGCCGGCGTCAACCTTCCCTATCAGGGTGGGGTGTTTCCGGGTCAGTACGGTGCCGCGCGCATCTTCTACTACAACTCGGTGATGCGTCGCTATCTGCGTGTCCCCCAGCTCGCCGCAGTCATGGGTCCGTGTATCGCCGGGGGGGCGTACCTTCCGGCTCTATCCGACGTCATCCTCATGGTAGAGGGCACTTCGTTCATGGGGCTCGGTGGTCCGAATCTCGTGAAAGGTGCTACCGGGCAGACCGTGGGCTCAGAGGAACTCGGTGGAGCCCGCGTGCACACGGAGGTCAGCGCCGTCGCGCACTACATGGTCGAGAGCGACGAAGCGTGCATAGCCCGACTGCAGCAGCTCGTTACCGAGCTCCCGAGTAACGGCCCCACTCACGGTCGCACCGCTACGCCGCCTAAGCGGTTGGCGTACGAGCTCTATGACATCATGCCGGACGACCACCGCCAACCGTACGACACGCACGCGGTACTCGAGTGCATCCTGGACGGCGAGCAGCTCGACGAGTTCCAGCCTGGCCACGCGCCGGAGATGATCTGTGGCACCGCTTTCATCGACGGCCACCCCGTCGGGGTCATCGCCAACGCGCGCGGTATGTTCAAGAACGCCAACGGCCCTCCGCGACTCGGCGGCATCGTGTATACCGAGAGCGCGAGAAAGGTGGCCTACTTCATCGAGACCATGAACCGCCACAAGACGCCGCTTCTGTTTGTTCAGGACGTCTCCGGCTTCATGGTAGGGACAGCGGCGGAGCACTCGGGGATCATTAGGGCTGGCGCAGAGTTCGTGGAGGCCATGGCCACTGCGACGGTGCCGAAGATTGTTCTGACTCTCAACCACGCCTCAGGGGCGGGATATTACGCGATGGGTGGCCAGGGCTTCGATCCGGACTTCATTCTATCCCTCCCGACAGGACGGATGGGCGTCATGGAGGGTGAGAGCGCTGTGGGAGCACTCTTCGGTACCCAGCTGGAAAAACTCAAGGAGGCGGGGGATCTCCCAGACGAGGACCTGACCACGAAGATGGACGAGGTCCGAGCTGAATACGACCGTCAGCTCGACGCCCGCTTCGCGGGCGCGAGAGGTTTCGTCGACGAGATCGTGTTGCCCGAGGAACTACGTCCAGCGCTGGCGCTGTTACTTCGCGCGGCGCTCCACAACCCAGGACCGCACCTCGGCGCGTTCCAGATCTCGGGAGTAGGCGAATGAGCGACAACGGCCGTATCGTACGTGTCGCGAGCGGACAGGGCTTCTGGGGAGACGATCTGGAGGCGCCGGTGCGTCAGGTCGAGGGTGGGCCCATCGACTATCTGATGTTGGATTACCTCGCTGAGGTGACCATGTCCATCATGCAGAAGCAACGGGCTCGGGACCCCAACGCCGGGTATGCTCGGGACTTCGTGCCACTGATGGAACGGATTTTTCCGGCGTGTGTGGAGCTAGGTGTGCGTGTCGTCACCAACGCAGGCGGCGTGAACCCTTTGGGCTGCGCTGAGGCCCTCGCGGAGGCGGGTCGCTCGGCCGGTGTAGCAGGGCGGGCGAAGGTCGGCCTCGTGACCGGCGACGACCTTATGGAACGCCTCGATACACTTCTCGCCGAAGGGCACGAACTCGCCCATATGGAGACTGGCGCTTCCCTGAGTGACGTGCGTGACCGGGTACAGAGCGCGAACGCTTACATCGGCGCGGCTCCGATCGTGCGTGCTCTCGAGCTCGGAGCGGATGTGATCGTGACCGGCCGCAGCACCGATACCGCCCTCACCTACGGTCCGCTGATGCATGAGTTCGGATGGGCCGCGGACGACTTCGACCGTATCGCTGCGGGTGTCGTCGCCGGCCACATCAACGAATGCGGTGCCCAATCCACGGGTGGCAACTGCATGATCGACTGGTGGCGAGTGCCGGACCTGGCTACGGTCGGTTTCCCGATTGTCGAGGTCTCGAACGATGGCACTTTCGTGGTGACCAAGCACGAAGGGAGCGGTGGTTGGGTCACTCGCGGATCGGTCACTGAACAGATCGTCTACGAAATGGGGGACCCGTCCACCTACATCACGCCGGATGTGATTGCGGACTTCACCAGTATTCAACTGGATGACCGAGGTGACGACCGCGTTCGCGTGCACGGCATCACCGGGCGCGCCCGGACGGATTTCTTGAAGGTGTCCATCGCCTATTCATCGGGATGGAAGGCAACCGGAACGCTCACGTACTCGTGGCCGGACGCGGCGGCCAAGGCGAGGAGTGCGGATCGCATTCTGCGGCAACGTCTGGACCGGCTCGGTCTGCATTTCGACGAAATCCGTACGGAGTTGGTCGGGTGGGATTCGACGCACGGAACGCTCGCCGGCGAGCCGCCGGCCGATCTGCCGGAGGTGCAACTGCGCATCGGAGTGAGAGCTGAGGAGCGTGCTTCCGTCGAGCGATTCACGCGCGAAATAGCGCCGCTCGTCTTGACCGGACCACCGTCGGTCACCGGCTTCGCGGGTGGGCGCCCACGGGTTCAGGAGATCATGGCGTACTGGCCGGCGCTCGTCGAGCGTGACGCGGTGGAGCCGCACTTGCTCGTCGACGTGAAGGAGGTGTGAGGCGTATGGCTCAAGTTCAATTGGTCGACATCGCTCACACCCGCTCCGGAGACAAGGGCGACACTGCGAACGTTGGCGTGATTGCCTACGATCCGGACCACTATGAGCTGCTTCGGGATCAGCTCACCACAGACCGAGTGAAGGCTCATTTCGGGCCTATGGTGCGCGGAGACGTCGAACGCTTCGAACTTCCGAACCTGGGCGCGGTGAATTTTCTATTGCACGGTGCGCTGGGAGGTGGCGGTACGATGTCGCTCATGAACGATGCACAGGGGAAGGTGTTCAGCACCGCGCTGCTGCGAATGGAGATCGAGGTGCCCGACGAAGTCGCCGAGGTTGTAGCCGGACGAGGTCGGATGCCAGCTGAAGGGGTGCCAGGTGGCAGTGTGCCGACGGATCCGACGTCAGGAAGAGCCGGGCCGACCACGTGAGCGAGTTGGCTGTTCTCCCGTACACCGTCGACAACGGCATTGTCACGCTCACGCTCAACCGACCGGACAAGCGCAACGCGATCAACCAGGCGATGGTCGCCTCTCTCAAGGCCCACCTCGAGCGGGCTGCGGAAGATCAGGATGCGCGTGTCGTGGTCATCACCGGGAGGGGAAAGGACTTTTGTGCCGGTGCGGACCTCGCGGAGCTCGAGCAGATCGCTACCCTGAGCCAGGAAGAGAACCTCGAGGATGCGCTCTCGTTGGGTGAACTTTTCCTCGACATCCGGCGCCACCCGCTACCGGTGATCGCGCTCGTGAAGGGGCGCGCGCTCGCGGGTGGATGCGGATTAGCTACTGCGTGTGATATCGTGCTCGCGCGTGACGACTCGGAGTTCGGCTACCCCGAGATCCATCTCGGCTTCGTGCCGGCCATGGTGATGGCGATTCTGCGCCGAAAGGTGTCCGAGCTGCAGGCCTTCGAGTTAGTCGTCAAAGGCGACCGTATTACCGCGGGAGACGCCAGAGATATCGGGCTCGTGACTCGCGTCTTTCCAGCATTTACGTTCGCGGAGAACGCAAAGCAGTACCTGCAGTTGTTCGGCAAGAAGCCACGCGTGGCCGTCGTCCTCACCAAGAAACTCCTCTACGAACTCGACGACTTGGACTTCGAGGCGGGTATCCGCCGCGGTGCGGAGGTCAACGCAGAAGCGCGCATGTCCGAGGAGTGTCGTGAGGGTGTGCGGCGTTTCCTCGAGAAATCGAGCGAGTCGAGCGAGTCGAGCGAGTAATGTCCTGGCCCAACAGGTCTGGCCTAGGGCTCGAGTGGAAGGTTGGCGTGTTCACGGTGGGTGCGGTCATGGCATTGACCGGGATCTTCTTCGAGCAGCGCTGGCTGACAGGTGGCGCCATTCTGACATTGGTGGTCGGGGCCTTCTGGCGCTTTCCTCTGAAAGCGGACGCTGAACACACCGAGGCGAGAGATCCTAGCGAGGGATTGGACCCCTAGCCCCGGCGACCCCAGCGACCCCGGCGACAACGACCAAGCGGCGGACTGAAGGCCGCGCGGTTCCGGACTACGGCCAAAAGCCGCGCTGTCCCTCAGTGTGTCGTCGTTACAAAGCGCGTACGTCACATTCCGTAGTGAGCTGTTCGTTGTATTTGTACAGCTTCGGTCGGGAGGTGGTTAATGATGACTATCAAACGAATTACGCTGCTGTGCTGCACGGCTCTCACTTTGACCTCGACCGCACCGGTCGCGGCGCAAGAGGTGTCGGACAGCATTGAGGAAATCTTGCTCGTGGACGGGTCGAGGTTGTATGGAGTTCTCTTGGACGACTCCGACCCAATCCATGTGCGGTTGCTCGGCGGCGATGAGATGCTCATCGCGCGGGCACGCGTCCGTGGGATTTCACCCGCTCGCGGACAGGTACGAGACGGTGAATTCTGGAGAGACGATCCCAACCTGACGCGGCTCTTTTTCGCCCCTACCGCGCGCACGATGCCGAAGGGCAAGGGCTACGTCGCTGCCTACGAGCTCCTGTTTCCCTTCGTCGCGGTGGCGGTGACCAACAGTCTTCTCGTCGCAGCCGGCACACCGCTCTTCGGTAATCTGGACGAAGAGCGAGTTGTGTACCTGGCACCCAAGCTGGGCCTCTACTCGAACGGACTGACCGACTTCGCGATCGGTGGATTCTTCTTTCACGAGGTTGGTAACAGCTTCTCGGGCCTCGAGTACGGGGCATTGTACGGGGTACTCACACGCGGGACTCCCGACCGGGCCGTCTTGCTCGCTGCGGGGGCGGTATACGACGAAGACGGCTTTCGTGACGAAGCGATCGTAATGCTCGGAGCGGAGATGCGTGTTTCTCGCACCATTAAACTGATCACGGAGAACTACTTCACGTCCGACAGGAGTCTAAGCTCGATCGGGGTTCGCTTCTTCGGGGAGCGCCTGAGCGCGGACCTGGGCGTCGCGTTGTTCGTCGATGAGGGCGATGTCTCTCCGACGCTCCCGATCGTGAACTTCGTGCGCGTCTGGTAGAGGATCAGTCCCGTTCGCCCATGCCATCGACCCCTAGCGTTCATGAACATGAGGGATGTCCGCGGACCCTGTCGCTCTACTGAAGAAGCACCTCGGCTATCCCGGTTTTCGACCGGGGCAGGAAGAACTCGTATGCGCGGTCCTCGCGGGCCGCGACGCGCTTGGTATCCTGCCGACCGGGGGAGGCAAGAGCGTGTGCTATCAGATTCCCGCGCTCGCGCTCGGGGGACTCACGCTGGTGATCACGCCCCTCGTTTCCCTCATGGAAGACCAAGTCCGTCGTGCCCGCGAGGCCGGCCTCCGAGCCGCGTTCATGGGGTCAGCTCAGGAGCCAGGGGAGCGTAGGACCATTACGGAGGCGGCACGAACGGGTGCACTCGACGTGCTCTTCGTAGCTCCTGAGCGCATCGGACTCGCTCCATTTCTCCGCTTGGTGGCCGAATGCGACGTACGGCTGCTCGCAGTGGACTAAGCCCACTGCATCAGCCAATGGGGGCACGACTTTCGGCCTTCCTATCGCGAGATCGGGCGATTGAGGGCGTGGGTGAGGTGTCCCGTTCTGGCGCTGACCGCGACGGCGACGCCGTCGGTCCGAGAGGACGTGCGCACCAACCTCGGGATGGTCGACCCGGAGATCGTCGTCCAGTCGTTCGACCGCCCATGGCGAGTGGAGCGTGTCGGCGCCCGTGAGAACAGAATGCGCCGACTCCACCGTGTGCTTCGTAGGCACCCCGGGACGGTGATCGTCTATGCGGCCACTCGAGGTGGCGTAGAAGAAGTACGGAACGCCCTGGCTCGGCTCGGCCACCGGACCGAAGCGTATCATGCTGGCCTCAGCGGTGAGACGCGGACGCGCGTACTTCACGGATTTATGGCGAACGACTGCAGGATCGTGGTCGCCACGAACGCCTTCGGCATGGGCATCGACAAGCCAGATGTCCGGTTGGTAGTCCATGTGCAGCTTCCTACGACGCTCGAGGCGTACTATCAGGAGGCGGGGAGAGCGGGGCGGGATGGGGAGCCCGCTACTTGCCTGGCCTTCTACCATCCAGGCGATCGCCAGGTTGGGCAGATGTTCCTGGAGCGAACCCATCCAGGGCTCGACCTTCTCAGACGGGTACATCGAACACTGCTGCGTGCTGCTGACGCGTTCCGGGTCGTCGACACTACTGCATCTGAACTCGCCGGCTCTTTGGGTTGCAAGCTCAGCCAGGAAGACATTCCGCCCGTGCTCGACGCGCTCGAGCGCACCGGCGCGATTCGAAGGTTGCCCGCCAAGGCGTCCATAGCCGACGGAACCCACGCGTCTGACCGAGGGTCTCATCACATCCGCGTGGGGGTTCATTCCCGTGTGGACTTGGCCTGGGCGAACGAGCCGCGGCAGTCTGCGGCACGAAAGATCGTTGCCGTCGAACGGTATGCGCGGGGTCGAGGATGCCGACGCGCTGAGCTTCTTCGTTACTTTGGAGAGGCGTCGCAGCGTCGCTGCCACGCATGTGATCGTTGTAGTCCGCGGTAAAATAGACATTCACTCAACGAGCTTCCTTTGGATCGCTATCTCAATTCGGAACAAATAGCCCTGAAGGCGCGGGTACGCCGTTTTGGGGAAGACGCGATCGCTCCGGTAGCTCGAGAGCTCGACGAGACGGCCGAGTTCCCGTGGGAGAACGCCAAGCTGATGGCTGAGATGGGCCTCTTCGGAGTGCCCGTCCCCGAGGAGTTGGGCGGCCTCGGCCTCGACTACCTGAGTTATATCCTGGTGGTAGAGGAGTTGGCGAAGTTCGACGCGAGCCACTCGATCATGGTGTCCGCGCACACGACCTTGGGCATGTCACCGATTCTCGCGTTCGGCACTGAGGACCAGAAGCGGGAATTCATACCCCCGCTGGCGAGCGGTGAGGTACTTGGAGGCTTTGGGCTCACCGAGCCTGGTGCGGGCTCGGACTCGGGGGGCACCCGAACCCGGGCGGTGCGTGAGGCTGGCGGCTACAGACTGAACGGATCGAAGATATTCATCACCCATGCGGGCGTGGGTGAGATTTTTGTAGCCACAGCGGTGACCGATCCGAAGAAAGGTCGGCGGGGCATCTCGAGCTTTATCGTGTGTAAGCCGAACGTGGACCTCGCTCAGGCGGAGGCCGTCGGGTGGGGCCACCGGCCGGACTTGCCGTTCTCAGAGGGCGTGAGCGCAGGTGAGAAAGAGGACAAGATGGGCTGGAGAGCTTCAGACACTCGGGAGTTGCTCTTCCAGGATGTGCTCGTTCCGGTGGAACAGCGTCTGGGTGAAGAAGGACTCGGTTTCATCAACTTTATGAAGACGCTCGATGCCGGACGGATCGGAGTCGCGGCGCTCAGCCTCGGTTTGGCCGACGGTGCGTTCCAGGCCGCCCTCCGATATGTAAATCAACGCCAGCAATTCGGGCGTAAGGTGTGGGAGTTCCAGCAGGTTCAATTCCGGCTCTCCGATATGGCCACGGAGATCGAGGCCGGAAGGCACTTGGTTTACCACGCCGCCTGGTTGAAGGACCGTGGCGCTCCCTTTGCGAAGGAAGCCGCGATGGCCAAGCTGTACTGTTCGGAGCTCGCCATGCGTGCCACACTGGGTGCGATCCAGGTGATGGGTGGGGCAGGCTACACGAGCGATTACCCCGTTGAGCGGATGATGCGCGACGCTAAGATCTGCGAGATCGGCGAGGGGACCAGTGAAATTCAGCGGTTGGTTATCGGTCGGCACGTAGTGGCCGAGTTGATGACGGACCGAATCGACGATGCGTCCGCGGCGGGCTCACGAGAGCCCGTGGGGGCGGAGACAAACTAACAGTCGACCTGCTTGCGGTAGGGAGCTGGCGCCACCCCGGGGGAGAACCCGAGGACGCTGACTCCACCGTGCCCGGGATGCCGGAGGCCAGACGGTCGCCGAACTCGCTCGCCGGAGAGAGGCGGGAGTGTTCGGGACGCGGACGGGCCCGGTTCGGGAGCCGTAGATCGACGGAAACAACGGAGTATTATTTTGAGGAGAGAAATCCTCGTGAGCGCGACCCCGCAGGAATCATGGGTGGCGCTCCTGGAGGACAAACAGTTGGTCCAGGTCATGCTGGACCGTCCCGATCAGGGCCGTTTGCTCGGAGACATCTTTCTGGGCCGTGTCGACGCGGTGCTTCCGGGCATCCAGGCGGCTTTTGTCGATATCGGTACCGAAAAAG
>Ga0114996_10003194_pt1 | contig 20568 bp, 42 predicted proteins | sample ArcticOcean_MG_C_4_FD_87039 | JGI IMG/M metagenome (GOLD analysis project Ga0114996, IMG submission 87039) | Marine microbial communities from western Arctic Ocean - ArcticOcean_MG_CB4_134 | ecosystem: Environmental > Aquatic > Marine > Oceanic | place: Arctic Ocean: Canada Basin | collected...
TCAATAATAGGCTTGGTAAGAATATTAAGGAGAAGTAGTTTTGCCCAAGGAAGTTGTTCCACCACAGGATCTTACTGATGAAACCATAAGAGACTGGAAGAGCAGAGCGTCTAAAGATGAGTTGAATATCTTTAACGACCGGAACACGATGATTGTTTTGTTGTGCCGTGAAGTTGAAAAGGCACGAACCAAACTAGAAGAAATAGAAGAATTAAAAAGTAAAGGCTAATTATAGATATGAAAAGATTAATGGAAAGCTGGCGCAGGTTCGTCACGGAAGAGATGGAACAGCCCGTGCGAGAGGAAATGCCCACACAGGACGTACCCGGTGATTTGTACCATGTGACAAGACCACCGATGCTGAGCACTTTAGCTAGAGATGGGATCAGAGATTACACAGATTATAGTAAAATGGCGGCAAAACAACAAGGTGTTTCGTTCTGCACACAGTTAGAATCAATTGGCGACGGTGCCTTTGGCAAGCTGATTTTGGTTGTTGATGGAGGTTCACTCGCAGAGAGTGGCGAGTTCAGATTTCACCCACACCAAGATCCAAAGTATAATTCTCCAGAGGCAGAAATTCAAGTTTCGATGCAAGATTCGGCATCTGGCTCTGGCGCTGGACTTGACCCAAAGGTTGATTCTTTGGGTACTCAAATTCCATTTACACACGTCAAAAAGATGATTTTCTTATATCCTCCGCAAGAGAAAGAACAATCATGGTTGAAGAAAAACTTTCCAAACATTCCTTATGAAAGTTATGACCACTCCACCGGAGCGATCACAGAATATCTTGATGATGTAGATCCCGACGTGCCCGACCAACAAATCGTACAATAAAGCGGAATTTCACCGAACAGCGCACTACCTATTAATAGGGGAATAAAAGTTCTCCCATTAACCGAGGTGTAATTGACTTTGTAAGCAGGCGGTGTTAGATGTGAAAGGTATAGCCATTAGGGTACTGCTAACGCTAGTACCAATGTTTTCTGTTTCTATGTTTTTAAATGGCTGTAGTGGCTGCTCAGAAGACATACGCTTGATCCGAACATGTTCGTGGAAATCACAATCAAAGTTGCCTTGCAAGGGAAGTGATGAAATTTTTGAAGAGATTGAAGGAAGCACCGACAAGTATAATCTCGGCATCTGCAAGAGCGGTAGAATTGAATGTCGAAGAGACATAACCGCAGTAGAAGAATATTGCCCAAGCCCAGAAGATAAAGAATGTTATGCTCAGTGGGATTACGCACAATATGATGACGTGTGCGTTGGTTATACCGCTGCGGCTCTAGAGAAGTGTGGTAACACCTTAGACGACGACTGCGACGGCGAGATCAATGAGGGCTATGACGTTGACGAAGACGGGTTTCAAGACGCTAATAAGACAGACGCCAATGGTCATCGTTGCGGCATGGACTGTGACGATAACAACGCTGCTATCAATCCATACGCAGGAGAGGTGTGTGATGGTCTTGACAACAATTGTAACTGCTTAACCAGAGCACAACAATCCGACAGAGACACTAACGACGATGGGATTGAGTGTGGTTGCTCAGCTATTGGTTGTGACGTTAACGTAGACGAGTTACCGAATGGACTCCCGATCTCTACGTCCGATGCCAATGGTGGCTTTGGAAATTGTTTTGCCGACAATGAACCATATCAATGGATCGGCACTCCTTGTAGTATTGGAAAACTAGAGTGTACGAACGGAGCTATTGAATGTAGCGGAGCCGTAGGTCCAGAAGAAGAGCAGTGTGACGGCATCGACAACAATTGCAACGGATGGGCTGACGAGCCGGGGGCTATCGTTGGCGAGGGTGATCCGTGCGGTTCAGATATTGGCATGTGTTTGCCGGGGTACATGATTTGCGATCCAATTATTAAAGATATGATTTGTATCAATGCTGAGACAGGCACCAACCCTGACGTATGCGACGGCGTAGACAATGACTGTGATATGTTGACAGATGAAGATGCGCCGCCAAATTTCTGTCACAATGGCTGTCCGACAGGCGGCTTTGAGTATTGTATCGACGGCGTGTGGTCTATCTGCGATGCTCCCGGCATCGGCAACGAAGAGGATGAACCTTGCAATGGACTCGACGACGACTGCGACGGGATGGTTGACGAGGGACAGGAGTGTGAGTGTGATCCTAATGAGATAGGACTGTTCGCACCAATTTGTACTATTGCTGAGAACATGGCTGCGAACCCACCCTTGACTTGTGGTCAGGGAAGAAAAGATTGTGAGTGTGTCAATGGAGATTGTCAGTATGGAGACTGTTACTTAGCTTGCGACCCGTGGGTGAACGGCGTGCCCATCGACGACCCCGGCACATGGTTTTTGCCATGTCCTAGCGAAGTTTGTGATTCATGGGACCACAACTGCTATGGTGTAGTGCCCAACGAGCACGTTGACGGCTTGATTGATGTGCCGTGTAACTGTGACGTGAACTCACCAATTCCAGAAATTGCTCAGGCTGCATTGAATGGGAACTGCGAAGAGGGTGAGTGTACTGCTGGACAACAGACTTGTGAGTATGACAATCAGACTATGATGTGGACAATGATGCCGGATGACTGCGATGCAGTTGGACCAGTTGATGAGGTGTGTGATGAGTTGGACAACGACTGCGATGGAGACATAGATGAAGACTTAAATTCTTTCGATAAGGTTGACATGGTGTTCGCAATAGATATTACAGGTTCAATGGGAAATAAAATTATAGCAGTCCGTGATGCAATTGCAGCATACGCAGTCGATTTTCAAGGGACAGAACATAGGTTTGCGCTGATGTTATTCCCAGCACCTTACGGCAATGGTTGGGCAGCCGCAGGATCACCAGCAAATTCTTGTAATGACCTTGCGTACTGGACAATGACTGGAGGCTTGGTCAACGTTCAAGGCTTCATTGCTGCACTTGATCTTGTTTTGCAGACTGGCTTGGTGTGTGGTAGTGAACCCACACTTGATGTGTTACAGGCGTTGGTCATGCCACAAGATCCCGCTGGTATTGGGTGGAGAAATGATGCCTACCCTTATGTCTTTTTGATTGGTGATGAGAACCCACAGTCATTTACAAATATAAACTTTCTTGATTTAGTTGCACCGTCCGAAAACTGCGACGGCATTGGCGGCTGTCCGTGTACGCCCGGTGGTTCACCAGATTGTGATCCAATGGTGAATGAGTTTGAGATTCATTGTTTCTTGCAACCCGGCGTTGCAAACCACAACTGGTATGATAACATTTGTTACAATGATGTGCCTGCCGACAATATTTATGATATTAATAATATTACAGCAGGGGTACTGCGAGGTATTTTTGCTGATGTTTGCTTGCCCAGCAATGGCAACCAACAACCCCCACCTTAAAGGAAAAGTGAAATGTGAATAGAACTTCAAGAGCATGGTATTATCTTATTGCAACAACTGCAACTATAATGCTTCCCTTTATGCTAATGGCTCAAGTGGCAAAGCAGAGCGCACCACCATCTGAGAAGCCAGTTCGTCACATGATACCGACCCTTATATTTGTTGAAAAGAGAGCCTGCATCCCAATCCCGATAGAAACAAATCTTTATAAGTTGCCACATTTTGAAAATGCGTGGCAAATGATTGGGCAATGTGATGTACCGATTCAAGATGTTGCCACGGCGATGGTTGTTTTTTATAATATGTGGGTACAGAAGTTTGATGACCCAGACCTTAAGGTGTGGAAAAATCTTAATACTATGTTAATTGAATGGGGCGAACAACCAAAGCGAGTTGCAGCAGCTTATGATGTTGGAGGTCGGTTTATAAAAAATGCTCAAGTTATTGGGCTGTGCTTAACAAAGGGAATTATTTGGGCTGAGCGAGATCAGAGGAATAATATTTATAATTCCTCGCTCGTGCATGAATTAGTTCACGCTTCTTTGTGGGCACAAATAGAAACGCCGGATGCGGATCACGAAGGGCATATTTTTAACGGATGGACAAAGGAGCACACAAAATTTATTGAAGAGGTGAATGAGGTGCTAATGGTTATGGACATTTAGGCTGTGATGTTCTAGTTAGTTTAAAGGAAAGGAGAACTAAGAGTGTGGTGCCCCCAAAAAACAAAGTGTTTAACTTTAAGGATGATATTCAAGTCGGTGACTTAGTGCGCCTTAAAGAAGACGAAGACTTTGCAGTAGGTGTCGGTCTAGTATTGTCAAAGCAAATTGGCAACGGCGACATAATGGGAATGATAATATCGAGGCACGACATTGAAGATCCCTCTTTTATCGAAGAGATCCCAGAGTATTTACTATTTAGACCGATATACCTTGTGCTGTGGCACGGAGAACATATTTCTCCGACAAATAAACCAGTGTGGATGTTTAAAACTGAACTGGCTGTGATTCAAAAGAAAAAAGAAGAATAATACCAAGGGGAGGAAACTATGAATGAACCATAAAATAGGCGTGGGTGATCGAGTATATGAATGTATAAAGTGGCACCCTAATGTGGACTATTCAGTGAGAGAAAAACTAGGTGAAGGTATAGTTACATTGATTGTGAAAAGTAACAAAACCGCAGAGAGAAAGATGAGAGTTATTTGGGAAGAGGGTGAAATAGCATGGCACCCAGAAAGAGAGTTGGTTAATATTAATAATGTTTTTAAGGCGGGGGATTAATGAATCCTTATAAACAGTGGTCTTATGGGCTTGATAATTTATCACCAGAAGACTGGGAACATACTGTAAAAAAACGTGCGCTGGAGTCGATGGCAAATAAGAGAATAATAAGAGCAGGGGATTTAATTCAATATCAAAAGGCTGGACTAACTGATCTGTCTGGTCTTGGTGCGTCTGCTCTTATTGGCTTGGTGACTGACGCAAAATTTGAGAACGGCAACCAGTTTATTAAAATATTGTGGTCGCAAATAATCCCAGAGGGTTCCAACGTTCCAGATTCAAAAGATTGGTGGTTTTCCACAAGCTCTGGCAAGTGGAAAATTCTTAACAGATGAAAAAGGAGAAATATTTATGTGTTTAATATGTGTGGATTTTAAAAGTGGTGGGTTATCAATTAACGAGGCTCGCAGCAACATGGTTGAAATGTTGGATGAACTTACAGACGACCATTTGGAAGAGATCGAAGAGATGTTAATGGAGGCTCAAGAAGATGCCTATTGGGAAGATGAAAACTTTTTTGGGATTGACTCTATTCCTATGGGAGATGGCGACGACATGTCTGCCGAAGAGCGCCAAGAGTTTTGGAGGAAGTTTAATAAGCCGTGGGAGGAAGTTGAAGACGAAGACTCTCATCCGTTTGAGTAGAATGCCCCAATAAAGTGGCAAAAACGAAGCGGCATACCTATTTATAGGTAGTAAGAATGGTGGAGGATAAACCTAATGCTAGCAAGATTTCTTTTAAGTGCGACGATACTATTTTCTATGGGCTGTGCAACAGCCCACTCTGGGGCTGTGCAACCAGCTTCGATAGTACCAGAGGCAGAAGCCCCTGATACTATTCTAGACAACCTTAGACCAATGGTGCTTTTTAGTCACCTTCGTATTGAAGAGGGTAATAAAATAATGAGGATTATGAAGCCGATATTATATGTCATGGTGACAGGCGATGAACGAACCACAGACAAAAAAGACAAACATTAGACTTGACACTTTAGAATTAATGTGTTACTATTAGAGCAGAACTATGTTTAGTGCATAGCGTCTGCTTTTTTAGGACTAGATGATGAGTAATAGCACAGAGTTGTTGGGGATTTTTAAAGATGTTTTTTTTGGAGAAAAGATGAGTACAAATGTTTATGATACTAACCGCTATGCCGCCACCGTGCTGCGCTGGGTTGATGGCGATACCGTTGAACTAAGAGTTGACTTGGGGCAAAGAATCTCTACCGCTGGAAAATACAGGCTTGCGAGAATAGACGCACCAGAAACAAGAATGTATGAAGGTGTCACTAAAGAAGAAAAGGAAAGAGGACTTGAGTTGAAGGAAATGCTGTCCGCAACATACCCTCCCGGCACCCAATTAGAAATATCTACTAGCAAAAGCGGCAAATACGGACGTTTCATCGCAGAGATTTGGCTCAATCATCCGAATGGTTCTGAATACAATTTAAGTAACTGGCTCATAAGTGAGGGGCTAGCAGAATATAAAGAATATTAGAAAGGAACGGACATGAATGAAGAAGAAAATAAACCACCGATTTCAGAGAATCTTTTAAACCTTGGCAGCATTCTTGCTGTTGTGGGAATGTTGATAAGTTGGGTAACGATGGACTTTTTTCTTATCAAGCTGTCATTGATTTCAATGATTTTTATTAAGACTGTCGGCTATCATTATTTTGGGCGAGCTTCTTATCTTTTCTGGTTGCTGTCTTATGCTTATTTGCTCGTTAGTGTGACGGCGCTTGACCATTGGATTGCAAATCCCGAAGCCTTCCAAGGCTGGATGGAGGTATTTTCACCTTGATTAACCCATACGAGGTTTTAGGTGTTGCTGAGTCGTCGAACAAAGAAGAAGTAAAGAAGGCTTATCGAAAGTTGGCTTTGGAACATCACCCTGACCGTGGTGGTGATGAGAATAGGTTTAAAGAAATTAGCGAGGCATACTCGATTCTTTCGGACGACAACAAGAGGCAGCAGTGGTTTTATGAAAAGGCGAACGCCCAACACCAACATGATGGTCTTGACCTTGGAGACATTTTTAATCAAATGTTTGGAGGTCGTCAACGACGACAACAGCAGCAATCAGTGAAGCCAACCACCGATTCTGATATTAGGTTTAATTTAGGAGTAACGCTAGCTCAGATTAAGAAAGGAGCTAGCCAGAGAATAGAGTTCCAGCGAAGGGTGAAGTGTGAAGGTTGCCGAGGCACGGGCGGCGAGGGCAAAGAGAACTGCTCTCCGTGCCGGGGAACTGGCGCAGAGACATTTATGAACCATCATGTAATACAGCAAACCAGATGCAAACATTGTCATGGCGCTGGTCATAAGTTTAAGAAGGTGTGTAAAAAATGTCGTGGAGAAGGTATCTATAGAGTAAGGGATTCTATATTGGTAGAAATCAAAAAGGGGTAACAAATGTTTAAGAAAGTAATTGGAGCGATTGCGCTGATGGTCATGTTTAGCCAGAGCGCAATCGCTTCTGAGTTTATGGTGAAAGAAGGTGTCTACGGGAAGACGGTAGAAGGCTGGGCTTATGGCATGGCAGTCCATGAGTTGAAGGGCGATACACTTATTGATATTATTCCCGGCAACGGGGCGACAGATCGTTACCATAAAAACAAGAAGAGATCAACAATCATTTATGTGTCCGAGGGATTCAACCCTCTTCGTCCCGCTGAAGTAATTTTATTCTTTCATGGACTCAACGGATTTAAGAACTTTGAAAGACGAGAGGCAGCGGCAGTGAGGTTCATGGAAAGAAGTCAAGATAGAAATTTTGTTTTGGTGATGCCTGAGTTGCCGTGGTCACATCACACATCGACGCCGAGAAAACGACAGGGGCTAGCTTGGTATGGTTCGGAGAAAGAGAACATCATAACTTTTTACCAAGAGGTTATTAGCAGAGTTCATGTTGACTTTGGGATTGAAACGTTTCGTGTGGGGAAGTTAACAATAGTCGGACACAGTGCTGGAGGTAGTGCAATCATGCGAGCCGCAAAGTCTGGAGGGCTGAACGCTCTTCAACCAAATGAGATTATATTTTCTGATGCTGGTTATGGGCGTTGGACAGATATTTCGTGGTATTATCACGGTAAAAAGAATCCAAGAACTAAATACATCTTGCTGGTGAGGTCGAGAGACACACCACACCAAAACACGATGAGGTTTTTAAAAACTTTCCGCAAGCAACCAGATAATATTTATTTGAAGGTGTTTCCTAGAAAAAGCTGGACTCACACACGCATCGGAAATGAAAGTCTCACATGGCATGGGGAGAACAATACTATATGTGGAAAGAATACCTGTTTGCCTTTTCATTAATGACACCAGTTGTAGTCATGGCGGCTATTCCACTGTGCTTCATTACCTTGAAAATATGGCGAGGAATAGCAACATTTAGAAGAGATTGGAATGACGCAAAGCGTTAAATATCTAAGTAATATTCACAACTCACTGTTTTCGTTGACTTAAATTTTACACAAATATTGAAGAAAAAGCTTGACATTGGACCTGATATTAGGTATAATGTATATGTAAGGTGAGGGTGATGAGAGAGAAGTGTTCTTTTGAAAGGAGTCAGCCAATGACCGAACCACTTGGAGAAACCCCAAAGGCTTTTTATGAACCGGGAACGGAAGTAAAAGGTACGAAGTTTTGGAATGCCAAAAAGGGCAAAGGGGTTGTCCTTGAAAGACTAGATGCCACGAAGGTGGTTGTTAAATGGGAGCACGGAGAAGCCGAAGTCGAATGGGACTTGGACCTTGAACTGCCAGAAGAAAACGATTAAATAAACAAAAAAAGGAGTCTTTATGACCAACCAGCAGATTTACATTAATGCTAACCTAACAGCCGACGAGGTAGAGGCTATGCCCACCTATCTTGAAGACGGCGCAGAGTTTTATGACACTACTGCTTTTACTAAGCTGTTTGAATACTTTGCTTTTGAAACTGGCGAAATGCCTTATGGCACTGCCAAGGCAAGGGATGGCGATCCCGACCAGTGGATTCTAGAAACTCTGGGGGCGTAATGTCATTCTTTATGTTTTTGCAAGGATTCGTATGCGGGTTCTTGTGTGCTCTTATGATTGTAGCTGCAATCAACAACTCAAAATTATAGATACTAGGAGAGAGAATGTCAGAATTTACATTTACATCAAAACCAAAAACTAAGAAGGAACAAAACAGGTTTGTTATTGTTCAATTTCGTGGTGATGAGAAGGTTGCTTTGACCAAAGCAGATACTTATCATGTAGCTCTTAATTCACTGCGGAGATTTCAAAGGATTGGAATTCCAGATATTGAAGTGGTTGACAAGAAAGTATTAAAAAGTGTCAAGGCAAAGAAAACAAAAAAAGCTTAAGAAGCCTAAACAACGTAACCAAATTGTGTTAGGATTGATTGAACGTAGGGGTGCTGGCGCAGGCTATCATTCTAAGCGAGGCTATACCCGAAAGGAAAAGCACAAGAAGAATCATAATGGACATGCGGGTGTAGCTCAGTGGTAGAGCATCTGGTTGCCAATCAGAATGTCGTGGGTTCAAGCCCCACCACCCGCTCCAAGCTTTTAAAGGAAATTTGATACAGTGAGAACAACAAGCCTTAAGACAATCTACCTGACAGAGAAAGAGTTAAAGCAGGCTGTAGCTAACTGGATAGAGCTAGTATATGAAGATATTGAATTGGCAGTCCACTTAGAAGAGAATGTATGTGACCTGTCTTGGTCACAGGGAGGTAAGGAGTTTATCATCTCAATGGATGGAGAGATAAAGGACAATATTATGACCAAAGATAAAACCAGCGAACAAGATATTGACCAAAAGCAGTGGGTTGTCAAGGTTGAACACTTAGATGCTACTGACCCAGATAGGGGGGTGGGAGAACTCTGTATCCGATTACCAGATGAACTGATGGATCGACTCGGTTGGGAAATTGGTGACGAGATTGAGTGGGAAGAGACAGAGATATGTGACGACCAAGGCGAGCAGGATGGATTCACCCTGTCGAATCTAACGAAGAATCCGAAGGGCGGATAAAATGAAAGTTGAATTACAGAATGAGTTGTTCGATAAGTATCCAAAAATCTTTAGACAAAAAGATTTGCCGATGAATGAAACGTGTATGTGTTGGGGCATTGATACGGGCGATGGTTGGTACAACATCATCGACACACTATGCCACCAAATTCAGCACCACCTTAATCACAACTTGAGGGACGATCAAGAGCACGAACAGGCGAGAGTTGAAGCTATACAAGTAAAAGAAAAGTATGGTACACTGCGCTTCTACTACAATGGCGGTGATGAATTCATCAACGGGTTGGTGTGGATGGCAGAGGCTATGTCAGGTAGAACGTGCGAAGAGTGTGCTGCGCCGGGTACGTCGAACAACGAGGGTTGGATTCGCACCCTGTGTGAACCTTGCCGTAAGCTTCGTGCAGATGCGCTCTATTATGAGGCAACGGACTAATTAATAAACCCTTGAAATAGCACACCTTTTTTTAACATATAAGTGAAGAAAATACTTGACAGAGCCTTACATCTTTGGTATAATGTATATGTAAGATGGTGATGAAGAGTGGAGTTGATAAATGCAAGTCGGTGATCTGGTTAGACAGCGTGAGCGTCCCGAAGAATGTGGGATTATTTTCGCAGTATATGACCCGATGCAGCACGTCTACTCCGACACGGAGAAAGACCGCTACGGCGGCAGATGGCTTATTCAATGGCAACACGGTCGCCAAGAGGCAGCATGGGGTCATGATTTGGAGGTTATCAATGGAAATCGGTGATCTAGTTCGGACAACAGGTTTCGGCGTCAACGGCAACGTTGGCGAGATTGGAATTATTCTAAAGCCATCACCAAGGTTTCCACGAACGTGGATTATTCTTATTGGTGGTAGGGTAGTTGAATATGCCCAAGACGGCTTGAAGGTGGTGAGCAATGTCTAATTCCGGTGCGGCATGGATAGATTTTCTTGCAGACCAAGAGCGCAGAGCTAATTTGCAGATTGGTGATCTGGTCAAGTGTCCACAAACATGGAACCCAGCCGAGAATGGCTATCGGGGCAACGGCGAGTCGGTGAACGATTCCTACGTTGGTCTGGTGGTTGCCGTTGCTGGCTATAAGTGTGTTGTTCTGGGCGGCAATAGAGTATCATGGGATGGTATCAAGGGACGTTGTTCTTGGGATATGTCAGACCTGACATTGTTGGAGACTGCATAATGAAAGTTGATATTGGAGACTTGGTAAGGGTCGCACCGTGTGATGCAGAAGCCATCGCCTTTGGAGGTTGTGACTGCTTCTTTTGTGCCACGGACTCAAACCGAGTTGGTCTTGTTCTTGGTCCAGCAGCACGGGATGGTTGGGCTATTCAGTTCGACACTGGACAGTGGAGATTGTATCCTATGGACTTTGAACGTGGGGATGCAGAGGTGATTAATCATGCAAGTTAGTGTTGGAGATTTGGTAAGATATAAACACGATAAGTATCAGATGGGTCTGGTTCTTAAATTTGATAACAGTCGAGCAACTTATGTTGAGAACCATGAAACAGGTGAAAAGACACAGGTTGCTAATGATAATATTTTTGTAGCTTGGCAAGGCAAGGATCGTTCATGGTTCGTTGAGGCACAATATATTGAAGTGAAAGGTGAGGGTCGTTATGGTTGGCAAGACATTGAGTAATAATATTAAAGTTGAAACTATTGAGCTTATTCTTTTTGGTACGTTCATTCTTGGCTGTGCCTTCGCATGGTATTTCATGTGGGTGGTGCCACGAACAGAATTTCTTCATGCGGTCATGGATTGTATGGGAGAGCTTGGAGATCGTTCAGAGGCGGGGTATCGCATTTGTGTAGACCGGGTTAGTGGATGATGCGGGTTGGAGATTTAATAAAAGTTAAACCAGCCGAAGATAACTTGGCTCTGGTGGTAGGCTTGGACGGCTATGATATTCACACAGGCGATCCGCTTCCAGACTGTGTGATGATAACAGTTTTTGATACAGAAATGTTTACCATTGCTATGCACCCCAAGTGGATTAACGTAATAAGTAAAAATAATACTTGACAAGCATCACATATGATGTTATATTATAGGAAGAATAAAGAGGTTAGTTGGTTGTGAGAGTAGGAGATTTAGTAACATTGTCGTCAAGGGGCAAAAGCCTTGAGTCGTGCTGGCGTTTCACTCGATACGATGATACGCAAGGCTCTGCGCCAAATGGCTTGGTTGGGCTGGTTACAGCAATAAACAAGGCGAGATATAGCTACATGTGTGCTGAAATTCAGGGCGAGAAGGAATATGTTATCAATTGGATTGGTAATGGTCCAGTGGGCAGAACACATTGGCAGCGAGGCTTCTGGCATCGTAGTGATTTGAAGTTTGTATCAAAGGTAAAATAAGAATGGTTAGTCCTAGACGATATGCTGTTAAAGGCGATGAGAAGCCCCGTTGCTTTCGGGTTGGGGATCTCTTCACTTGGCGCAATGGCGAAACTGCTATTGTGACCGAGGTGTTTGATCGCTATGATGGTAAATCAAAATATGGTGCCGAGTGGACTCTGCGATTTATGTGGACTCCCGGCAAGGACGGAGACACCAAAAACCAGCGTGAACTAGACAATCCGGTTTATGGTACGATGCGAGTCAATGCGTTTAATCAATTGTGTATCGGACGTGGTTCATTTTTTTATGGTAGGAGAGAGGCATGAGAAGACAAGGATATGAAAAGGTAGTATGTGAAGATGGCTTTGCCATGTCAGTGCAAGCTGGCGAAGCCAGTTATTGTTCACCAAGGGTTGACCTTGGGTTTCAATTCAATAGCGCCAGCGGTGGAGAGTTTTGCAATAAGTACAATTCTGTGGAAGTTGGTTACCCCAGTGCGGTCGAGCCGATATTGCTTCCTTATGCCGAAGATAAGGATTCACCCACAGAAACAGTTTATGGCTTTGTGCCTTGTTCAAAGGTGGGCTTGGTGATTGCCAAGCATGGTGGAATGGTCGAGGGCACAGTGCCACCGGGCGTACCTGAGTTGCGACCAACAGGATGGGGGAAGAATAAATGACAGAAGCAAAACTTAAACAGTTCGACGAGGATGGCAACCTCATCAAGAAATCGTTATTTGATTCTAGTGCAGATTATATGGTAGTGGGTCAGCTATACATGGCAGACCTGAGTTCATATCGCTCATATCAAAAGAACGATGACACTCGAAAGAGATGGGAAGGGAAGCCCGTGCTTTATCTCGGTGAAGATATTATTAATCGATCCGATGGTGTAACAGTCGTAAACCATAAGTTTTTGGTCGGCGGCGCTGTAACTGCGACAGATGTGACCTTTCTTAAGTATATTAAGGAGATTGAACTCTAATTAAGATAAAGAACAGACTATTTATTCCTGATGGTTAAGTCTGGGAGAAGATACTATGAATAATAATATGAAGAACATTATGACAGAGTGGCGTAAGCGTATATTGTCTGAGTCGGGATTGAATCGGCTGCACCAACATATGAGTGAGCACGACTGTGCAATATTTACTGCGTATCGTGGTGATGCCAACGATATGACTCGTTGTGCAGATGATGCAGAAGCTCCGCAAGATGGCGAGAATAATAAAACACGCAACCGAGATTTAAAGGCTCACCTTCTAGCAATAAAGGTTGGAGTTACAAAGGTTGACGGTTCATATATTGAAAACTTTGACACACCCGATGCTATTGAGGTGAGTGAGGCAAGTTTATTTTGCGTTAATCTCAAAGACGAGTCCAATTTTGCCGACACAATTGTAAAGCTTGGCGAGAAATATTGTCAAGATTCTGTTCTTATCATTCCGATGGGCGGCAAGGGTGCTTACCTTGTTGGGACCAATCAGGCAGAGTTTCCCGGCTTGGGGGAAACAGTAAAGGTTGGAGATGCTGAGCTTGGAGGTGAGGCAGAATTTATGACTAAGATTCGTAACAAGCCATTTACTTTTAAAGAAGACCAAGAGTTTGAGCTTGAAATTTATGAAGACCTGTCTAGGAATCAGCGCATGGCAGTCAAGGCGATTGCCCGAACGTTCCTAGCCGAATATAAAAAGATTCAGCATGGACAAAGCAACACTTCAAAGTAAACTCCAAAACATTAAAGAACTAGGCTATGTCGAGACAATGCGCCCCGGCAACACTGGCGTTGGCTATACCCTTGAAACTCTTTTGGGGGTAGAAGAGAACAACAGTGTTGGTGCTGATATTGACGGCGAGATCGAATTAAAAGCCAAGCGCAGGGATGGTAACTCCAGAACCACATCCTTTTGTCAAAATCCTATCTGGTTAACTAACTCCAGAAGCATTATTAAAAAGTATGGTTGGGACGACAAAGAGAAGCCGGAAAGAATTAACTTCTATCCGAGTTTAAAATATGGTTCTACTACGCCACAAGGCTTAACACTTGAGATAAAAGATGGTAGTATATATATGAAGGGTCGAGATCAAGAGTACCTTTCAGAGCTTCCGTTGGAGGTGATGAGGTTCAGGTTTCGCCAGAAGTTTAAGAAGTTGGTATTGGTGTTGGCACAGAGACAGAAGAAAAAGAGGGAGTTAGAAAAATTTTTGTATGATGAAGCATACTTCTGCTCGGACCTGAGTGTTCCGATGATTGAGAAACTATTTCGTGACGGCAAGATTGTAATCGAGCCAAGAATGTGGATGGACAGGACAACGGGCAAGCTGCGTGATCGTGGTGTAGCTATTAGAATGTCAGACAAGTGGACCAAAGAATTGTTTGGTACAGTTGAAAGGTTGGTATGAGTTGAATAGTAATAATAATAATAATAGCAGTAGCAGTAGCAATAGACGAGATCATGATTGGATATTTAACTGGTTGGCAGAACCCGTGGATGACTGGCAGAAAGTGGGTTGCCTGCAATGTGGTAAGCCGTCACCACTATCTAAACGAAACAACAAGCCGACAAAGTATTGCTCAAAGGCGTGTACAAACAAGTATCTTCACACAAAGAACCGTGTTAGCATAGCCCGACCGGGATGGGGCGACGGAAGCAAAGCCAAGAAGGAACGATTAGCGGAGCTTGCGAGGCTTGAGCAAGACCCAAACATGCTCACGCCAAAAGATGCAGGACGAGAGTTACAAATTTCTTGGCAAGCGTTACACCACCGTGCCAAGAAATTAAATATAGTTGCAACGATGGGAACCACCCGCCACGGTGGGCAGAAAACATGGTGGACAAGAGATCAGGTAGAGCAGCTACGAAACTATTATGAAGTCTTGTATCCAATGCCAGACGGATGTATCTTGAATGTGAACGTGGCTGAGTATTTAGGCTTGGATGTTCATACGATCAAGAGTCGAGTAAATGCAGACATGGTTGTGTGGGACCGAAGGCGAACGTTAAAGAAAGAAGGGTTGTTTGAGTTAAAGTTCCAAGGCTCGGTGGTGCGAAATGGAGCACCCAGCCAATATTATCTTAAAGCCGACGTGGATGAATTTTATATGGTGTGGCACGACAGGATTGCAGCCAAGAAATTAAAGATAGAAACAAGAATAAAAGAACGTGAACAGCGTCTAAAGAGGGAACGTGAAGCAGAAGCCAAGCGATACGAGGAAGCAACCAAAGGTCTTTTGACTTCAAAAGAGTTTGCCGCAGCGTGTGGTTTAAAAGTTTTCCCTCAGCATTTCGGAATAGAACCACACAGACGAATGGGAGGCTTGAACAAGTTATTCTATCATCCTAGTCAGGTTGAAGTATATCGACAGTGGAAAGAAGAATCCGTAGAGGCAAGCCGTGCAGAAGCACCGTTCGGTCGAATGACGAACGGTAAGCCACGACGAATCCCACTAAGAGAAGATGATTGGACAGCCCCAAGAAACTATGTGCAGAAGCGCATGGCATCGGAGGCTCGGAACATTAAGAAAGGCACTATGAACTCCACCCGCCAGAAGCAAGTTCTTTATTTCCGAGAGGACGGAGAGACATGGCAAAAGAATAACTTTAAAAATCCTGCTCAACGTGTATGTAGCAAGTGCAAGCAATCTCAACCGTTTTATGAGTTCTATCCAGACCGTGGCGGCAAGTGCAAAACATGCGAGGTTGCTCGCAACCTTCCTCGGAAGAAAGACAATCCACGTCACTTGTTCCAAAACGCATTTATATTGACAATCAAGAGGGAGTTGAGTCGAGGTGCTAAGAAATTCAATTCGACCCCGAACGTGGTAATGTGGAATAAAATAGAAGAAGCGGTAGGTTATGACAAAGAGAGGTTGACTGCTCACGTCGAAAGCTTGTTTGAGCCTTGGATGGGGTGGGACAATTGGGGGCGAAGCCGCAAGAATAAGAGTGGTAGGTGTTGGGAAATGGACCACATTGTTCCGAGATCCAAGTATAAATATGAGTCGGTTAATTGTGCCGAGTTCAAAGAGATATGGAATATTAATAACCTTCAACCTCTATCCAGAAAGGATAATAGTAAAAAGGGAGACAAGTGAAAAGCGTATGCTACAGAGTTAAGGCATATCCGAAGGCAGGATATGAGGTGAATGAGTTTACAATTCAAACACCAGACTATCCAGAGGAAAAGATTAAAGCAATATTGCTTGAAGTACATCCAGAGTATATAAAACTGGAGCTAGAGAAATTAGAAGGACTAATCATGACAGAATGGAGCAAGACATGAAAGAACAAATTATAGAAGCAGCGATGTTGCACTTTGATGCGGAGAGGGCACAGATACAAACAAACTTAAACATGTATCTCCTGAACCCAGTCGGAGTAGCAGAACATCCTAATATTGTGCAAGAGGTCGTGGCGTTGACCAAAAAGCTTGCCGAGGCAGAAGAATGTATTAAGCTTTTAGCAGAGAAATATCAAAATAAAGCTTGACATTGTACTCAGCGTGTGTTACATTGAGTACATAACTAAACATCCCTAGCGGGAGAAGGAAGAGGAAGAGAATGCTTGGACCAAAGACTATTGACGTGAACCACATTGTTAATCAAATCGAGGAAGAAGAAAGTTATCGTGAGTGGAGTGATGAGGATGGTAGCAACGATGATAAGTTGTGGGACGAGGGCGATGAACCTGACACATGGGACGACGACGTAACAGACTCCTATGACCAGATTTTGAAAGACCTCCCAGCAGAGTATCCCGAAGCGCCGCCATTGGATAATATTATTGATTGGTTTGGAGAGCGTTCAAACGAACCGCTACCGTTCTAAGGGGAAAGCATGAGCCAGCAGCCTCCATCATTGAGAGACATTTTAAAACAAATCAGGCTGTGGAAGTCAGAGGTTAGGAACCCACGAAATGATGGGTGGGTTCAAAGCAGCTATGCGGATAAGCTTAGAACACTAAGGGATGAGCTTAACCAATGGCATCATGAGTTAATCAAAGAGGCTAATCGTAAAAGAGAAGAAGCAGTATCAACAGACATGGAGTAAAACAATGTTCTATAAGCAGATTAGCCATCTAGTTATTATTATGAAAGAGATTGTTCGGAGACTAAAGGTTATGTTTAAAATTCTCATAGAAGGCGAGTCATTCTTGGTGCGTCCTTATAAGGAAATAGTAAATGAACAGAACATTCAGTACATTAAGGTATTACAGGAACGTAACACAGCAGAGAGCGAAAGGGAAGCTGCGATCAACGCAATGCACACGATAGCCAATGAATCAGTGCAGACTATCCAAGAGTTAGAGAAGCTGATGTTAGACCAGCAGCAGAACAAGGCAGCACGAAACTTGAGCCGCTTCATGTTCCCCTACCGCAACAACAAAGACGACCTACCAAATTAATAATATTAATAAACTTGACACCCACCACAATTAGTGCTATATTGGTTATGTAAGGTAAGGTAAGGTGATGAAAAGGAGTTTTCAGTGTTGCGGGTAGGAGATTTGGTAAAATGCAGAATGTTCGCAAGACCAGCAAACCAAATGGGTGTTGTCGTGCGTTCAGGAGAGCGAACCGTTTATATACACTTCACGACACCAGAAGAGGGTCGCTGCAATCCCCGTTGGGTCAGCGTAGAATTCTTGGAGGTCATTAATGCAAGTCGGTGATCTGGTCAGGTTCGTCGGCGTTCCCGCACTCTATCGAAGCCGTGTGGGTGTGGTGGTTGCGTTCGACAGCAGCGGACCACTGGTTCACTTCGCAGGGATGGAGTACGAAGCCCGTGATGAACCTAGAAACGTTCCCGGCTTCAAGCCAACAGGCGGCACCGGATTTCACCCGATGTACTACAATGAATTGGAGGTCATTAGCTCATGACGATCAGAAGGTTAAAGAGCGCAGTAATTATTATTCTATTCTTTGTTGATGTGCTGGTATTCTACGTTGGCTATCAAGTGGGTGCGAGTCAAGCCCGACAGGAAACAATTCAACAACAAGTGGAATGTGGTCATCTGGAAATTGAAAACGAGCGAGGACAAGAATAAAAAGAATGTATAATAATATTAATATTAAAGCTACTCCAGAGGGGCTGAGGGTAGGAGACTTGGTAAGGTACAGGTATGATGAAGTGAACACCAAGACTTATCTTGTTGCAACGGTGGACCCCCCCAAGTATCAACCACATGATAGATACGCAACCCTGTTCGGATGGAACCAGCCGAATTGTGTGGGCAGCATTCAAAGATTCAGGATTGACCAGTTGGTTGTAGTAAGCCCATGCAAGTAGGTGACTTAGTAAGAGTCAAGAACACAACAACGGGCGACCCACAAAATATGGTGAGGCTTTACCGTGAAAGAGTTCCGCTGCTGGTGCTGTCATGTAGCTTGTTCGGGCTTTCAAGAATGACGCTTGTGCTTGACACAACATCGACAAAGTTCCCACGACTACAGATTGAGGATTACAGGTTAGAGGTTGTAAGTACAGGGTGGCAGGGACAGAAGGGCGGTTAAGCTAGAGGTTATTAAACTTTCGTTATATGGTTCACAAAAGGGGGTGAAAGTGTGGTGAGGTATTACCCCTTAACTATCACACTGTCAAGTTTTTCATGTTGGCACGATAGTTGCACTACTACTGCAAGACCCATGCCAAACTCTTGGCACGGTTTATGCTAATGCAAGACCCATGCCACAATTATTTTCAGATCCATGTCGATTTTACTTGACAAACGGGTAAGAGTTTGATACTATGTATATGTAAGATGGTTGGTGAGGATACTGCTCACAGCGATTCGCTTGTCTGGAGCCGAAAGGCTAGGTCCGCCAACCTCTTCGCTTTTATCAAAGAAAAGCAAAATAAAGCTTGACATTGACCTCAAAGTATGGTCTAATGTAGTTGAAGGTAGGGGGCTGACCCCGTTGAGGTTTCCCGTGAACATAAAAAACTTCTTTGTTGTCGCTCTCATTGCTCTGGCTTTCGCCAATGCTGCGAGGGGTATTAATCCCTGTGGTTTTGATACCGCACCTGCCCCAGAAGTGGCAGATAATTTGACAACGCTTTGACAAGAAAAGTGAGAAAAGACTTGACATTGCCTCATATTTGTTGTATAATGTATATGTAAGGTGAGAGAGAGGTTGTCACCAGTGTTCAAAGTTTTTCTTCCCCAATTGGAGCTTATAAATGTCATATAGTGGAACAGTCCATTGCCGTCACTGCTACGGCAAGGGTCATAATCGTCGGACATGTCCCGACTACACAGAGCAGATCAAAACCCGTGCTCAGCGAGAGCTTGATGGCGGCCAAGGCAAGGATGGCTATTACGGCACTCAGCTTGCTAAGCGCACAGGAAAATACATTGATGGCTCATCAGCCACCGAGTTGAAGGCAACTCGTCGAGGCTCTAAGCGTCGGTGTTCCTACTGTGCTACGAGCGGTCATAATCGCAAGACGTGCCCTGAGCTTAAGGTTCATCGGGCTACCTACCTGACCGAGAATGTTGAATTCCGAACAGGTGTCCTAGCGGCTCTCCAAACCCGTGGGCTTGGGATCGGCGCTCTGGTCCAGACCGAAGAATACGGTACTCCGGTTCTCTGGCTGACCACTGGTGTCAACTGGAACGCTCTGACGTGCAAGAATCGTCAGGCTAGTGCGGTTCAACTCCAACGTCTTAAGACTGAGGGTATAAGTCGCTGGAATCTCACCACTTCTGTTAACCTCCCTGATCTTCCTACGCTTGTGGAGCATGGTTTTAACAACTACGAAGTGGTTGGTCCCGTGACCTCTAGTCAGGTTGAATCCAGTGTTCCAGAAGGCTGGGCTGCTGATGCGGCTGCTGGCTTTGAGGATCACTTTACAAAGGACGTGAAGAGTCCCAATTGGCATGACAATTATTATGCCTGCTAGGACTAACTACTTGATTTCGTTGACTAATTATTTACACAATATTGAAGAAAACACTTGACAAACGCCTCAATCTTATGTATAATGTATATGTAAGATGGTGGTGAGAGAGTTAACCCTTCCCCAAAGGATAGAGAAAAATGGCTGTTGATTTTAAAACTTTTACTTCGGTTGCTCCGCTTGTTGCGGCAGTTAAGAAGCCGATTCTGCTCCGTGGTCGCCACGGTGTTGGTAAGTCATGCGTAGTCTACCAGACTGCTGCGACTCTGGGCTTGCCCGTTGTCGAGCGTCGTGCTTCGCAAATGACCGAGGGTGACCTTGTTGGTTTGCCTAAGACTGATGGAAACGTTACTGCGTTCTGTCCTCCTGATTGGTACATGGAAGCGTGTGAAAACGCTGTTGTGCTTTTCCTCGATGAGATTGACCGTGCAACCACTGAGGTCCGACAGGGTATCTTTGAGTTGACCGATTCTCGTAAGCTGAATGGTCACATTCTTCACCCTGAAACTCTGATCTTCGCTGCCGTCAATGGTGGTGAGCATGGTGAGCAGTATCAGGTTGGCGAAATGGACCCTGCTGAGCTTGACCGTTGGACCGTGTTCGATGTTGAGCCTACCATTGA
>Ga0114996_10003195_pt1 | contig 20564 bp, 15 predicted proteins | sample ArcticOcean_MG_C_4_FD_87039 | JGI IMG/M metagenome (GOLD analysis project Ga0114996, IMG submission 87039) | Marine microbial communities from western Arctic Ocean - ArcticOcean_MG_CB4_134 | ecosystem: Environmental > Aquatic > Marine > Oceanic | place: Arctic Ocean: Canada Basin | collected...
CTCGAGGGGCAGGCTGGCCTGGGTGTGGATGGCCACGAGGAAGAGGGGGACGGATCCGGGTTGGTTGCCCACCAGGAGGGAGGCGAGAAAGCGGGCGAAGTCGGAGGTGAGTCGGCCGGAGCCGACTTCTTTATCGGCGGAGAAGAGGTAGGTGAAGTCCTGGGCAACGGCGACGTTGTCGCGGAAGGTGCGCGCATCGTCCACCTCCAGCATCAACTCGGACAAACTGCCGAAGTAGATCCCGGCAAGAAGCAGTACAAGGCCGCTGTATGTCCACCACGTATAGCGTTTACATATTGCCGTCAACAGGTTGACGATTTTCATGGCTTCTTAGTTGCTGAACATTGAGGGGCCGTAAGGTTGGGCCAGTTGGTACGGTGAAGGATCGGGCAAGGTGTCGGTCAGGGCTGCTTTGGAGGGGAACAGGAGGGCGGACTTCTCTGCCTTTAGAGAATAAAGATGGCCGGTAGTGGCGTGGCGCAAATAGGTGTGGCCTGCGGCGTTTTGGCTGCCGACTTCGAGCACGTCCACGGTGCCAGCGTCGTCTTCGAGGTGCAGCTTGCCGGCAGGCGCAGCAAAGGCGTCCGGGGTGCGCGGGTCGTGGAGGGCTTCGTAGGTGAGACGGGTGAGGAAGGAGGTGTAGGCGAAGGCGTTGGCATTGAGCACGGTGTCTTCTGCAGCGGCGAAGGTGGCCAGCCAGGCGTAAGTTGGACCATCGGGTGCAGTGGGAAGGGCGGAGGCTGTTTCGACGCGGTACAGGGTTTGCAGGAGTCCCGGGTGCTCGAAGGTAATTTTGGCGATGGAGCGGCGCACTAAGACCTGAGGTAAGACGTGGCGGTCGAGCATGGGGGGATTGGCGTTGTCCAGGGCCAAGAGAGGATTGGCATGCAGGTGGTAGATGGTGTCGGCTGCGGCCAGGCGAATATAAGATTCGCTGGCGCCAGGGCCCGGTGCGCCGCGGCCGATCCAGGCACTGAGAAGTGCAACACCGGCGGGGTCGACGAGATCCGTTTTTATGGCCTGGCCGGGAGCTAGACCGAAGTGCTGCCAGTCACCGGGTTCGCTGCCGACCACGGTGCCGGTGGCTTGTAGAAGGCTTTTGAGGAATTGGTCGACGCGATTGTTCTGCACAAAGGCGTCAAAATAAGCCGGGTAGCGCCAGGTACTGTCGCGCAGCACATAGGTCCAGTTGCGCCCGCCGGCGGCGATCTGGAAAGCGCCTACTTGTTCGATTGCCACCGGCGCCAACAGTTGCAGAGCACTGGTGTGGAGTCGTTGACTGTGGCGCGCCGCCCGCAGCGAATGGTCGGCCAGGATCAGGACACTGGTCAGGACGAGCAAGATGGCGAGCAGGCGTTTCATGTCAGCCTCAGTGGGGTGCGCCGCCGCATATAGCGACGCAGGCCGTAGAGGGCGATGACCAGCGGTGCGCCGCCGACGGCGATGATGCGCCACAGGGTTTTAGTGCCGGTGTCCTGAAAGGCAAAACCGTGCGACGATCGGTGGCGCCCCTGGAGTGCCGCCATTTCGGAACCGTAGGCCATATAGGCCATGGCGTTGAGCAAGAATTGGTCGTGCTGGAAGCCGGCGCTTTGCAGATGGTCGTTTTTAAACATCTCGGAGCAGCCGATGAGCAGCAATTCGCCCGGTTTTGGGGAAATGACTGCGGTGCTGTCGGCCGCGGGGAAAGCACCTTGCAGGAGCACGGCCAGCGCTTGGGGGCCGGGTAGGTAATCCTGGGAATGGAATATTTCTGGCGGCAACCAGCCGCCTTTCCATGGGTAGGTCCAAGCGCGCTCAGTGGTAGTGATGAGTACTTGGTGCTCGATGCCGGCCGAATCGAGCCGGGCCTGGTCGAGGGCAAAGTGGTTACCCCAGATAAAGAGCTGGTCGCCCAGGTTGCGGGTAATGGACGATTGAGTCGAAAAGTTGGAGCCCACGGCGCGAATAAGGAAAGGCAGGGCGACTTTTTGCGGATCGTACTCGCGGACCCCCGTGCGGTTGACTTGAGTCTCCAGGTCCAGGTGAGAACGCGTCTGGTCGAAAAGCACTTGGCGCACCTGTTCGACGCCAAAGCGGCGCAGGTAGGGATCAAAATCTTGGAATTGCGGCTGCGGCCAGTAGACCGTCTGAAACCCGGTGCCGCGGTACTGGCGTTGCTGAATATTAAAATGCTGCAGCGCGACGATGGCTTTGCCACCCTGGGCTAGATGGTCGCCCAGTAGGGCGGTGATAGGACTGGAGTCGCGGCGCGGCTGGAACCACAGGAAAACGTCGACGTCGGGCGGCAGGTGGGGGTCGCGCCGGTTGATGTAGGAAACGCGGTAGCCGTAGTCGCGCAATAGGGCTTTGCACTGGCTGTAGACGTCGACGCCACCGGGCGGTATGAGGCTCTTCTTGTGGAAGTCCTCCAGGGCTTCGGCCGGCGATAGGCGCGGCAAATCGGAAATTATAGCCACGTGGGGTGCCCGGCCTTGTTCGAGACGTTGCAGGGCGGCGGCGACGAGGAATTCGAGGTGCGGCACAGTCTGCGCGTCGAGGTGGGGGATGGCAGTGCGCAAACCGCCCTTTTCCAATTGCAGGGCGCTCCACACCTGCTGGTTGGTGAGCGTGTCGTTGAGTACGCGTTCGACCTCAAACGGTTGGAGTGCCTGCGTCTGCAATTGTTGTCGCTGGGGTGGCGAGAGGTGTTCCGGATGTACGGTGCGCAGCGCAATGCCGCCGCTGGCGAGTAAGTTTTGGACGTTGGTGGCGACGGGTTTGAGCGTCGGGGGCACCAGCGCTTTAGGGCTGGTAAAGAGCGTCGCCTGTACGTCGTTTTGTCGGGCCATGGCCTTTTGCGTTAGCGCCGTCGGGGTGTTTATCGCGCTGCCGGTGAAGTCGAGATAGAGGCGGTCGCCGTAGCGCCACAGGTAGGCGCTCGTGGCAACTAGGACGAGGACGCCCACCAGGCGTGGCACAAGCCAGTTGAGTCCGTGCACCGCCGCCAGGTTACCGCCGCCGGCCAAATAACGACGCAGCCCCAAGGCCAACAGTAGCAGTGGAATGAGACCGATGGCGGCGAAGCGCCAGAATAGCCGCGTGCCGCCACCCAGGGCCGGGATGGTCGGTGGGGTGGGGCGTTCGACGCGATTGCGTACCAGGTGCTCAGGTGTGGTGTAGGTGCGCACCAGAGTGCGCAAAAAGACGCGGTGGGCGTAACCCGGCTGGTTGATAATGCCGTCCTGGAAGAGCGAGGCGCTGGCCAAGACAAAAAGCTGCCCTTTCCAGGGGTCGTTGGCCTTGAGCAGGACCATGAGGTTTTGTTTGGGCACAGCAAAATCGGCGCTCAGGTCGGCGTTGCCGAAAATGTCTGGCGGCAGGGGGCGGACCCAGGCGTTTTCGGTGGTGGTACCGACAATTTCGGCCTGGAAACCGGTACTGGCCAATTGCTGTGGGTCGACTTCGAGAGCGCTGGCGGCGACAAAGTTGAGACCGCCGCGGGCCGGCGTCACAAAGCTTTTCAAATTGTAGAAGGCCGGCAGGCAGCGCAGGTGGAAGGGCGCTTGTACCTGGCGCACCTGTGCCGCTGTGTCCTGCAGGCTGACGATGCCGTTGTTGGTGTCCATGAGCAAATCCGGCAGCGGCCGCAGCCCCAGCGGTTGCAGCAAGTCGCGCCAGCCGTCGGGAAAAAAGCGCGCCTGGTAGAGGGTCTCCGTTTCTTCTAGTGCATACCCCACGTTATAGGCGCTGCCGGCTAATATCGCGGTGCGTCCCGAGTCGACAAAACGCTGCAACTGGCGCACGTGCTCGGGCGTGACGACGGCCGGCTGCATCCAGAACAGCACGTCGGCCTCTAAGGGAATCGATGCCTGATTTTCGAGATCGAGCTCGATTACGCGGCCGTACTCGCCGAGGAGATGCCCCAGCAATTGAAAGTAGGGCGGCGCCGCTATGGCAAAGGTGGGTTGCGGCGCCTGCGCCTGTGCTTTGAGGTGGGCGACGATCAACTCTTCGAGAAAGGGTAGGTGGCTGGGCTCGATGCCCTGGATGAGGACATCGCGTTGGCCAACGTTGGCCAATACTAGCGATGACCAGACCTTCTCCTCGCTGTGCTCGTCGTGCCGCACGTGCCGCACGCTAAAGGAGGAGGCTTTGCGGCGCGCGGCGTAGGCGATGCTGGCTGTGCCGCTTTGTTCGGGGTAGATGACGCGATAATCGAGGCGGGCCGGCGCAGTAGCTTTGAGGGCGGCGAGCAGGCGGCGGACCTGGTCTTCTACACCCTTCAAATGCGAGGGCATCTGCTGGCGCTGCGAGACGAAGAAGGTGAGTTCGACGTTGTGCTTGAGCCCGGCTAGAAAAGTGCGAGTCTCGGCAGTGAGGGTAGCGGCTTCGCGTCCTCCCAGGTCGAGCTGGCCGCCACCCCATTGCTGCAGCAGGCGGCCGCTGTAGATTGCCACCAATAAGAGAAGGACAAAGGCGACTATGCTCTGCAGCAGAAAGCGGTGCCTCAATGTTTACTCCGTTGCAGGGTGATCTCGTTCATCCAGATAAAGAAGGCACTCATCAAACCAAAGTAGAGCACATGGCCCAGGCTGACGACCCCACGACCAAAGGCCTCGTAGTGGGGCAGTACCGAGATCGACTCGTAGAGCCAGGTGCCCAATTGCCAGGCCGGTGCCAGCCCGTCGATGACCTCGACCACTTTCTCGTGACCGCTGAGTACAAAGAAGAAACCCATTAAGGTAGCCAGCACAAAGGCGACGATCTGGTCGCGGGTCAGGCCCGAGGCAAAGAGGCCAAAGGCCAGGAAGAAAGCGCCCAAAAAGAGCGCTCCCAAGTAATTGGACAGGATCAGCCCGAGGTCGGGCTCGCCCAGCCATAGGAGCATGGCGACGATGGGTAGGCTGCCCAGGAGAATGAGGGCGTAGAAGCAGAGGGCAGCGACAAATTTGCCCAGCACGATCTGCACAGAGAGCAGGGGCAGGGTCATGATTAGTTCAAAGGTGTGTTGTGCCTTCTCTTCGGCCCAAGTGCGCATAGTGATAGCCGGTACAAAGGGAATGAGCAGGAAGGGCAGCAGGTCGAAGTAGGCCGACATATCGACGACGCCGTCAAGAAAAAAAGAATTCATAAAGGTGGTGCAAGAGAGCACCAGGAAAACGGAGGCGTAGATATAGGCGATGGGTGAGTCGAAGTAGGCCCCCAATTCACGACCGAAGACGGTGCGGATACCGTAGGCGAATTGGCTCGGGTTGAGTCGGTCGTTATCAGACATGGGTAGATGAGGTGCGCACGAGGTGGGCGAAGGTTTCTTCGAGCGCAGCGCCGGCAATGCCGGCCTCCTGGGCCAGCTCCGCAACGCGGCCGGCGCCCAGGAGCCTGCCCTGGTGGATAATGAGGACGCGGTCGCTGATGGCTTCTACGTCGGCGATGATGTGGGTGCTAAAGAGAATGGCGCGGTTGGGTCGCAGGGCGCGCAGCATATCGCGAAAGGCCAGTACCTGCAGCGGGTCGAAACCGTGGGTGGGTTCGTCCAGCAGCAGGATGGGCGGGTCGTGGATGAGGGCGGTGGCCAGGCCGATGCGCTGGCGGAAGCCGGTGGAGCATTGGCTGACGCGCTGCAGGAGGACGGATTCGATATCGCACAGTGTTACAGTGTACTCAAAACGCTGGCGCAATTGCTCGCCGTGCAAACCGCGCGCTTTGCCGATAAAGCGCAGAAATTTGTCGACGCGCATGTCTTGGTAAAGCGGCGTGTCGCCGGCCAGGTAGCCGATTTTGCGGCGCGCTGCCAGGGGGCGCTCTACTATGTCCAGTCCGTCGACGGTGATGTGACCTGCCGTAGGATGGATGTACGTAGAGAGCATTTTGAGGGTGGTACTCTTGCCGGCGCCGTTGGGGCCGACAAAACCGACGATCTCGTTTTTATCGATGCCGCAGGTGATATCGTCGACGGCGGTGAGGTTGCCGTAGCGTTTGGTGACAGATTCGATGTGGATCATAAGGAATGAAAGTAAAGAAAAAACGGGTGAGTGGACAAAACTATTTCGTAAAGGTCCTAGCCGTGGAAGACTTCCACGCGCTTCGCCTCTTTGCCCGCCACGGTGGCGGGGTCGAGGGCGTCTTTGCCAAAAACGATGGGAAAGGTATCACCGGTGAGCACGGAGCGAGTTGCTGCGTCCATGTAGGTGCTGCTAAAAGCCCGCCGCGGCGCGGTCGTGCTGTTGACGCCCGAGCGGTGCAGCAGGAAGTTGTGCAGCAGGATGGCCTCCCCGGCCTCTGCCTCCAGTTCTATTACGTCTTCGGCTGCGGCGTATTTAGCTTCTTCTTGTTCTGAAAGAAAGTGGCGTTCGTTTATGATGCCGAAGTTATTGCTGCCCGGCACGATTTGCATGCAACCGCTGGCCACGCTGGCCGCGTCTAGGGCTGTCCACACGGTGGTGATCGGGTTGGTGTCGATTTTCCAACCGGTGCCGATGTCTTGGTGCCAGGCTAGGACGGTACCGCGCTCGGCGGGTTTGTTCATGAACATGGAGCGGAAAACGGCGATGTCTTCGCCTATGTAGCGGCGGCTAATTTGGTGCAAGAGGGGATGTTGCATGTAGGTGAGGAAGAGGGGATCTTGTTCTAAGTCGTCAATGCGTCGGTAGTTGAGGGTGGATTCTTGGTTGCCTGTGGATCGGTCCATTTTGGCTTCGGGTGATTGGGGGTCGAGTTGGAAGCGCATGTTTTGGTAGCGGATGTGGCCTAACATGATGTCGTCGATGCGTTGTTGTAGGGCGGCTAGTTGGGTGGGTGATAGGAGTTTGCCTAGGCGTAGGTAGCCTTGGTCCATGAATTGGGTGTGGTGCTGGTCGGTGAAGGAGGAAAGTGGTTTTGGGGGCATGGTTTACCTGTTTTATGCGCGGGTAATGGAGTTGGGATGATATTATATAAAGTGGGTGTATTGGTTGGGTGTTAGCAAGTCTATTTTTTGGTGGTTTCGTAGAGTTTTTGGATTTTTCTGTTAGGGGCGGTCAGGTAAGGGGCGGTCCCGGCGCTCATTCTCGCCCGGCTCCTGCCGGGCTCCGAGGTCAACCCTCCTGTCCGCTGTCCTGCGGACAGGAGGGTTGAAACCCGCTCTGGGACCACCCCTTACCTGACCTTAATTGACGTTAAATTATCTACGCGAGAATGTGAGGGGCCTTATGTTTTTCTTTTGATTATAGATTTGAGGTGATTGTGGGACGTGATTAAGGCTTTATCGGTGTCTTTGCCGTATCCGCCCGATTTTGGTAGGCCGCCATATTCAGTTTGTGGCTGATCGCAGTGCCGCCATTGGGCCGCTAAAGTACAATAACAATTATTATGGTTTTCCGGTGATGACGGCGCAGGAACGAGATCTTCTTATTCCCGAGGTGAAAACTATAAAAGAGCATCGCAAGACCCAGTTTGCGATTTCTTATCACGATAGACCGCAGCCGGAATTTGTGCGCGAATGGTCACTCGACGAAATTGTGCAATGTGTAGAAGGTCCTCCAACTATAGACCTGAATAGTCAGAAACGCCGATCTTCCAGATCGACTAAGAAAGTACAAGCTCAATCGCAGCTATAATTCTTCTTAGCACCACATTCGATTTTACTGCTGTACTTCCAGAGTGCGCAGGCGGTTGAGGGCAGCGGCCAGTTCGAAAATGCGAAAGAGGGCGTGATCTCCCATCTTGCGGTTGTCGAGCACGTCCAATCCGTCGCGCTCGATGTCTTGCATTACCTGGTGTAATACTTGTGCCAGCGATTGTTGGCCGTCCATGTATTTTTCGCGGGCGTAGTAGAGGGCGGCGGCCAGGGCGCGCGTCTGGCTGGGGTCGACGAGTTGTTCGACGGCGCTCAGGTCGATGGTCTGCTCGCCGAAGAGCACTGTGCGTTTGCCGCGCGTTTTGATGTTGACCTCGCGGCGGCCCTTGCGTGCGTCGAGGCTGTGGGGTAGGGGGATGCGGGGCGTGAGGGGACCAAAAGCGTCGCCACCTTCGGCGCGGCGTTGCGTTTGTAGGGCGGCGGCGATTTCTTTGGCCTGGCTGGTAGCGTCGCGCGGCAGGTAGTTTTCCATGGCGATGACGGTGTCGGCGACATCAAAATAATCACCGCTGCCGCCGACTACCAGCACCGTGGAGACGCCGTGCTGGTGCCACAATTGGCGCACCCGGTCGATGAGCGGGGTGATGGGCTCGTTATCTTTGGCGATGAGTTGCTGCATGCGCTGGTCGCGGATCATGAAGTTGGTCGCCGCGGTGTCCTCGTCGATGAGCAGGGCACGGGCGCCTACTTCGAGCGCTTCGAGAATATTGGCCGCTTGCGAGGTGGAGCCGGAGGCATTGTCGGTACAAAAGGCGTCGGTAGCGCGGCCGTAGGGCAGGTCCTTGATAAAGGGCGAGATGTCTACTCCAACGACGCGGCGGCCATCTTCGGCGCGAATTTTTACGGCGGTAGGGTCAGTGATTACCAAGTGGCGGCCGTCGCCAGGGATGTGGTTGTAGACGCCGCGCTCCAGGGCGTTGAGCAGGGTAGACTTGCCGTGGAAACCACCGCCGACGATGAGGGTGACCCCTTGGGGAATGCCCAGGCCGACGACGGGGCCGGCATTGGGCAGGTCGAATTGTACTTGCAGGTTGGGCGGTGTTTTAAAGGGAATAGCGCCGTCGTCCAGGGGGCGATCATCTACCCCAGAGCGGCGTGGTAATACGCTGTCTGCGGCGACAAAAGCGACGAGATTTTTGTCGGCCAATTGCTGGCGCAGCGCATCGGCGTCTTCACTGCTTTCGACGTAGCGCCGGATGAGGTCGGCATCGTTATTACAGTAGGAGAGGGCGTTGGCGACTATGGCGGGTACGTCTTCGCAGAGCAGGGCGCAGGCTTCGCGGCCCAAAATGCGGCGGCCGGCGGCGGGCAGGCCGACGGCAAAGCGGGCCTCGACGTGGTCGGCGGTGATGTCGATGCAGGTGCGCTCGATGATTTGCTGGCCGGGCGTGTCGATTTCGATGAGGCCGCTCTTGCCGGAACCGCGGCGGGCGCCGGTGTGGTGGGCGGCCTGGGAGAAGGCGGTGGCCAGGTAAGTGCAAAGGGCGATGTGGCGACTTTTATTCGCAAAGGTCGAGGTAGGGTAGGCGGCATTTTCTTGAGGTACGCGGACGCGCAGGCGGCTGGGGGCGGCAAAGGGATCGCCCTGGACGTGGTCGATGTGTAGGGTGAAGGTGGGAAAGGTATAGGTGTCGCGCAGATCTTTATAGGCTTTATAACCGCGGCCGTCGATGTCGTTTAAGATTGTTTGTAATTGCTCTTGGCTTGGCATTTTTTTATCTATTGATAGAGTGGTTGGCGCGCGGTGTTTCTGAATATAGACACAACTATCTAGAGAGAGAAGGCCACGTTGGAAAAGTATGTTGGGCCCAATGAGGAAGTGCTGGAGGCGCAGGCCAGGGTTTGTACGGGGCCGCATCAGAGTCGGCCTTTGGGGGTGAAGGAGGGCGATCCGGAGCCGGGGCGAATTCTGGAGTTGATTTTGCAGTCTCTGCGAGGAGAATTGCCGCAGGAGGAACAGGTCTCGGAGGCGCAGATGGGGGCTTTTTTTGCGGCGATGACGCTGCGGCGGGGGTTTGACAAGAAGACGGGGTGGAGTGCGGCGGAAGCGCGCGCTTTTGCGCAGTATGGAGGTGCGTTGGAGCGGCATCTGACAGAGGATCTCAAATTCTTATTGGATCCTGAGCGAGAATTGCTGGTGTCGGGGCAAGAAGAGGAACAGGTGGGTGCGGCGTTGAGGCATATTTTGCGCGGCCGCCATCTGAGTTATGCGCAGACGCGACAGATCTTAGAGGCCATGTTAGGCGGTGGGGTGCGGCCGGCGCTGATGGCGGCGGTGCTGATCGGGCAGCGCATGAACATTGAAGACGAGGAGGAGGTGCGGGCGTATCTGGATGCGGTTTTGCGGCCAGAAGAGGCGATGGCGGTGGAAGTCGACTCGCTGACGCATTTTGGCCAACCCTTTGACGGGGCGACGCGCTACTGGCGGCCGACGCTTTTTGTGGCGGCGGTGCGCGCGGCCTTAGGAAGGCCTTCGGTGCTGCACGGCGTCGACGAGATGCCACCCAAGCAGGGGGTGACCGAAGAGCAGGTGTTTAAGGTGTTGGGGGCGCGCACGGATTTGAGTCGAGCGCAGGCCGCCCTCTTGCTAGAGGATCGGGAGGTGGGCATGGCCTATGTCAGCCAGCGCGAGTATGCGCCGGGCGCTTATCGTCTGGCCGCACTGCGTCTCCATATCAAAAAACGTCCCCCTTGGGCCACTACCGAGAAAGCCCAGCAACTTTTCATCTGTCCTGGCCCGAGTTATATGGTCATAGGTTTTTATCATGCCGGCTACGAGGACAAATTACTGCGCCTGATGTGGGAACGCGGTTTCCAGACTGGCCTGGTCATCAAGGGTGAGGAAGGCTCCAGCCACTATGCCCTGCGCCTGGGCAAACCATCTGGCGAAGGGCGCAAAGCCATCAACTTCACCCAAGGGTTTCGCCGGGTGGACGGCCAACGTCAGGACTTTGCTGCAGATATAGATCCGGTTGAATTTGGTTTTAAGTATGAGCAGAGTCCGCGCCCAGAGCAAATAAACCCTCAGGCATTTGCCGAATTAGGGATGGCGGCGCTTTCCGGTGTGCAAGGGCACATCTATGATCGCATTGTCTTTAATGCGGCTATGACAGATTATTGGTTGGGATTGTGCAAAACGCCAGGAGAGGCGCTGGAGCAGGCGCGCGCGGCTGTGGACAGCGGCGATGCATTGGCACACCTGCAGAGGTACATTAAACAAAGCCATTTGTAATCATCTTAAATGGGGCTACTTTTATCCCATACCCAATACGGTAAACAACTGCAACACAAATCCCCCCAAAGTCAGCACCAGGCAGATCCCTGCCCCTAAATATGCCCCCCCCCCCTCGCGTCCACTCTCTCTACTGAACAAATACGCCGTCCCGTAGCCTCCGACAAACCCGCCGCCGTGGGCCCAATTGTCGACCCCGGGAAAAACAAGACCAAAGATAAAAAGAATCACCGCCCATTGAACAAACTGCTGCGTGAACGCCATACTACCCGTCTGCCGCCCATAGACGATAGCCGCGGCTAGCAACCCGAAGATCGATCCCGAGGCCCCCAGCGTATAAGCATTGCCCATAAGCGCCGAAAGTAGAAAACCCACAGCGCCCCCCACCGTGAAGATGATGAAAAGTCGCATCGGCCCGAACATCTCTTCCACCATCGGTCCCAATTGGCGGATCCACATCGAGTTAAAAAAAATGTGCAGCAGACCGCCGTGCAGGTAGATCGCCGTAAAAATCGTCCACCAATTGCCGTGCAGTAAAACTGGGTAAGAACCCGTCATGCCAAACAAAAGACTGGAGTTGCCACTGGGCGCCAGAATGCCCAGCATGCCGCTCATTTCAAAAATGGCGCTGGGATCGGCCAGCAAACTCAACACGTAGAGCGTTACACAGATGGCGACGATGCCGCGGGAAAAGTCCACCTGCACACCGATCTTGCGCATCAAGGTGGTGAAACCGAACATGCCCGGCCGGGACTGGCCGCAGTAGGGGCATTGGGGGGAATCACTGTTAATCAGTTTATTGCAACTGGGGCAGAGAATAGCCGGCATAGCGCAACTCCTGGATCAGAGACCGAGACTGTCGTTGGCAGTTTCTCTCGGTAGGATGTTTTATAAACTTAAAAGAGTCAAAGATCCGACGGGGTTAAATCCATTCCGGAGTATTTCTTGATGCCTTCGCGGTTCCATTTGACACCTAGGCCCGGTTGGTCGGAAATGGGCAGTAGCCCTTCCTCGTCCATAGTGAAAGGTTCTGTGACCAGATCTTCAATATAAGGGGCGGGGGTGATGTACTCCACCCAGCGGGCTGTGGGCACGGCGGCGACCAATTGCAAATCGGCGGCCAGGCCGACGGCGGTATTCCATCCGTGGGGCACAAAGAGGATGGAGTGGTCATAGGCGTGCATAGCGATGCGGTGTTCTTCGCTGAGGCCGCCGACCTTGGTGACGTCGGGTTGAATATAGTCGACGGCGCGGTTTTCGATCCAGGGCATAAAGGTTTGGCGCCGGGTCAGGACCTCGCAACTGGCGATGGGCAGGGGAGCGTTTTCGGTTAGTTTGATGTACCCCTGCATATCGTCGGGCCGCAGCGCCTCCTCAAACCATACGATGTCGTAGTTGCGCAGCATTTTTGCCGTTTCCAGCGCCCACTTATAACCGTGGGGCCAATAGGCGTCGGAGCCGCCGGCGTCGACCATGAGCTCAATATCGGGACCGACGGCCTGGCGCGAGGCTTTGACGATGGCCTCGTCGACTTGCGCTGATTGGCGGCCAAAGGGCCCCCAGCCGAGTTTGAAAGCTTTGAAACCGCGTTCGAGGCCGGCCTGCAGGCGCGCGGCCATATCTTCGGGTTGCACCATGAGCATGGAGCCGTAGGGTTTGACGCGCTCGCGGTAGCGGCCACCCAAAAGGCGGCTTATAGGCTGGCCGGTGACTTTGCCAAAGATGTCCCATAGGGCGATGTCGATGCCGGAGATGGCGTGGGTGACTGTGCCGCCGCGGCCCTGCCAGAAGGTGGCTTGGTGCAGGCCTTCGGTGACGCGGGCCGGTTCGATGGCCGACTCGCCGATGAGCATGGGGCGCAAGAGGGCAACGGCGCCGTCGACCAGTTTGGCGGAGGTAAAGGCGCTGCCCATACCGACTACGCCTTGGTCGGTGATGACTTCGATGAGGGTGTTGAGGCTATCGTCTTGGTCGAAACCCTGGCTCCAACCGCCGTCGGGGGTGGCGCCGGTTAGTGGCAGGATGCGGATGTCTTTGATTTTCATGTGTGGCTCCTGAAGGGAGAGAGGCGATAGGAGGAAAGAATGTATGGAATTCTTTGGTTGGCACAACTGTTTGTAGGTTGGATCTAGGGTAGTTGACGAGAGGTTTGGTGGGGTCAGCGGGTGGCGGCCTTGCCTCTGGTGTTTTGTGAGGCCCAAGGGCGGCCTGCCCGGCTCCGCGCCCCCACAGCCTGGCGGCTGTGAGTCCCGGCCGTCCTTTGCCCCCGGCAACCGCCCCCACAAAGCACCGCCGGCAAAACCGCCACCCGCTGACGCTAGCTATATATGGCTTTACGCTGGATACAATAAAAGAGATGGAAAGCGGGAATAATCGATAGAAAAGTGCATCGTACTAAGTAGAGACTATGGAAAAACAGCAGGACAACGACGTAGGAGCGTGGGTAAAAAGAGCGCAAGTCGGCGAACGCGAAGCATTTGGCCATTTGGCCCGCGGCCTTTCGCAACTGAGCGGCGACCAGCGTGCGGTTCTGGTACTGCACTATTGGGAGGGGTTGTCCTACGACGAAATTGCGCGATTCCTCGACGTGCCTGCGGGTACGGTGATGAGTCGGCTGCACCGGGCGCGGCGGGCCTTGCAGCGGGTTATGGAGCGCGCCGAGGAAGGTGTTAAACCGGTGGTGCCAGGAGAGGAGTTTAGAGAAATCGTGGAAGCGGAAATCGATGTATTATTGTACATGTCCGAAGAGGAGGCAGGGGAAAAGCTGGCCGCTGTAGTCGAGCGCGATCCAGGTCGTTTTGCCCGTTTGATCGTCCAGACGGAAGACCGCGAGACCTTAGCGCGGCTGGTCTTGCTGGTGCAGCGGCTTGGCCGCCCGGCGCTAAAGGCGGGGCTCGATTTCTACTTTGCCGGTAGCGAATCAGAGAAAGCGCTGCTCTTCCTGCGCCAAGCCATGGGGGCGCGGGTGGCCAATTTGCGGCAGACGTTCAAAAACAGCGGTGGGGGGACAAAGGAAGCCTATTTGCTGCTCGATGAATTGCTTGCCGGGTCCTGGGAGCGACGCGCCAAAGTCGAATTGCTGATGGAATTGGTGGATGCGTGCTGGGCGACGAAAACGCTCTGTCTCAACGTCCTGATGTCCTATGCGGACGTGGCTTATCCATTATTGTTGGAGCGTTTTCTGGCGGCTGCACGAGCCGAAGACCTGCCAGATTGGATCGCCGCCGCCCTGGGGCATACAGGGACTCCCTTCTGTCGCGCCTTGTTGACACCGTTGCGACAGGACGACGAAAATCAGCTCAAACTGGCTTTGGCAGGGGTAAACGCGCTCCTGTTTGAGAGCGGGGAACGGCCCGAAGGGGTGACGCAATTGCAAGTCGACTTGGATAGGCGCTTGCGGTTTAGTTATACGGAATTAAAAGAACCGCTGGACCCAGCGGTTTTTGCCGCACTCGCCGCTGCCGTGGCCGTACATCTGGACGATGCGCGGCCCGGAGTGCGCGATGCCGCCATCCATGCTCTTGCAAGAATAGACGCCCGCGCATATCTGGACCGTCTACGTCACTGCCTGGGACACGAAGCTCTGTCTACCCGAACGGCCGCTATGGTGGTTTTAGGAGCTATGCAGGATGTCGATAGTGTGGACCTGATCATCGAGCGCATCCGCAACGGTGTGCCGTCCGAGCGCCTCACTGCCGTGCATACCCTGGGGCATTTGCGGGCACATAATGCCTTTCCAGTATTGTTGGAATTGACTCGGGACGACGATGCTGATGTGCGCCAGGCTGCTATTGTAGTCCTCGGCGATATTGGCGGGGAAGAAGCGCGCGCAGTGCTAGAGAAGTTGCTCAAATCCAGCGACAGGAAATTGCAGAAGACGGCTGCACAGGCGCTCTACGGCACGCGGCGGGGCAGCAAGAAGCATTTTCGGCAAGAGGAGCCACCCACACGCGCCGATCAGTTGCGGCAAAAACGCCTCAAACGGATGCGCGGTGATGCCCGGCCGCAATATCTGCCAGGCGCTTTTGGCATCATGTTGATATTGCCCGAAATCCGCCTGTACGAAGAGGAAGAAATCACTCGTCTGATTGCCCAACTTTACGACGATTGGACAGGAGTACGGCGCAGCCTGGTCGAGAGTGGTATCTTGGCGCGCGAATCCGGCATCTACCGTTTGACCGATAGCGGCGAAGCCATGTGGCGAGTTGAACATTTCATCATGGAAAACTACCTGAACGGTCTGGTATAGAGGCCAGGTCCGTGTTTAGTAACACTCGTCTATAAAGCACTCTAAGACCATTATAGAAAACGTCGATAATCTACGGTAAAGACGGCACCAATACGTAAGGAAATATGTCAATTATTGATATATAGAGTTGTGGATGACTTATTTTACCGTTGACGAGGTCGCATGGGACTGATATATATTGAGTAGAATTCGGTCGGCGAGAATCAGGTGCCGCAAAAAGTCAGGTTTATGACTACGACAATGCAAACGATGACGGCTGATGAATTGTTGCGCATACCGCGTGATGGTTGGCGTCATGAATTGGTGAGGGGAGCATATAGAAGAATGACACCTGCGGGCAATGAGCACGGGCAGGTCGCTCTGCGGTTTGCATGGCGCTTGGCCCAGTATGTGGAGGCCAACGATTTGGGGGCGACTTATGCGGCGGAGACCGGTTTTCTGCTCGCATCCGATCCCGATACCGTGCGCGCGCCCGATGTGGCGTTTGTGCGCCGGGAACGCCTCGAAGAATTGGGCAGAGTGGAGGGGTACTGGCCCGGCGCGCCGGATTTGGTGGTCGAAGTCGTTTCTCCCCATGACCACTATACAGAGGTTGAGGAAAAGGTTTCCGACTGGCTAGAGGCAGATGCCCGCATGGTTGCCGTGGTCAATCCGAGACAGCGGACGGTGGGGGTGTATCGTTCGCTAAGCGATATTCGCGTTCTGCAAGAGGGGGAGGTGTTGGACGGTGGTGACGTGGTGCCGGGTTGGGAGGTGGCAGTTGGGGAATTGTTCGTTTAGTATTCCTCTGTTCAACAAATCCCGTGCACAAATAAGATATTGGTAGGACATTTAAGGAGATTTTGTGCGATCTATTATCATTGGCGCCGGGCGCGGCAGTCGGCTCAATGCCCTAACGGATAGCCAGCCCAAGTGTTATGCGCCCGTAGGAGAGCGGCGCATACTCGATTGGTTGCTCGAAGCCCTTGAGGATGCTGGCATGGCGACGCCCGTTTTTATTGGCGGTTACCAGATCGATATGATTCGCGCCGACTATCCCCACCTGACTTTCTGCCACAATGAGAACTGGCCCAACAACAATATCTTGGCCTCGCTGTTCTATGCCGAAGATCATATGAGTGAGGGGTTTGTTTGCACCTATGCCGATATCCTCTATCGCGGCAGCGTGGTGCAACGCGCGCTCGAACACGAGGGCGATATCGTGCTCTGTGTCGACACGGATTGGCGCAGTCGCTACGCACAGCGCTTGCAACATCCAGAGGACGACGCCGAGAAGGTCATTGCCGAAGGCGATTGTGTGCGGCGCATCGACCGACGCATGGACGCGGCGGCGGCCAGCGGCGAATACATCGGCGTTGCCAAATTCAGCGCCCATGCGGTGCAGTGGCTGCACGATCACCACCGGCGCGTGCGAGAGATTTTTATGGGCAAAGTATGGCGTGATGACACCGTTTTTGAGAAGGCGTACCTGATCCACCTTTTTCAAGAGATGCTGGAAGAGGGCGTGGATTTCCACATGGTGACCACGGACGGCGAGTACATGGAAATAGACACAGAAGAAGACTTTGCCCTGGCCAATGAGCGTTGGCCGCGGCAGTACGGAGAGGACTGAAAATGTCGACGTTGGAAAACTATGGCACCCTCTTTCCCACCAGCGTAGTGGGGTCGATGCCGCGCTCGGATTTTGTCCGCGATGTGGTGCTGGCCGACCCGCCCTTGCCCGCGGCGCGGCGGCAGAAAACGTTGGACGCTGCCGTGGCGTATGTGGTGGCACTGCAGGAAGAAGTGGGCCTGGATGTGGTCACCGACGGGGAGTGGCGACGCGCCTCCTACATTGGCGTTATCGCCGAACTAGCACACGGATTTGCAGTGGGCATCAATCCGGCGGACGGTCGGCCCTGGACCGTGGTAGTAGACGAGTTGGCGCCCAAGAAGCCGGGTTTTATTGCCCAGGAGGTCGCTTTCCTCAAGAGCATTAGCGGCGCCAGAGTGAAAGCGACACTGCCGGCGCCGGCGCTGCTGGGCGAGCGCATGTGGGACGCGGAGCAGTCGGCTCGAGTCTATCCAACGCGCCAGGCTTTTGTGAAGGCCTGCGTGCCCATCCTGCGCCGCGAAGTGGAATTGCTACGCGACGAAGGCGTCGATGTGGTGCAGATCGACGATCCGCATTTGTGCCTGCTGGTCGATCCGCAGGTGCGGGCGCAATACGACGATCCCGAGCGCGAAGCCGCGTTTTCCGCGGCGGCGACCAATCAGGTGGTCGAGGGCATCGATGGTTTACATCTGGCCGTACATCTGTGTCGGCGGGCCGGGGCCAGAGTGCGGGGTGAAGCGCTGCACCAGGGAGGCTACGGCCCCATTATCGCCTATTTAAACCAGCTCCAGGTGCATCACCTGACTATGGAGTTTACCAGCCCGGGTGCCGGCGATACGGAAGTTTTTGCGGACCTGCGCGAGGATTTGGAGATCGGGCTGGGGTGCGTGGGCGTACATCCGGGTGAAGTCGATAGCGTTGAGACAATTGTTGAGCGAGTCGAGCAAGCGCTGGTCTACCTGGCGCCGGAGCGGGTGGTGCTCAATCCCGACTGCGGTTTTGCGCCGGGGTCAGCAGCGCGCGTCGACATGGACGAAGTTTATGTCAAATTGGGCAATATGGTAGAAGCAGCGCAGCGTTTGCGAGAAAAATATGGGTAGGGACGGTTATGCGCGTTGAGATTCTGGTCGTCGACGATGATACGGGGGAAGCGCTGCCTTGCCGTTTAGTGTTTAGCGGGGAAGAGGTGGACGAGGTCCAGTGCGATGGGCGCTGGCAGGGGGAATTGCCGGATGTCGATATAGAGGTAGAGATTAGTCGTTCCGCTGGGTGGGAGCCGCGGACGCTGCCGCTGCCGGCGTTTATTGAAACCTACTACGAAGTTCGTCTCTGCCGTTGCGGTGATTCGTAACAATCTGTCGACCGGTCCACAAACCTAATAATAAAGTTGGAATTCGTCTTCCCACAGACGTTATCAAGATCCTTCGCTTGTCGTCGCGTGTCCTATCAGTCTGCACTGTTTGCTGTCGCGCGTCGGGTCCATACGTGGATCTGTGGTAGCGTCGGTAATCGTTGGTCGGCGGCTACCGCTTCTAGACGTTCTGCTACTTCTTCGGCACTCAGATCACCCAATTGGTCCAGCGAGCCAATGCCCGCTCGCACCAGCATATTGCCAAACTTCGTCCCGATGCCCTGGTGTAGATAGAGGTCAGTTACCCTGCGCAGGTCGGCGCTGTGCTCAGCACCCAATGCTGTCTCCAGTTCTGTCCAGCGTTGCGTCGACCCTCGACCTTGCAGGTCGGTCAGGTATTGTACGCCGCGTTCTTGTAAGTGGGCCATAAGGCGCGGGTTTAATCCCTCCACTCGGTCCAGCCGCGGCGTCACCGACATTACTGTGAAACGGTCGATGCCTTTATCGATGAGCAGGGCGCAAGAAGCGGCGAGCAAGAAAAGGGCGACGCGGCCCAACTTGCCGCTGGCCCCTGGTTTCTGGTCGGCGAAAGATCCCAACGCTGGTGCCAGCCGCTGCCAGACGAGCAAGCGGTAGATGACGGCGCATTCCACTGCAAAGGGCGGAAAGCCGATAAAACCCGCCAATGGCATCTCGAAGAGTTTGAGTTGGTCAAAGTAGGGCACGGTATAAATCCACTTGGCTCGCGCCCAGAAATTGAAAAATTCCCACAACAATCCGGCCATGCCCCCGGCCAGTAGCAGGCGCAAGGTGGGGCCGTAGTCGCCGCGCTCAAATTGGCGCAGCAGTCCGTCAATGCCGCGGCGGTAGTTGAGTGGTGCCAGTAATAAAATGACGCCGCCCCATACCAGCGGAAAGAAGTAAGTGGGCCAGAGCATGGGCAGGGCGAGGAAGAGGAGGCCGGCCACTTGCAGCAGGTACAAACTTTTAGGAGAAAAGCGCAGGGCACGCCCCCGCCCCTGGCCACAGGTACCGCGCAAGGTCAGGTAGTGGTCCATCCAGAAGATGCCGGGAAAGACTGTGGCAAAAGAGATGAAGGTGCCGAAAAGACGTAGTGCCCCATTGTCGACGACAAAGACGTAATACCAATTCTGCAGGCGGAAATTGAGCAATTCAAAGAAATACCAGCTCACCGCCGACCAGAACAGCAAGGAGAAAAAACCTAGTCCACACAAGCCAATGAGGGAATGGCCCTGGCGTCGGTGGATGAGTCGGTCGAAGGTGAATATGAGTCCGTACCAGGCGCAAACGTAGAAGAAATTGGCAAAAGGCTCCACTCTTTGCACCATGAGCGCAAAACTGATAGCGATGAAAGTCGGTCCGAGTAGGAGCAGAAGTAAATGGGCCATAGCCGGTTCTTTACAAGCGCAGTGGCCCCATGTTTTGGTCGTGTAGCGCTACGGGGGCAGCGAGCTCGATGAGGTCGGGGATGTCGCAGGTTGTCAGCAGGCCAAAGCAACATAATGGTGCGACGTCGGCATAGGAGATGGGCCAGTCGATAATGCGTCCCAGCGAATCTAGCAGACTGAGCGTGGTTAACGAATTCAGATAACCCGGCTTGAGCGCCGCGGCGATGAGGGCGACAACGGGCACGGTTTGGCCACTGGCGTGCAGGTCTATGTTAGTGTTGCGATATTTTTTGCGAGCCCATTCGATGGTAGTTAGCAAGTGGCCCACCATCAATCCCAACGGGCGTTGGCCGGTGGTGGCGACGATCATATGATATTGCCAGGAAGAGCGCAGTTCACCGGTGCCGAAGATATCGACGGCCACTACGCGTTTGCCGGCGGCTAGGGCGGCATTGATGGGACCGGCCGTGCCGTTACGTCCCCCGTCGCCCACCACCAGGGTTAGGCCGCGGGCGCTCTCTGGGGCAAACTCGGTGACGGGCAGAGTCCAGGTAGCGTCGAGGTGCAGGACGTGGTGGCGCACGGTGTAGCTATTGCGTTTTTGCGCCGTACCTACTGGGCGTGCCTCTACTTTGGTGTAGGTGGGCAGCTTGAGTAAGGAGGTCAATTCGCGGCGCGCGGCGGTCGGAGTCGTCTTTTTCTTTTTGCGGATGCGAATTTTCTGCAGTGTGTCCTGGGCCAGGGAGATGAGGGTGGCGTTGTTGGGCGGCAGACCGACATTGAGTTCTTGCTGGGTGTAGAGTTCGTCTTGCCAGGGCAGGTCTTGGGCAGAGGTGTCTAGCCCCCAGTGTTTGTTGAGGAATTGGTAGAGCTGGCTGCGGTTGTCGCTTTCGTAATTGTGGGTGCCCGGGTCGGTATTGTCGTGGAAGCCCAGGCGGTCGGAGGCACCATAGAGGGCAAAGAAGGGTTTGACTGGCTGGTAGACGGATTTGCGCGTGCGCCGCGTTTGAAAGCAGCAGTCATCGTTGTGGTTGTAGATCAATAGGGTGGGTCGCGGTGCAAACATAGCCGTGAGTTCGTCGTAGTCGACGATGCTGCATAGGTCAGCAGGTACCTGCTCGACATCACCGAC
>Ga0114996_10003197_pt1 | contig 20552 bp, 20 predicted proteins | sample ArcticOcean_MG_C_4_FD_87039 | JGI IMG/M metagenome (GOLD analysis project Ga0114996, IMG submission 87039) | Marine microbial communities from western Arctic Ocean - ArcticOcean_MG_CB4_134 | ecosystem: Environmental > Aquatic > Marine > Oceanic | place: Arctic Ocean: Canada Basin | collected...
ATCTGTTTGACTGCTGGTGCCGCCAGGGGACCGTGCGGGACCAGTTTCTTGCGCCGCTGCTTCGTTGGTACTTTCCGGAGTAATTGAAGGCTCGTCGGTGGCGTCTTCCGTCGCCGCTTCGAGCAGTGTCGATTGCGCCGAGGCGGCATAGGCCGCATCGATCATAATTTGGGACAATAGGCCATAGACCTTCGTCCAGGCGTCCTCCACCTCGCTGGTAAAGGCATCGCCGAGCCCTTGTTCAAGGGTCCACAGCAAGGCTTCTCCGACGGTGTCGTAATGGGCGCGCGTGACGCCGTAGCCGGGCATGGCGTTCGCCAAGCTGCTGCACCGCGCTTTCGATAGTGGCGAGATTGGTCAGGCCCTTGACCGCAATTTTCAAGGTCGCCATGAGCGCCTTTTTTTGACCCGCCAAATCCTCTTTGAACAGAGGCCTGAGCGACGGATCAAGGGTGAACAGGCGGTCGTAAAACAAAATCGCGGCATCGTCGGCGATCGGCTCGACCAATGCGAATGTCTCTTGCACGAGGGATATTTGCTCGTCGTTCAAAATACGCGATGTATCCGAGTTTGAAATATTCATGATTAATCCCAATTAAAAGCCAAATTGATCAGCATCTCCGATGCTGGCGATCGCCAGTTGTAATGGTGAGTTCGCTCGAAGCTTGGATTGATTTTCGCCGATCCGGCGCCGTCTCCCTGTCTGAAATCCTGCCCATTTTATCCGCTGGTTTCAGAACCAACGGACGTTATAGATAGGGAGCCGGCGTACCAATCGCGTGTCAGCATTGTGTCAGAATGTGTCAGGTGCGATGCAAAGATGACACCTATAAACCCTTGATTTTTAACCAGTTTTGACAAATTATGATTGGCGATCAGCGGACGGGCGTCCCGGTCCGACTGCAATTAAGATGAAAGAGCGATGGCTAAAACAGGTGCAATTTGCTAAAAATGGATACGCGACACAGTGTGGATATCGATGTGATGAATATGCATTTTCTGCATGTGGAGGACGACGCTGATATTGCTGAATTCGTGAAATCCTATCTGGAAAAATGCAACTTCACCGTCGATCACGCCCTGCTTGGCAGCGCCGCCCTGGAATTACTAAAAACCAATAGTTATGACTTGTGTGTCCTCGATCTAAACCTTCCCGATATCGACGGGCTGGATTTGGTTAAAATCATCGGCAACGACTACAATATTCCGGTGATCGTCGTCTCGAGCCAGGGCGACACGACGGAGAAATCCATCGGCATAGAATTGGGCGCCAGCGACTATATCGCCAAACCGTTCGATCCCAGAGAATTGCTGGCGCGCATTCGAAACCAGATAAAAATCCGGGACTTGAAGCCGAGCGCCGCGCCGGCCCAAAGCCAGGAGGCAAAGTCCATGCGGCTTTGCAATGGCTGGTCCCTGTCGCTTTCCAACCGCAAATTATACACCGCCGACAATGTCTCGATCGAACTTACCGATATCGACTTCAATTTGCTTAAAACATTTTTGGAAAATCCCAACCGGGTTTTGAGCCGGGATCAATTGTTATCCTCGTCGGATCAAAACTACCGACCGGCTTTCGACCGCAGCATCGACAATCGCGTCTCCCGGCTGCGCGATAAATTCAAACAATATGGCGATGACGCGGAGTTTATCCAAACCGTGCGCGGCGTGGGATATATGTATCTGGTCTAGAGCGGTCTCGGACAAATATGAAGCACTTTGATGGGAACAAATCGGTTTTCCGGGTAGGCGCGGTGCGCAGCGCGATGCCTTTGCATCGGGCAAGCGCCGCAACGCCCCCGGGGAGCCGATTTGACCCACCGCAGGCCGGGTGCTTTTGACCCGTGGACGTCGTCGCACACCTTTGCCGATGCAATGCATCGCCATGCGCCGCGCTCCTAGCGCACTTGGGACAAATGTGATGGCAAAATCATCCCGGTCAAATGGTTCATATTTGTCCGGGACCGCTTTAGGTTGCACCGGCCCTTGTTGATACGAAAAGCATTTGGATAATTTTTGATTATGCCAGACAGCGCGCAAATGAAATCGGGCGGCGGTCCGTCCTTGCGGAGCACCCTTAGGCCCGATGATTTCGAGTTTCTGTTCAAAGGCTCGGCAAATATCTATGCGCTCCTCGATCTGGACGGCAAGTTCACGTTCGTTACCGGCGCATCGGAGACGCTAGGCGGCGTCCAGGCCGGCGAAATGGCTGGCCGGTCCTTTTCGGAATTTCTGCATGGCCCGGCGAAGGACCGCGATCTGTTCGCCGCCTTGGGCAGCAATGCCGGCGCATCCATGGCGGCGGAAATTGAATTGGCGGGCGCCGATGACCGGCCGGTCACGGCCGGGATAACGGCCCGCTATGTTGTGGATGCATCCGGTGCGGCCACCGCCATCGAATGCATTATGCGCCCCATCGGAACCGGCGCCGATGCACTTCGCCAAGCCCAGAAGATGGAAGCGGTGGAGCAATTAACCGGCGGCCTGGCCCACGACTTCAACAATATCCTGGCCGGATTGCTGGGAAATCTGCACCTGATGGGCGACGAGGAAATGAGCGCTGAGGAGCTTGGGGCAAGGCTGGAGCGCGCCAAATCCATCGTTCAGCGCGGCGCCGATTTGACGCGCCAATTGTTGGCATTCTCGCGCAAGCAGGCACTGCATCCCGAACCCGTCGATGTGGAGGCGATGATCGGCAATATGTTTGATTTGATCAATCGCTCTCTCGGCGAGGCGATTAAAATCAATTTGGATTTTGCCGAAGATATGTGGCTGTCCCAGGTCGATAATCATCAGCTCGAAAACGCGGTTCTCAATCTGGCCATCAATGCCCGCGACGCCATGCCCGACGGCGGCGAGCTTTCCATTCTGGGTAGGAATTGCCGCTCGGACGAATTGGCGGGCGTCATGATGCTGGAATTGGAGGCGGGCGATTATATCGCCCTTAGCGTCGAAGATACCGGTCATGGCATGGCCAAGGACATGGCCGCCCTGGTGTTCGATCCGTTTTTTACCACCAAGGAATTCGGCAAGGGCAGCGGCCTCGGCCTGTCCATGGTTTACGGCTTTGCCAAGCAGTCCGGCGGCTATGTTAATTTCGACAGCACCGAAGGCGTCGGCTCCAAGGTGACTATGTATTTGCCGCGGGCCGACGCCATACGGACAGCCAGGCAAGCGGCGCCGGCGCGGGCCAAGCCGAGCAAGGGCCATGGCGAGCGGATCATGATCATCGAGGATGATCCCGATGTGCGCGACGCCACCACCACCGCCTTATTGGGCTTGGGCTATAAGGTGATCGACGGCGGCGATGGATCCGAAGCGGTTAGCATCGGCAATGCGGAGACCGAACTGATCGATCTGTTGCTCACCGATGTGGTTCTTCCGGGTGGTAACAATGGCCCAGACCTTGCCGAGGCGCTGTCGCGGAAATGGCGGGACATGAAAATACTGCTGATGACCGGCTATGCGGAGCGGGACGTGCTGCACAACACCGACGATGTTTTGAAATATCCGCTTATCCAGAAACCCTTCGACACCGCCGATCTCAGCAACCGGATTGCCGACATCCTCGCCGAATAGTCAGGCATCTTTCAGTGCTGCGAATAATGCGAAGGTGCGGCCATGGGCAATCGCTTTGCCGTCGCCGTCTTCCGGTTCCGCCACCAAGCGGTGGGCAAAGCCGTGGCGCTGGGCATAGACATGGGTGGTGACCATGGGCTCGCCTTCGAATTTCGCCAGGATGCGGTCCCGGTCTTCTTCCGAATAGGTGCGGTCGTGCTCCGAAATGTGCAGTAATACAGGGGCATGGATAGCCCCGGCCTCGTCCAGATAGTTCTGCAACTGAGTGCCGTAATAGCTGGCGGCGGCATCGGCGTCGTGCCGGGCGGCGGCGAGGTACGCCAGGTTGCCGCCGTAACAAAAGCCGATGGCGGCCACCTTGGCGTTGCTGTCATCGCGGGTGCGCAAATAATCCATGGCGCTGCGGAAATAGCCGAAACAGGTATCGGTATCGAACTGGCCCAGATAGCTGGTCCGCTCGACGCCGTCGGGGCCGGTGCGCGTCGCCTGTTCGAGATTGTAAAAGATATCGGGCACCATGGCGGTGAAGCCGTTGGCGGCAAACTCCTCGGCGATCGCCATTTGCGATTCCCCCATGCCGTAAATATCCTGGCCAATGCAGACCCCTGGTGCGGAAGCTGTTCCCGATAGCGCCAAATAGGCCGGGATGGTTTCGCCGCTGGGGCCTTGCAATTCGATCATGCCGCCCATTTCTGTAATCCTCCGTGCCTTGCATTTACCGGCGCCTGTTCTCACCCTAAAGTGGATGTCCGTATAAATCACGCCGGAACCGATATTTTATGGCTGACAAGCCCAACCTCCTTGTGCTCGGCGAGAATGTCGAGGCCCACGCCGAACATCTGGCGCAATATTTCACCATTCACATGGTTACCGGGGTTAAGGATCGGGACGCCCATCTGGAGGAAATCGGCGCCACCATCCAGGGTCTGGCCATCGCCGGCGGCGCCGATCCCAGGGGCGATGCCGATCTTTTCGACAAGCTGCCGAACCTCACCATCGTCGCCGCCATTGGCGTCGGCTATTCCATGGTGGACGCCAAAGAGGTTTTACGGCGCTCCATTTTGATGACCCACGGCCCCGGCTCCAACGCCGCCTCGGTGGCCGATCTGGGCATCGGGCTAATGCTGGCGGTAAGCCGGAACATTGTCTATTTCGATGCCTATACAAGGCGCCAGGCCTGGGCCGAGACGGCCAGCAAGGGCGGCTACACCTCGACGCCCACCGGTAAGACGATGGGCATCATCGGCCTCGGCGCCATCGGTTCCGCCGTTGCCAGGCGCGCCGCCGGGTTCGAGATGGACATCCTCTATCACCAGCGCACCCGGCTGGCCGATTGCCAATACCGGTATTTCGCTGATGTCCAGAATATGGCGGCGGCGGCGGATTATCTGATGATCTGCGTGCCGGCCACGGATGAAACCCGTTACATGGTGGATGCCGATGTGCTGGCGGCGCTTGGGCCGAAGGGCTACCTGATCAATATATCGCGGGGCCTGGTGGTCGATGAGGATGCCTTGGCGGCGGCGCTCTCTTCGGGCGTCATCGCCGGCGCCGGGCTCGACGTGTTCCAGAACGAGCCCCATGTGCGGGGCGAATTCACCGGGGCCGACAATGTGGTGCTGTCGCCGCACCGGGCTTCGTTTACAACCGAGTCTACATTGCGCATGCGCGATATGTTGTGCGAGAACCTGCGCGCCCATTTCGCCGGCTTACCGGTGCCCAATCCGGTCAAGGGGTTCGAACATCTGATGGCCGACAAATAGGATTTCACTTCACCGCGATCCGGGGCCGCCTGGCTTGCTCATGCGCGCCCGCAAACCTATGTTTAGGGGTATGAAACGGCGGCTACGCATCGCCCTTTACGGCCTCATTGGGTTTGTGTTGACGGTAGGTTTGATGGCTGTTTATCAGGGCACCAAAAATTCGGCGACGGCAGAGAGCTGGCGGACGGCGAGCCATGAGCCGGTGGGCCTGGCGCCCGATCCCCGGGCTACCCCGGAAGCGGTTCTTCAGGTCTATAGCGCCCGCGCCTGGGGCTGGCGCGGAAACTTCGGCGTGCATACCTGGATCGCCGCCAAGCCATCCGGCGCGATAAGCTACACCGTCTACGAAGTGATTGGCTGGCGCCTGCGTTGGGGCGATTCAGCCGTGGCCATTCACGACCGCGCCCCGGATGCCAGATGGTTCGGTAACGCGCCGGACTTGTTGTCCGATTTGCGCGGCCCCGGCGTCGATGCGATCATCGCCAAGGTGGACAAAGCGGCCCGGGAATATCCCTATCATGACCGCTACACGGTTTGGCCGGGCCCCAACTCCAACACCTTCACCGCTTTCATTGCGCGCCGGGTTCCGGAATTGAATTTGGATTTGCCGCCGACCGCCATCGGCAAGGATTATCTTGGCGGCCATGTATTCGCAAAGGCGCCGAGCGGTTCGGGGTTTCAATTCTCCCTGTTCGGTCTGTTAGGGGTGACGGCGGCGCTGGAAGAAGGGCTCGAATTGAATATTTTGGGACTCAGCTTCGGCATCGATCCCAAGGACCCGGCGTTGAAGCTGCCCTTTGTGGGCCGCATCGGCGCCGATCGGAGACCCCGCCAGAGTATTGACGCCCAGCCGCAGATCGCCACCGGCGAACCCGACTAGCGATTTTCCTTAATCCGGCGCCAGACATCGAGGCAAGCGGCTTCCAGGGACCGGGTAAACGCTTCGCCGTCAAAAATAGTCGCCCGCGCCCGCTCCCGAAGGGCGGCGCGAAGGCCCGCCAAGCCATCCAGATCAGCGGCCAAGCCAATAGCGCGCGCCACATATTCACCCGCGTCCGACGCCGCCCATTGGGACAAATCCAGCCGCCCCATCAGCGCCGCCGTCAACCGGCCCATGAAGGTCTTGCCTTGCAATGTCAGCACCGGCACGCCCATCCACAAAGCCTCGTAGCTGGTGGTGCCGCCGCCGAAGGGAAACGGATCGAGGGCCATATCGATGCGGTTATAGCTATCCAGGTAGGCCGCTCCGTCGGAGGTGAAACCTTCCAGCATAATCCGCTCAGGCGTGATCCCGGCGCCTGAAAACCGGGTTACAAAGCGCGCCGCCACATTGCCGTCGCCCAGCGCCCGGTGTTTGAGAACTAAGCGGCTGTCCGGAACCGCTTTTAGAATATCGGCCCATACGCTTATGGTGCCTGGCGTCATTTTCGCCGGATTGTTGAACGAGCCGAAGGTAACGAACCCATTGGTCAGCGCCGGCAGGGGCCCCACCGGCGGCGCCGCCTCCGGTATCCGGTAGGTGTTGAAGGCGGGAAGGCGGATCAGCTCTTCTGTATAGAATTGCTCCGATGCGTCGGGCGGATCCAAATGGGCGTCGGTGAGAAGATAGTCCGTGGTGCTGAGCCCGGTAGTCGACACCAGATTGATCGCCGCCATCTGCACGGGCGCCGCATGCTGGCCAAGGATGCGCCGGTAGCGGGCTTTGAAGGTGCAGGGATGGATCAAAATATCGATGCCGTCGGCGCGCATACGCTCGGCCAGTTTCGCATCCGGGACACCGCCAACATCGATCCAGGCAACGCCATCGGGCACAAAGGCCGGTGTCCCGCGACCAACTCCCACCCGGCTGCCATAAACGCACACCCGAAATTTATCCAGGTCGTGGGCGCGAAGCACTGGTTCCAGAAAGCGCGGCGTCACATGGCTGTCAAATTCCGGCAGGTAATAGGCGAGGCGCAAGGGGCCATCATGGAAACGCGGCGGGGCGGCGCGCACCCCACCGATTTGGGCTTCAACCATCTCTCCCCAGGCGCGATTGCGCTGGAAGATTTCCTCCGGCGACGCTGCGGCGGAAAAATTGAGGGCGAACAGGTGATTGCTCCAAAAGGCGTCATTGCCGGGTGCGGTTTTGATAGCGGCTGCGTAAGCGCCGGCGGCGCCGGCGGCATCACCAAGGGCAAACAAGGCATTGCCTAGATTGTAATGGGCTTCGCCGAGATCGGGATCAAGCAACGCCGCCCGACCGGCATGGGCGGCGGCGTCTCCGGCGGCGCCGAGGGCCAGGTATGCGGCCGCCAAATCCGTATGGATATCGGCCGCCGACGGCGCCGAGAGCAACGCCTTGGCGTAGTGGCTGACCGCGTCTTTTGGCTGGCCGGCGGCGAACGCGGCCAGGCCCAAAAGATGCAGGGCCGCCGCATCATCCGGCCATATGGCGAGCGTCTGTTCGGCGATTTGAATGGCCTTCCCCAGGCGTCCGTCCCGGTAGTGGGCGAAGGCGGTTTTCAAGGCTTCCGATGGCTCGTTCATGGGGCGCTTTGTCCGTGACGGAATTGCCAAACTTGCCTACTATCGGCGCGTCATGGCGCGCGATCAAGCTGCCATTAATCGAAATGGCGCGCGATCAAGCCGCCATTAAACTTTTCGGATGGGAAAGGATCGGAGGTTTGAGTATTTGGGGAAAGGTCATCGGCGGGGTCGCCGGATTTGCGCTCGGCGGGCCCATCGGCGCGCTCATGGGCGCCGCCTTCGGCCATGCGGTGGATCGCTCCAACATCCATATACGCCGGGGCCGGGTTGCGGGACCGGCGGCAGTGGAAAGCAAGCAGACCGCCTTCACCATCGCGGTGATCGTGCTCAACGCCAAAATGGCCAAGGCCGATGGCCATGTGACCCGCGACGAGGTCGAAACCTTCAAGCGCATCTACGATATCCCGGCTGGCGAGATCGACGATGTCGGCCAATTGTGGAACGAGGCGCGCGCCGACGCTTCCGGGTTTGAGCCCTATGCCCGCCAGGTCGGCGAAATGTTTGCCCACGATGCGGCCGTGCTGGAGAGCCTGTTGGGCGGGCTGTTCACGGTTGCCTTGGCCGACGGCGTGCTGCACCCCAACGAGATCGATTTTTTGCGCAAAGTGGCGAACGAGTTCGGCTTCGATCAGGCCCGCTTCGAGCGTATCCGCGCGTCCTTTGCCGGCGCCGATGCGGGCGAGTTTTATGAGATTCTTGGGCTTAAACCCAGCGCGTCGGACGCGGCGATCAAAAAAGCCTACCGCGATCTGATCAAGGAAAACCACCCCGACCGGCTGATCGCCAAGGGCATGCCCCAGGAATTCATCGATATCGCCAATGATAAAATGGCCACCATCAACAACGCCTATGACCAGATCGAAAAGGAGCGGGCGAAGTCCTGAACAGCGGGGCTGCCGCCGGTGTCATGGAATTCATCGAGACCCCGTCTCCCAACTTCGATGCGCGCCCGGCGGGCGGGGCTATCGATATGCTGGTCATTCACTATACCGGCATGACCGATGCCGCCGCCGCGCTGGAACGATTGCGCGATGCCGCCGCCAAGGTCTCAAGCCACTATTTTATCGGCGAGGATGGGGCGCTTTACCGGCTGGTGGACGAGGGGCGGCGCGCCTGGCATGCGGGGCTATCGTTTTGGCGCGGGATAAACGATTGCAACGCCCGCTCGATCGGTATCGAGTTACAAAATCCGGGCCACGAATTCGGCTATCGGGATTTTCCCGAAGCCCAGATGCGCGCCCTGGAGGGGCTGGCGCTCGATATTTTGAGCCGCCATCCGATCCCGCCGGACAACGTCGTTGGCCATTCCGACATCGCGCCGGCGCGCAAGATGGACCCGGGCGAACGCTTCGACTGGAAACGCCTCGCCGCCCGCAATATCGGCATCTGGCCGGAGCCCGCTCCTCAGCAAGAGACGGATCTCAGTGCCGGGCAGATGCTGCGCGAACTGGGCTACCAAACTTCGGACCTGGGCGCCGCGGTCACCGCTTTTCAGCGGCGCTATCGGACGGCGTCCATCGATGGCGAGGCCGACGCCGAAACCCTGGCGCTGATGGCCGCACTCGTCCAAGGTCGGTAAGGACCGGACCCTGGGCCCTGAATTTCGGGATTAAGCCGCTTGCGGAATCAAATCGCTGGACCACTGGGCCCGGCGCCGGGAACGCTCTTCGAGCTTCATGGCATGATGGATGGCGTCCTGTTCGTCGGCGTGCATGCCGACCAATTCGAACCCGTCGCCCACATCGAACACGAGCCACTCACCTGTTACTTCATGATATTTGACTGCATAGCGCATGATTAAGTCTCCTGGGGGGAAGATGACGTAACCTTAGTCCGGGATTCGTTTCCAATTGGTGAACGCTAGGCAATTTTTTCCTAGTAGGTGATTTTATCGTTGCCGCGCTTGATTTATTAGCCCCGATGGTGTCAAGAGGGCGGCCCTTATACCAAGGATCAGATGCGATTGAACGACCATGTCCGAGAAAGCTTTTCATATCCGCGCCGCCGCCGTGGGCGATCTTACCCAAATCGCCGATATCTATGCCCACTATGTCTTGAACGGGCTGGCGTCGTTTGAAACCAAGGCGCCCGATTTGGCTGAAATGACACGCCGCTGGACGGCGGCGGGCGATCACGGCTATCCCTATCTGGTGGCCGAGATTGATGGCAAGATCGGCGGTTACGCCTATGCGGGGGGGTTCCGCGAGCGCCCGGCCTATCGCTATACGGTCGAGGATTCGGTCTATGTGTCGCCTGATTTTCTCGGCCTCGGCCTCGGCGGCGGGCTGTTGGGCGAATTGATCGAACTTTGCGCCGGGCTCGGCTACCGCCAGATGATCGCGGTGATCGGCGATTCGGCAAACGATCAATCCATCAATCTGCATCTCAGATTGGGCTTCGAACATGCCGGCCTGCTAGGCTCCACCGGCTTCAAGCACGAACGCTGGGTCGATTCGGTGATGATGCAGCGCGCCCTTGGGCTGGGCGATACAAATGCGCCCGGTGATTGAACAACGGTAAACACGTAATTTACCGGCGGCGGATTTCTGCTATCTTTGCGGAATAATCGTTTCATGGATATTATTGAATGCCCGAAACACAATCCGTATTAGTCATCGACGACGATCCGGTGGTGGCCGAGATTTTGGAAACCATCTTCGCCGGCGAAGTGCGCGTTACCAGTACCCGCAGCGGCCCCGACGGCATCGCCGCGGCGGTGGCCGGCGCCCCTGATTTGATCCTCCTCGATGTGCGCATGCCCGATATGGACGGGTACGAGACCTTGAAGTTGCTGAAAGCCAGCAGCGAAACCGAAGATATTCCGGTGATCTTCCTGACCGCCAAGACCGAGACCGAGGACGAGTTCATGGGCCTCGAGCTGGGCGCCATCGACTATATTTCGAAACCGATCATTCCCAGGATCGTCAAGATGCGCATCCACAATCATCTGTTGCTCAAAAAAAACCGGGATCAGCTGGCCAATATGTCGATGATCGACGGGCTGACCGGCATCGCCAACCGGCGCCGCTTTGATGATTATCTGGATCAGGAATTCCGGCGCGGCGCCCGCAACGAATACCCGGTCAGCCTGCTGATGCTGGATATCGATGAGTTCAAAATCTACAACGACAGCTTCGGCCACCAGAAAGGCGACGAATGCCTGAAAGCCGTCGCCGTTGAAATCAAGGGTCATTCCCGGCGCCCGTCCGATCTGGTGGCCCGTTATGGCGGCGAGGAGTTCGCCGTCATCCTGCCCGATACGCCCTTAGGCGCCGCCGAAATGCTGGCCGAAAAAATCCGCGCCGGTGTCGAGGGTTTGGGGCTGGCCCACGCGGACGCCAGTGCAGGTGCCTTTGTGACGTTAAGCATCGGCGCCGCCTGTACCGAAGATGGCGCCGCCGGCCTTGCCGATCTGATCGAAGCCGCCGACAAGTGCCTTTACCGGGCCAAGGAAACCGGGCGCAACCGGGTCGTTATAAGTTTGGAGACATAGGCCTAGCCCGGCTGGGGATGGCCCAGGGGGTTTGGGGGACACCCCCATCCCCGATGTCGGCCAGCCGGGCGTCCGTCCAGGCACCTGTTTAGGTGGGGGTCTGCCAGTTCGTTGACAGTTTTCTTATTTAGGCGGACTGCCGATCAAGGTGCCTTATAGATGCCCGCCAGCAAAACCAATAGCGCACCTGTCCATGGCGATTTCCGCATCCTTCGGCGCCCTTATTATTGCGCCGAGTTTCGCATGGAGGCGAAGCGCTTGTTCAACCGCCGCCATTCGGCTTATCTTGTCGCCGCCAGACGGTCGGATGGCTGCCTTTCGCGTTTCGGCGCGAAGGGAGGAAAGTCCGGGCTCCACGGAAACACGGTGCCGGGTAACGCCCGGCGGGGGCAACCCCAGGGATAGTGCCACAGAAAGTAAACCGCCGACGCCCCGGCATTCCAGCCGGCGCGGGCAAGGGTGAAAGGGTGCGGTAAGAGCGCACCGCGTTCCCGGCAACGGGGACGGCATGGTAAACCCCACCGGGAGCAAGACCGAATAGGGACGGCCGGGCCGGCATTGCCTTCGGGCGATGGCCGCCAAGCGTGTTTTCGCGCCGCTGTCCGGGTAGGTTGCACGAGGCGTCCGGTAACGGGCGTCCCAGATGAATGGCCATCCATCGCCGCCGGCTTGCCGGCAGCGTGGACAGAACCCGGCTTACAGGCCGTCTGGCACTTTTATTTTTGAGGCTGGCGATCAAGCCGCTTTGTCGTCGCCCTCGATGCGGATCGAGCGGATGATGCGTTCGGCTTCGGGGGCGAACTTGTCGTAGAAGTGGAGCGCCGCGGCGGTAAATATGATGAGATGCAATTCCTCGTCGATGGTCGCGCCGACGACAAAACCCTTCTGGCTCAAACCATCCTCGTTGGCGAAAGAAAACTCGAAGCGGAACCCCTTTTTCGAGCCAAACCCGGCGGGGCGGAAATCGTGGGTTTCCATGCGCGCAACCTTGGCCTGGGCGTAGCTGGCTTCGATCCATTCCCTGATATCGAGCAGCGAGAATCCTTCCTGAAATTCGGGAATTTTGGATTCGTTGAAAAAATCGAACTCGGGCTTGCCCACCAGCAATGTGTCGCCATCTTCAATGCCGTTGAAAAAATACAAATTCTGTAAGTTCAGGCCATCGACGGTCCACAATTCGAAATTCTGGCCGATCAGATAATTCCATTCGATGCCCGGGCGCACCGAATAGGCGCCGCCAATCTCGACCCTTTCGGTGGATACCAGCCCGTATCTGGAGCAGGCGCCGAGGATCAGCAAAGCCGCCAACGCCAACGCCGGCCAGCGAGGCCCAATGCGCAAGCGCCCGCTCATGACAATCCGTCCATTATCTGTTCGATGATTCCGCGGTCTTCGGCGTCCGGGCTTTTATCCAGATAGAGGCGATAGGCTTTCCTCGCCTCGGCCTTTTTGCCCTGCTTGGCCAATACCCGCGCCATGGCCCGGTAGACTATAACCGGAGTCTCCCGGCGGGCCGCAGCGTTCCGGTATGACAGCATGGCCTTGTCCAGATTATCGTCGCCGCCCTGAAGGCGATAATTCTCGCCGCGGAAGAAATGGAAAATGCCCACATGCCGGCCATTCCTGATCAACATGGCCAGCAAGCCCCGGAACCGCTTGTGGTCGCGGAGGTTCATCTCGTCGCGGAGCATCATCGCGCGCAGCGGAATGACGGCATCCTCAAACCGCCGTTTGCCCCGGTCATTATTCTTGGTGTGCTTTTCCGCATACCGGGCCAGGGCGCCAAGGTTATCGGCCCGCTCAACCCCCGATGGATGGGAGTCCAGATATTTGGACCGGAACGGATTTTTCTTTTCGAACTGCCGCTCGCGTTCGATCTGCACCCAGACTTTCTGCGCCGCCCACGGATCGTACCCGTTCTTGACCAGAAGGCGCAGGCCAACCATGTCCGATTCCCGCTCGTGATCGCGGCTATAGGCCGCCAGCGAGCCGCGGGCCATATTATCGATTAATTCCGTGGTGCCGGGAACGCCGGCAACGGCAAATACCATTTTGGTGAACATCAGCACATTGGTGGTGTCGATTATTTTCCGCCACCTGTCGCGGGTATGGAGGCGGATGTAATGGCCGATCTCATGGCCGAGGATTGCGGCCAGCTCGGCCTCGTTACGCACCCGAAGCAACAGGCCCGAATGTACCTGCATGACGCCGTTCGGAAACATCGAGGCATTGAAGCTGGGCGCGCGCACGATATAGGTGCGAATATGGGGACAGAATTTTCCCGCCATATTGCAGACGACACCGCGCACATATTTGTTAAGGGCTGGATCGCGGATCACATGGCCCGACGATTTGATCTGGTGCTCTGCATTGTCGATCTGCATCCAAAGCGATCCCTCCAAGCTGTCGAGGGTTGGCCTTCGTCCCGGCACCAGGGGCGATTCGTCGAGCACATCGGCAGCCAAATCGAACGTCGTTGTCTCGCCCTTGCTGCCGGTCCCGACGCTGGCGGGATCGACAGTAGCCACGCAGCCGGCCAGCAAGCCTAAGCCGGCAATGGCCATGAATTTGATCTTTTTAATCCGCATCATTTGGGGAAATTGCTCAATAGTTGTTCGATGGTATCGGCTGCGCCCTCGGCGTCGCGCATATCGCCCGATCCCCGGGCCAGCCGGTTGATCCAGACAACATTGCCGGTATGCAGATCGATCAGCGACGCAAACCCGACCTGCTTTCCGCCCTCAAGGGCGATGCCAAACACCAGCGCGCTGACGGCGATGGCGGCGGCGCGGCCGGCGCTGGCATAGCTGTCGCGCAAATGGACAAAGAGGCCATAGTCGGCCCGGTACTTGTCGCGCAACAGATGCACCGCGGGGCCAAGCGACCAGTCAAATTCGCCATCCTTGGCCGGCAGCGAGCCATCGTCTTCAAATTGATGCGCCATGATCGCCTCGCCAACCGCGCCGTGCAGTTTGAGAAGCTGCAACTCCGGCCCGAACGGATCCAAACTGGCGATCGGCGCGCCGAATTTCAATTCCAGATTCTGGGTGGCCAGTTTCTCACGCAGGGATTTTTCCAGGAGCAGGCGCGCCGTCGCCGTCCAATCGGCCTTCGGCTCCGGCGTGCCGCCGAAATTGATCAGGCTAAGCTCAACATCGGGCGGCATCAGCATCACCTTGCGGGCGCCGGCGCCGCTTTCCAATGTATCCGAACGGTAGAAGGCGACCGTCTCGCAGCCGGCCAGAAATAACGCCAGCAACAGCAATAGCGCGCCCCGATAAACTGGTGATCTTTTTACAGCCATTCCTGCTCCCTCAGATTGTTATACGCGAAATTGTCCTTTTGCAGAATGGGAAATAGGCAACCCTTTGTATCTTTTCAGGGCCCCAGGCGGCGATTGACTTAGACCCCACGCCAATCCATTCTCTTGGCAATATTAAACCGAAATCAGGGAGGAACTATTCATGGGACAGACACTTGAACTGACCGCCAGCGACGGCCACGCATTCGGCGCCTACCGGGCCGATCCGGCCGGCGCGCCCAAGGGCGCCATCGTCGTCATCCAGGAAATTTTCGGCGTCAACCAGCATATCCGCGCCCTCACCGACGGTTTTGCCGCCGATGGCTATGTGGCCATCGCGCCGGCGCTGTATGACCGCGCCGAAAAAGGCGTCGAGCTGGGTTATGACGAAGAAGGCCGCCAGGCCGGCATGGCGACTCGCGAAAAGGTCGAATGGGACGACGTGGTATTGGACATCATCGCCGCCCGCGAAGCGGTTGCCGATGTGGGCAAGGTGGGCATCGTCGGCTATTGCTACGGCGGCACGGTCACCTGGCTGGGCGCCTGCAAGGGCGGCTTCGATGCGGCGGTCGGCTATTACGGCGGCGGCATTCACACGCTGCTGGATCTGGATGCGGGCTGCCCGGTGCAGCTCCATTTCGGCGAAAAGGACCAGGGGATTCCCCTCGAAAACGTGGACAAAATCCGCCAGGCCAAATCGGACGTGGACATATTCGTCTATGACGGCGCCGGTCACGGGTTCGTCTGCGATGAACGCGCCAGCTATTCGGAAGCGGCGACCAATCAGGCCCGCACCCGCACCCTGGATTTCTTCGCCAGCAATCTCTAAGGCGGCGTTTCCATCGCTAAGCGGGGCTGACCGCTTATGGGCAGCATGATCGAATTGGCGGCGGCCGACGGCCATCGGCTGCAAGCCTATCAGGCCGCCCCGGCCGGCGATGCCAAGGGCACCATCGTGCTGATACAAGAAGTGTTCGGTGTCACCCCGCATCTTACCGCCATCGCCGATGATTACGCAGTTGAAGGGTTTAGGGTGATCGCGCCGGCTTTGTTCGACCGGGTGGCTAAGGGCACGCATTTTCTGCCAACCGAGGAGGAGCGCCAAAAAGCCGCCGCCTTCTACAAGCAGCTGAAATGGGACGAAACCATTTTGGATGTGGGCGCCGCCTTTGCCGCCGCTTCCGCCACCGGCAAGGCCGGAATTCTCGGCTTTTGCCTGGGCGGTGATATCGCCTGGGCCGGGGCGGGGCGATACCAGTTCGATGCCGCCGTTTGTTATTATGGCGGGCGCATCGCCGACATGCTGGATCAGACCAACAACTGCCCGGTGATGATGCATCACGGCACCGATGATCCCTGGCTGCCCCATGAAAATCTGCAAAAGATCGCCACCTCGGGCAAGCCGGACCTCACTATCCACGACTATGAAGGCGTCGGCCACGCCTTCAACAATGACACCCTGGCGCACCGCTATGTGCCGGGCGCGGCGGCCTTGGCCCGGGACCGCTCGGTAAAATTTTTCGAAGACTTGCTGTCCGCCTGACGCGGCCGGCGATCACTATTCAACAAACGGAGGATTTGCGTTATGGGAGAGACCATCAAACTGACCGCCGCCGACGGCCACGAATTGGATGCCTACCGGGCCGATCCGGCGGGCGCACCCAAAGGCGGCATCGTCGTCATTCAGGAGATATTCGGCGTCAACGTGCATGTGCGCGATGTCTGCGACCGGCTGGCCGACCAAGGCTATACCGCCCTGGCGCCGGCCCTGTTCGACCGCATCCGGCCCGGCATCGAACTTGGTTACACCGAGGACGATCTGGGCGAAGGCTTCGGCTATATGCAGGAAGTCGGCAACGATACCCCGATGGCCGATATCCAGGCGGCCGCCGATGCCCTGAAACCGGCCGGCAAGGTTGGCGCCGTCGGCTTTTGCTGGGGCGGCCAGTTGGCCTGGCTAACCTCCAAGGCCGTCGATGTGGATTGCGCGGTGGGCTATTACGGCGTCGCCGTCCAGCATACGTTGGAGCCGGCGCCCAATTGTCCGGTGATGCTGCATTTCGCCGATCATGACCAGTTCGTACCGATAGAAGCCGCCGGCGAAGTGCGCGCCGCTTATCCCGATATGCCGATCTACAGCTACGATGCCAACCACGGCTTCAACTGCGACCGGCGCGCCGACTTCGATGCGACCAGCGCCAAGGCGGCGATGGCCCGCACCCTTGAATTTTTTGCCGAAAATGTCGGCTGAGCGGCAATCGCGGTTGTGCGCATCCGGTGGATAAAACTCACCGATTGTGGATAAGTCATAATTGGCCGTGATATCCGGCGCATAGCCTGGATTACAAATGGGGATGGCCTGTGGATAAAGGCGGCAGTCTGTGGATAGAATTCGCAGACCTAAGCGCGCCGATTGCGTTGAGAAAAAAACCGAAATTTGCTACATTGTATTATGGCTGAAAACGCGACCCTGCCCCTCGAAGATACCGACGCCAAAGCTGGCGATGGCGCGCCCGAGGCACAGACCTTCACCACCGGCATTCTGCCCTGCCAGGCCATGCGCGCGCTTGTGGCCACCGGCCAGATCGAGGTGGCACACCCGGTCGCCGATGATCAGATCCAGCCGGCGAGCATCGATCTTCGTCTTGGGACAACCGCCTATCGGGTGCGCGGCAGTTTCCTGCCCGGACAAAGCGCCACCGTGCGCAGCCGCCTGGACAGCTTCACCATGCACCAGGTGGATTTGACGGCTGGCGCGGTGCTCGAAAAAGGCTGCGTCTATGTGGTGCCCCTGCAGGAATCCCTGAGCCTCAAAAAAGAGGTGTCGGGCATGGCCAATCCGAAAAGCTCCACCGGGCGGCTCGACATCTTCACCCGCGTGATCACCGATTACACCGGCGAGTTCGATCGCATCCTGCCCGGCTACAAGGGCCCGCTCTATGCGGAAATTTCGCCGCTGACCTTCAGCGTCAAGGTGCGCACCGGCACGCGGCTTTCACAACTGCGCCTCCGCCGGGGCTCGCCGCCGCATACCGATATCGGCATGCGCCGCCTGCACGAACGCTCGCCCCTGGTCGCCGAAGGGGAGGGCAAAATCGATATCGCCAAGCAGGGCGTCGCCTTCACCGTCGATTTGATCAGCGCCTCCGCGTCCGGCGTCGTCGGCTACCGGGCCAAGCGCCATACGGATGTGATCGATGTGGAAAAGATAGGCCACTACGACGTCGAAGAATTTTGGGAGCCGATATTTGCCCACGGCAAGGACGCCATCATTCTGGACCCGGACGATTTCTATATCCTGGCGTCGCGCGAAGCGGTGTCGGTGCCCCCCGACCACGCCGCCGAAATGCGTGCCTACGATACACTGGTCGGCGAGTTCCGGGTCCACTATGCGGGCTTTTTCGATCCCGGCTTCGGTTATGACGAGGCCGGCGGCAGCGGCAGCCGCGCCGTCCTCGAAGTCCGCTCCCACGATGTGCCGTTCGTGCTCGAGCATGGCCAGATGGTGGGACGCCTGATTTACGAGCGGCTGATGGCGGTCCCCGATCAGATTTACGGCAGTGGCATCGGCTCCAACTATCAGGCCCAGGGGCTGAAACTATCCAAGCACTTCAAAGCGCCGAAAGGATAAAGCGCGAAAATTGCTGGAACATTTGTCCCCGGTTTTCGCGGCGCAATTATGTGGATAACGTGAATTATGGGGATAACTCTTGTAACCTGTTAAAATGAATGGATTATTTCATCTTCATATAAACCAAAAATGTGGATAACTTCTAACCCGCGATCAAATGCCCAAGGAGCGAGACATGGCCGACAAAGACGACGTCAAGGAAGGCAAGGAATTTCACGTCGGAGTTCCGGCTTCGAGCGAACCGTTTTTCCTGAAAGGCTCCGGCGCCTTGGATTGGGGTATGCAGAACCGATTGGCGCGCATATTCAACCCCGATAGCGGGCGCACGGTCATGCTGGCCTTCGATCACGGTTATTTCCAGGGACCGACCACCGGGCTTGAGCGCATCGATATCAATATCCTGCCGCTGGTGCCTTATGCCGATGTGTTGATGTGCACCAGGGGCGCTTTGCGTACCTCGATCCCGGCGGCAACCACCAAGCCGGTGGTGCTGCGCTGCACGGCCGGGCAAAGCATCCTGACCGAGCTGTCCAACGAATTGATCGCCGTCGATATCGAGGACGCGCTGCGCCTTGGCGTTTCGGCGATGGCGGCCCAGGTCTATATCGGCGCCGAATATGAGCATCAATCCATCAGCAATGTGGTCAAGCTGATCGACACCGGCACCAAGTACGGCATCCCCACTTTGGCGGTGACCGGCGTCGGCGCCGACATGACCCGGGACGAGCGGTATTTCTCCCTGGCGACGCGCATCTGCGCCGAGATCGGCGCCCATTACGTCAAAAGCTATTATTTCGAGCCCGGCTTCGAGCGGGTGGTGGCCGGCTGCCCGGTGCCCATCGTCATCGCCGGCGGCAAGAAACTGCCGGAACTGGAAGCCCTGGAAATGGCCTACAAGGCGTGCGAGGCGGGCGCCGCCGGCGTCGATATGGGCCGCAACATTTTCCAGTCGGACAGCCCGGTCGGCATGATCCAGGCGGTCGGCGCCGTCGTCCATGGCGGCGAGAAGCCGGATAAAGCCATGCAGATCTATGAAGGCGTCAAGGCCGATCAGGAAAAGCAGGCGGCGGAGTAGACGGCGCCGCAAACAGAAACCGGCCACTTGCGTGGCCGGCGCGTTTTCAGGGAAGAAAATCAAGGCGCCTGGTCCAGAGGCGTTTGCCCTTGATTTGAATGATCCTGTCATGGCCGCTTGCGTCTGCAATTGACCGGGATCAAACAGGTGCCTTAAAAATTAATCGCGGGTGGCCAAAGGTGAAGGCCGCCATTACTATCGATCCATGACCGAGCCGCAAATCGTTACCCTCCTGGCCAGCGCAACCGAGATTGTCTGCGCGTTGGGCTACGAGGACGCCCTGGTTGCCAGGTCCCACGAATGCGACTACCCGGCGTCCGTTGCCAAGCTGCCGGCGGCCACTTCCTCCAAAATCGACACCTCCCAAGCCAGCGGCGATGTCGACAACCAAGTGAAATCCATCGTCGAGCAGGGCTTGTCGGTCTACAAGGTGGACGGCGATTTGCTGCGCGAATTGCAGCCCGGCGTGATCGTCACCCAGACCCAATGCGAGGTTTGCGCCGCCAGCCCCAAGGATATCGAAGACGCGGTTGCGAGCTGGACCGGGACGGCGCCCAATATTGTCTCGCTGGAACCGAACGCCTTGGCCGACGTCTGGACCGACATCCAAAACGTCGCCGTGGCCTTGGGCGCGCCGGAGCGGGGCCGGGCGCTGACCGGGGATTTGCAGGCGCGCATGGCGTCCATCGAAGCCCAAGCCAGCGAAGCGGGCTCGCGCCCCTCCATCGCCTGCATCGAATGGATCGAGCCGTTGATGGCCGCCGGCAACTGGATACCGGAGCTGGTGACTATGGCCGGCGGCGAAGATGTGTTCGGCGCCGCCGGCAAGCAATCGCCCTGGGTGAGTTGGGAAGCCCTATGCGCCATGGACCCGGACGTTATTCTTATTTTGCCTTGCGGTTATGACATCGCCAAATCGCGCAGCGAAATGGCGCCCCTGACATCGCGCCCCGATTGGCCGGACCTGGCCGCCGTGCAAGGGAACCGGGTGTTCATCGCCGACGGCAATCAATATTTCAACCGGCCCGGCCCGCGCCTCGCCGAATCCCTGGAAATCCTGGCCGAACTGTTGCACTCTGATCTGTTCGATTTCGGCCATGAGGGCTTGGGCTGGGAGCGGCTATAAAAACGCCATCGAATAAGGTTATAATCTGCCCCAAGAGCCGGGCAACCGCGCCAAA
>Ga0114996_10003199_pt1 | contig 20544 bp, 17 predicted proteins | sample ArcticOcean_MG_C_4_FD_87039 | JGI IMG/M metagenome (GOLD analysis project Ga0114996, IMG submission 87039) | Marine microbial communities from western Arctic Ocean - ArcticOcean_MG_CB4_134 | ecosystem: Environmental > Aquatic > Marine > Oceanic | place: Arctic Ocean: Canada Basin | collected...
AGCTCTTTGTGCGCTAGGTCGTTGGAGCCGAGTTGGCCCGTCAGGGCGAGGCGCAGGGCATTGGCGCGGCCGCGCGTCGAAGCGCTCTCGTCTTTGGTGGCCATGTAGGAGGGGCACATGGTGCCGCTGAGATTTTTGCGGCAGGCGCCGACGCCGCTGCACTGTTCGGTGGCCTGGAGTAGGCCGCCGAAGTCGGAGAAATCAAATTTCGTTTCGAACGATGGCGTTTTATAATCGGCTCCGAAGCGCAGATTGGCGGTGAGCGAGGGGGCACGGACAATTTTGCCGGGATTGAGCAGGCCGTCCGGATCAAAGGTGTCCTTTATCTGACAGAAAGCCTGGTAGAGCGTAGGGCCGAACATTTTCTCCTGGAAGGGTGCGCGGGCCAGGCCGTCGCCGTGTTCACCGGACAGGGCGCCACCAAATTCGAGCACGAGGTCGGCGATTGCAGCGGCGATAGCGGCGAATCTATCGACACCCTCTGACGTTTTCATATTGATCACGGGACGGATGTGCAGTAGGCCGACGGAGGCGTGGGCGTAGAAACCGGCCGGTGTGTCGTATTGGGCCAGCACGGCCTGGAAGCGCTCGATGTAAGCGCGCAAGTGCTGGGGAGCGACGGCGGTGTCTTCGACAAAGGAAATAGATTTGGCGTCTCCGGTTTGCGACATGGAGAGGCCCAGGGCTGCTTTGCGCAATTCCCAGATGCGCGCTTGCTCGGCGGCCGGGACGGCGCGGTGGAAGTGGTGCCCCAGGTTGCGGCCGCGCAGATCTTGTTCTAGGCGATCGAGTTTTTGGGAGAGTTGCTCAGCTTCTTCGCCAAAAAACTCCACCAGTAGCACGGCGCCCGGATCGCCGACGATGAAGTCGCGCAAGGGTTCAAATTCGATGCGACCTTTGGTGGTGTCGAGGATAAAACGGTCGATCAATTCGACGGTGGAGGGCAGGTGTTCCAAGATGATGGGGGTAGCTTCCATCGCTTCGAGCAGGTCGTCGAATTGGACGGCGCAGAGGATGCGCGCCGTCGGCAGCGGAACCAGGCGCAAGGTGGCTGCTACAGTAAGGCCCAGGGTGCCTTCGGAGCCGACCATGATGCGGGCGAGGTTAAAGGGAGCGGGGTCGACGAATTCATCGAGGTTATAACCGCCGACGCGGCGCAAAATTTTGGGATAGCGGCGCTCGATTTCCTCGGTGTTTTCGGTAGCCAATTGCTGCACGGTGCGGTAGCAGATGCCTTCCAGGTCGGGTTGAGCGAGTTTGGCATCGAGAGCAGCGGCGTCGAGCGGATGCATTTGTACGGTGCTGCCGTCGGCTAGGACCACTTGCAATTCTTGCACGTAGTCGATGGTTTTGCCGTAGATAATGGAACGGGTGCCAGCTGAGTTATTGGCTAACATGCCGCCGATAGTGGCGCGGCTAGCAGTCGATAGATCGAGGGGCAGGTGGAGGCCATGGGGTTTGAGCTGGGCGTTGAGTTCGTCGAGGACAATGCCGGGTTCAACGCGTACGGTGCGTGTTTCGACGTCTAGGTCGAGCAAGCGATTCATGTATTTGGAGAAGTCGAGTTGGACGCCGGGACCGATAGCCTGGCCGGCCTGGGAGGTGCCGCCGCCGCGCGCGGTGATTGACGCGCCGTGATGGCGGCAGATATTTATCGTGTTGACGACATCTTGGGCCGAGTGCGGCAAAACAACGCCAGTAGGAATGATTTGGTAGACGCTGGCGTCGGTGGCGTACATGGTGCGCAGGACTTTGTCGAAGCGCACGTCTCCTTCTAGCTCTGCTGTGAGGGCGCTCTGGAGAGCGTTCAGGCTTGCGGGCGAGAAATCGTCTTGGGTAGGCATTATTTGTTCTGTGCCGTGGCGAGGAAGTTGAGGGCAGCGGCCACACCGCCTTTGCGGTGCGGTACATCTGCAAGGCCCAGTCCCATTTCGACCCCGCAGAGTGTGCCCGCCAGCGTCAAGTCGTTGAAATCTCCCAGGTGCCCGATGCGGAAGACTTTGCCTTTGACCCGACCCAGGCCGGTCCCCAAAGATAGATCGAAGCGCTCGAGGATGAGTTGGCGCAGTGCGTCGGCGTCGTGCTCGGCGGGCAAAAGTACGGCGGTGAGGGTGGGGGAATATTCTCTGTCGCTGCGGCAGAGCAGTTCGAGGCCCCATGCTCTTACCGCTTGGCGCGTCGCTTCTGCATGGCGGTGGTGGCGGGCAAAAACGTGCTCCAGGCCTTCTTCAAAGAGCATATTGAGGGCTTCGTCTAAGCCGAAGAGCAGATTGGTAGCCGGGGTATAGGGGAAGAATCCCTGGGCGTTGGTTTCCAGCATGGGGCCCCAATCCCAGTAGGAGTGCGGTAGTGTCGCTTGTTGCGCGGCTTGCAGTGCCTTAGCGCTGATGGCGTTGAAACTGAGGCCGGGTGGCAGCATCAGTCCTTTTTGGGAGCCGGCGACGGTGACATCTACGCCCCATTCGTCGTGGCGGTAATCCACCGAGGCTAGGGACGAAATGGTATCGACCAAGAGGAGGGCGGGGTGGGTACTGTCGTCGAGGGTGTGGCGGATGGCGGCGATGTTGCTGAGCACGCCGGTCGAAGTCTCGTTGTGGACGGCGGCGACGGCTTTGATGGCGTGCTTATTGTCTGCTGTGAGTCGGTCGTGGAGAATTTGAGCATCGACGCCGCTACGCCAGTCGCCGGGCAGCAATTCTACTTCGAGACCCAATTGAGTGGCGATTTTGCTCCAGAGGTTGGCGAAGTGGCCGGTCTCGAACATCAATACCCGGTCGCCGGGAGAGAGTGTATTGGCGAGCGCAGCTTCCCAGGCGCCGGTGCCGGACGATGGGTAGATCACAATGGGAGAGGATGTGGCGAAAACCTGCTTGAGGCGTGCGAATATATCCAGAGTCATTTGCGCAAATTCGGGGCCGCGATGATCGATGGTCGGTCGCGCGATGGCCCGGGAGATGCGCTCGGGCAGGTTGGTGGGGCCGGGAATTTGTAGGAAGTGGCGTCCGGATGGCATGGCGTTTCAGTCCAGTGGCGCGAAGAAGGTCAAGTCGGCGCCAAAATTCTGCATGGGTTTTTGTGGTGGGGACGATCCTTGGGTGATGAACGTGGAAAATGAATGCGTTTAAATAATACGAGATCCTGGGAGGACGTGCCAGGTGGCTTTTCATAGGTGTTGAAATTTAGCATACTCTGTAGTCATAAGATAGAGGGAGATTTTTGAAAAGTGGATTATATGCGTTGGTTGGGTGAGAAAGGTAGGTTCGTGGTTGTGTTGGGGATAGAGGGGGGGGATTTTTGGGGTGTGCTGCGACACAAAGTAATTCCCAGCCGGTGGTAGAGCCAGAGATAGTTGCTCGTTTTATAGAGGATTAGAGTGGGACCTATGTGGGAGTGGGAGATGTATATGTCCAGTGGGAATGGGGGCACAATGTACGGTCAGCGGGGAGGGAGGGTGGAAATGTCAACCAGTGGAGTAGGGATAATGAGGCGATATTAATGGTCGCTCGGATGGGGGAGCAGCTTATGTTCTATTACGGCATTAAGGATGATGAAGGGACGGTGCGTGGGGCTAGGGAGTTGTTTGTGGATGAATCTGATTCGACAGGTGTCGGCAGTAGTACTCTGCCTTTGTCGATGGGTGATAATACTAATTTGTCGATCATATTGGCCAAACCAATCTCATATCGGGATGGTTCGAGCGCGATTATGGAGGAGGAAGAAAGGAAGTAGAATATTCGTTCAAAAAGGAAGGCCGCAAACTCAGAGGACATGTGAAGATCCAAGCCGGCCCCGATAGGCGCGAATACGTTTTTGTAAATCTGCTCAAACAATAATTTTAGTACCTATCACGAGGTTAAAGATGCTGAGAAAAGAGGCTTCAGGAGATATCTTTATTCACGCCTGGGATATTAGCGATGATAGAAACCGTCCCCAAGTGGGCACAACCCGAACTCATGCACAACCAACGCAACTTTAAATCACAGGAGGAATTAATAGAACGACTGATGATGACCCGAGAAGCCGGCATCCACCACCACAATTTCCACTACTACGGCATGACCCGTCGTTATCAATTAGAATGGATCGGCCACGCACGCCAAGCCTGGTCCTAGTTAAGCCGTACAAACACCCACCCAAGCCATCCAAATCATTAGGAGAACAAAAAATGAAAACCTACCGCGTAGGCATCATCGGCCTCGGCCGCATGGGCAGCACCATCGACGAAGAAGGCCACGGCGAACTCCCCTATTCAATCGCCAACTCCTGTGCCCACAGCGACCGCCTCGAAGTAATAGCAGGAGCCGACCTCCTGCCCGAACGCCGCCAAGCCTTCGGCCAGAAATGGGGCATAGAAGCACTCTACGAAGACTTCCAAGAAATGGTAGAAAAAGAAAAACCGGACCTAGTCGCCATATGCACCACCGCTTCGGGCATGTTAAAACCGGCCAATCAAGCCCCCGACTCCAGTTTCCGAGGCGATTCACACGCTGATCTATCCATCGCTCTGGCCGACGCCGGCGTGCCCATGATTTACGTTGAGAAAGCCATGGCCAGCTCGATGGATAGGGCCGATGCTATGCGCGAGGCCATCAAACGCAACGGCACCCTCTCCAATACCGGTGTACTGCGACGCTTCGACAATCGCTACGAAGTAGTGAAAGACGCCATCACTGCTGGCCAGATCGGCGAAGTCAAAAGTGTACTGCACTTCGCCGGATCTAGCTTGATGCACGGACACATCCACTCCATCGATACCGTTTCTTACCTAGTCGGCGATCCCACCATTGCAGAGATCCGCGGTGAATTATTGCCCCGCGATATGGAAATCGTCGACAATCATATCGCCGCGGACCCGATGGCAACCTACCAATTGCGTTTTGAAAACGGCATCGAAGCCTATTCGATGCCCGGAGCCGGGTGGGAATTTGAAGTCGTGGGCACGGAGGGTATAATACGTTCGCTCGACAACGGCGCGGGGGTGTCGCTGCGCCAGCCTGGGGGGAAAGTGGGGCGACGTCAGGCAATGGAAGAAGTGCCCTTCGAATTTGTCACCCCCAAGAGCACGGTGATCACCTGCCTCGAAGACCTGGTGATGGCGCACGAAACTGGACAGCCGACACGCGACCACATCGACCACGCGCACCACATTACTGAGGCTTGCATTGGCGTAGCCGAGAGTCATCGGCGCGGTGGCGGCTGGGTCGAATTGCCCTTAGAGGAACGCGGTCTCTACATCTGGCATGTCTAACCTTTGAGAGCGCCAACGGTCATGCCGCGCGTAATGCGGTCTTGCAAAAAGATAAAGGCAGCGATGGTGGGCAGGAGCATGATGACAAAACCGGCGAAGAGGCCGGTGAAGTCGGCGGCGTATTCCTGCACGACCTGTAAATTGTAGAGGCCCAGCGGAATGGTCATCTTGTCGGTTTCGTTGATCAGCATGAGGGCGAGCAGGTATTCGTTCCACACGCCCAAGAAGTTGAAGATGGTGACGGTTAAGAGGCCGGGTGTGGCCAGCGGCAACATGACGCGCCAGAACACGGCGTAGTCGGAGGCGCCGTCGAGCACGGCCGCTTCTTCGAGGGCGGTGGGAATGGATTTGAAGAAGCCGGTGAGAACGAATACCGTGAACGGCATGGAAATGGCGACGTAGACCAGGGTAAGGGCGATGAGAGAATCGCGCAGGCCCAGGTCATTGAACATCAGGTAGAGCGGCACGGTAATCAATTGCAGGGGGATGGCACTGCCGAGGATAAAAGCTCCCAGGATTAGGCGGTTGCCGGCAAATTGAAAACGCGCCAGGACATAGGCGGCCATGGCACCGACCAGATCGATCAAGAAGACGGAAAGGGCGCTGACCCAGATGCTGTTGAGGAGGAAATTGCCCATTTGCGAGCGCGTCCAAGCGCGCACATAGTTTTCCCATTGCAAGATATCGGGCAGGCCCCAGACGGTGCGGATGCCGAATAGTTCGCGATTGGTTTTGAACGAGGTCAAGACGATCCAGGAAAAGCCGAAGAGGGTGATGGCGGCCCAGGTGCCGAGAATGAGATAGATTAGCACCAGATAGGGGCCGGTGCTCAGGCGTTGGCGCCATTTAAGTTTTTTTTGGGCGTCCATATTAATATTCGAGGGCCTCCTTGCGGCTGAGGCGGAAGAAGAGCAGGGAAACGCAGAAAACGAGGCCGAAGAGCAAGACGGCGATGGCTGTGCCGTAGCCCATGTGGAATACGGTGCTTTGGTAGGGCAAGGCCTGCTGCATCATATAAGTGGTGATGGTGTGGGTGCTATTGGCCGGTTGGCCGCGGGTCAAAGCCCAGACCTCGCCAAAGATCTTGAGGGCAGAGATCATCCAGTAGATCATGCCAATAACTAGGACATCGCGCAGCAGCGGAAAAGTGATGCGCCAGAAGACTTGCCATTCATTGGCTCCGTCGACGCGGGCGGCGGCGTAGAGGTCGCCGGGAATGCCCTCGACGCCGGCGATTAGCAATACCATATAGAAACCGATGACGTACCAGACGATGATGAAGATGATGCAGGCCATGGCCAGACCGCGGCTGCCCAGCCACACTTGGGTGAAATCCTCCAGGCCGACCGAACGCAGCAGGACATTGAGCATGCCAAAGCGCGGCTGCAGGATAAAGACCCAGAGCAGGGCGACGCCGATGGGATTGATGATGTGCGGCAAGAAAATGACCGTCTTAAAGAACGTGCGTCCCTTGATGCGCCGATTGGTCAAGGCGACGGCAAAGAACAGGGCGGCGCTAAAGAGTAAGGCACCGCCGACGATCATGATGAGCAGGTTATTAGTAAAGGCCAGCAAGAGCCATTTGTCGCGCAGCGCCTTGGTAAAGTTGGCCAGACCGACGTAGACGGCGGTGTCAAACCCAAAACCACTCCAGCTATAGAGGCTGATGCGGAAGGCCTCGAAGGTAGGGTAGAGGAAGAAAAAGGCGTAGAACGAGATGGCTGGGGCCAGAAAGACCCAGATCACTTTGGGGTCGCGGCGGCGGCCACCCGAGCTCATAGATTGCCTCCGTGCTCGGCTGCTTGGGCGGCGTAGAAAACGTCGTGTTCTTCTTGCAATTGGGCAATGAATTGAGTCGGGGTAATTAGGCCGATCATGAGCTGGTCGTTGAGCGGATAGAGAACGGTCTGGAGCCAGTCGGCGGCGTCGGCGTCGAGGCCAGCGGCAAAGGGCATGCCGCCGTCGCCGGCCAGTATGGGACGAGCGCCTTCGACGCCTTCGGGCAAGGAGACGCCTTTGATAGCCGGTGGCACCCCGCCGGCCTTGACGTTTTCCTCTTGGGTCTGGCGGCTGGAAAGGAATTTGATGAGCTGCATAGCGCCGTCTGGGTTTTTGGCCCCCTTGGGAATGAACCAGCCATTGAACTTGATTTCGGATACGGTGGGGTTGCCGGTCGCGCCCTCGATGGCCGGAAAGGGGAAGAGGTCCATGATAAAATCCTCGGCCTTGACATCGCGCAATTCGCTGGGTAGCCAGGTGGGCATGAGGATCATCGCGGCCCCTTCATTGGCCCAGTCCATCTGGCCCACCGGCCAGCGGTTGCCCTGCCAACCACGGGTGTAATGTTGGGTAGCGAAATCCTGGGTCATCTCGGCCACTTTGAGAAAGCCGGGATCGTTGGTCCAGGATGTGCCCGAGCGGTTGGTAGCGGTATCGTAGAGCACGTCGTTGCCCAGGTAGCGGGTGGCAATATAGAGGAGTAGGCGAGCGTTGTAGCCGTTGAAATTATCGGCTTCAAAGCAGGGTATGTGTACTTGATCGCGGATGGTCTGGCACAAGTTTACCAATTGACTCCAGGTGGTGGGCACGGCATATCCGCGGCGCTCGAAGAGTCCTTTATTGTAATAGATGCCCGAAACGTGGGCCGACCAGGGAATGCCGTAGAAGTGCGCCCCGTGTGCTCCGTTGGCTACGTGGCTGTTGTGCATCAGGCCGGGCCAGAAGGTGTCGAGCCAGCGGCTGTCTTCTTCGTAGTTCTGGCCTTCTAAGTAGGTGTCTAGTGGCAGCGCCAGTCCTTGGCGGGCCATGGTGACGAGGAAGGCATCGGCATTGAGGGCCGCGTCGGGTGGGTCGCCGGCGTTGAGGCGTGCCCTGAGTCGCTGGACGGATTCGCTGCCTGCCCAGGTCCACTTGATGCGATACTGGGGGTTTTGGCGCACGAAACGGCGGCCCTGACGCGCCAATTCGGGCTGGATACTGGCGCCTACAGAAAAGGGGTGGAAGATGTCCAGGACAATGGCATTGGGGTCGGGCGGCAGCTCTTCTTCTTGGGGCACGGTTTCGGCGGGTGTCGGTTCTTCAGTGCCGCAAGTCGACAAGAAGGTTAGCAGAAAGAGTAGATAAAACAGACGTGTCGTTGGGCTTGCCATACAAAGAAAAATACAAGTTTTGATGTTTGGGGCAAATTGACAGATATTAACGGGCGATGATACAATCGCGAAAAAATAAAGAATAGGAGGAAAGATGGACAATTACAAAGCCGCACTCATCGGTTGTAGTCGCATGGGGGCCTTTATCGACAACGAAGTACCCGCAGATTGGGGGGCCTATTCACACGCCGCTGGCTACGAGGCCTGTGCGCGCACCACCATGATCGCTTGTGCAGATTTGCGCGAGGATGTGATGGAAAAGGTGGGGCAGCGCTACGACGTGCCCAAGGAGCGGCAGTACACCGACTATAAGGAGATGCTCGAGAAAGAAAAACCCGATATCGTCAGCGTTGCGACACAGCCCGAACACCGGGCGGAAATTGTGATCTACGCCGCCGACCATGGGGCGCGGGCTATTTACGCCGAGAAGGCGTTATCCGCTTCGCTCGACGAGGCCGATGCCATGGTAGAAGCGGTGGAGCGCAACGGGGCCATCCTCAATATGGGCACCAACCGGCGCTGGGATCCGCGTTACGACACTATGAAGGAAGTCATCGACAGCGGCCGTTTAGGTGCCCTCAGGACGCTGGTTTTGCACTCGACTAGTTCGTTGTTCAACGGTGCTAGCCATGGATTCGATTTATTGCAGCGCCTCAATAGCGATTGTCCGGTATCCTGGGTGCAAGCGCATTTGCCCCAGGGCGATGAGATCATCGATGGGAATATCTTGCGCGAAGATCCGGTGGGGCACGGCATACTGCAATTTGAAAACGGCGTGACGGGGTACGCGTTGGAATCCGGTCGCGGCATGGAAATCGAAGCCGTGTGTGAGAACGGCACAGTGACCGGTCTGCTCAACGGCAACGAATGGGAAATCCGCGAGCCGGGTGGAAAGGATTACCGCGGCAGGGATATATGGGTCAAAGGCGAATTTCCCGCTTACCAATACGCCAGTTCGACGCAGCGGCTGGTAGAGGATCTAGTACACGCTCTGGATAGCGGCGAGCCGCCGCGCGGTGGAGTGCGCCTGGCCCGGTCGAATACGGAATTGATCTTTGCCTTTGTCGAATCGCATGTGCGCGGCGGCGCCAGAGTAGAATTGCCGCTGCAGGGCAATAAATTTCGCTTGCTGCGAGATCGGGAGCCGCGCCAGCCAAGATTCGAACGCTGATCACAGAGAAATATTTCCCGCTCTGGCCACTTGGGCCGCGGCGGAAGAAAAATTTAGCCACCACTATTTTAGTACAGGAGAATGAATACGTGAGAAAAAGCAAAGTTCTACAAAAGATTCGCGACGGCAAATGCGCCCGCATCTGCGGCCTGGGCCACTATCTACCGTTCTACGTACGTTATGCGGCGCACTACAATTACGATGTCATCTGGTTCGACCTGGAGCATCGGGCGATGGACGATCGCGAGGTGCAGAGCGTGCTGTCGCTGGCGCACCACAACGATATAGATTGCATGGTGCGGCCGCAGACTTTAGAACGCACGCGGCTCTACCGCTACCTGGAAGATGGGGCCACAGGTTTTATGTTTCCCTTTGTTTCAGATGCCGACACGGCGCGCTATATCGTCGAGACTATAAAGTACCCACCCATGGGCAATCGCGGCATTGACGGTGCCGGCTTCGACGCTGATTTCGGCCTCGATTTTTGGAAGGAGGGCAGTACCTACCTAGAAGATGCCAATAACGAGACCTTTATTTTAGCACAGATCGAAACGGTAGAAGCGCTAAAAAATGTCGAAGAGATTGCCGCGGTGCCGGGCATCGATGTGCTCTTTGTAGGGCCGGGCGATCTAGGTACGCGTTTAGGTTTGGTCGAAGGGGGCAATTTGGATGAAGCCATTGCCAAAGTGGCAGCAGCGGCCAAGAAACACGGCAAGGCCTGGGGCATTCCGGCCGGCACGCCCGAAGCGATTAGCAAGTTTCGCGATCTGGGAGCGCAATTGCTGGCCTATGGCGGCGACTTTGCCCTGATGAATGTATTGAAAAACTGCAGTGCCGATTTTGATAAATTGTTAGACGATTAAAAGGAGAAGACCCATGCGACATTTTACCCGAACGCCCAATTATACAGGAGCGGACGATCCCAACCGCAACGAGATTAAAGGCCGACTCGAATTGGGCGAGACGGTGATTATCGAGACGGTGGGTGGCCACGACCAGGATTACGAGGGCATCGGTCGGCTTTTGCCCGGCGATGTTATGGAGGTGCGTGAGCACCGCTATTCGCGCCAGGGTGGTCCTTTTTATATCGAGGGCATCAAAGCTGGGGATTGGGTGTCGATCGAGATCATCGATATGGAAGTAGGGGCCTATGGTTTTTACCGCAACGGCGGGCCTTTCTGGGGCAGCATGCGATTGATCGCACCGGTGCGCGACGGCCTGGTCCACTTCCCGCCCGACTTCGTGGTGCCCACGCGTCCGATGATTGGTTATGTGTCGCTGGAGTCGGTGGCTTCGCACCAGATCGACCACGGCGGCAATATGGATTTTAACTCGGTGCAACCGGGCAGTACGATCCATATTCGGGCCCAGAAGGACGGCGGTATGCTGCTTTTGACCGACGTACACGCGCGCATGGGGGATGGCGAGATGACCGCCACCGGAGTGGAGATCGACTCGGCCATCACGCTCAAAGTAGACAAGTCGCCGGGTTTTCCCTGCGGCGGCCCGGTAGTGGAAAAGACGCGCCACGTCGAGGACGCCGAAGAATATCTCACCAGCGGTCGGGGGTACGGTTGGGAAGATGCTATCAAGATAGCCTGGTTCGATATGGTGAGTTTGATTGCCGATCGTTACGATACTACGGTAGAAAACGCCAATCTCATCGTCGGCACCATCGGCGATGTGCGGCCGGGGTATTCGGCGGGTCGTTTGAACCAGCGTGGCCATAACCAGGATGGGGGGTACGTGACCTGTCAGATGGCGGTGACTAAAGAATTGCGGCGCACGGGCGAGCCGTACAAACCCTAAGCGGGCGGAGGTTATAATGGACGGGGAAAAGCGCATAGTCGATGCCCATATCCACGTGTGGACGGACGATTTTGAACGCTATCCGCTGGCGCCGGGTTTTAACGCCGAGGATCTGTGGTGGCCTAGATTCACGCCGGATGATCATTTTGTCTATAGCCGTGCGGTCGGTAACGTGCGCATCAATCTGGTGCAGATGACCTGGTATGGACTGGATCACAGCTACATTCTGGATTTGATCGCTGGCGCTCCCGATACCTTTGTTGGCACTGGCATTGTGCCGGTGATTAGCGATGTGGCGCTGCCCAGTCCGGAGCGCGTCATGGTGGAATTGTCGCAAGGGGGAATCTATGCCTTTCGAGTGCGCAGTAATGTGGCGCGCATGCCGGTGGGCGACCTAACGCGTTGGCTCGATTACCCCGGTTACGAATTAATGTTCCAGGCCGGGGCCGAGCACAATCTGGCGCTGAGTTTCCTCATGAGCTACAGCGATTTGCCGGATCTGGATCGCATGTGCACGAAATTTCCCGACACGCCTGTCATCCTAGATCATGTCTGCGGGGTGCGGATAAAGGATGGTGTCCTCGACGAAGAGGGACTAAAGCAGGTCTGTGCCATGGCCAAGCACAAACGCGTCATGGTCAAGCTGGGGCCCTTGCACGGTTTGAGTGGCGCGCCGGCGCCCTTTCTCGATTTGCTGCCGTTGCTCAAGCCTATTATCGACGCTTTTGGTCCGCAGCGCTGTATGTGGGAAAGCGACAGCGGCGGCCCCTTGCGTATGCAAGATCCGCTGACAGACTATCCGGCATCTATCGCTTTAATTGAAGAGCACGCCGATTTTTTGAGTGCCAGCGATAAAGAATACATTCTCTACAAAACAGCCGAAGATTTCTTTTTTAATAGGTAATATTATGGCTGCTCCGAGGATCATGTTTGACCACGACGGGCGCCACCCGCTCATCTACATGTACGAGCCCCCAATTCAGCGCGAAGAGTTGGAGGCAGCGGTAGACGAAGTGGTGGGCACGCCGGTCGAAGCCCTGATGTTAATGTTGGGAGATGTGCGCAGTTTGCTCTACGAGACGCAGGTTGGCGAGTTGTGGGGACAGGATGTGCCCAAGTGGCCGCACCTGATCTGGCGGCGGGCGCACCAGAATTTTGCCGATCTGATCGCTGCGGGCAACGATCCGCTGCGGGTGCTTTGCGAGCGGGCCCACGCAAAAGACATGGCGTTCTATCCCAAGCTCTTAGTGCAGCAGGGTGCACGCGAGCGCATGCTCAAGAGTTGGGAGAAAGAGGGTTTCGACCCAGACGATTGGCAAAATGTGTTGCAGTCGCTGGACATTGGTAGCAAAGGGGGCGTGGACCAGGATTGGCCGGGTTATGCTTGCACCGATTTTGCCCACCAAGAGGTGCGCGATCTAACGCTGGCGGTGGTCAAAGAGGTGGTAGAGAATTATCCGGTCGACGGTTTTGAGTTGGAATTCAATTACTGGCCCTATTATTTCCATCCCGATGAGGTGGAGAGCGGTCGGCAGATTATGACTGAGTGGGTCGGTCAGGTATACGAAACGGTGAAGCAGGCCCGACCCGAGGGCGAATTGGTTTTACATGTACCGGCTGATATTGCCGGCGGCCTGGCTGTTGGTTTGGAGCCGTTGGAGTGGGTGCGGGCGGGCATAGTCGATGTTATTGTCCCCGAAGCTGGTAGTAATATGCAGGTGGATCCGTCGGCCGATTTTACTGCTTTTGTAGAAGCGGCCAAAGGGACCTCATGCCAGGTTATGGCGGTCATACAGAGTCGCGTCGATACGGATCGCGTTGCTATAAACACGATCGAGATGGTGCGCGCTACGGCTTGTAATTATTGGGCGCAAGGCATCGATGGTTTTTATCTGGAGCACTGGTTTGCCGATTGGCCGTATCGCAGCGATTTCTATGAGAAGTTGCGCGAATTAGCCGATCCGGAGGTGATGCAACCCAAGGATAAAATCTACTATTTGCCGACTAAGGGCGCTGGCTTACCCAAACCGGTTATAGCTCCGAGGACGGCGGACCCATTGCCGGTGGAGTTGGTGGTGGATGAGGCGGTGTCATGCGGATTTATGGTGAGTGATGATTTGCCGCGTTGGGATGGGGTTGGGCGAGTGCATGAGGTTATGTTGCGGGTGTTTTTGGCGACTACTACGGAATTGGATCGTCTGGCTTTTAAGTTTAATGGTACAGATTTGCCGGATCAGTTGTTGCGCAAGATTAACCAGACGTACCGCATGCAGGCGCCGCACTATCGCGCTTATGGATATTGGTATGTTTTTGCTTTGGAGCGGGGGTGTTGGCCTGTTGAGGGAGAGAATAATATTGAGGTGGTTTTGTTGGAAAAAGATGCTGGGGTGAAGGGGCAGGTTGAATTGCAGAGGGTTGAGTTGGAGATTAAGTATTTGATGGGGAAGAATTTTCATCGGGGGTTTGTGGATGGTGATTTAGGGCCGTACGAGGAGTGAGGTGCGTGGGAGTACTGAGATAGGGTGGTACTGGTGGACGATCTGCTTGGGAGCGGGGGGCTCTCGCTCATGGCGCTCAACTCCTTGAGTTGGCGTACCTTCGGTGCTCGCCCGGCTCCTGCCGGGCTCCGAGGCATTACCCCCTGCGCCGCTTCCTGCGGCTACGGGGGTAATGAACCCGCTCTGAGCTCCCCCGCTCCCAAGCAGATCTCCGCCGATATTGATAATTATTTACGTTTGCGTGGGTAAAGAGCCATATGATCGTTAGGCGTGTCCGGGTGGGGTGTGGCGGCGGGCTCTGTGTGTTTGAGGCCCGTAGGGCCGAGTTTAAGAGCCCGCCGCCGCACCCCATCCGGATACGCCCCAAGTAAATCGTTAACACACGTCCTAGTGGAGGGAATAGTTATGAAAATTACTGATATTGAAGTTATTCCCATATTTCCTAAATTGGCGGCACGGTATGCGCATCGGGCGGTGGATTTGTATGGGATTGAGTGCCGGGTAGTATATAAAGTTACTACCGATAATGGGATCGTGGGATATGGGGAGCAGAGAATTCGGCCGTGGGCGAAAGTGGATCCGGCGTCGGTAGAGCATCTGATTGGGCGCGATCCGTTTGATTTTATCAATAATACATTGGGGCCCGTGGGAGGAGCGCTTTACGATGTGATGGGGAAATATTTGGAAGTGCCGGCTTATAAATTGATGGGGCAGAAAGTGCGCGATGGCGTGTCGGTGGCGGCGTGGACGCGGCCGGCTGGGCCCGAGGGATTTGCTAAAGAAATACAACGGGCGGTGGGTCAGGGGTATTCTATTTTTAAGATGCATTCCTGTACTTATCACGATGTTATTGAGCAGACGCGGGCGGCTGCCGAGGTGGCGCCTGCCGGGTTTAAGATACATTGGGATTTTAATGCCAATCGCACGCTGGCGTCGGTGTTGCCGTTGGTGCATCGATTGGAGCAGGATTTTCCGATTGTTGGATTTATTGAGGATCCGGTGCAGCGGCAGGATATTGAGGGGTGGAGGACGGTGCGGCAGCAGAGTCGCATTCCCATTGTGCAGCACGTGCCGCAATTGGGAGGATTGCAGGAGGTCTTACACGGGGTGGCGGATATTTATATGATTGGTGGCAGTGTGGGGGATACGTTGGCGCGGGGGTTTGCTTATAGTAAGGCGAATATTCAGACGATTATGCAGCACGGGTGTGGTACGATTAGTAAGGCGTTGGGGTTGCATATGGCGGCGGTCTTGCCTTCGATGAGTGGGCATTCGATATATTTGGATGACCAGTATGAGGAGGATATTACGACTGAAAATATTCCGGTGATTGAGGGATTTTCGCCGGTGCCCAAGGGGGCGGGGTTGGGGTATGAAGTGGATGAAGAGGCGTTGGCGCGTTTGGCTACACAGAAGTTGCGGGAGCAGCCGCGGCACGTTGGGGTATTGCATATGGCGGGGGGGCATACGTTTTATGGGCGTTCTTATGTTGCGCCGGATGGGGAAGAGGGCACGGTGCGCGGGTTTACTTCGGAATTGTGGGAGGACGACGGCAGTGAGGAGTTCGAGCGCGTTTTTCAACGAGTGCAGCAAGAGGGCAAGATTCTGGCCGATTAAATAGGCTGAGACCATGGCGCAAGGACAGGTAGGGCAGGAGTGCCGGTCCACATCCAGGGTGAGTTTCAGGGCGTTGCTGACGGGGGCGTTGCTAGCGGCGGTCGTTAATATTGGGGCCCTGTATAGCACTTTTATCAATGCCTCGTGGATGGCGCTCAATATAAGCGTGCCTATCGCCGTCTTTGTTTTTTTTCTCCTTGCCGGCGTCGTCAATGTATTTTTAAAATTTCTGCACCGACCGCTGGCTCTGGATCAGGGCGAATTGACGGTGGTTTTTATTATGCTGATGGTTGCCGCCACTGTGCCCACGGAAGGGTATGTGGAGCATATGGTGCCCAAGATTGTCAGTCCTTCCTATTACGCGACCCCAGAAAACAGTTGGGCGGAAAATATTCAGCCCTTTATAAAACCCTGGCTGGCGCCGCAGGATCCGGATGCGGCGCGTTATTTTTTTGAAGGGTTGCCGGCCGGCGCGCCGATTCCCTGGGGGGAGTGGGTAAGGCCATTGAGCTTCTGGTCTGTGTTTTTTTTAGCGCTGTGTTTTGTCATGGTCTGCATTGCCGTGATTTTGCGTAAGCAGTGGATTGAAAATGAGCGGCTGGTCTACCCTTTGGTGCAATTGCCGCTGGATATGATCCGGGGTGGCGATGGGCAAGAAAGAGTGCCGCCGTTTTTCAAGAGTGTGATGATGTGGACGGGCTTTCTGATTCCGTTCTCTATTCTCAGTATTAATTCCCTGCACAATTATTTTAATTTTGTCCCCGAAATATCGCTGTCGACTATCATCCCGCTGATACCGGGGTCTCTGCACTTGGGGATGGCGCTGAGTTTTATGACCTTGGGATTTTCGTATTTTGTCAATTTGCAGGTTTTGATGGGGATTTGGTCTTGTTTTGCGCTGCTCTTATTGCAGCGGGCAGTGTACAATGTCCTGGGCATTTCCATGCAACAGGCGCTGCCGGATTCCTCGGCCTCAGACGCTATTACGGCGCACCAGGGCATGGGGGCGATGATCGTCTTTGCGCTGGTGATTCTGTGGACGGCGCGCGAGCATTTGGGGGCGGTATTCAGAAAGGCATTCAGGGGCGATGAGCGGGTGGATGATTCCGGGGAGATTCTCTCCTACCGCACTGCGGTACTGGGGTTAGTGCTGGGCCTGGTTTTTCTGGGGGTGTGGCTGGAGCTGTCGGGCTTGCCGCGCTGGGTGGTGCCGTGGTTTCTCTTTGTCGTTTTTGTGCTCTACATCGGTCTGAGCCGTTTTGTTGCCGAGGCCGGGTTGGCGACCATACGCACGCCCACTGATCCGCAGGCTTTTATCAATTCTACGGTGGGTACTTCGGCGTTGGGACAGGATGGGTTGGTGGCGCTGAGTTTGACCTATGCCTGGGTTTTTAAAGCGCGCATATTTGTGCTGGCGGCCTGTGCCAATGCGTTAAAACTGGAGGGGGAGAGTAGTGTGGGGCCGCACAAGCGGCGACTGTTCTGGGCCATAGCTGTTGCGCTGGTAGCTTCTCTTGCAGCGGCCAATTGGTATTTGTTAGAACAGGCTTATGCGCACGGGGGTATTAATCTGAATCAGATGTTCTTTCTGCGCACCAATCAGGGGCCGTTCAGTGCAGCGGCTATCTGGATTAATTCGCCGACCGGGGTTAGTTGGGAGGGATGGTTCTACACCGGGCTGGGCGGCACGGCGATGTCGCTGCTCTTATTGGCGCGGCATTTCTGGCTTTGGTGGCCGCTGCACCCGATTGGTTTTCCCATCGCCACCACCTGGGTAGCGGGGCAGATCTGGTGCAGTGTTTTCCTGGTCTGGGTTTTTAAGAGTCTGGTGCTCAAATTGGGTGGGCCGAGTGCCTATCGCCGCATCCAGCCTTTTTTTCTTGGACTTATTCTGGGCAATATAGTGGCGGGAGGCATGTGGTTTATAATTGATGGCTACACCGGCATGCAGGGCAATGTGCTGGTCTATTTTTGAGCTGGATGACGGGCGCAGTGATTTTTTATATTTTATGGCTCATGTGCGCGCCAGCAATTGGCAAGTTTGGAGTCGGCGGCAGCGGTCGGAGCCTACGGGGATGAGCTGCTCCATATTATCGAAAGCGGCGGGGTGCTCGAAGACGCCATGGGGCTGGATCGGGTCATCGATTATGTGCAGGAATTTATCTGGGGACGGCAGTATCGATTGGTGGGGTCGCGCGCCTGGTTGAGGGCGATGGGGCTTTGTGCTGGGTGCCGGGCAGTCACAAGGTAAACTTTCCCCATCCTTATGAGGGTGCTGATCTGGCAGAGATTGCCCCATTGCGGTCTCTGCCGCTGAAGGCAGGGGCTGGGGTATTGTTGACGGAGAGTCTGTACAAGGCTACAATCCTATTGAGATTGTTGCACCGCCCGAGTTATAGGAGGTGGACAGTGAGCAAACTGACAAAAGAAGAAATAAATCGACTTTGGGATGAAGTCAAGGTAGAGTTTCCCCATGATGAGATGATGCAGGAATTACATTTTGTACGTCTTGTACATTATTATCAGACGAAAAATCTTACCCCAGAAGAGCGCGTACAGTTCTTTGCGCAGTCAAAAAAAGCTGATCTGATTTCATAATCTAATATTCTGCTAATAGCCGCTGGCTACGGCGTTTTGTGCCTTCTCCAGCTCGCTATACGCGGGCTTGAGGAAGCAAACCATTAGTGGAAGTAAAAAAATAAACATCAAGGGAGGAAACGATGATCATCGATACACATCTACATGTATGGAGTGACGATGCCGAGCGCTATCCTTTTTCGGAGGGGCGCGCCCACAAACCCGGCGGCTCGGTCGAGGTGCTCAATGACGTGATGGCGGCCGCGGCGGTGGACAAGGCCGTTATCGTGCAGCCGGTCGGTTATTTGTACGACAATAGTTATGTGAGCGATACGATGAAACGTTTTCCGGGCAAGTTTGCCGCCATGGGTTTGCTGGATCGCCATGCGCCGGACACGCCGGATCGGCTGCAGGAGTTGGTGCAGGAGCATGGTTTCAGCGGGTTGCGTTTGCATCTGGGGCGTCCGGACGATCCAGCAGAGTGGGCAGCGGCCGACCAGGATCCCATCTGGCAGCGCGCCGAGGAATTGGGCGCCAGTTTTCTGTTCTACGGGCCGGCCGATAAATTGCCGGCGGTCGAGCCGATCATCGCCCGCTTTCCGAATGTGAAGGTGGCGCTGGATCACAATGGTTCGGCACCGCCCAATGAGGAGGACCCGAGGCCGTTGCGCAAGATCGTGTTGGATTTGGCCAAGTATGACAATGTCTACATCAAGCTTTCGCCGCAGGGCCATAGGTCGAATGAAGAATATCCGTATCCAGATACTTTTGAGCTCTACCAGAGTTTGCTGGAGACTTACGGGGCGCAGCGCTTGATGTGGGGCACGAATTTCCCCGGAGTGCTCAATGACTTGGGGTATGTGCGGGCGCTGGAGATGTTTCGCATGCACATGGATTTCTTCTCCGATGAGGATAAGGAGTGGATCTTTTCGAAGGCGGCGTTGAGTATCTACAATTTCGGCGAGTGAGAGATCATAGATTCTTGTGTAAAATTTCATATTTTACTGGTGTGGATGGTCAGATAGGTGGCCGTCCATGCGCTCATTCGCTCCAGAGCAGTCGTCTATCTGGTCTCGTAGACTTAATATTATCTGTGGTAGGGAAAGCTATAGAGTGCAGTTAGTAAACATGCACAGCGCACAAATGTAGGAGGTTGAAAATGACTGATATTTCTGTAGAGAAAGAAATTCTCGATGAGATTCATAAATTAGGGGAGGACCAGCAAAAGGAAGTACTGGAATTTGTTCGTTCGTTAGCAAGTTTCGAATTGGTAGGTGTGCCCGGCAAGCATTTGCTACGTTTTGCAGGAACAATAAATAAAGATGACCTGCAAAAGATGTCTGAAGCGATCCAGGGCGATTGCGAGAGAGTAGATCAAGTTATCGCCGCAGTCCTATAGGTCGAACGAAGAATACCCGCATCCGGATACGATACCCGGCAATACTTCTCTTCTACCCCATGCAACCATGACACCGATTGAATCAACAGATCCCACCCTGGCGCGCCTATCCTTCTGGGTACCACCAGAGCGGATGGACGAGTTCGAAAAAGCGTATGAGCAGCAGATCGTGCCCATCCTAGAGAAGCACGGCCTGCTGCAATCTGCCGCGTGTGGACGGGTCCCTGTAGAAGGCATTTTTAGCCGCCTGTTCGAAATGGAATCTCCCGCCGCAATCACTGCCCGGGAGCATGCGCTGCACAAGGATAAAACCTTGCGGGAAGTATTGCGGGATATGGGGGGAGTCTTCGGGACGACGTTTGCGGCGTTGCATCTCGATGATGGCAAGCCCTTTTATGACAAATACTTCACGCCGCAGACGTTCGCCAGGATGGCCCCTCTCATACGTTACCATTGGGGGCCCTAACTCAGCGCCGGCTGGACCGGGACGTATTGTAGAGGTAGGTGTGATATCCCGACAGGGCGCCTGGCAGAATTTCAGTATCATGGATGGACTTCCAGGCTCTAACGTGAATGACATTTTGGAAGATCGGCAAGGCCGGTTGTGGTTTGTGACAAGAGATACGGGGGTGTGTAGCTACGATGGAGCAGAGTTTATAACCTTTACTGAGGAAGATGGGCTGGCCGGCGACGATGTATGTGCCATACTAGAAGACCGGGCCGGCCAGCTGTGGTTCGCTACCGATAGGGGATGCTGTCGTTACGATGGGCGGACATTCACCACGTTCACCACCCAAGATGGGCTGGGGCACAATTGGCTATCGACTATACTAGAAGATCGGGCCGGCCAGCTGTGGTTTGGCACTAAGGACTCGGGGGTAAGCCGATTTGATGGCACGTCTTTTTCTACTCTTTCTGTCGCAGACGGACTATCAAACAACCGAATAGTGTCCATGTTGGAGGACCGGGCGGGCCAGCTGTGGTTTGCTACGGGCAATTGGGAGGTTAGGATTAGTAGTGGAGGGGTGAGTCGCTACGATGGGCGTGAGTTTACTAATTTCACCAGCCGCGATGGG
>Ga0114996_10003200_pt1 | contig 20542 bp, 10 predicted proteins | sample ArcticOcean_MG_C_4_FD_87039 | JGI IMG/M metagenome (GOLD analysis project Ga0114996, IMG submission 87039) | Marine microbial communities from western Arctic Ocean - ArcticOcean_MG_CB4_134 | ecosystem: Environmental > Aquatic > Marine > Oceanic | place: Arctic Ocean: Canada Basin | collected...
TGCACTGGCCTCCACCGCTGCGCTGGCCTCCACCGCTGCGCTGGCCTCCACCGCTGCGCTGGCCTCCACCGCTGCGCTGGCCTCCATCATGACGCTGAGATCGGGCGGAAGAGTCGCCTTCGCCGCAGCACTCGTTCCACTGCTGGAAGGTCGCCATCTGGGCTCGTCGGGGCATTCTAGAACCGCCCATCATCTGCATGCCACGCCCCGGCATTCCAGTGCGACCCATCATCATCTCGCCGTGACCGGGCATTCCAGTGCGGCCCATCATCATCTCGCCGCGTCCGGGCATTCCATTGCGGCCCATCATCATCTCACCGCGTCCGGGCATTCCATTGCGACCCATCATCATCTCACCGCGACCGGGCATTCCATTGCGGCCCATCATCATCTCACCGCGTCCGGGCATTCCAGTGTGACCCATCATCATCTCGCCGTGACCGGGCATCTCGCCGAGGTCCAGCACCATCTCACCCGATTTGACCATCCTGCCGGGGCTCCGGAATCGTCGGTTCATTCCAGCTTCGCCAGGCTCTCCTGTACTGTTGATCATCATTTCGATGGGCATGGCATCGGGGAATCCCGACCCTTTGCCGTGGTCGATTGGGGCACTTTCCCCGACCAGGGTAACGGAAGCACGATGAAACGACGGTTGCTCCTGGCGAAGTTGGTTCAACTCTGCCAGTTCACGCTTCGCCAGTTCGATGGCCGCGTGAAGTTCGGCCAACCTCTCCTCCAGTTGATCGACGCTCGGATCCACGGGCGCCTCTTCTTCCTGATCGAGACGCTGATCACCGACCTCTTCGGCGAATGCCGTTTGGCTCGGATGCACATGAATACAGGCGGGAAGAACAAATCCACAGACCAGCAGTAGCCAGCCGTAGGTGAGAGGTGATTTCATGGTAACAAGTCCTTTTCTCTGGTTTGAAGACTATCGCTTCGACTCTTGGGTAGATCTGGCCCCGACGATTTGTGGTTGGCCAGCACGGATGATATGAAAAGTATGATCTGACTTTTTAAGCAACTGCTGCAGTCGCTGCTGCGCGTCGGCAAGCGAGCGGATCGGCGTTTCATCGATGGCGGTGAGAATGTCATACATCTTCCAACCTCCGAAACGAGCGGGACTCTGCTCTCGCACTCGGGAGACGAGGACACCCCCCTCTGCCAGTTGGGGAAGGTGGGCTCGAAGGGTCGGGTGCACTTCTTCCAGCGTCAATCCCAGCGGCTCGATGGTCATGCTGCCACCGGAACTATGGCTCTCCAGAATCACCTGGCCATTGCGAGTGATCCGAACCTGACTGCTGGAAGACCCTTCCCGCTCAAAACCCGCACCCCAACGAGGATCGAGAGCTCCGATGTCCAGGGGATTCCTCGAGCGAACCATCGGAAAGCGGCGAAACATCTGCTCTTCCATCCTCTTCATCTGCTCTTCTGCTCGACGGATTCCCTCGAACGGATCGCGACCACCTGGAAACGGTAATGGATCCGGGGACCGGGGCCGTTCCACCTCGATGGGCTGGCCCCCCACCTCGATGGTGATCGATCCAGCGGGGGTGGTACGGCGCAATTTCTGTTCCAGGGATCCATCCGGTGCGATTCTCGAGACCTGCTTCTTCAGGCCCAGTGCCGTCAAGATCGACTGCGCCTGAGCCCGCACTTCCGGGTCGTCGCTGGTCAAGGCGTGCTTCACCGCCTTGCGAACAGGCTCCCCCGCGGCGATCAATGACTCACTGGCGAGCTGACGATCTCTCCAAGAATCCGCCGCCAGATCGAGAATCCAGCGATGGATCCTCGCACTCAGGACAGAATCCCGTTCGAGGGAAGAGACAGAGTCCCGTTCGAGGGAAGAGACAGAGTCCCGTTCGAGGGAAGGGACAAAGTCGGTCTTCTCCTCGGCAGTGGAAACGACCGGTTCAGGTTTCTGTGGCACAGGATCCTGGGTGGCGAGCGGTTCACCTGAAGCAGGATCGACCTGCCCGGCCGATGGGTGAGTAAAGACCGGAACCCCGGGAACGACGACCAGGGTGAGGACGACACCCAGCGTCACGAGGACCAGAACTCTCGCATGAGAAGTTCCGGGGAGGTGTTGGGCTCGGGGGAACCCAGGGCTCCGGTTCATTTCAGATTTCGATCTCATCGATACCACCTCGATCACAGGATCTTCTGCACGATCCAGGAGGGACCATCCCTCACCAGAGAAATAGCAAAGCAGAGGCCATTTTCAGTGCTCCCCCATCGAATTTCCATACGCTACTTAAGTTCTTATTCTAATAGCAGTTACAATCTGCCCTGGATGAAAGTTCCGGGATTTGGGACGGAGACTGAGGGCGTATCACCCCATTTGGTCTCGTCCCAAACCCCGGAAGAGGCTCGACTGTCTTCAGCGCGATCTGGATCAGGGATCGATCTCGATCTCGAGGAACTCGGTGGTGCCCTCTTTCACGAACACATCCACAGTCGGAGCATTCTTGATGTGAGTGGGCGTCCCGTCACCACGTCCAAAATTAGTCACCCGGACGGTGTACTGCCCATGGGGTAGACCTGGGAAGGAGAAGAAACCCTTCCGGTCGCTCTGGACCCTGGCATCGGTCCCCTTCTGTCCTCCGGAAAGGAGCACCTGGGTTCCGGCGAGGTAATTTCCTTCGGGGTCAGAAATCCGCCCCTCGATGATGCCTCCGGCTCCGATGGCGATGATCAGATCCGAGGTGCCACTCACCACTCCTTCGATTCCGATGGTGATGTAGGCGCGGTGTTCGACATTGAGCGAGACCGAGGGAACCGCCAGTTCAATGAACTCGAAGTAACCATCCGCTCCGGTCAAGATCTGATCTCTTCTGCCCTTTCCTCGACCTCCGAGGGAAGTGTTGAGGAAGTTACGATTGCCACCGATCACCGTAACCTTGACGCCAGCGACCGGTTGATCGGTTGCGGCATCGATGATCTGCCCCATGACTCGGCCGCCTTGTCCGAGAACCACCGTGGGAAGATCCACCCACTGGTTGGAACGGACCATGACGTTTTCCATCACATCTTGAGCGAATCCTGGAGCACCGATGATCACGGTGTAAGTCCCCGGCTGCAGCCCATCATAATCGTAACGGCCGTCTTGAGACTGGAAAGTCCTCGCAGGTACCCGGGTTACTTCTCGATCACCTTCGATGATCCTCGGAGAAACGCTGAACGCCCGCAGGGGAACACCGGTCTCATCGATCACGGTTCCGCGAATTCCGCCCAGCGCTTCCATCTGGATGGTGATGGGTGCCGCGTCTACTACGACCTCGAACAGGCGAATATCTGCGAACCCTTTCTTCTCCACCACGAGATCGACCGGGAAACGTCCCAGATCGTCGAAGCGGAACTGGCCAGTCAGATCAGAAGTACGGTTCACCTTACGAAGTCCATCGCTGGTATCGATGGCGGTCACCCGGACTCCCTCGATCGGAACTCCATTGACATCGGTGACCACGCCTTCCAGCACGGCACCCCTGACCATCTGCAACTCGACATTGCCATGGTTGTGCCCCTCGGTCACCGCAACTCCGCTTCTTTCGATCAACAGGTATCCTGAGACCGAGCAAAGCAGGGTGTGATCACCATCTGGAAGGCTCTTGATCGACCAGTTGCCCGCCGCATCGGAGTAGGCCTTGTTGGGGAGAGATTCAGGGTTCACCTCACCGAACCAGTTGTCGCGCACGGCGACGACCGCCCCCTCGATGGGAGTGCCGACTTCGTCGATGACGATACCACTCACCTCCCCGCCAATCTTCATCACCAGCACCACCTCATCGATGGCACTTCCAGCAGTCAGGTCGAATCGATCGGACTCACTGGTCAGGTACTGAGAATGAGATCCTTCGAGGAACATATCGGTTCCGGGAGAGACTTCGATCACCTCGAATGTTCCATCGGCATTACTGGTCACTGAAGGGGCCGCATTCACCGTCACCGGATTCTGCTCGGAGTGCTGTTTCCTGGCACTGACAGCGACACCCTGAAGTGGGCTTCCGTTGGCCGCCAGAACCACTCCCCGGACCACGCCATTTCGCTCGAGGAAAAAATCCTGTCCCGAGCTTTCTGCACCCTCAGTGACCCCAACCTGGACATTTCCCGAGCGCATGTAGCCGGTCGCCGTCACGCTCACGTAGGCGATGGGACGACGCTGCTCGGTGATACCACGGACGTAGTAGCGACCATTGCCATCGGTGATCGCTGTCTTCTTGACATCCGCCACATCGTTGACGGTCACCATGGCACCAGAAATGGGCCCACTGGTTTCTGCATCAAGGACACTGCCGCTGATCGCCGCGCCATCACTCAACTGGACGCTGATCGCTTCGGTTCCCGGACGGATCCTCAACTCCTGATAGGTCGCATAGTCTGGCGCACTGACGATGAGGCGGTAATCCGCTTCTTCGAGGGTGTCGAAGTTGAAGGTGCCATCGGAATCGGTCAGTATTCCAGCATCGGTCAGGTCGATCGGCGGGCCCTCAGTACGAGCCCCCATTGGATTCACCTTGCACCGGGCTCCCTCGAGCGGTGAACCCAGAGGGTCGTAAACGGTCCCATGAATCACGGCTCCAGGAATCAAGGTCACATCTACTTGTTCCGAAGCACCGGACTCGATCGTCAAGTCTGGGTACTGACGCGACTGGAAACCAGCGGCTCGCGTCACCAGTCGGTACTTGCTTCCCCCACCGAGTTGATCAAACAGGAAGAAACCACTGCCATCGGTCTGTTCCGAAGCCAGGGGAGGCATCGCCCGCTCCTGGATGATCTCGATGATGTCCTGAGTCCCGGTCTGACGGTACACCTCGATCACGGCATCGACGATGGCTCGACCACCAGGGTCCTGCACCGTACCGGAGAGTTGTCCACCCAGTTCCAGTACAAAGTCCACCTCTGTACTGCCTGCGGAGATGTAGCGCTTCTCCATCGGTGAAAAACCACCCACTACCGATTGCAGTCGGTAGGAGAGGTTTTCAAGGCCAGCGATCACGTAGTTCCCCGATGCATCGGAGAGCGCCGCGATGCCGTTTTCCTCCTGCATTTCTTGCAGTTCCAGAAGTACTTGAAGTCTCTTCTGAAGGGGAGCTTCCTGGGCTACACGCTCCTTGAATGCAGCGATCTGTGCGTTCGGGACCGGCTGACCCAAGGGATCATAGACGGTACCGCTGATGGACATCCCCGAGGTCAGGATCAAGACCACTTCGGGTGGGCTCTCTCCATCGATCAACGAGACGTCCAACTTGTGGCTCTGGTAGCCAGAGAGAGCCGCTTGGAAGCGGAACAATCCAGCAGCCAGATCATCGAATCGGAAGGTGCCATCTGCGGCGACCTTCTTTTCCGAAACCAATACCGCAGAGGCGATTCCGTTTCCGCCATCGAGGCGAAACATCGTGACCGTGGTTCCGGGAAGGGGAGTACCTCCCTCATCGCGAACCAGTCCTGAAATACTAGATTTCAAAACCTGCCGCTCGGGGAGGCGTTTCACCGATGTTACCGAATTGGTGGTCGATGAGTTGTTACTCCCGACTTCCGATCCGCTATCACCCGGACCATCGGGTCCATCGCCGAGGAAGCTCATCAGCCCGAAGCCGATGATCACAATCAAGAGTGTCAGTGCAGCCGCTTTCTTCGCAGAACTCATCTTATTTCTCCTTTGCAGTGCTGTCCTTCGAGAACCAATGGGTGCTCAAAAACTAGCCTTCACTGCTCATTCTATTCCCAGGTCAAAAGTATCCTGGGATCCACTTTCTGATCTGTACTCTCAAAGGAGTCCTCCAGGGCGAACCAATCGCCCCTCAGACTAGGCGATACGGCCTTCGCCGGGGATGATTTCCTCCGACAACAATCCGTTCTCTTTCTTCAATCGGTATTTCTTGATCCGGTACTGGAGGGTCTTGTACGAAATTCCCAGCATTTTTGCGGCCGGATCAAGACTTCCTCCAGTTCTCTGCAGGGCTTGCTCGATCAGGCTTCGCTCCAGATCTTCCAGGATCAGCCCTTCTCTGGGCAACTGGAACGGACCGTCTCCTACGGGGAGCAGCTGCGATTGGAGATTCGCAATTGTCGGTGGAAGCAGGTCCACGCCGAGCACCTCCCCATCTCCGAGCACCATCATCCGCTCCAGGGAATTCTCCAGTTCTCTGACATTACCGGGCCATGAGTGGCTCTCGAAAGCCGTCATCACCGCTGCGGAAACACCCTGAAAGTCCTTCCCATGGCGCCGACTTCCTCGGGCCAGGAAGTGGTCGATCAGAAGGGGCAGGTCTTCTTTACGCTGGCGCAAAGGTGGAATCGTCAAAACGATGACGTTGAGACGGAAGTACAGGTCTTCCCTGAATTCACCTTCGGCTACCGCAGTTTCAAGATCACGTGCGGTCGCCGCCACGATCCTTCCCCGGAATGGAATCGTCTCGGCTGAACCGACTCGAGAGAACTCCATCTCCTGGACTGCACGAAGCAACTTCGGCTGCAAGCTCAACTCCATCGATCCGATCTCATCGAGGAACAGGGTCCCGGCTCCCACATCTTCGAACCGACCCACTCGACGTGAAGTCGCTCCGGTGAAAACGCCTTTCTCATGACCAAACAGTTCGCTCTCGATCAAGTTTTCAGGAATCGCTGCGCAGTTGATCGCCAGGAATGGATTCTTTTGACGAGCACTCATCTGGTGTACTGCACGAGCGACCAGTTCCTTTCCTGTACCGCTCTCACCACTGATCAGACATGTGGCGTCTGCACCGGCGACCCGCTCGATCAGTCGGTAGAGATCTGTCATTCCGGCACTCTTGCCGACGATTCCACAAAAGGAATCCTTGCCCGAGACAAGCAGTTCCTTGAGGTCTGCATGATCTCTGGCCAGCTTGGATTTTTCGGCAGCCGATGTGATGGTGATGAGGGTCTTTTCTAAATCGAGGGGCTTGGACAGGAAACCGAAGGCCCGGGCCTTGCCGGAAGAAAACGCCACATCGTCGGTGGCATATGCGGTCACCAGTATCACCTCACAGAGGGGGTCGTCGTGACGTGCCTGCTGGAGCAATTCCAGCCCCTCCTTGCCGGAGGGCATCCGGAGATCGGTCACCACGACTCCGAAGGGGTCGCTGAGCTCTCTCGCCTGTTCCAGTAGAGCGAGTGCCTGAGGAAGACCGGTCGCTCCTTCCGCACGAAAGCCCTCGCGACAGAGGGAAGAGACCAGAATCTCCCGCTGGTTACGTTCGTCATCTGCGACCAAAATTTTGACTGGACGCTCCATTAACTCGGTCCTCCCACTTCTTCAGTTGGCATCAGGAACCTCACTTCTGTTCCAACCCCAATCTCAGAGCTGATTTCGAGGCGACCACCATGACGCTCTGCCACTCGTCTGGAGATGGCGAGTCCCAATCCAGTACCCCCTGGCCGCATGGTAACGTAGGGAAGCATCACCCGTTCGAGATCTTGCTCCTCGATACCAGGACCATTATCAACGAATGAAATGACGATCCATTGGCCATCCGATCGAGCCGTCATCTTGAGAGTGCCTCCATCTTTTTCCATCGCTTGCAAAGCGTTCTTCGCGATGTTGAGGAATGCGCTCTTCGCCTCGATACGATTCCAGATTGCCTCACTCAGTTCATCTTGAATATCGAGGCTGAGTTTGATCTTGTGCACTTCTGCTTCTTCTTCCAGCAATCTACCCAGGTCCTTGAGCAGGTCTCCAGGGTTGATCCGTTCCGACTCTTGAGCCGCCGGCTGCGCCAGTTGAAGGAAATTAGAAACCAGGCAGTTGAGCCGCTCGATCTCTTCCTTGACATCCCCGGTAAAGCCCAAAAACTGCTCGCGAGCTTCTGGATCTGTTGGCACGAACTCTCTCCGGATGCGACCGACGTGCAGCGAGATGGCGCTGAGAGGATTTCGAATGTCGTGAGCCACTCCTGCTGCAAGATCTCCCATCGACTGGACTCGTTCACGATGCTCCAAACCCTTCTCGACGCCCCGGGCATCTTTGATCTGAAGAACCATGTCATTGAATTGTCTACTGACCAATCCGAACTCTGGATCATTACGCTCGGTCAACCGAATCGAGAGGTCTCCACTGGCCACGGAGCGCATCCCCTCGACCACCTCGGTCACCGGCCTCATCAGCCGGGCGCCCAGCACCCATGCGATCACCAGGCCGATCAGGAACATCGAGATGGTCGCAGAAAGGTCGTAGTACCTGGCTTCCTTCACCAACTGTTGAAGTTCATCGAGATGGGGTTGTAACTGGATGCCCATCCCTCTGAAATCATCTGGGTCACTGGCAAAAAATAATGGTCCAGCGGAATCGATGGATCTTCTGTACCCATAGGATTCTGCAGCGGGCTGGCGGCGACCATCTAGCAGCATCTCCCTTGGCGGATGATTCGCCCCTATCGGGGGGAGTCCTCCAGTATTCTCCACATTTGTGGCGAACTTTTCGATCTCAGAATATTGCTGTCCCACTCCCGCCCGACCTTGCTCAGAAATCATCTGCTCGGCAGGCTCATTCAACTTACTTTTGGCGACTCTCCTTTCCCGCCATGCCGATTCCCGGTCTTCAGCATGCCCGGTGGATCCACTCACGATGAGGGCGGGCCACTCGGATCGATCACCGTTGGATTCCGCTCCAAAATCAAGTAGCACTGCAGCATTCCTCTTGAAATCAGTGCGCCCGATCAAGGACACATCGATCGCAAGATCAGGATGGTTTTTCTGCATCAGAGCCAGCACCAAATCCTCGACACCGGAGCGCAGTAACAGGTCTTCATCGAGTTCGTCTGCAGGCCCCGATTCCATCTCCAGCACTCTGCTCTTGAGTTGGGCCAGAAGTTTGTCCGTCCTCCGGTCGAGTTGCAGTTCTCGCATGCCAGGGATCAGCATGTTGGTTTCGAATCCGACGTGGATGTCCTTTTGATAGAGTGAGCTGGCCGCAGTGGCTTGAATCCCCATCTTCACCGCATCGGCGGCGATGTTGGCGGCGATCTGCTCCACTGCCTGGAGCAATCGCTGAACCTTGCGTTCCTCCAGCCATCCTTGAACCGCCAGCGTCCCCGCCAGCAGAAACGCCAGCAGCAGCACCAGTTTGACCCGGAGGTTCCAGAATTGATGGGAGGGGAGTCGCAATCGTGCCACCGGCCGGTTCCTTTCTTCGGGCGAAATGGCCCATCGAAGAGGGCCCTTACCCACGGAGACATGCAAACCATGTTCCCGACTCGAACCCCACTGGGCCACCGCGAGTTCGATCCTGGAAAATCTACACAAGTGACTTTAATACAACGACTTACCTCGACTTCTGATTTTCTCACGGCGCAGGCTTTGGAGCCCATTCCCCAGATGGGGTGCTCATTTCGGGTAATAGTGTAGCATTTTTGAGCACCTGGATGTGGATTTCTGCAGGTCTCTTAGGCTTTCCCCAGTTCCCCTCCCCGTGCGATGATTCCGGCCACCGCACAGATGAAGGGGAGTCCCATGCCGAGTTCGATGATGATTTTGATACTGATTTCCACCCTCGAAGCACCGAGCCCGATGGCCTTACCCGAGGGTGAACCCGACTGGAGCCAGGCGATCGAGGCCTCCCTCTCGACGCTGGTATCGAATCAGGAATCGATGGACCCGGCCAAATCCAAGGGGAAGAAGCAGGTCGAGCTTCGAGAATGGCCCTACGAAGGTGTTTACCGCGAAGGAGGGCAGATTCCTCCCGGGTATCGAGTCGGTGGAACCGCCATCGTGATGCGCTCCTTGATCGAAGTTCCTGGTCTGAAAAAGGATTCGCAAAGAGCCCACTCCGTGATGCGAGGACTCTCTTTCCTGCTTCAGGAATCCACGCGCGCACCGCGGATGGGTAGCGGCTTCAGCGGTGGCTACGATGTTCGCGACTGGGGGCACATCGAAAGCCTGGAGACGATTCTCCGGATGCAAGAACTCGAGGTAGTCCCGGGAAAACTGAAGAAACCATCTCATGAGCTGGTGGAGAAGCTGATCGCCACGCTGATCGAGAATGAGATCCCCGGCGGTGGTTGGAATTACTCCCGTCGGCGCCGGGCGGGAGCATCGAGTCCCGCTTCCCCCTTCATGACAGCACCAGCAGTGATGGCACTGATGAGAGCCAGAGATCGAGGATACAAGTTTGACCTTACTGTGATCGATCGTGCCCTCGATACACTCGAAGCCGCTCGGCTGGAGAGTGGCGCCTTTCAGTACTCCACCAATCCTGCCAGGGTCACAGGAGAGGGCTTCGAGGCGGTTCAGGGTGCCTGCGCGCGGATGGCAGTGAGTGAAACTGCGCTGTGGTTGGCCGGCCGTGCCGATGCAAAGAGAGTCCGATCCGCAGTCGACGCATTCCTTGAACACTGGGAATGGCTAGAAAAGCGACGCGCTCAAACTGGCACTCACAATCCACCGTACTACATCGCTCCCTACTACTTCTTCTATGCCCACACCCACGCTGCCAGGGCATTGCAGGCTCTGCCGGAAGAAGATCGAGAGCCACTACGTCAGCGAATCCTCGCTCGATTGTGGCAGGTGAGGGGTGAATCTGGTTCGTGGAATGATCGAGTCTTCCCACGCAGCTCTTCCTACGGGACCGCGATGACGATTCTCGCCTTTCGTGCACCGGAGAGTCCGCTACCGAAGGTGGTGAAGCCAAAAATTCTGAAACCGGAGCAGACCTCGAAAGAGATCCCGGAGGAGCGGAAGCCCAGCTCCGGCACGGCTCTCTAGCGGACCAGTTGCTCACGCAGGGTACGGACGAAGAGACCCACATCGGTCACGATCCCCAGCGCCTGTGCCGATCCTCGATCGGCCAGCTTGGTGGCCACCGCCGGATGGATATCGACACACACCAACGGCACATTCCCCGGCAACATGTTGCCGACTCCGATTCCATGGAGCATCGAGGCCAGGATGATGACCAGTCCCGCATCCTGTAACTGGGACGCATAACGATCCTGCGCTTCGATGAGATCCATCACCGTCTCCGGCAAGGGACCGTCATCTCGGATCGACCCGGCCAGTACGAATGGAACCTGCCGCTCGACCAGGGCATGCATCAAACCATCTTTGAGGATCCCGGATGCGACGGCTGCCTCGATGGAACCCTGCTCTCGGATCCGGTTGATGGCTCTCATGTGGTGAGAATGGCCATGCTCGACCACGCTTCCATCGGAGACTGATACACCGAGGCTGGTGCCGTACAATTGTGTTTCGATATCGTGAACTGCCAGTGCATTTCCACTCAGTACTGCATCGACCCAACCCGCTGTAGTCAGTTGAGCCAGATCGTTGGCGGCGCCGGTATGAACGACCACGGGTCCCGGCACCCATACGATCTTCTTACCCGATTTCCGAGCGGCTCTGGCTAGATCTACCACCGCCCGGATCTGCACCTCGGCGCGCCTCTCGGAGGAAACATCGTTGGACATGAAGGCAAATGCAGGGCGAGTCTCCGTCGCGCTTTCGGCGAGCAACCGCACACCGTCCATCCCGATCACCACTTCATCTCCGACCTGCACATCTCGCAACTTGGTGCAGGCAAGGGCTCCATCCCGACGAGTGATGCAGCCATCCATTCGCTGCTGAGGGAGGACTTGCCAGACCTCTTGGTCGAGAACCTCGGTCTGGTGGTGAGTGGTGCTGTAGAACCCTTCCGGGGCGACTCCAGCGGCACTGGCTTTCTGCCACTGGACCGGAAGTTCCTGCGGATCCTCGAATCCAAGTGCAATCAGAGCGCCGAGCAGCCGTTGTCCCGCAGTTTCATCCGCAGAGGTGACGAAGATTTGTAAATCCTCGTCTGTCAGTCGAATCACCTCGACCTCGCCACTGTGCTTTCCTGCGGCATGAAATGCGGCAGTCAGCAATGAGCGGAAGTCCCCTCCCGCAGCAGCAGACAGTTTTTTTTCGAAAGTAGCGGACATGAAGAGACTATTTCCTGTGCTTCCGGCCAGAGTCCCGTCACCCTGTCGGGACCGCAGGATAGCATGGCCACGTGCTCAGGCGAGAAGTCCCGACCGCTTCTCTCAGGAAAGGGGTCTCACTTGCTTCCCAGTCGAAGGCTCTCCCCCGGCGACACCACCGACGCGGGAAGTTCACACGATGAGACACGGCCATTGAAAACTCCTCGCCTCGACCAGATCGGCTCCTTCTCCATCGAAGAAAAAATCGGCGAAGGCGGAATGGGAGTGGTCTACCGTGCCCGTGATCCACGGTTACAGAGAACCGTTGCCATCAAGAGGATCCACCCTCGCTTGCAGGAGAGCGTCGACATTCGTGAGAGGTTTCTCACCGAGGCGCGCGCGATCGCTGCCGTCAGTCACCCGAACATCGGTCAGATTCATGCCATCCACGAGGATGAAGATCCTCCCTACCTGGTGATGGAGTTTCTCGAGGGGCCCAGTTTCGAGATCCAGGTCGAGAAACACGGTCCCATGTCATCTGCAAAAACGATTCGCGTCGCCATCTCTGCCGCACGAGCACTTCGCGCTGCAGTCAGAAGCGGCATCATCCATCGAGATGTGAAGCCATCGAACTTGCTGCAGGACTCTCGTGGAGTCGTCAAACTGGTGGACTTCGGACTGGCGGGAAACCTCGGCGAGAATCCTCAGGACGATCCAGAGTTTCTTTGCACTCCTCAGTATGGATCCCCCGAACAGATCCAGGGCTGGGCTCTCGACGAACGCTCCGATATCTATAGTCTCGGCGCAACGCTGTTTCACCTGCTCACGGGTAAGCCTCCCTTCGAAAGAGACTCTCGGGTTGACTTGATGGTCGCCCAGGTCAACGAGCCAGCCAGGTTTCCAGCCGCTCTTCGCTCAGGCATCCATCCTGAACTGGCACTGCTGGTCCTTCGGATGCTGGAGAAGCGTCCGGAGGATCGACCACACGACCATGGGGCATTACTTTCTGAACTGGAACAGTTGCAGCTGAAGATTGATCCTCCCGTCAAAACTCGACTCTCCGTCCTACAACTCTCGCTGGCAGTGACGCTGATTCTCTGCGCCATCCTTCTGGGGACTTTTTGGCCCGGTAGAGCGGTAGAAACAGGCATCCAGGTCGATGGCACTCTGCGAGGGATTCTCTCCAGTTCATCTCCCTACGAACTTCTCTCCTACGATTTCGGAGAAAACGGAGATCGGATCGAACGATTTTTCAGATACCCAGCCCTCCCCGAGCCCGCGGGAGGACATGTCCAGATTGCGCCGGTGGTCCGCGACGGATCATTGCTGTGGGCCAACGATCCGCGCGCCATTTCCTTCCCCTACCTCAAGGAATTACGCAGATGGCGCATCGATGGATTGCGTTGTCTCGGGACTCCCGATCTTGAGTTGAGAACCGGTCAAGATCCGGAACGACCCGGGGATCGGCTACGGATAGGCCTGGCGGTAGGTCGCAGAATCGCTCCACGCATCGAGGCACTTCGGGGCGGGGTTCCGGTGGCGATCGAGGTGGAACTACAGTCGCAACTGGCATTCATCCAGGAAGGAATCGACCATTCCATCACCCTGGAACGAAGACCCTCCGACGATCCGAAGCGTGCCCGGTTCCGCCTCCAGATTTCGCGCCAGGAGGACCCCGCGAATCTCGTCTCCACTGTGACCTTCACTCTGCCCGTCGATGCAATTCCACGAGGGGCTCCGGCGATTCGCTGTGAAGGAGACCTGGCGCGCTGGAACACTCGCATCGGCCAGGTGGAAATCCTTGGCCTCCTCGACCGCGACCGCATCCTGAGAAGTTGGAATCAGGGGGGGGGACCTTGAGCACTAGCCTCCACATCTGTACCTCTGCCGGCGCCTTTCAGGTGATTGAAATCTCGACCGAACAGGCCAAAGAAGGCGGACTCATCATCGGCCGTGATCCGGCAGCGGATGTGACCATCGACGATGGGGCGGCGAGCCGATTTCACGCCCGCTTGAGCTGCAGGGGTCAGCGCTGGTATGTGGTCGACCTGGAGTCATCCAACGGCACTTATCTCAACAATGATCCGATTCGAGAATCGGAACTGGCACCGGGCGACTTGCTCGCCATCGGAGACTGTGAGATTCGACTTGAAGCAGCGATCTCGACGGCATCGGAATCGGTTTCCAGAACCCAGGTGGTTCATCGAATCGAGGTGGCTCCCGAAGATCTGGACGGAAAGCGATCTGGCCAGGTGCTCGGGGCGCTGCACTCCTGTGCTCCACTGCTTGGCCGCTCAGCCGAGGAGAACTCGGCGCGCCTTGAAAAAGGTCTGCGGTTGCTGGTTGAAGGGATCGATGCGGACCGGGGTGCCATCTTGATCAGTGAAGAAGATGGCTGGCTCTGCCGCTCTGCATGGTCTCGCGGCGGAACCCCCATGCATGGATTCGTACTGAGTCACACGATTCATAGCGAAGTGATGCAATCGCGGCGAGCCGTGATTTCGCGGGATACCACCGAAGATCTGCGCTTCGCAGACCGCCGTAGCGTCGTCGGCGATGAGATTCGATCGGTGATCGCTGCTCCGATCCTGGTCCACGATGGCATCGGTGGGATCCTCTACCTCGATCGCCTGGATGGAGACCAACGGCCCTTCGGGAATGAAGAACTGTGGGGCGCGGGAGTCGCTGCAGGCATCATCGGGGCCAGCTTCTCGGTCGGAAAAGATCTGATCGAACTATCTACCGATCGTGAAGAACTGGTTCGAACGGTGATCGACTCGATGCCCATCATCGGTAGTTCATCTCAGATCGATCAGGTTCGTAACTTCATCCGGAAAACAGCTCCTACGGAGGGGACCGTGCTGATCCGGGGAGAAACCGGCACCGGGAAGGAACTGGTCGCCAGGGCGATTCACTACCAAGGAAGTCGGGCGGCGGCTCCCTTCATAGCCATGAACTGTGCAGCCATTCCAGAGAACCTGGTCGAGAGTGAACTGTTCGGCCACGAGAAAGGTGCCTTCACCGGTGCCGACCGGCAGAAGCCCGGCAAGTTCGAGGCGGGATCGGGAGGAACGGTCTTCCTCGATGAGATCGGTGAGTTGCCGACCTCTGCCCAGTCCAAGATGCTCAGGTTACTCGAGGAGAAGAGGCTGGAGAGGGTCGGGGGCAACAACTCCATCGAAGTCGATGTGAGGATCGTCGCCGCCACCCACCGAGATCTACAAGAAGAGGTGGCACAGGGGCGCTTCAGAGAAGACCTCTACTACCGGCTCGCGGTGCTCGAGGTGGTGGTACCGCCGCTGCGAGATCGACCCAGTGACATCGACTTGCTCGCGGAACACTTTCTTGATCTCTGCTGCGGGAGAAGTCCCCAGCGCAAGCAACTCTCTCCAGATGCCATGACTGCATTGCGAATGCACTCTTGGCCTGGAAATGTCCGCCAGCTGAGGAATGTCATCGAAAGCGCCGTGATTCTGTCTCCAGCGACCTTGCTGGAGGTCGATGATCTTCGGCTAGATCACACCGCTTCGCGGAAACCAGGAGCAGACTCCACCGCTCAGTGGCAACCGATCTCCTTGAAGGAACTGGAGAAAGATCACATCTCCCGGGTGCTCGATCACGTGAACTGGAACAAGAAGCGCGCCGCCGAGATCCTTGGAATCGAGCGCTCCACGCTCTACTCCCGGATTCGCAACCTGCAACTGGAGCCGAGGGAGAGCACCTCATGATTCCCCTGCTGCTCTCCTGCTGGATTGGATTGCTGGTGCCCTTGCCACAATCGAATCAATCGGTAATTCCCGCCGGTCAGATTCCAGCGGGCTTGCTTCTGCAGGGCTGGAGCCTGGCCACCGATCAGTCGGTCATCATGGAGAGTTCAATCCTCGGCCACCGATCGATCCCACTGCTGCGACCGCTGAACCTCTCCTCCTCTTCCAGCGCTTTGATTCTGAGAGCGCAGTTGAAGTCGAAAGGGATCGAGTTGAAGCCGATTCGCAAGGGATTGGTGCGAGGTCCCCACTGGGCCACCACCGATCCCGACAGCGAGCCGCCGCTAGCGCGCTACCAGATCCGGGTGATCGCACTGCAGCATCTGGATCCGGAACCGATCTGCCAATTGCTACGCGAAGACGCACACAAGAGGGAGCAGGAGATCGGTCCCCTCGACCGTTACAGCCGTTTTGTGCCCGATCCAAGAACCGGCTCGGTCGTCATCTCCTGTACCTCTCCGCGCCGTCTCGAACAGTACCTGAAGTTGCTCTCGGCAGCGGACTGCCCACCGGTGGCGGGAACCCACCGGCCGGTGCTTCGCAATTGGGCCACTCGCTTTGGCCGCGCCGGGGAGCTCGCCCTCGAGTTGGATCGAGCCTGGAAAGAGCGTGGCGGACTGCCGATTCACGTGGTCACGCATCGGGCCTCCAATAGCCTGATGATACAGGTCCCCAAACACCTCTGGCCGGCGGTCGAGAAACTCCTCGATGAACTGGATCGCCCTTCCTGAGAGACCGCCTCCCACCGATTTTTCTGTTCGATTTCCCTACACTCTTTACCCCGGATCAGTCAAACGCATCCCTTTGATGGTTACCGGAATATCCGTAACTCCCTTTAGAAAATAAAGTTGTGGAACTTGCCCGGTTGGCATGGACGGGCATTTCATTTGCGTAATGATGGTCAGACCCGTGTTTCCTCGTGGATTGAGGAACCGAGAGGTCAACGCCGAGGCCTCTTGTTGGAACCATCCCGCCAAGAGAATCCGGGATCTCCCCGAAAGAGAATCCTCGATCCAGCCGATCTAAAGGAAGAAGGAGCAGCCATGAACCCGACGACGGAAGGGTGTGTCACAATGGCCCACAATTCAAAAGTCTCCATCCAAGAGACCCTGATCTTTTCCTCCTCGATGGCCCCAGTGGCCCTACTGGTCCTGTTCATCTCCCTCAGCATTGCACTTCCGGGTGCCCTGCTGGCTCAGGATCCTCCCGATCCTGCCTCCGCCGAGGAGGCGGCTGAAGAATCGGCCCGTGAAGAAGCCAACAACTCTGCAGATGCGAACAGCGCTGCAGAAACAGACGACTCCGCAGTTTCGAACCCGGACATGTACCGGATGGAGGAGGGCAAGTTTCCCGTTCTGAGCCTGATGCGCTTCATCCAGCGCACCTCTGGCAAGTTCGTCAATTACCCTTCCACTGGCAATGACCCGGCATTTGCCGAGGAGACTTTTGTCGATGTGGTGGGCGATGTCGACCCCCTGACCTATCCCATCGTCCAGGCGATTCTCGAAACCAACGGTTACGAATTGTGGGAGAGCACCCTCGACGACGGCACCGTGGTGATCAACGTCCGAGCGACCACCGCACGAACCCAGCCGCCCACCGATCCGGTCAGCCCCATCATCGAGGCGGGTTCAGAACCCGGTTCCGGTACCGGGGATGAACTGGCCACGCTGGTCTTGCAGTTGAAACATGTCGAGACCTCCGTGGTCCGCCAGGCCCTCCAGGAGTTACTCGGAATCCAGGGCGCCGGGAGTCAGAGTGGCAGCCTCAAAATCGTCACCGTGACCAACAATGAGACCCTCATCATCAAGGCCAAGATGCGAGTCCTCGACCACATTCAACGGCTGGTCGAATACATCGATGTCGAGGTCCGTGGCCCTGAAGAGATACTGGTGATTCGCGAGCTTTTCTACGCCGACGCCCAGGACATCGTGAGTATCGTCCAGGAAGCCCTGAGTGACACATCCGCCTTTGGCTCCACCGGCCGCAGGACCCCGACCCCCAGTAACCAGGGTTCACGTGCCGGCAGCACCGCCAACCGCGGCACCCTTGGTCGCGGTAGCGCACAAGCGGGTGAATCGACCCGCTTGATTGCGGACAATCGCACCCAGAAGATTCTCATCCAGTCGTCAGATCCGGCAGAACTCGATCTGGTTCACCAGTTGATCGACGAACTCGACACCAAGGTGCGAAACATCCGCAACACGACCTGGATCTACAAGGTCAACTACCTCAAGGCAGAAGAACTTGCAGATAACATCCGGCAACTGGTCGAAGGATCTGAAGGATCCTTGCGCCGTGGCTCCACCAGCCGTGGCACCACCAGCCGAAACAGTCGAGGAACCACCGCTGGAGCCGGAGGAGTGCAGCAACAGCAACAGTTCACTCCGACACGGATCGTGCCCCACGAACCGACCAACTCGTTGATCATCCAGGCCGAACCGGAAGAGTACGAGCAGGTCGAGGCGATCCTGAAGCAGATCGACAAGCGTCGTAGCCAGGTGTTCCTCGAGGTGGCGCTGGTTCAAGTGAAAGATAGTTCCAGTCTCAACTACACCCTCGAGTTCCTCGCCGGAAATCTCGATGACCAGGCGCTGACCGGCATCCTTCTGAGTTCCTTCGGTGCCAGTGAAGTGCTTCCCAGTATCGATCCCAATGGAGTGATCACGGGAGTCAACAGGATCCCGGGCATCGGTGGCTCCGGAATCAGCGGTGTGATCCAGCGGGATGGCCAGTTCCCGTTGATCATGAGTGCGTTGAAATCAGATGAGGATTCCAACATCCTCGCCACACCTTTCATCCTGGCGGACGACAATCAGGAGAACTCGATTTCTGTCCAGAACGAGATCTTCTACACCAGTTCCAATACCACCAATGTCAACACCACCACTTCTCAGCAGTCAGAAAGTGCCGGAATCACGCTGTCATTGATTCCTACCATTTCCAGCGAAGTCGTACTGCTGGAACTGGAACTGGAAGTGTCTTCCTTCTCGGGAATATCCGACGGGACCGGTGCCCTCCCCGACCGGTCGACCAATGTCATCAGTTCAAAGGTGACGATTCCAGACGGCGGCATGTTCATCATCGGCGGGCTGGCCCAGTTGGCGGAAGGCAAGATTGAGAGCAAGGTTCCATTTCTGGGCGATCTTCCCATCATCGGGAACCTGTTCCAGTCGAGTGGTTCCAACACTGCTCGCGACAACCTGTACGTGTTCCTGAGCGCACACATCCTCAACGACGATCGCTTCAACAATCTCGGTGACTTCACCAGGGATGCGATCCACGGAGTCCGGTCCTTCCAGGACGATCTGAAACTTCAACAATTCTCCGATCCAGACAATGTTCGAGATCAAGAGCTCGCTCCCCTGGTCAGACCAGGAAATGCAGCCACGGAGGCGGAGAAAACACCATGAGACTCTCCCTCTTCAGCGATCTGATCGAAGAAGGACTCCTCAACGAAGATCAGTTGAACGAGTGCCAGCAGGAGGAACACTCCACCGGCAAGCCTCTCGACAAGATCCTTCGTGAGAAAGGTTATGTCACCGAAGTGGCTCTACTGGAAACGCTGTCGAAGAGGCTGCGCATTCCGTACTTCCCCGATCTCACTGATTGCAAGGTCCCTGAAGAATTCACTCATATGGTGCCCCCACAATTCGCGCGCACCTACAACCTGGTGGCCATCAGTGAGACCCCAGGTGTGATTCATGTCGCCACTTGCGATCCTCTCGACGTACAGCCGATGGATGACCTCGCAGCGATGGTCGAACGAGTCATCGAGCCAGTGATCTCTCCCCGTGCGGAGATCACGGCCCTGATCAACCGAGCGTTTCAAAAATCGAGTGCGGATGTGGATGAGCTCCTCGAAGGACTGGATGAGGACGACCTGATCGGAATTGCAGCAGAGATTGACGAGACCGAAGACGTCCTCGACATCGCCAACAAGGCTCCGATCATCAAGTTGATGAACACGATCATGTTCGAGGCGCAAAAGAACCGAGCATCCGACATTCACCTGCAGCCTTTTGCCGATCGCCTGCAGGTCAGGTATCGGATCGATGGAATTCTTTACGATACCAAGGTCATTCCCAAGAAGATCCAGGACGCACTCGTTTCGAGGGTCAAGGTGATGGGAAAGATGGATATCGCCGAGCGCAGACTCCCCCAGGACGGTCGAACCTCGCTCAAGGTGGGAGACGGAGATCTGGACGTGAGGATCTCCTCGGTCCCGACCAGTTATGGCGAAAGAATCGTGTTCCGTCTTCTCGACAAGACCGCACGCCTCTACAAGCTGGAAGAGATCGGTCTCGACAGCGACAATTACCAGATTCTCGACAAGTTGATCAACTCTTCCCATGGAATCTTGCTGGTCACAGGGCCGACCGGTTCTGGAAAGACCACGACCCTCTATGCAGGCCTGTCCGAGATGGACTCACAAGAGCTGAACATCATCACCATCGAGGACCCCATCGAATACAACATCGATACCATCAGCCAGATCCAGGTTTCGACGAAGAAAGGTCTCACCTTCGCCTCAGGCCTCCGGTCACTGATGCGCCAGGATCCTGATGTGATGATGGTGGGAGAGATTCGAGACGAGGAAACTGCCGGGATTGCCGTACAGGCCTCAAATACCGGGCACCTGGTCTTCTCCACTCTTCACACCAACGATTCTGCAGGTGCGGTGACTCGAATGATCGATCTCGGGGTCGAACCCTACCTCGTTTCCTCTTCGCTGATCGGCGTGGTCGCCCAGCGTCTGGTGAGAGTGATCTGTCAACGCTGCAAGGAATCCTATGAGCCCGAGTCCAGCGAACTGGTGAATCTTGGGTTGACCCGAGACGACCTGCTCGAGGGGCTACTCTATCGCGGTCGTGGCTGTGAGAA
>Ga0114996_10003203_pt1 | contig 20526 bp, 16 predicted proteins | sample ArcticOcean_MG_C_4_FD_87039 | JGI IMG/M metagenome (GOLD analysis project Ga0114996, IMG submission 87039) | Marine microbial communities from western Arctic Ocean - ArcticOcean_MG_CB4_134 | ecosystem: Environmental > Aquatic > Marine > Oceanic | place: Arctic Ocean: Canada Basin | collected...
GAAGGCGACTAAAAATGAAATTGTAGACCGTCTAACTATGGTTGGACTAGAAGTTGAAAGAATTGTCGATCGATCAGCTGGTCTGGAAAAATTTGTTGTAGCTAAAATAATTTCTGCAAAACAGCATCCTAATGCAGACCGCCTGAGGGTTTGCGAAGTAGATAATGGATCAAGTCTTTTGACTGTCGTATGTGGGGCGCCGAATGCTCGAACCGGAATAAAGGCAGTTTTTGCTCCTTCAGGCTCATTTATTCCCGGAACTGGCATAACACTTAAGCCAACTGAAATTCGAAAAGTTTTAAGTACTGGCATGCTCCTCTCTGAACGAGAGCTTGGTATTTCAGATGAACATGAAGGAATTGTAGAATTAAGCCCAAGTTCAATCATCGGGAGATCTGCTTCGCAAGCAATGAAACTTGATGATACTATTATTGAGATTGCTATCACACCAAATCGAGGAGACTGTCTAGGAGTTCGGGGGATTGCCCGCGATCTTGCAGCTTCGGGAGTGGGAAGCCTTAAACCTCTTTCAACAAAACCAGTTCCAGGAACTTTTAAAAGTCAAATTAGCGTTAAAATTAATTTTACTCCTGACTCTAAAGATGCGTGTCCTTACTTTATCGGCCGATATATTCGAGGTGTCCAAAATGGAGAAAGCCCTGATTGGCTTAAGGAAAAATTAATTTCTATTGGCTTACGTCCCATCTCAGCTTTAGTTGATATAACGAATCTTATGACATTTGATCTTGGTCGACCACTACATGTATTCGATGCTGCCCAAATAAAAGGCGATCTAAATATTTCGCTAGCAACACCGCAAGAAAAATTTTTAGCTTTAAATGGAAAAAATTATACTTTAGACGATACGATGTGCGCGATTCGAGATGACAACGAAATTAAAGCACTTGGTGGAATAATAGGTGGAGAAGACTCTAGTTGCACATCTTCAACCAACGATGTGTTTATCGAATGTGCCTATTTTGATCCAATACGGACAGCAAAAACTGGCCGAAAGTTGCAAATCAACTCAGATGCTAGGTTTCGTTTTGAAAGGGCCGTTGACCCATCTTTTCTCGCTAATGCAACTGAGATTGCGACTAGATTAGTACTCGATTTATGCGGAGGAGAGCCTTCAGAACTTGTGATTGCAGGAGCTCAACCAAATTGGCAGCGCAACATAGAATTGCGGACAAGTCGAGTAAAATCCCTAGCAGGGATAGATATTCCAACACAAGAAATTGAAAGGATTCTGCTCCTATTAGGTTTCACCGTTGAGGGGGGAAATGGAATTTTAAAAGTTTCTACTCCACCTTGGAGAAATGATGTCACTGAAGAAGCTGGCCTTGTCGAAGAAGTAGTCAGAATCTTTGGGTTTGATAAGATTCCCACGGTTCCAGTTAGACCAGTAAATGCCTTGCCCGAAGTAGCATTAGATCCATTGCTCCGGAGAACTTCTTCGATTCGAAGAATCTTGGCAGCGCGAGGTTTAGTGGAAGCCGTAACGTACTCTTTTTTATCTGAAGAAGATGCAGAATTATTTGGTCCAATAAATGAAAATATACGTTTAATCAATCCGATTAGTTCAGACTTAAGTATAATGCGATCATCTATTCTTCCTAATCTCATCAATGCAGCAAAGTTCAATGCTGCTCATGCAAATTCAAATATTGCATTATTTGAAATAGGTCCCCAGTTCTCAGGAGACTCAATCGATGATGAAAGGATTGTGGCTTCAGGAATCCGATTAGAGGCTATAGGAGAGCGAAATTGGCTTCAACCGATTCGACCCGTTGATGTCTTTGATGCTAAAGCAGATGTCCTTGCTGTCTTGAACCAGATTTGGGGAGGGGCTTTACAACTACAGATAAAAAGTGATGCTCCATCCTATTTTCATCCTGGACGTTCTGGAGTTCTCCAATTGGGCCCAAAAAATATTATAGCTTATTTTGGTGAACTTCATCCGGAAATTTTACAAAAAATTAATCTAGCAGGACCAATTTCCGCTTTTGAAATCTTTATTGAGAACATTCCACTTCCAAAACTGAATAAAACAACAACCCGAGATCACCTTTCTCTTCCTCAGTTCCATAAAATTGAAAGAGATTTTTGTTTTATTGTTGATAAAAAAATCGAAGCAAAACAAGTCTTTCTTGCCGCTTTTAATGCTGATAAAAAAATAATAAAAAATATAAAAATATTCGATATCTTTGAAGGTGATTCACTAGATCCTGGGAAAAAATCTATTGCAATTAATGTTACGATACAACCTAAAGACCGATCAATGACAGACAAAGAAATTAACGATGTTGGACTCCATATTATTGAGAGTGTAAATACAGCAACGGGAGGCATACTTAGAGCATGATCTGTATAACTATAGCTGTTTATTATAACTTGTGACTCATTAAAAGTCTTTTTATGACTCTAAAAACCTTGATTATCTGATGATACCAATCTCCTCTATTAGCTCTGATATTTGCAGATCTCTTATAGGAATTTTTGCTGCTATTGATGAATAATTCATCTAGCGGCTATTTAAGTCTAAAAGCTTATAATGCTATGGCAAACGAAAGACTGCTGGACATTTAATGATCCCTGTTACGAACCAGCCCGGTGGTTGGTGCGGTCATGCAGCAAGAATGTGACCAGTAAATGATTTGTTTGGTTAAAATGGAGGTTATTATTTCCATTATGACCGAAGAGTATTTTTAATAATGGATGGGACTATTCTTTCAGGAAAAAAATACAAACTATTGTAAAAAGATTAGGAAGGCAGAATTATTTATCAACTTTTAAAGCAGCCCTTATAGCTTCTTTTTTATTTAATAGGTGTGCTTTCAATAATTCACTCAAAAGTTTTTCATCACGATTAGAGATTGCAATTAAAATCCTTTCATGCTCTTCCATTGCTTGATCCCATCTCTCTTGGGAGATGTTCGCTATATACCGAGCCCGCCTAATGCGGCCTGACAAACTATTGTATGCTTTTACCAGAGTTAAATTATTTGAAGATGCTAAAATATACTCATGTATTTTTTGATTAAGTGCAAAATATTCACGCCTTTCACCTTTTGCATGATGAAGGGCCATTTGATAGTGAAGAACTCGAATTTCTGCAATTCTAGTATCAGTTATATTTTTTGCTGCTAACTCTCCCGCAACCGCTTCTAAAGCACCCATTATAGGAAAAACCTCATCAATATCAGAAATTGACAACTGTGACACTCTAGCACCACGATTTGTTAAAAGTTCAATCAACCCTTCTGTTGCTAGAACTTTTAATGCTTCACGGAGAGGTGTTCTGGAAATTCCGAATCTATCACACAAAGCCTTTTCTGGCACGCGCATACCATCTTCTAACTCACCAGAAAAAATCATCTGACGTAAATGCTCCCCTATTTCTATATGTAACGTTGTTCTATTTATGACTGCATGCGTGCTCGAATTGAGTTCAACGGCTTCCATTATATTAATTTTCTAAGGCTTGCTCTAAAACTTTAGCAATATGAAATGCCTTTCGATTAACCCCATCATGAATCTGGTGACGGCAACTTGTTCCATCAGCCACAATCAAAGCATCTTTAGGTGCCTTTCTAATTGCAGGAAATAATTCCAGTTCTCCCATTGCAATTGATACTTTTTGATTTGCGACTTCATAACCAAAACTACCAGCCATACCACAACAACTGCTCTCTATTGTAGACACGTTAAGTTCTGGGATCAAATTAAGTATTTTTTCAGTTGCACCTATAGAAGAAAAAGCCTTCTGATGACAATGCCCATGAAGGAAGGCTTTTTTTTCAACTATTGAATTCAATTTAAGTTTTAAATTACCCTTATCTAGTTGACTAACAAGAAACTCCTCTAAAAGAACTGCCCTCAAAGCTATAGCTTCTGTCTTTGGACCAGGAATTAATGCAAGAAATTCATCTCTTAAAGTATATAAACAGGAAGGTTCAAGACCAATAATTGGAACACCTCGCTTAGCAAATGGAAATAAAGCATCTATTGAACGACTAGCTTCCTCTTTAGCTTCCTCCAGAAGGCCACTAGCCAAAAATGTCCTTCCACAACAAAGTGGGCGCTTTGTATCATTAGACTGGGCAATAATTACATTATATCCTGCTGCAGACAGAACCTTATCAGCGCTCCTCAAATTCTCAGGTTCAAAATATGTATTGAATGTATCTGCAAACAAGACAACTTCAGGACCCTTAAATTTCGAGCTAGACTGTTTAGTTCGCTTTCGAGAAAAAGGATTGGAGTCCCAGTTTGGAAGCTCTCGTTTTGCACTTATCCCCACTAATCGCTCAAAAATATATCTTAGTCCAGAGAACTTATTTCGTGCATTTAGCATCCAGGAAAAGCGCGAAACGAACGGAGCATAACGAGGTAAATATGAAATTATCCAATCAAATAAACTCAACCCATGTCTTTTTTTATAATGATAAAGAAATTCTGTCTTCATCCGCGCCATGTCTACTCCTGTGGGACATTCTCGCTTACACCCTTTACAGCCAACGCATAACTTCATAGTTTCAAACATTTCCTTTGAAGTAAAAGCTTCCTTTCCAAGCTGTCCTGAAATGGCTAAACGTAAACTATTTGCACGTCCTCTCGTTAAATCTTGCTCATTCCTTGTAACTCTATACGAGGGACACATGACATCTCGATTATTTTTCCTACATGCTCCGTTATTATTGCACATTTCCACCGCACCAGAAAACCCACCCCACTGACTCCAATCAAGTTTAGTTTCAATTGGTAAAGGTTTATAATCTGGCTTAAATCGAAATAAGCTTGGGTCATCCATTTTTGGGGGATCTACAATTTTACCTGGGTTCATTCGCTTTTCTGGATCAAGAATTAATTTAACTTCTTTGAATAAATTAGTCATTTGTGACCCAAACATAGCTTCGTGAAACTCAGATCTAACTAAACCATCACCATGTTCTCCTGAGTGAGAGCCCTTATATTCTCTCACTAGCTCAAATGCTGACTCTGCTATATTACGCATCTGTATTCGACCAACATCATGTTTTAGATTAATTATTGGTCGAACATGCAAACATCCTACAGAAGCATGTGCATACCATGTTCCCCGTGTATTATTTTTCCGAAAAACTTCTGTTAACCGCTTTGTATAATCAGCAAGATCTTCTAAACGAACAGCACAATCTTCTATAAAAGAAATAGGTTTTCCATCGCCTTTCATTGACATCATAATATTAAGGCCTGATTTTCTAACATCCCAAATTGCTTTCTGGAATTTGAGATCTATAGCCTTAACAAGGTTGCCAGGTAAACCCATATCATCCATAAGCTCATCAAGCATTTTTAGTTTTTTTAACTGGTCATTATTGTCCCCATTAGAAAACTCTACTAACAAAAGAGCTTCTGGATCCCCCTTAACAAACCTGTTAACCGTTTCCTTAAATAGAGGAATCTCACGTGCTAAATTAATCATGTTTTTGTCAATAAGCTCAACAGCAGTTGGACATAATTCAACAATTTGTTTCGTGGATTCCATCGCCTTATAAAATGTAGGGAAATGACAAATTCCAAGGACTTTTTGATTTGGAATTGGTTGCAGGTCGAGTTGGATGCGAGTTGAAAAGCCTAAAGTCCCCTCAGAACCAACAAATAAATGAGCAAGATTCGGAGTAAGGTTTGTTGAAAAGGCGGCAGATTCATTCCACTTTCCTTTAATAGGGCCTCCTGGCAGAAGAGCATCGACATTATAACCACCTACACGGCGCATTAAGTTAGGAAACTTCTCCCATATAATTTCCTTTTTCTCACGCCCTATCGCCAACAATCTCCTAACTTGCTGTGATAGAGCATCAAAAGAATCATTATCAGAAATATTTCCAAAAACCATTGACCTCCCATCAGCAAGAATTACATCAATCGACCGCACATTATCGCGCATTGTTCCATAACGGATTGACCTAGAACCACAACTATTATTTCCTGTCATTCCTCCAATCGTCGCTCTACTAGATGTCGAAACATCAACAGGGAACCACAAACCATAAGGCTTAAGTTTAGCATTTAGGTCATCAAGAACCACGCCTGGTTCAACCCAAATGGTTCGGTCCTTAGGGCTAAATTCAAGAATCCGATTAAGATGTTTTGTGGTATCAATTACCAAAGCTTCCCCGACGGTTTGCCCACACTGTGAGGTTCCTGCTCCCCGAGGAAGAATAGGCAGTCCCTCATCTTTTGCAATATTCATTATTGCAAAAATATCAGACACGCTTTTAGGAATTACTATTCCAATAGGTTCTATTTGATAGATTGACGCATCAGTTGAATATTGACCACGGCTAAATGAATCAAATAAAACTGAACCCTCAATATCATAAATTAAACGAGCGGCAACTTTACTATCACCAATTCGATTCTTAAATTGTCCCAATACATGCGGTGGTGTAATGATAATTTAGCATCCAATTAATTAGAACTCATTCTATTTTATCATAATGAATTCATAATGCAATAATTTAAGATTTTTAACCTATAGCACAAGAAAACACTGTTATTTCAGTTGTATTTACTAGATTATTTTTAATAATATTGAATTCATAATGTAAAAAATGTGAGGAAATTATATGACTTTTAAAAGTGGCCGCCATTTTCTTCAACTACCAGGCCCAAGTAATGTCCCCGATAGAGTTTTGCGAGCAATTGATTTTCCAACAATAGACCACCGCGGACCAGCATTTAGCGATCTTGGGAATATCGTTTTGGAAGGGTTAAAGGGAATTTTTAAAACTACCAGCCCCGTTGTCATTTTTCCTGCGTCTGGAACAGGCGCTTGGGAAGCCGCATTAGTCAACACTCTCTCTCCTGGTGACAAAGTTTTAATGTTTGAAACAGGTCATTTTGCATCACTATGGGAAGATCTTGCAAAACGCCTAGGAATAGAGGCAGAATTTGTTTCCGGAGACTGGCGTCATGGTGTGTTAGCTGATCAAGTAGAAACTTATTTAAGAAAAGACAAATTCCAAAAAATCAAGGCTGTTTGTATCGTCCATAATGAAACATCAACTGGGGTCACCTCAAATATTCCAAATATTCGAGCTGCTATTGATAGCACTAATCATTCAGCACTCTTGTTAGTAGATACAATTTCTAGCCTGGCATCGATGGATTACCATCACGATGACTGGGGTGTCGATGTAACAATCAGCGGATCTCAAAAAGGATTAATGCTCCCTCCTGGACTAAGCTTTAATGCGCTTAGTAAAAGGGCAATTTCCGCATCAAAAACCAATAAGCTACAAAGATCATATTGGGACTGGGATGCTATGCTGACTAATAATCAATCTGGATACTTTCCATATACACCGGCGACCAATCTATTATACGGCTTAAAAGAATCTCTAGATATGCTTTATGAAGAAGGCTTAACCCAGGTCTTTGCTCGACATAACCGCCTTGCCGAAGCGACAAGAAGAGCTGTACAAGCTTGGGGGTTAGAAATTTTGTGCAAAAACCCTGATGAATATTCTGATGTTCTAACAGCGGTTATGATGCCTGATGGAGTTGATGCTGATAACGTGAGAAGTATCATATTAAATAAATTTAACATGTCATTGGGAACAGGTCTCGGAAAATTAAAGAATAAAATATTCCGCATTGGGCACCTAGGAGATTTGAACGAACTAACATTAATGGGTGCGCTTGCGGGAATTGAAATGGGACTATCACTAGCTAAAGTTCCGCATCAAAAGGGTGGAGTGACAAGAGCTATGTCATATTTAGAAGAAACATCAAATCACATCCATGAAGAGTCCAAGTAGAAATTTTACCCTTTTTAAATAATGATCAAGGAATCGTGACTTTTATACTAAATTGACCAGGAGAACTTAACTCATTAACTAACCTAATGTGGCAATTCCTTGTTTCTACTTTTAATGGGTAAAACACAGATTTTAGTGTACATTGTTCTTTTATAAGGAGTTTTGATGAAAAAGTCTTTAGCCTTGGTAGCAATATTTCAAAATTTAAAGCTTTACGCTTTGACTCTAAACAAGCTGGAGCATGCAATTTTTTATGCACCAGCCGATTAGAACCAAAAATAATTATCCATATTCAAAAATTGCAAAGCTCCATGGAATTTGTATGGAAGATAGTATAGAAATTGTTGGTAGATGCCCATTAGTCCATAAATAGTGAAAAAATTTCTAAAAAGGCTTTTACAAAACACTCACTTAAAAAGAAAAAGAGTTACAGGAAGGCTTTTTATGTTATGACACAAAAAACTTTAAAGAAAGATACGGATCTTTTTTAAACAAACAAAGTCTAACTTTTAAAGGAACTTAAATGAAGAATTTCAATGGCCCGCTTAAGGGTGTGCAAGTTCTAGAGCTTGCCCATATAATGGCAGGGCCTGTCTGTGGGTTAATGCTAGCTGACCTGGGGGCTGATGTAATTAAGGTTGAAAAACTTCCAGGAGGAGATGATTCTAGGCAGTTTGTTCCTCCTGAAATTAATGGTGAGTCGGCTGCTTTCATGATGATGAATCGCAACAAACGGGGCATTGCAATTGATCTTAAAAAGGCTTCCGGCAAAAAAGTTGCTCAAAGACTAATAAAGAAAACTGATATTTTGATTGAAAATTATCGAGCAGGCACCATGGATCGTCTTGGGCTTAACTATGAAGTCTTAAAAAAAACTAATCCTGGATTAATCTATTGTGAAATTTCAGGGTTTGGCCGCACCGGTCCCTATAAAGAACGGGCAGGCTTCGATCTTATCGCCCAAGGAATGAGTGGCTTAATGAGCATAACTGGAGAAGGACCAAACAAAGACTTCGTTAAAGTTGGTTCTCCAGTTACAGATATTACAAGCGGAATTCTTGCAGCAATGGGTGTTCTTTCTGCATATATAGATCGTCTAAAAACTGGAACGGGCCAAAAGATTGATACTTCTTTATTTGAGGCAGGCATCGTTCAAACCTACTGGCAATCAGCAATTGCGCTAGCTACTGATGTTTCTCCAGCCCCAATGGGATCAGCACACCCTCTAAACGCCCCTTATCAAGCCTATAAAACAAAAAATGGCTGGATAACACTCGGAGCGGCCAATCAAAAAAATTGGGTGCAGTTAACTCAGGCAATTAACCGCCCTGATCTAGCAGAAAATCAAAAATTCACTACCAATAAACTTCGGATGAAAAATCTAAAGGCTTTGAACAAAGTCTTAAATAAAGTTTTCCTCTCGAAAACCCAAAAAGAGTGGCTTGGGATTCTAGAATCTATGGGAATTCCTGCAGGCCCTATCCTTAGCATAAAGGAGATGCTGTCCGATCCTCACACCATTGAACGAAATATGGTTCCCTCTCCACACCACTCAAAACTTGGCCCTACTAAAACAATTGGTTGCCCTGTCAAATTTTCTAAAACTCCATCTAAAATTAACATTGGAGCCCCCATGTTTGGGGAACATACACGCATTGTTTTGGGTGAAGCCGGTTTCAGTAATGCCGAGATTAATCAGATGATCAGAGAGGGAGCTATCGCAGGCTGAGCCACTTTGAAGCTAAGGTCATGTCTCAGGGCAAAAGAGTAATTAAAACACTCTCCTTTCTGCCGTTATAAGTAAATTCCATCGAGACCTCCTCCCCTGGTCTAAATTGATGGAAAGCACTTGAAACATCGGTTCTTTTCCTAATTAAACGATCGCCTATCTTTGTGATAAGGCTTCCAACCTTGATGCCTTTTTTATAAGCTGCACCATTTTTTTTTATTTGCTTAATGGGCACACCAGTACTTTGGCGCATTTGGCCTTCAGTTTTTGACCCAACTATGATACCAGATTTTCCCAGCTTCACCCTACCAAACTGGCGTAAATCAATTGCAACTCGCAAAACCATTCTTATGGAGGTTGCGAAGTTCACACCTATATTTGAATCGCTATTTTTAGTAAAAATCGCTGAAACAAGGCCAAGCAGTTTCCCTGAATCGTTAACAAGTGCACCTCCTGAGCCTCCAGGATTAACTGCTGCATCTGTCTGAATAAAATCTTCAATAGGATTAAATCTTAACCCTGTTCGATTAAGACCCGATATCACACCACATGTTACTGATAACCCTATCCCAAATTGATTCCCAATGGCACAAGCTGGAGCCCCCAACTTACCTTTTGAGGCAAACTTAAGCACTGGAAAGTCCTCTGGTGCCTTCAACAGCGCAATATCCGTAATGGAATCACTTCCTATAATCTCAACAGATAACAAACGCCCATCATTTAACCTCACATCAACTAATTTTGCTTTCCCTAATACATGTGCATTAGTAACCAAGTATCCTCCAGGAAAGATAGCTACCGCACTTCCTTCTGGAGAATTCTTATATTTATTTGAGCCTTCCTTTTTTCTTTGAGGCCAATGAGGAATAACCCCAACAACAGAGTCTAAAATACCTGATTCAAAAGCCACCAATGAATACGGCGTTGATGAAAAAATTCCAAAAACAAGTAAAGACAAAAATATATACTTTTTTAGATAAAATAAGAAACACATAACGAAAAATTCCCAAAATAATTTTGTCTCAAAAAATAATAGATTTTGATACATTTACATAAAAACCATATATAAGATTCTTGTAAAGAGAGTTTAACAACACACCATTGATTGATCTAAAAAAAAGTTCTCATCGTAAACATTGATGTATTTATCTTATTGAGTAAAAAAGGCTTTTTTTGAAACTTTCAAACACATCAATAGTATATTACGATGGCAGCTGTCGGTTGTGCCAAAAAGAAATCTCTTTTTATAAAAACCAATTAGGCGCTGACAAAATTAAATGGCTAAATTTAGCAACTATACCCTCTGAAAAAATTGATTCTGAAATGACTAAAAATGTTGCTATGAAAAGGTTCCATGTAAAACTTGAAAATGGACAAATTATATCTGGGGCATCAGCGTTTATAGCACTATGGAAAACATTACCTAAATTTTCTAGAATTGGTCAATTCTTGGATTCCCCGCGAAAAATTTTTATCCTAGAATACACATATAAAATTTTTCTGGTTTTCAGACCATTTTTGCAGAAATTAACAAATTTAAAAATTTAAACCCAGCAATATTTGTCACATAAACCTAGAAAATTATATATAAAAACTATTAATTAAAACTCCATTACAAAAAATAATTTTAAAAAAAGCAGATTTTCCGAAAAAAAAGCAAATAATAAAAGATTCTTTTATTTAAATTACACCACCCCCTTATCTGAAGATTATTTCTAAATAGATATTTTCTCTAAACTATTAGGACTACCCATTTCTAATGCTCTAAAATCACGATGAGCAACCCACTCAGGTCGATTAAAAGCTCTAATATGATTTTCTACATTATTATAACTCAAATAAACAATAAGGCGATCCCATGGAGAAATATTTGGCGGGGAAGCATGTACAAGACAACTATGAAAAAAAAAGCCTGTTCCTGCAGGACCCTTTGGGGCAACAATCCCACCTTCATCAACCATTCTCCGGATTAGATTATTGTCAAGTATCCACAAGGGGTAACTCGTCGTAGTCGTATCATGCTCCGCTTCCATTACACCATGCTTATGACTTTTTGGAATCATATATAATGGCCCATTAAATTCATTAACTTCATCCAGGTATACAGCAAGATTCATTGCTTTGGGCTCAGGCATTTCATCATCCCTGTGCCATATTCCAAAATCCTGGTGCCACTGCCAAATATCACCAGTAAAAGCAGCTTTAGCATTTAGTTTAAATTGATGAACATAAACTTTTCCATTCAATAACTGTTCAGCCGGCCCAAGAACTTTTGGGTGCCGAACAAATTTACCATAAACATCATTATAAGTATGGGTCGCAAAAGAAGTTCGAACAGTATCTCCATCCTTTTCTCGAAAATTTTCAGGACGGCGTTGCGAAAAGATAAATGGGATCTGATTCTTAAGGGTATTCACTTCCCTAACAGAAAATAAATTTGGAATAATTATATAACCTTCATCATCAAACTGCTTTTGCTGCGCATTTGTCAACTTCATAACTCACCTCTTTTTTTATGTTCAAACCGCAAAAAAAAAATTAGGAATCAATGTTTTATCCATTTTTTATTACTAAAATTAAATTCCGAAGAAATACACTCTCATATCGCAGTCCAGCCTCCGTCAATCATAAGAGATGAGCCAGTTACCATAGAAGAAGCATCGGATGCTAAAAAAATCACAGCCCCCATTATATCTTCAACTTGGCCAATACGCCCAAGTGCAATTTTAGATGTCACCATTTCAAGAAAGCCTGGTTCTTTAAGCATTCCCTCCGTCATTGGCGTTTTAATGAAAGTAGGGCAAATCGTATTAACACGAATGTTGTGGGGGCCAAGCTCCCAAGCCATAGCCTTATTAACTCCCTCAATTGCATGTTTTGTTGCGCAATACACTATTCGCTTAGGCCCTCCCACATGACCCATTTGAGACGATATATTTATTATTGATCCAGGCAATTTTGCCGCAACTAAACCTGCAGCAACAGCTTGCGCAACAAAAATAGCAGCTCGCACATTTAAATTTGTTACAAAATCAAAATCGGTTTCGGTAATATCTCCAAGTTCAGCTGGTATATTACTCCCTGCATTATTAACTAAAATCTGAAAAGGACCTCGGTTTTTTATTTCAGACGCCACCTTTTTTGTGTCTGTTACATCCAAAACAAGAGCACGTGCTTTTTGTCCACGACTACAAATCATATCTACTACTGAATTTATTTCCTTTTCGCTTCGTGACGAAAGCGTAACCTCAGCACCCGCCTCTGCAAGAGCTGTTGCTAGACCAAGACCGATTCCTCTACTTGCACCAGTTACAAGAGCGCATTGACCATCTAGTCGAAAACTAGGTGTTTTTGGCAAGACTAGTTTCTCATTCATCATTTTTAATTGCTCCATAAGGGGCTACATTACTATTTCCAAATCTCCTAGCACGAATATTAGCCTGTTCACCGTGCCCTGCGAACCCCTCTAAGGCACACAACCTTGAACAATAACCGGCTACCATAGCAGAGGCCTCATCGGTAAGAACTTTCTGATAAGTACAGGTCTTTAGAAATTTTCCAACCCAAAGCCCTCCTGTATAGCGTGCAGCTTGTTTTGTTGGGAGCGTATGATTTGTACCTATCACTTTATCCCCAAATGAAACATTTGTTCTTGAACCAATAAACAATGCACCAAAGTTGGTCAATCGAGAAACAATTTCTTTTGGATCGTTTGTCATAATTTGGACATGCTCAAACGCCAGTCTATTGGCTTCACTAACAACTTCTTCAATTTTATCACAAATTATAATGGATCCATAATCCTGCCATGAAACTTTTGCAATATCAGCTGTTGGTAAAATTTTTAATTGACGACTAATCTCACGGCTAGTTTCTTCCGCTAGTTTGCGTGATGTTGTTAATAATATCGCCGGCGAAGTCTGCCCATGCTCAGCTTGTCCAAGAAGGTCAACCGCACAAAGTTCAGCATCAACAGAATCATCAGCTATAATCAAAGTCTCGGTTGGCCCTGCAAAAAGATCAATTCCAACACGGCCATATAATTGCCTCTTAGCCTCTGCAACAAACATATTTCCAGGACCAACGAGCATGTCTACAGATTTAATGCTCTCAGTTCCCAAAGCCATTGCGCCGACAGCTTGGACCCCTCCTAATACTAAAATTTCATCAGCACCTCCTAAATGCATCGCTGCGACAATAGCGGGATGCGGCTTGCCAAAATAAGGGGGGGCGGAGGCAACTATTCGGTTCACCCCTGCAACCTTTGCTGTAATTACGCTCATGTGAGCCGATGCAACCATTGGGTACTTGCCCCCTGGAACGTAACACCCCACTGAATTCACAGGTATATTCTTATGTCCAAGAATAACTCCAGGCAAAGTTTCAACCTCTAAATCAAGAATACAATCTCTTTGTTTTTGGGCAAAATTACGGATCTGCGTCTGCGCAAAAATAATATCATCTAGATCACTTCGACTCACTTCAGATATCGCAGAGTCAATTTCAGATTGACTTAAGCGAAAAGTCTTTGGCTCATATCCATCAAATATTTTTGAAAGCTCCCTAACTGCAGCATCGCCCCCATCTTCGATTTTGGAGAGAAGCGCTTCAACAGTTCTTCGTACTTTAGCAATTTCTTTTGCCTCTTCCTCTTTGTCCTTGCCACTTTTTAAAAAAGTTATCATCTATTGTCCTTTTTTACTTTGTCACTAAAAAGCAACTATTAAAGTTTAAATATTTTACATAATTAACCACCTTCACAGTATCTTTATAGAAATCCAGTCATAAAGTAATTAGAATAGAGAAACTTATTATTCTACTTATGAAAATTAAATTATTAAGTATTTTCTGAAGGCTTGAAACAATTTTTCTTTCATGGCAACCTATGATTAGGAGTAGTTTATATTATGGTCAAACCACGTCATCATGATATGGGCGGCAGCAAGGCTGGAGCCATAGAAATCGTAGAGCACAATTATGAAATGTGGGAAAAACGTGTTGATGCTATTATAAAAGCTCTGTCTTCAGAAAACCCCCCTTTACTCTCAACAGATGAACTTCGCCGCGGAATTGAAGAATTGGGTCCTGGAATATATGACGACCTTAATTACTATGAACGATGGATTACATCTGCAACAAATATTCTTCTTGAAAAAGGATGCTTCACTGTAAAGGAGCTAGGAGAAACGATGAGCGTAATTCAAAAACGATGGCTTAAAAATGGAAGAAAGCTAAAATGAATAAAGCTAAATATGTCAAGGGAGACAAAATAAAAATAAGTTCGCTTTTCCCTCCTGGACATGTGCGAACACCCTTTTTTATACGAGGCAAAAACGGAATAATAGACTATTTTTGGGGAACCTACCCAAACCCAGAGGAACTCGCTTACGGACGAGAGGGCGTCCCGGGACACCCTCTTTATAAGGTAAAATTTAAACAGTTTGACCTTTGGGAAAATTACGAGGGGTCGCCCCAGGACAGTCTCTCTATCGATATTTATGAAAATTGGCTGGAACCAATCAAATGACAGTGCACAATCACATCCACCCTCATCAGCAAGATATTGAAGATACCCCATTTACCGAAAAGATGTTATTAGCTCAAGCAGTAGAAGAGTTAATTATTAAAAAGGGTCTTACCTCTCCAGAAAAACTCCGTGAACAAATTGAATTTTTAGATTCACGCGAACCTGCTATAGGTGCCCGATTAGTAGCACAATCTTGGCTTGACCCTGTCTTCAAACAAGAACTCCTTGATAGTGTTAATCAAGCAGCCCACAAAATAGGAATTGACACTGGAGAAGTTCCTATACAAGCAGTCGAGAACACTGACAAAATTCACAATGTAATAGTTTGCACTCTTTGTTCGTGCTATCCTAGAATGCTAATTGGCTTGCCGCCAGACTGGTATAAATCAAGAGAATACCGCAGCCGAACAGTTCGCGAACCAAGAGAGGTTCTAAAGGAGTTTGGAACTAGAATATCTGATGAAATAGAAATTTGCGTTCACGATTCAACTGCTGATTTAAGATATATTGTTTTACCTCTGCGACCAAAAGGAACAAGAAGCTGGAATATCGATAGACTTGCAAAACTTGTAACTAGAGACAGCATGATTGGCGTTAGCCAAGCCTCTATCCAATAAAATACATAAAATCTATATTGTTGCATAAAATTCTTATTATAAATTAATTAGTTGAGGTTTCCTTGCAAAATAAAAATCGCTCGCTGCACTTCTTTCCCATACCAAAAAATATCTTTTTTTATTAAAACGATGAAAATTCTTATTCTGGGATATTCATCAATAGCCAAAAGGCGAATTATTCCTGCTTTAAATAAATTAAATGTCATTCAAGCAATCGATGTAGGTTCATGTTCAACCCCGAACCATAAAAAAAGAAAAAACTCTAAAATACATAAAATCTTTGAAAACTATTCCGATGCTCTAGCCCAAAGTGATGCAGATATTGTTTATATCTCAACAATAAACAGTCTTCATGAAAAATTAGCCGAAGCGTCCCTCCTCTCTGGACGCCATGTAATCGTAGACAAACCAGCTTTTCTAAACTTTCCTACTACTAAACGAATTACAAGCCTAGCAAAAAAGCTAGGCTTAGGTGTTGCAGAAACAACCGTCTTTCCATTTCACCCTCAATTTAAATGTCTTAAAGAGTTAGCTAAAAAATATTCTCCTATAGAATCTATTGTTACGACTTTTACTATGCCACCTTTTCCCTCAGAAAATTATAGGTGGAACAAAAAACTTGGAGGGGGAGCAATCCATGACTTAGGCCCATATGCAGCAGCAATGGGAAGATTATTTTTTAAACATCCTCCTAGCTTTCTTGTGTCTAGGATAACCAAAAAAGATAACAATACCCAAATTGACACCGCTTTTTCTTTGTTAGCAACCTTCAAAAATAACCAAAACCTAGCGGGAACCTTTGGCTTTAGCTCAGAGTATATAAATTCATTATTAGTATATGGCCCTAATTGTTCAATCAATATCCAGCGGATATTCTCCCCACCGCCAAATCTAAAGAATAAGATAATTATTCATCATAAGAACTCAAAAATAATCAAGTTCGTGCCAGCTGGGGATAGTTTTCTATTAATGATTAATGCCATAATTAATGATTTTTTACAGAATAAATTTGACCAATATTCTAACTGGATGCTTAACGATTCGGAAATGCGGGATAAAATACGTCTTAGTGCCGAAACCAGAAATTGAAGAAAAACTGACTTTTTTAAAGATTAGACCCAGCCCCAAATCAAACTCTTAAGTTTAAGGTTATAATAAAATTGGCCTTTAAGGGCTAGATAATGCTAATATTGTGATGCTTGCAGACCTCTTAAACCATAGCTATCTATAAGTTAAACTAGGGTCAATTTTGGAGTGAAAATTAATTATGGACGTCGTCGTAGCCCCTTTCTTGCATGTCGTACTAATCTTGTTAGATTTTTATACTTGGATCATTATTACTAGCATAATTCTTAGTTGGTTAATAAATTTTAACGTTGTAAACATCCAAAATCGGCTTGTTTATGCTGTGAATGATTTCGTTTATCGGGCAACTGAACCCGCGCTGAACCCTATAAGACGAGCTTTACCAAACCTTGGGAATCTCGATTTTTCTCCTATGGTTTTAATACTGGGTATCATTTTTTTAAAAGGGGTAATCCAAAGATTATATCTTTCAATTGGCTAGCTTCGGAGATCACAATATTAATTTTCTCAGATCTCGAATAGAACTTGTAAAAAGCATTTATTAAAAGTATTCACAACGTCAAAGTTATTGGTTTTATTTGGAAAATTCCATTTAAAACCCTTTAGATCTGCTAAATCCTCTTTAAGGGACCTTATCTTTAAGCTAAAAAAAAATTTTAGGAAATTGCATCACAATGATTGAAAATAAAATAATCGATGGAAGAGCATTTGCCCTGCAGTTGCGTGAACGTGTTGCCAATCAAGTTTCACGCCTTCGATTAGAAAAAAATATTATCCCCGGCTTAGCTGTTATCCTAGTTGGAGAAGACCCAGCTAGCGAAGTTTATGTTCGAAGCAAAGGCAAACAAACTACTGAAGCAGGAATGAAATCTCTGGAGCATAAGTTAAGTGATACAATATCTGAAAAGGATCTACTAAGTTTAATAATTAAACTTAATAAAGACACAGAAGTAAATGGAATTCTTGTGCAACTACCTCTTCCAAAACATATTAATGAAGAAAAAGTTCTTGCCACGATAAGCCCTGAAAAAGATGTTGATGGCTTTCATATTCTTAATGTTGGCCGATTATGGACTGGCTCAAATAGTCTAGTACCCTGCACCCCTTTTGGATGTTTTTTATTACTTAAAGATCAATTGGGAGACTTAAGTGGAAAACGTGCAGTGATCATTGGACGCTCTAATATCGTTGGGAAACCAATGGCGGCACTATTATTGTCAGAAAGTTGCACTGTAACCATAGCCCACTCAAAAACTATAGATCTAGAAAATCGCTGCAAAGAAGCAGATATATTGATCGCAGCCGTTGGAAAACCATTAATGGTTAAAGCCAGCTGGATTAAGCCTGGGGCAACTGTTATTGATGTGGGAATAAACAGAATTCCTGCCCCCGAACGGGGGATTGGTAAAACTCGGTTAGTCGGCGATGTTGACTTTGAAAATGGGCAAAACATTGCAGGCGCTATCACTCCTGTTCCAGGGGGGGTGGGGCCAATGACAATAGCTTGCTTGCTTCGCAATACTCTAATTGCCACCTTTCGACAATTTAGACTAGACGCTCCAGATATTTAATTCACATTTTAAAATTGATTATAGCTACTTAAGGGTTTTAATTTAAACTATTAAAATATCATTTAAACACTAAACAAAACTTTAGGATTTTAGAATGACTCATGAAATTGTTCCTGTAGACTGTCCTTCATGTGGAGAGCGCCAAAATATACTTCCAGGAGAATTTGACCCTGAAAAAGAGCCATTTGGCCCTGTATCATGTATGGTCTGTAATAGAGAGTTTAATCAATCTGAATATCTAAATGGTCTTAAAGATCGATTAATTTATCTACGTAGCTTAACTGGCCCAAGGTCAAGTTAACTTCAAAAATACCTCTTATGGCTAAACACATGTTTATGCAATTTTTGCTAATCCAAACGCTTTTAAAACTCTAAGTATTTGCTTAAATAACTATAAATACTAAAAAAGATCTCATGCCGAATGGCTCCATAAAGGATAATAAATAATTTTATTATGTTTAAAAACCTAGGATGTATAAGAAACTTTTCTATCGTCGCCCATATTGACCACGGAAAATCAACCTTAGCCGATCGCCTCATTCAATTTTGTGGTGGCCTAGAAGAACGTGAAATGCAAGACCAAGTCCTTGACTCAATGGATATCGAACGGGAAAGAGGTATAACAATTAAAGCTCAAACTGTTCGTCTCAACTATAAGGCTAAAAATGGAAAAACCTATATTCTTAATCTTATGGATACGCCTGGTCATGTAGACTTTACATACGAAGTAAGTAGATCTCTTGCTGCCTGTGAGAGTTCTTTGCTTGTTGTTGATGCAACACAGGGCGTTGAAGCACAAACTCTAGCAAATGTTTATTTAGCAATTGATAATAACCATGAAATTATACCAATCTTAAATAAGATTGATCTACCTGCTTCAGACCCTGAACGTATCAAGAAACAAATCGAAGAGGTGGTTGGACTTGATCCTTCAAATGCACTCGAAATTTCAGCTAAAACAGGAGTTGGGATTGAATCCGTTTTAGAAGCAATAGTAAAGAAACTTCCTTCACCACAAGGAGACCACTCTGCTCCATTAAAAGCACTGTTAGTTGATAGTTGGTACGACCCATACTTGGGTGTAATGATTCTGGTTAGAATTAAAGATGGAAGGTTAAAAAAAGGAATGAAAATACGGATGATGAACTCATCAGCGACATACTATGTCGAACAAGTTGGATATTTCCTTCCAAAACTTAAAATAGCAGAAGAATTGGGACCAGGCGAAATAGGCTATTTTACTGGAGCCATTAAAACAGTGGCAGACACCTCTATTGGAGATACAATAACTGATGATAAACACCCTGCAAAGCTGCCATTAACTGGATTCAAGCCATCTATTCCTGTCGTCTTTTGTGGTCTTTTTCCTATTGATACTGGTCAGTACGAAGATCTTCGCGATTCTCTTGAGAAATTACATTTAAATGATTCTAGCTTTCATTATGAAGCAGAGAGTTCAGCAGCTCTTGGCCTTGGGTTTCGGTGCGGATTCTTAGGGCTTTTACATCTCGAAATAATCCAAGAGCGTTTGCAAAGAGAATATAACCTAGACCTTATATCAACGGCTCCTAGCGTCATCTATCATATGCATATGAATAATAATCAGTTGATAAAGCTTCATAATCCCATTGATATGCCAGACCCCACAAAAATTAAATATATTGAGGAACCTTGGATAAAAGCAACAATTTTAGTTCCTGATGAATTTCTTGGTGCAATTCTGCAACTTTGTCAGGAGCGGCGGGGAGAACAAATTGAACTTACCTATGCTGGTTCAAGAGCATTAGTCATTTATCGTATTCCATTAAACGAAGTCGTATTTGATTTTTACGATCGCTTAAAATCGGTATCTAAAGGTTATGCAAGCTTTGATTATGAACTAGAAAAGTATCAAGAAGGAAAATTGGTTAGAGTTTCATTATTGGTTAATGCAGAACCAGTTGACGCCTTATCTTTTATTTGCCATGAAAGTCATGCATCTTCTAGAGGGCGCTTAATTTGTGAGAGATTGAAAGACCTGATCCCCCGCCAAATGTTCAAAATTGCTATCCAAGCTGCAATTGGGGGCACTGTTATCGCACGAACTACAGTTAATGCGATGCGCAAAGATGTAACGTCTAAGTGCTACGGGGGAGACATAACACGGAAACGAAAATTACTTGAAAAACAAAAAAAGGGAAAAAAGAGA
>Ga0114996_10003205_pt1 | contig 20516 bp, 11 predicted proteins | sample ArcticOcean_MG_C_4_FD_87039 | JGI IMG/M metagenome (GOLD analysis project Ga0114996, IMG submission 87039) | Marine microbial communities from western Arctic Ocean - ArcticOcean_MG_CB4_134 | ecosystem: Environmental > Aquatic > Marine > Oceanic | place: Arctic Ocean: Canada Basin | collected...
AAGCCGGTCGTTATCTTGGCAAAAACAGTGAAAAGATGGACCTTAAACACGGCGACCAAGGGGAAGAACATCGCTCACCAGGCGAAGAAGATGTCCATCTCTGAGCTCCGCGCATTTCGGGATTTGCTCAACTTGGACGTGTCGGATGAACAGTTGGCGGATCCCCCTTTATTGCGCTTTTCGGAGAAGAGCCCTGAATATGAATATTTGCAGGAGCGGCGTAAGAGCCTCGGTGGCTACGTACCGTTGCGCAAGAGCGTCTCCGTCCCACTCAATGTTCCGGACATGGACAGTTTCCAACGCTTCATGGTGGGCACCGATAAAGAGGTGTCGACCACCGGTGCGTTTGCGCGCATTTTGGCGCAGCTGCTGAATGACGCGGAGATCGGAAAGCGGATCATCCCCATCATTCCGGACGAAGCGCGAACCTTTGGTCTGGATGCACTCTTCCGGCGTTACGGGATTTATGCCAGCCGTGGGCAATTGTACGAGCCGGTGGATGCGGCCAAGCTGCTTAGCTACCGAGAAGCCAAAGATGGCCAGGTGCTTGAAGAGGGCATTTGCGAGGCGGGGGCGACCGCGAGCTTCATGGCTGCGGGAACGTCCCACGTGACGCACGGACAGCCCATGATTCCCTTCTACATTTTTTACAGCATGTTCGGATTTCAGCGCACGGGCGATCAGTTTTGGGCCATCGGTGATCAGCGTGGCCGTGGCTTTCTTATCGGCGCCACATCGGGGCGGACGACGTTGTCGGGCGAAGGTCTACAGCACCAAGATGGACACAGCCATCTATTGGCCTCCACAAACCCACGCGTGCAGGCGTACGATCCGGCCTACGCGTACGAACTGGCGGTGATTATTCAGGAGGGTTTGCACCGGATGTGGCGAAAGGAAGAGGACATCTTCTACTACATTACGGTCCAAAACGAACCCTACCCCATGCCGGCTATGCCCAAAGGTGTCCGTCAAGGCATTGTGGATGGGTTATATCGATTGCAGCCAGCCGCGGATGACAGTGGTCACAAAGCCCAGATTTTCGGGAGTGGCTCCATTCTTCGCGAAGCACTGCGCGCCCAAGAGATTCTTGGGGAGAAGTTCGATGTGTCAGCCGATGTTTGGAGTGCCACCAGTTACGTCCAGCTTCGGCGCGATGCGTTGACTTGTGAGCGATGGAACATGTTGCATCCCAAGGAGAAGGCGCGTGTCCCTGTGGTCACGAAGGTGTTGAAAAACAGCCAAGGCCCTGTCATCGCGGTCTCCGATTACATGAAAATGTTGCCCGATCAGATCGCGCGTTGGGTGCCCAATGAATTCTATCCGCTGGGGACCGACGGTTTCGGTCGCTCGGACACGCGGAAAGCACTGCGCCGACACTTTGAGATTGATGCAGAGTGTATTGTTCTTGCCGTTCTTCGGGGACTCGTGACCGAGGGAACGATCAAAAAGAGCGTTCTGTTGGACGCCATTCAGGCGCTGGATGTGGATCCGGATAAGCTGGACCCCGCTATCGCATAAAGCCTTCGCTACAGTGTTTGCAGACTCTCCAGAGTACGAAGACCGGTTTCACAGGCCGTATCCGGGGTGCTGAGCACCTTTGCCTTCCATGCAGGGCACAGACTCTTGTCCGACAGGGAATCGCAGACCGTGCTCACCAATAGGTCGCATGCGCTCGGTTTTTCTCCGGCCAATGCGGGTGCAATGTGCAGCGGATCGTCGCTATTGGAAGCCCATAAAAATGCCAACGTGACCGGGGAGATGTTGGCGTTGAAGACCACCCGGTCATCGTGAAGGTTCACCGTGTAAACCGCGACAAAGTCCCTTCGCACCAGCGGAAGTGTCGCCGGCTGCCCCAGCCATTGTGCCAGTGGGATGGGGCGGGCCATAACAAGGGCCGAATTGGCTTCTCCGTGGTCTGTGAGGATGGTCTTGATAGACGCTTCTTGATCCAACCCTTGTTGGTTGTTGTACGCTGCGAGGCCTCGGTCGACGATTGCGCAGTCTCGCGCGACCAGGAGAAACCCGCCTTTGTGGCGCCAGCACAGTACTTCCGTGAGCGATCCGTCGGGCGCGCTCCCCTTTTTACGGGCTAAAACGCTCTTGGTTTGGAGTTGTCCGCCATGGTCGACTTCGACCAATTCAATTCCAGCACCCTCGAGAAACGACGAGGTCGGAATCACATGTTTGGCGAGTTGTGTCATCAGACTTAGGGCCCTGTCCTCGCTGTGGACCCCAACGATCCACATCGGTTCAATGACCCCTTCTTTGCCAAGGGGAAACCACGTTATGCCGATCTCGTTGGCAAAGACCGGCCACACATCCTCATTGAGTCGTACTGGCGCTCCCTTCGTGAGCCTCAAGAGCGCGTCATCCACTTCAGCGATGGTGTCTACCAGACGGAGGTCATGGAGCGCGCGCACGATGGGGGAACGCCAGCGGTCAAACAACAGTTTGGGCTGTTCGATGGTCAGGGCAATCGACAAGATGGCGTCATTGGGCATTGCCTTCAATGTGCGTTTGGGTTGTTGACCAATCTCTTGTGCTGCAAGAGCCATGTCTTCGCTCGCTCTTGGGTAGACGTGCATTCGTGTGGTTTCATGCCCGTTCCGAATGTTGGTCTCGATGGTCATGCTCTCCAGTAAATCCGGGCTGAACATGTTTCGATGCCGGAGCAATTCGCGCTGTTGCCGCGGCGAGAGCTGTGGAAAGACGAGGTTGCTCAGGGTCATATCGAGCATGTGGTCGTAACGTACATACGTCCACATGGTGGTATTTCTGGCGCGGTCACGAAAGGCCACGCGAAATGCTTCATCATCATTCAACGACCGTTTGGGGCCACGTTTTCGATTGCGAAGAACGCGACGGAGCGTGGCATCTGTTCCCCAGCACAACACCACGAAGTCTTCGAACGTGGCCAACGCGATCATCGAGGGTCCCGCGCGACGCGTGGCGATCTCTACGCCACTCTGCGAACCGAGAGGAGAAAAGAAAGGCTCCATTCGTTCGACGACCCGTTCGTGCAGTGCGGGATCTCGGATCTGCAGAAAGACGAGCATGTCGTAGCGCTGTCCCGTCAACTCGTGACTCGAATTGGTCGCGAGGGCGAGGTGTATTTCACTGGTGCCGGCCTTGAGCTCGCTCAACGTGGCGCTACTCAATCCAACGTCCAACAAGAGTTGCCGGACCAGCGTATGCTGATGCGTTTGGAGTAGGCTACGGACGGGACGCGAGGTCTCCCATAAATCGAGGCTTAAGAAGGCTTCTTCCAGGAGTTCGGGTTGGCCTAGACGAACGTATGCGACCGTGTCTCCAGGTAGAATTCCGGTCACGCGGTTACCGACACGAAGATAGTGGAAGTAATAGACGAGACCGCCGAAAATCGATACGGCACAGAGGCCCAAGGCAACCCAAACGGCGAAGCGGTTTGTGGTTTGCCGATACGTGGGCAAGGCGTCGGACGCGCTGGTCGTGGGAAGAAGAAACCCCCCGGACGTCCCACCTTCGCCACCAAAGGCGACTGTTTCCTCGGCGTCCGGGAGGACCGAGTGTTGTGTCTCCGTCCCACAGATTGCGCAGGTGACTTGACCGACCTGAAGCGGTTCACCACACCGATGGCACCGGTCATTGGATTGCATGTCGCGCTTCCGTGGCTCCTTTCCGGTTCGTCTTCTTGTCGGGATAGTCGCCTGTTTGGAAACGACGTTCCATTGAGCATACCCGATTTCGCTTGTGCACGTCCCCTTGTTGGCGTATATGAATTTGCTCTAACCGTGTCCCCGCCGGACAGGGTCGTGACGAAGGAGACATTCATGGGATCAGACGACAATCGTTTGACAAAAAAAGTGCGTCGCCGCCGCCGCCAGCGCAAGTTGAAAGATCGCGTAAAGCGTCGCGCGGAAGCCGTTCGTCAAGAACGCGCAAGCCGTTAGTCAACCTTTCTTAAAGGCCGATTGATCCGCTCATCTAGTGAGCGCCGTTGTCGTCTCGAACTTAATTCAGGCGATGTGAATGGATCCGTTCACCATCGGTAGTGACGCCCTTTGACCCTCCAATAGAGTACTTTGAGTGGCCTACGGGTGTGTTTTAGGGTTGGGTCTTCGTGCGAGGTGTTTTCTTTTCACCAGCCGGTTTATGTGGGGTGTTGGACCGGCGTTTCTGGGCGGGGGCGGATTTCGACGGGCTGAGTAAGCTATAGATCGCCAAGTTATCAAAGCGAAGGTGCGCTTCCCAATTGTTGAATCCGAAGTGAGCACCACGAATCAAGTCTCCATCCGTCATTTGCACCAAGAGTTGTTCGTCGGCGAACCAGGCCATTGTGTTGCCAATTCGTATGATCTTCATGCGGTACGATTGTTCGGCTTTCGCAGCGAAACGTTTGCCATCGACGACCTGTGCTCCCGGGCCAGTCCCATGTTCTTCGAGTCGTGCGATTCGATTGACGGTGTTGTTCCATCCGCCAAAGATGAAGATGTACCCTTTCTGATGGGTGGGCTCCTCGTTGAACGCTTCACATTTGATGTCTCCGGGAAACACCAGCTGTTTCTTTCCATCCTTATTGGTTTTTTCGAATGCCGAACTCACGACGGAAAACTCGATTCGAACGTCGCCTTGAGGAAGCTTTTCGAGAAGCCAGGCGCCCTTGTTGCGCGCGGATGTGTTGGTAACGCCCCCATCGGTGATGCGCCATTCGCGCGATTGGAGTCGCCATTTGGGGCCGAACTCAGCGCGGTCAAAGTTGTCGTGAAAAACACGGGTGCCGCCAGTGAGTTTGGCTCGCAGCGTAGCCTCAGGGAGGCCGCGAGGGGCCGGTTTGCTGGGGCCCGTGTTGCGCTCTTGTCGGGCCAGCTCAAGTCCCGGTGTCTCTGGCAACTGTTCGCGGCAACTCAATCCGGTCATGAGGAGTGCTACGCAGCACAAGGTGCGGATCATTCCGTCTCCTTTGGAGGGCTCGGTGGCAGTGGCAGTGGCGGTGGTACTTCCGTGTTTTCGACGTGGCGCAACCAACCGTGGGGAGCATCTGTGTCCAATTCCTGATTGGGAAATGTGCGGTACAGACTCTCGCCGAGCGCCAGCCTGTCCGACATGGAATGCAAACGAATGGTCAAGGACTTGACGAAGCTCCAGAGCAGCTTGATCGCCACCTGTGTGTCTCCCCGGAGCAGTGTGTAAAAGCCTGTGCGTTTCAATACCAGCAGGCGGGTCTCTTCGATGGCGACGGCGTCCACCGAACGAGGGGTGGTGTCCACGAGAGCAAGTTCGCCGAAATGGTGGCCTTGAGTGAGCACAGACACGGGTTTTGACTCTTGATGGAACGTCACTTGTCCGGACAAAATCGCGTAAACGGCGTCTTCCACTGCCCCGGTTTCAAACAAGGTCTCACCCTGTTGCATCACTCGCTCTTCCGCCACATGCAAGACCTTGAGAAGCTCGGAATAGCTGAGGTGTCGAAAGAGTTTCATGGCTCGCAAGGCCTTCAAATTTTGTTGCATCTCCTGGCCGTCCCATTCAGGTGTCTCATGAATCTCGATCATGATGACCGTGATGTTGTCTTTTCCGCCTGCTTCGTTGGCGTACGCCACCAGTTGGTCGCATACGTCCTTTGGCTCATCCCCTCCTTCCGTCAAGCGGTGTAGCGTTGCTGGATCGGCGTAGCCATGGAGACCATCGCTACATAGCAGGATGCGGTCGCCGGGCAAGAGGTCGATCTCAAGACCATCCGAGTCCACGTGCTCACGCGTGCCAACCGCGCGGGTGATCGCGTTGCGAAGTTTGGGACTGACATCGAGGATATTTCGAGTACCGCCGTGCCGCATCATTTCGCCAATAAAGCTGTGGTCGTCGGTGATCTGGTGAGTGTGACCGGAGCGGATCAGGTAAACGCGCGAGTCGCCCACATGACCTACATACGCCCGTGCCCCTTGGATCAGGACCATACTCAGCGTCGTGCCCATCCCTTGGACCTCGGGATTCTCGAGAGAGTGTTCGTAAATGCGTCGATTGGCGTGCGCAATGCTCTGTGCGATGAGCGATGGATATCCTTCCGTGTCCGGCGGTTGCGGCGTTAACTGGCGGGTGAGAAAGTCATGGACCTCTTGAACGGCCAACGAACTGGCCGTTGCGCCACCCGCGTGGCCCCCCATGCCATCGCAGAGCACAAAGATCTGGAGGTTGGGATCGACGAGATAGTTGTCTTCGTTCTTTGCGCGCTGAAGCCCTGTGTCCGTTTTTGCTCCATAGGAGATGCGCACGATGTTTCCGTTACCCGTCTTAATATTCGAAACGGATTTGTGTATACGCCCAGTGGGCGAGGTCCGTTCCAATCCCCAGTTCATCCGGTACACTTCCGGGCACAAAGAGAGAGTAGCCAGCCTGGAGCAGGAAGGTGTCGGTGGGTGACCAACTCAGTGTAGCATCCACTTCCATCCCTACAGCACGTCCCACGTCTTTGTTGGGGACACCGGTGTTGCCCAGTCCGAAGAGTTGGCCGCGGGGTTGGGCAAGCATAAAGTAGTGAAAGGCCGCCGAGAGTCCAAACGACCCAGGCGGTGTCAGACCAATGCTTCCTCCCATGTCGATCAAGTTGGCCCATTGGAACAAGTCCATGGCCCCCAGAAATGGGTGGCGACTCGGAAACAAGGTTTGAAAGTCGAGGCTCTTGCCATCGGTTGGGTTTGCATCCCCGGAAGCCCACGCAAAGAACCCCCCGATAGTTGGTTGGGTGGCGATGGGGATCTGATAACTGATCTCTGCAAAGTACGCCGTTGCGAAATGGCTCAACTCTTTGTCGGGATTACTGGGGTCTGTTCGTGAGCCGAATTGGAAGACCGCTTCGCCTTCCAGTTGCAAGGAATCGAAGAGCAGTGTTTCTGCTCGACCTCCCACGGTGTACACGCGATCCTTGTACGACAGTTCACCGCTGTTTTCGTCTTGCCCTTCATCGACGATCTTTTCATCAAAGAGCCCCATAAAGTAGATCTCAATTTGGGTGTAGGGGATGGCGCGACTCTTGGTGTACACGCCGAAAAAGTCGCCATCTCCATCGAAGCTGTTGGACTCACGGACTTTGGCGTAGAACGCCTTGATGTCGATCCAGGGCAAGTGACCCCAGCGGAGGAGGGCACCATCAAAGGCCTGGCCTGTAACGCTGAAGTCATCCCGACCAATCAGGCGTTCGGAGCCGAAGCTCCATTCCATTCGTCCGACGCGTGTTCAAAAACCCGGAAGTGCTGGTGGTTCAATCTCAACCCAGGCCTGGTGCACACCCACTTGGCCATCACCGTTGTGTGTGTCACCAAAGCGGCGATGTTCTTGCGCTTCAATGTGTCCGCGGATCCAACTGTCGATGCCCGCACGGAGGCCGAATCGGGCGCGATGACCCCAGTAGGCGTCATCGTCATCTTGGTCGCCGTTGAGATCGGTACGGTTGATGGACATTTCGGGACGAACGCGGATGTCCGCATGAAGTCGTATTTTTTCACCGGCTTCGCTGTCTTCCGCTTTCTTGGTGAGCACTTTGGCTTCCAACTCCGACATCTGTTTCCGGAGTGCTTGGATTTCGAGCAATCGCCGTCGCAGGTGTTGAACGGCTTCCTTGCGCTCTGCCGAGTCGGCTTCCAGTTGGCCGAGGCGTTCGTTGAGTTTCCGCACTTGATTGTAGCTGGTTTCGACGGTCTCTTTGAGAAGGTTGATTTCCTCCTCGAGTGCGCGGAGGGAATCGTTAGTGGTGTGCTGCGCCAAGGTCTCAGGGACCATACAGAGGCAAAATACAATCCCGAAAACAGCGATCCACCCGCTAGCTAGCCACCTGGTTGGTATTGCCAAGGTCTCCTCCACGTCGACAGTGGAATAACGGTAGCATAGCGGTCCCGGCAGTCAAGCCGACAGCGCGGGTCAAAAGGGTCGAAATCAAAGGGATGGATGGGACCGTGGAAGTGGGGTTTGAAAGGGGGGCCTGAGAAAGGGTTCGGAGTCATTGACACAGACCGTCTGCTGCGGTAGTCCGTGGGCTGCTGCCGGAGTGGCGGAATTGGTAGACGCGGTGGTCTCAAACACCACTGGGGTTAAACCTGTCCCGGTTCGAGTCCGGGCTCCGGTACCATCTTTAGAGTTGGAGGCACGATGTTTTCCTCTCGTATGCTTGGTGTCATCGGTGCTGGCAACATGGGTGAAGCGCTGATCCGTGGCGCCCTCAAGGCCGGCGTCATGCAACGAAGCCGAATCATTGCATCCCGCCGCGATTCAGAAGCGCTACAGGAACTTCAGGAATCGTTGGGGGTAGCGACAACAACCGACAATGCGGCGCTGCTTGCTTCGTCCGACATCGTGCTGATCTGTGTGAAACCCCAGGGTTTCTACAAATTGTTGGAAGAAACACGAGCCCACTTTCGGGACGGTCAACTCGTGATCAGTGTGATGGCTGGCATCAGTACGGCGCGGATTGAAGAGGCCATCGGCTTGGCGTTGCCCGTTGTTCGCGTGATGCCCAACACTCCTTCTCTGGTAGGGGAGGGCATGTCGCCGTATTGCCGAGGGAAATATGCGGATGAATCCCATGCCCTCGTGACCGCCGAGCTTTTCTCGGCGGTCGGGAAAGCCGTTCATGTATCGGAAGAATCCATGGACGCAATTACGGCGACCAGTGGGTCGGGTCCCGCGTATTTGTTCTATTTGGTCGAGGCGTTGCAGAAGGCTGCACAAGACCTCGGCGTACCCGAGCACCTGGCATTGGCGTTGGTTCAGCAGACCATGCTTGGAGCAGCGAAGCTCTTGGTAGAGTCCCACGAGCCTGCGGCCACTTTGCGTCAGCAAGTGACCTCGCCTGGCGGGACCACGGCCGCGGCCATCGAACGTTTCGAGGCCGGCGATTTCGAGACCATTGTAAAAGAGGCGGTGGCGGCAGCATGTCGTCGCGCAGAAGAGTTGGGAGAGAAAACATGAAACCAACAATTGAATTGACCGTTGGCGACACGAAGCTAACACTGACGGATGACCTGACGGGACTCACTTTGAATTCCGGCATGTTGGACCGAAACGCCGAGGTGGTGGACGTTCTGCGTTCAGCGGGCCTGGCCGTGGACGCGGCCTTGGACTTGAGTCCCAAGACCAACGCGCAGGGCACCTATCACAATCTCATTGGTGGTGAGTGGGTCGAAGCTGCCAGCAGCACCTTGTATGAGAATACGAATCCCGCGGACGTAACCCATGTACTGGGCAACGTGCCGGAAACGACCGCGTCGGAGGTGGCCCGGGCCTGTGAACTGGCCGAACGGGATTTTGACGCATGGCGCGCAACGAGCGCCGACTTCCGGACCAAGTCCATGCTCCGTGTTGGTGAGCTGATGCGCGACCAACTCGAGCCCCTCTGCGCCATCGTGACCCAAGAGATGGGAAAGTCGCTCTTCGACGCCAAATTGGATGTGCTGGAGGCCATTGGCGTGGTGGAGGCGGTGGCTCCTCAAGGGACCAGCATGACCGGCGAAACCTACCAGGACATCATCACTGGATTGACCATGGAGAACCGGGTGGCTCCTCGGGGTCCGGCAGGGATCATTACGCCCTTCAACTTTCCTATTGCCATCCCCATCGCCCAAGTCATGTCCGCATTGGTGACGGGAAACCCGGTAATTTGGAAGCCCAGTCATCTCGTTCCCGAATCGAGCCAGGCCATAGCGAATATGGTGTTGCACGCGTTGCGAGAGACGGCCATGCGCTGGGGTGTAACGATCCCGACGGGGATCTTCTCTATGGTGCAAGGAGACGCGGAGGCTGGTGATGCTCTTGTGAAACACAGCGCGATTCGAACGGTTAGCTTCACGGGCTCCAAGACCGTGGGCGACCGGGTGGGGGCGCTCGCGGAGAGCTTGGGCAAATGCGCCATGAAAGAATGTGCGGGCATCAACTTGTTCTACGTGCATCAGTCCGCCAACATCGCCCGCGCCGCCAAGAACTTTGTGTACGGTAAGACCATCACGAGTGGTCAGCGATGCACGTCCATTCAAGAGGTGTTGTGTGACGAGTCGGTCTACGACGCTTTCGTCAAAGAAGTGCTCACGCTGGTGCCCAATATTGTCTCGGGCCCAGGCGGCAGTGATGCTATTACCGCGGCAGATGCGGCGTCCGATCAGTTCAGTTTGCCTCCTGTTGTGTCCAAGGAGCAGAAGAAGCGTTTTCAGGCCATTGTCAGCGAGTCTCTCGAGCAGGGTGCGAGCCTTGTGTATCAACAAGACTTGGACACGGAAATGGAGCGCGCGGGCTATTTTGTGCCCTTCACGTTGTTGGGGGATGTCAACGAAGGCAACGTCTTGCACCACACCGAGATTTTCGGACCGTGCGGTGTGCTCACGAAGGTCTCCGGGTTGTCGGAAGCCATTCGGATCATCAACACAAAAACGGGTATCGTGGGATGCATTGACGCGACGGACAAGGACGCCTCGGAGACGTTTATAAACCGGGTGCTACGAACGCGCATCGACGACGGTCGCCACGGTACCGGATGTTTCTGGGCGACCAAGTTCGGAGGGGACCGTGGCGCCGGCTCGGGCAATCCTGCGCTCGACGAAGAGATGGTCTACGGTTACGTGATCCGAAAGACGATCTATCGTGCATACACGCCCAGTGATACGCAGTAGGGCTTTGCCCGAGTGGGGCAGATTTGGGCCTTGGCGGCCACAGGCTTTTAAGCGAGTCTGACCCTGTTCCGATTCCCGGGAGTACGCAGGCCTTGAAGAACACAGCGAATCATCGATTGGACGCGCTCCTGGCGGAGCGTATGGTCCTCCTTGATGGCGCCATGGGCACGATGATCCAGGGCCACGATCTGGGCGAGTCCGACTACCGTGGTGACGAGTTCAAGGACCATCCTTCGCCCTTGCAGGGATGCAACGACCTGCTCAGCATTACACAGCCATCCATCATCGAGGGGATCCACCGGTCTTATCTGGAGGCCGGCGCGGATATTATTGAGACCAACACCTTTAACGCCACCTCTGTCTCCTTGGCGGATTATGGTCTGGAAGCGGCTGTCCATGATGTCAACGTGCACGCCGCTCAGGTCGCGCGACGGGCGGTGGATGCCTTTCAAGCGGCCCATCCTGACCGACCGTGTTTTGTGGCCGGCTCGATCGGCCCAACCAGCAAAACGGCCTCCCTGTCACCGGACGTTTCGAACCCTGCATACCGTGCGGTATCCTTTGAGGACTTGGAGGACGCCTACTTGGCGCAAGTGCGTGCTCTGGTCGCTGGTGGCGTGGATCTTCTGCTCGCAGAAACGACGTTTGACACGCTGAACCTCAAGGCGGCGCTGTATGCCATAGAGCGCTTCTTTGACGAAACGGGTGCCGTGCTGCCTGTGATCGCCTCGGTGACCATCACCGATCGCTCCGGACGCACGCTATCGGGGCAAACGGTCGATGCATTCTGGACTGCGATTAATCACGCACCCCTCACTGCCGTGGGCATGAACTGCGCGCTGGGTGCACACGAAATGCGTCCTCATTTGGAAGAGTTGGCTCGAGTGGCTTCCGTGCCCTTGCTTTGCTACCCAAACGCCGGGCTCCCCAATGAGATGGGTGAGTATGATCAATCGCCCGCGGAGATGGCGCAGATTCTCAGAGCGTTTGCGAAAGATGGTCTGCTCAATCTGGTGGGGGGATGCTGTGGGACCACGCCCGATCACATCCGCGCCCTTGCAGAGGCGGTGCGTGGCATTGCCCCTCGCAGTATCCCGACCGCCGATGCCAACCCCAACTGGTCCGGACTGGAACCCTACAGCATCTACGAGGGCACCACGTTCACGATGATTGGTGAGCGGACCAACGTCGCGGGGTCCAAGCGTTTTCGCGATCTCATCCGGCAGGAATCCTTTGAGGAGGCTGTAGGCGTTGCACGCAAGCAAGTGGAAGGAGGCGCCAACATCCTCGACGTGAACATGGACGAAGGCCTGTTGGACTCGCCGCGCGTGATGACGGAATTTTTGAACCAGCTCGCCTCGGAGCCCGATGTGGCGCGCCTCCCCATTATGATCGACAGCTCTGAATTCAATGTGTTGGAGGCTGGGCTTCGGTGTGTTCAGGGCAAAGCCATCGCCAACTCTATTTCGTTGAAAGAGGGCGAGGACGAATTTGTACGCCAGGCGGTCATTGTTCGTCGGTACGGCGCGTCGGTGGTAGTCATGGCTTTCGATGAAGAAGGACAAGCCACCACCGTGGACCGGCGGGTTGCCATCTGTGAGCGGGCGTACACGATCTTGACGGAGAGAGTTGGCTTCGAGCCACAAGACATCATCTTCGATCTGAACATTCTCGCCATCGGAACGGGCATTGAAGAACACAACTCCTATGGTGTGGACTTCATTGAAGCCATACCCGCTCTCAAAGAGCGGTGCCCAGGAGCGCTTGTCTCCGGTGGAGTGAGCAATTTGTCATTCTCATTTCGGGGCAATGACCCGTTGCGCGAGGCGATTCATGCTGTGTTTCTCTACCACGCCATCCAGGCCGGCATGGACATGGGGATTGTTAACGCAGGCCAGCTCATGGTCTACGATGACATTAAGCCCGAGTTATTGACCTTGGTGGAAGATCTGGTGCTCAACCGCAACGCTGAGGCGACAGAGCGTTTGGTTGAGTACGGGAGTACGCTGGACAAGACCACGAAGAAACAAGTCGAAGCTCAGTGGCGTTCGGATACACTCGCCGCTCGCATCGTGTATGCGTTGGTGCATGGTCTTCCAGACTTTATTGAGGCCGATATGGACGAGGCTCTCGGCCAGTACCCGAAACCGTTGTCCATCATCGAAGGCCCTCTCATGGATGGCATGAACGTGGTCGGCGAGCGTTTTGGGGCCGGCAAGATGTTCCTTCCACAGGTCGTCAAGACGGCCCGGGTGATGAAGAAAGCGGTGGCTGTGCTCGAACCCCACATGGATCGAGTCGGCGTTGAGTCGTCCAAAGGTCGCATTGTGATGGCCACGGTGAAAGGCGACGTTCACGACATCGGGAAAAACATTGTGGGCGTTGTGTTGCAGTGCAACGGGTATGACATTATCGATCTGGGCGTCATGGTGCCTGTGGAGACCATTCTGGAGACAGCTCTAGAGAAGGAATGCCATCTCATCGGGTTGTCCGGTTTGATCACCCCCTCGTTGAGGGAAATGGTCCACGTTGCGCACGAAATGACCCGGCAAGGGATAGATCTCCCCTTGCTGATTGGCGGCGCGACGACGTCGAAGAAGCACACGGCCGTTAAGATTGCCCCCGCTTATCCACAGAGTACGCACCATGTGTTGGACGCTTCCCGCGCCGTGGGTGTGGTTCGCCAACTCCTGGATGCAACCGAACGACAGGCTCTGGAGGAGGCGACAAAGCAGGATCAGGAGGTGGTCCGAGAGCGCTTCGAGCGTCAGCAACAGAAGCGATCCATGCATACTCTGTCGGACGCGCGGGCTCAGAAGTTGGAGACGGACTGGGCGACGGTCGAGATGGCAACGCCCCCTCAGTATGGCCCTATCGCTGTGGACGGTTTGGGCATCGACACGGTGCGCGCGTACATCGATTGGGGCCCCTTCTTTCAGACCTGGGAGCTGAAGGCGAGTTGGCGAAAACAACTCAGTGATCCCGTGGTCGGCCCCCAATATCAAGCGTTGTGGGACGATGCGCAGCGTATGTTGGATTCGTGGTCGGGCCAAGACGGCCCGAGTCTACGGGGCGTGTACGGATTCTTCCCAGCGCAGGCCGAGGGCGATGACATTGTGGTGTACACGGACGAAACCGGTGCCCATCCGAGTGGTCGTTTCCCGATGCTTCGTCAGCAAGAGGACCGCGCCGGGAAGCAGAGCCCGTACTATTCGTTGGCGGACTTTGTTGCACCGAAGGAGAGCGGTCGAATGGATTCCATCGGTGCGTTTGCGGTGACCGGCGGATTGGGCCTAGAGTCCTTCCTCGCCCCGTTGGCGGACGATCACGATGACTACGGCATCATTCTGGCCAAAGCGTTGGCGGATCGGCTGGCGGAAGCCTCTGCAGAGTGGCTCCATGAGCGTATCCGACGAGAGTGGGGTTTTGCCGATTCGGACGCGCTCACCATGGAGGACCGGCACCATGGACGTTTTCGAGGGATCCGACCCGCGTTCGGATATCCGGCCTGCCCCGATCACACGGAAAAAGCCACGTTATTTACGTTGCTGAATGCCGGCAAGGTGGCGGGGATTCAATTGACGGAGCACTACGCGATGATGCCGGCAGCGTCGGTCTCGGGACTCGTCTTCGCGCATCCAGACAGCCGTTATTTTGCTGTGGGACGAATCGCCCGCGATCAAGTGACGGATTATGCACAGCGAAAGGGGTTGACGCAGGCCGACGCGGAGCGCTGGCTAGCCCCAAACCTTGCGTACGAACCGGACGCGGACTAACCGCTCGGACTCACTGGAAATAAAAAACATTCAAACCCATTGATATTGTGAGAGCTTCTCTCCTGGTCACAGCGGCTTTGGAATGGTATTTTACGAGCGAGACGCGAGGAGAAATTATGGCATCCGCAATTGATGGCACAACACCGGGATCGGACAAGAACGAATCCACGGTCGATGAACGTGTTCAGACGCATGAAGACGCTGTGAACAAGACGTCCGGTCGAAAGTCTTCTTATACGACCATGAGCGGTCTGACTTTGGAGCCGACCTACCTGCCCGACAATCCCGATGAGGAATACTTCGAGAAACAGGGAATGCCGGGACAATATCCCTATACGCGAGGGGTGCATCCAAGCATGTACCGAGGTCGTTTGTGGACCATGCGTATGTTCGCAGGATTTGGTACGCCGGAGGACACGAATCAACGCTTCAAGTTTCTGCTCGACCAAGGCCAGACAGGCTTGTCGACAGCGTTTGATATGCCCACGTTGATGGGATATGACCCCGATCACGAGCTGAGCATGGGTGAGGTGGGCCGTGAGGGCGTGTCCGTGGCGAGTATTCACGACATGCGTTTGCTCTTTGACGGGATCCCCCTCGACCAAGTCACCACGTCGATGACGATCAACGCGCCGGCTGTTGTTCTTTTGGCGCTCTATGTGGCGTTGGCGGAAGAGCAGGGCGTGGCCTTGGAGGACATCCGCGGGACGCTCCAGAATGACATTCTCAAGGAGTTCATCGCGCAAAAGGAGTGGATTTCTCCGCCACGTCCCAGCATGCGGATCATCCGTGACATGTTGGTGTATTGCAGCAAACACTTGCCCCAATGGAACAGCATCTCCATCAGCGGCTACCACATCCGCGAGGCCGGTGCGACGGCTGTTCAAGAGCTCGCCTTCACCTTGGCTGACGGGATCGGTTATGTGCAGGCCGGTATTGACGCGGGATTGGATGTGGACGAGTTCGCGCCGCGATTGTCGTTCTTTTTCGACGTGCACAACGACTTTTTCGAAGAGGTTGCCAAGCTGCGTGCGGCGCGACGCCTGTGGGCGACCATCATGCGCGAGCGTTTTGAGGCCAAGGACCCCAAATCGTGGCGTCTGCGAACCCATTGCCAGACGGCGGGCGTGAGCCTCACGGCACAGCAGCCGTACAACAACGTGGTGAGGACAACGATCCAGGCCCTGGCCGCCATTTTGGGAGGTACCCAGAGCCTACACACCAATTCATTGGACGAAACGTATGCGCTTCCGACGGAAGAAGCCGCTGCGCTGGCTCTGCGGACACAACAATTGATCGCCAGTGAGTCGGGAGTCGCGGATGTCATCGATCCTCTGGGTGGGTCTTGGTATGTCGAAAAGATGACGGATCAAATGGAAGCCGAAGCCCGCATTTACATCGACAAGATCGACGAACTGGGCGGTATTGTTCGAGCCATCGAGTTGGGGTATCCACAACATGAAATCGCGGACAGTGCGTTCCAGTTTCAGCGTCAAGTGGACTCGGGAGAACGAGTGATCGTCGGCGTGAACGGATTTGTGGAGGAGGGCGAGCCTCACATTCCGACCTTAACCATTCATCCGGAAGTGGAAGAACGGCAGATCGGCAGGATCAAATCGTTGAAGGCATCGCGAGATGCACAGCGAGCCGATGCTGCGATCGAGGCGGTCCGTCAGGCCTGCCGCGGGGAAGACAATATCGTCTATCCCATCCTGGAGGCTGTGAAAGCCGAGGTGACACTCGGTGAAATCAGCGATGTGTTCCGGGACGAGTTCGGCGTGTATCGGGACCCTGCGTACGTCTAACCCCCGAACGGCGAGATGGGAGGCTGTGGAGTCTCCACTCCGGCATTCTTGCTCCCATCGAGGTTCTCAAAGGCCCCTTTAGTCTCCCCCATCGAAGGGGGTCGGCTGACTCCATCAAGGAAAAAACAGCGTACTTCTCTGCGATCCATGGTTTGGCACGGCATTTGCGTAGGGGGGCCTTGTGTGTCATCGGCATGGGGTCGATGAGACACAGTAACATCTCTATGGGAGTGGAGGTGCGCCATGCGGCTCCGAATCATTTGTTTCTTTGTTTGTGAAACCTATCTTTCTGCCTGCTCTGCGGTACTGACTGATGAGTACACCGTGGGCGGCGCCAAGCGCCAAGCCCTGTTGAACCCGGATGACGATTTGGTCGACCTGCCGCGTTCGATGGATCGGGACTATGCCGATTTTTGGCGTGTTGAGGGGTGCCCAACGTTGTCTGAGCAAGACGAACAGGGCGAATGCTGTACCACCGAGGATGCCCGAGAGGACTTGTGCCGGCCTGTGTCGGAAGGGTCAGATTGGACTTCGAATTGTCGAAGGGCCCAGCCGTGCGGTCCAGCACAGACGACCACGCCAGTGACTGCACTGCGGCAGCATAGGCCCAGTATACCCACAAACGCGCCACTCTATGACTTGGTCATCTACCCGACAGCTCCATCAGCTATCGATTGAGTTATCGGGCCGAGTAACGGGGTAAAAGAGGCTCTAAGCCACGAGACCATATCCATCCAGCCGATTCTGGTAGTAGTAGACCAACTGAGGATGTTCGGTTCGTATCCGGTCGCCTTGTGCCCGGATAGGGTGCTGTCGATGGTACGCTCCAAAGGCGGTGAGCGCTTGCTGGAGTGTGCTGCTCGCGTCTCCTAGCTCAAGGTCCGGTGCCAGCCGAATGCGATCGGAGCGGGCCAATTCTCGAATGGCTTGGAGTGTTTCATCCACGACGTGCAGGACTTGTGTGCGTGGGTACCCCGGTTGGTCTTGCGTGATTCGCAGAAGGCGATACACGTCCAACCCTGGATTGTGTTGACGCATGAGTTTGAAGAACGCGTATGCCACTACGTTGGTGCTTTGCACACGGTTGCAGCGTGAAAACTCCTGCACGACGGATTCGGCGAGGCCTTTGGTGAACTCCCGATCCCGTTGAGGATCGTTCACGACGACGTTGTCGCGGGAGACATAACCACGGATGTCGATCTCTCGCTCTCTCCCGTCACGGCTTCGCCCCTGAAAGTCCACGCGATTGCCAAAAGGATCCATGGGACTGCCAAAGGTGATGTAAATGGGGCTCTCCATTTGGATCAAACTGCGCAGAAAATGGGCGACCTTTCGTGGTTTGCTAAACTCGTCGTCGCTGATGATATAGCGAGATTTCCCGGTCTCCTTCAGATGATCCTCGATGAGCGTTTCGGCCTCCAAGACCAACCCATAGCTGATGGTGCAGGGCACAACAAACACCTTTGGGCGGGGGTTCCCGGCGCGCAAATTGTTCATGTAGGCTTGCAGCGCGGTCCCCAAAAGTCCCAGCTTGAGTTTGCGCTCCACCTGGCCACTTCGAATGCGTGTGCCCCCGGGAAAGAAGAGATTGTGGTAGTTCAACTCAATGGACCGTGTGGCAAACTCCTTCAACGTGTCCTTGTACAGTTTGGCCGTTTTGCGCCGGTCGACCTTATAGGCACCGAGTCGATTCATGAAAAAGCCCAAGATGCGGTGGCTGAAGAGGTTCAATCCCGCGCCGTAGGTTAGGGGCGGCAGATTCATCAAATGGGCGGCATACCCCAGCACAATGGAGTCCAGGTTGGAAACATGGGTTGGAACCACGACCAAAGTACCTTCTTCCGCGAGCTTTCGAACGGTTTCTACTTCCCCTTTGACTAGAAGATTTTGTCGGAGGTCCAGCGCTTCACGCGGGTTGCTCGCGATACGCTTCCAGTCCAGCGAATTGAGTAGGCCCGCCATGGCCGTGGGGGCCATTCGGGTGGCCAACTTGTACATTTGAGGGTCAAAGTGACCGATGATCTCCTCGAGAAAGCGGTCGATGATGCTTTGCAACAACGCGTGCTGTCGGGTGGGTGTGGCGTCCAAGATTTGTTGGCTCACCGTGCTCCAGAATTGTTGCTCTGCCTTTCGACTGGAATGTGCTCTCTTTTCGAGGCGCATGCGTTCATGGAAGAGCGTGTCTTCAATTACATTCAGGACACCATCGCTGTCGTTAGACGTTGAAATGCGCTCCAGGAGGCGGTGCGTTACTTCTGATCGAACGTTGGCTTGATCCTTTGGCTGCATGCCCTACGGTAGCATCGGTCCCCAGGACTGTGTAGTTCATTGCCGGAAAATTCCGGGGGAAGTGCGTCCCAATTTACGCAGGCAGCAGAACAATGTAACTCGCTGAAATAAAACAAGAATATTCCCGCTCTTTTTTGCGAGTCGCGGAAACAAGGACCAAGTGCGAATCAAAGTACGCATTTAGTGGGGTCATTCGACAGCTGAATCCATGCTCGTTTTACGAAAACGCAATGAAAACAATGTGTTGACATTTTGGGTCTAATAATTGCTTAAAGGCGACCGACCGTCTTATATAGTTCGCGCGCGAGCGCAGGATAGATATCGGCAATGACGACGACGATGACACAAACAATCTCACATGACATTGCCATTATTGGCATTGGCGCTGTGTTGTTACCGGATGGTGCTGGCGTGCAGTCGTTCCTCGACCTGCTTCGATCGGGTCAAAGCGCCATCCGTGAGGTACCGTCCGATCGTTGGAACACGCAAGATCACTATGCGGCCGACCGTGGAGCCTTGGACAAAACGTATTCGGTGATTGGGGGCTTTGTTGAAGGGGCTCTCTTCAAGCCGGTAGAATATCGCATTCCTCCCAAAGTGTGCAACGTCATCGACACGACGCAGCAATGGGCGCTGATGGCGACGCGTGAGGCGTTGGCCAATGCGGGTTTGGAGGACAAGGCGTTTGATCGGAGTCGTACGGCGGTCATCTTCGGCAACTCCATGGGCGGAGAGCAGGTCTACCAAACGGCATTTCGTTGTTACCTGAACGAGTTGGAATCCCGGATGAGCGGCGCCCCTGCATTCCAGCGTTTGGATTCAGACACACGCAGTGAGTTGGTGCGGGAAATGGACGCCGCTCTTCGCGATCACCTGGTTCCCATTACGGAAGACACCATGGCTGGCGAGTTGGCCAATTGCATCGCCGGTCGGGTGGCCGGTGCATTCGATTTCTCGGGTCCAAGCTATACGGCAGACGCGGCGTGCGCAGGCTCCTTGGCCGCGATTTATGGCGCCGTTTTGGGTCTCCGAACGAATCGATTCGATTACGCTGTGGTGGGTGGTGTGGACTCCAACATGGGGCCGGAGTCCTACGTCAAGTTCTCGAAGATCGGTGCGCTCAGCCCCGATGGTTCACGGCCCTTTGATGCGGATGCCAACGGATTTGTGATGGGCGAAGGCTGTGCAGTTTTTGTTTTGCGCCGGTTGGAAGATGCGGAACGAGATGGGAACACCATCTGTGCGGTGATTCGGGGCATAGGTGCCGCGTCGGATGGAAAAGGAAAAGGCATTACAGCACCCAATCCCCGTGGTCAGCGCCAAGCCATCGAAGCGGCCTACGACGACGCGGGAGTCAGCATCAAGGACGTGGACTACGTGGAATGCCACGGAACGTCGACGCCGGTAGGTGACGTGGTTGAGACGCAGGTGCTTACCGAGGTGCTAGAGAGCGCCGCAGTGGCTCCTGGTGGCGTAGCAATCGGCAGCGTCAAGAGTCAGATCGGACATCTGAAGGCCGCAGCAGGCGCGGCAGCGATGCTCAAGATTGTGCTGAGCATCATGAATCATGAGCGCTATCCCTCCATCAACGTCAAAGAGCCCAATCCCAAGATTGGCTTTGGGGTTGGTCCACTGCGTTTGCAGAACGCGCTGGAACCGTGGCCCGTGGATACGTCGAGTGTGCGTCGGGCAGGACTGAGCGCGTTTGGCTTCGGTGGTACGAATTATCACCTCGTGGTTGAAGAGCATCAGCCGAACGCGGCGGGACGCCGTCGGCCAACGTCAGATGAACAACCTGTTTCTAGGACCACGGATTCATTTCAGCCCATGCTGGCGGTTTCTGCTGTGGGGGCATCGTCGGTTTTCGCATTGGCCGACCGCTTGGATGTGCTGGCAGCGGGTGGCGAATCTGCCGCCGTGGCGGTGGTTGAAGCGGCTCGATTGGTCGTCGTGGGCGATGAGGAAGACCGAGCAAAACGTGTGACGCTCGCGAAACAAGCGCTAGCCAAGGGGGCTCC
>Ga0114996_10003206_pt1 | contig 20513 bp, 12 predicted proteins | sample ArcticOcean_MG_C_4_FD_87039 | JGI IMG/M metagenome (GOLD analysis project Ga0114996, IMG submission 87039) | Marine microbial communities from western Arctic Ocean - ArcticOcean_MG_CB4_134 | ecosystem: Environmental > Aquatic > Marine > Oceanic | place: Arctic Ocean: Canada Basin | collected...
CCGCCGACCCCCGATGTTTCGACCGCCAATCATCCCCCCGAACTTCACAAGACCGGCCCCAAGGTGGTGACGGTCAATACCCCCTTGGTCATTGAGTTGGCAGCCACGGATGTAGATGGCGACGGGCTTCTATTTTCGGTGTATGGCGATGTTCCTTCGGACAGCGCCTTTTACAAATCAGCGGGTCGGTTCGAGTGGACCCCGGCCGAGACGACGGTCATTTTTCTGACCTTTGTGGTTTCGGATGGCTACGACACCGATCGTGAAACGGTTGAAGTGACGGTGGTGAGTGAGCAGGTGAACCAGAAACCTGTCTTTCAGCAGATCGGGGACCAAGTAGTCGAAGTGGGTGTTGCTTACGAACTGCAATTACAGGCCAGCGATCCCAACGGCGATCCTTTGGCCTTCGCGACGGAGGAACCCTTGCCCGCGGGTGCATTCCTGGAGGGAGCAACGGGGGTGATGAAGTGGACACCAGCAGCCCCCCAGCAAGGTGAAACCTATCCGGTGGTTTTCACTGTGACCGATGGGTCGGACATGACCACGTTGGCGGTGAACTTCCATGTGATTGCACCGGGCCAGAACAAACCGCCCGTCTTTCAGCCGGTCTCGGAGCAGGTCGCGTATGTGGGGCAGGCCTATTCTCTCACTGTCCAGGCGACGGACCCGGACGACGACCCGCTGACCTATGGTCTGGTTGAAGACGTTTTGCCGCCCGATGGCCTCACGTTGGATGCGACCACCCACACCATTCAGTGGGTGCCCTCTGATGCGCATGGAGACAAGACATACCCGGTGACGGTGTGGGCATCAGACGGGACGTATAAGGCGGTCTGGACAGTGGACATCACCGTGTTGACTACGACAATTACACCCGGGGATTGCGTCAATGACATCTTTGAGCCCAACAACACGTCGCAGACCGCCAGCACCGTGACGGTGGATCAATACCTGAATTTATCGATTTGCGACACGCCTCAGTCGCCCATAGACGTGGACTGGTATGCGATCAGCATGATCGCAGGACAGACGCTGTCGGTGACGCTGACCTTTGAGCATGCCGGTGGTGACTTGGATGTTCGTATTTTGCTCCCGGGCAGTCCGCCTGTGAGCGTCGCTGTGGCGGAGAGCACCACGGACAATGAAATGCTGACCTATCCGATACCTGCCGATGGTCTGTTTTTTATACGGGTTGTGGGTGTGGGCAGCTCCATTTTTGCCAATCCCTACCACATGACTGTGTCCACATCCGGTACCGGGTGTGACGACGACCTTTACGAGAACAATGATTCGTTCGGCAATGCGACGGCATTGGACGGAAACGTCACCATCGCTGATGCGCAGTTTTGTCCAGCAGATCGCGATGTGTACAAAATGACGGTTGGTTGCGGGGAAGATCTCTCAGCGACGATCTCATTTGAGAACACCGCGGGGAACTTGGATTGCTCCCTGTATCGTGGCAGCGACCTGGAGACGCCCGTGTCCACTTCGTTTACGGAGAGCAACAGCGAGACAGTGAGCTATCAGGCCGCCGCTCTTGCAGAAGATCTGTATGTGGTCGTGGACGGCAACCCCTCGGAATCCACGGCAAATGGGTATTCGCTTGCGATCCAACTGTCAGGGTCTACGACCTGTACCGACGATCTTCAAGAGCCGAACAACTCCAAGCTCGAAGCGGTCATTCTTAAGACCCCCAGTGATCAATTGGGGGACCTAACGCTGTGCTGTTCGTCGGACTGGTTTTTTGTTCCCTTGAAAATGGGCGATTCACTGGAGATCACGATCAGCTTTTCCGGATCGGATGGTGTGACTGCGGAATTGCGGGGGCCGGACGCCTTGACCGTGGTAGCAGAAGGCAAGACCAGCGCTGAAGGGCTGTCCATTACGTTGGCCAATTCGCCGGACTTCGGCAATCATTATCTGGTTCTGGAAGGCCCACCCGGTGTTTCATACAACCTGGTCATGACCGTGGCACCCTTTGATGGGTGCACGACGTCCAAAACATGCGAGAACAACAACATCTGCCAGGAAAGTATAGCGACCTGCGTGGACGACGCATGTACCGCGAAAACGGACTGTCCCTTTGGGCAATCGATGCCCTGCTTGGACGGCCATTGCACCGACGGGTGCACTTACGATGCCGATTGTCGGCTGAGTTATCGGTGCAAAGGGTTCGACGTGGGCCGTTATTGTGGGCTGCCCGGGACCGCGGGAATTGGTGACGGTTGCGGTTCGTATGAGGACTGCGGGGGCAATGCCTCGTGTCCGTACCAGGATCACGGCGGATATTGCACCAACATTGGCTGCGCGAGCAACGCGGAGTGTCCGAGCGGGTCGCACTGTGTTCCTTTTGGGGGCCATCAACTCTGTGGAAAGATCTGCACAAGCAACAGTGACTGTCGAACGGACGAGGGCTACACGTGCCAACCCACCGAGCTGGTGAGCGGCATCCCCACAAAAACCTGTCTACCGAGTTTCTAGCCCCCAAGGACGAACCCTTCATCGAGCCCTTGGAGTAGTCACCGAAGCGCCGTCAATGAGAACTAATCCTTCACTTTCTTCGCGGCCGGGTTCTTCTTTTTCTTCTTGGACGCGTCTGCTTTCTTGAGTGGTTCGGGGATCACCGAAACTCGATCGCCCTTCACAGCCACCCGAAACGATACGTCCACACCCAGCTTCTTTTGAGCCTTATTCCGTTGTGTATCCAGGGTCTTTTTGAAGGTGGAAAAGTCCAGCTTTGACACATCTTGGCCCAGCTTTTCCTTGGCCTTTATCAATTGTTCATAGACGGGCTTCAGTGGGTCGTTCGTGGTATTTTTACTTTTGGGCGGAGCCATTGAATCCACCAGATCCTGCGCGTCTTTGGCAGCCTTGGATAGTCGTTTTTTCTGTGCCTCTTTTTCTTCGGGGGTGGCCACCACCTCTTTGGCCGTGGCGGCTTCTGATGCTGCGCTGTTACTGGATTCACTGGAAATGACACCCGTACGGATCTCTTTTTCGATGCGCTTTTCCCGATTGCGTCGAATCCGGTCCCACCGCGCCATGTGTGTCCGAAACCCAGCCACCAGGTTTTGAAATCGGAATCGAATGGTCGAATAGGGTGTACGCATCAGATTCGATTTGAGAAACACGCGCTCTAAACGGTCACGTTCGCGGGTGGGTTCGATCTTTTCGTGGCCCAACAAATATTGTTCATATGTCCGGCGAAGCTGTTCCACTTGAATGGTCAGCTTGTGCAACTGTTCTTCTTGGATGTCGGGTAGATTTCGTTTGTCTGCCATGGGTGTCTATATGCGTCTCGATGACTCTCTCTTCAGCCTGAAGTATCCCACGCGAATGTCGTATAATACAAACTTTCACGGCAATGCCTGTGTGCGTGTAAAAGTCCGGAAACGAGTCCGTCCGTGAATCGAAACCCATCCGGCATTGCCGTTCCCTTGACACAGATGCCAGGTCGGGGCGTAATCGTCGTACCTAAGAGGTTGATTGGGGAGTCTGTTTGTTGAGATACGTCACTTCGTTTTTGCCCTTCTATTTTTTCGTGGTTATTGCTGCGTGTTCCGGTCCTCCCACTGCAGAAGAGCTGGAAGTGTGGATCCGAGCGGCCCAGTTCACGAAAGTAGAGGAGTTCGTTGTTGATGCGAACAACCCACAACAGTTGCGTGTTCGGGCTCTGGAGTTGTTGGTCGAATACGGTCGTTTGGGTGATATGCGCAACACGTTGTCCGTCACACCGGACCGCCCCACGATCGTCGACGAGCTGGTCATCAAACTTCAGCAGAATCTGGAGAGCAGCGATGACGATCTTCAGCTGCAGTCCGAGTCGGGTCTCATACAGGTTGTAGGATTTCTCAGCGAGGAAAAGACCGACAAGGTGTTGTCCGCCATCGCAGAGTGGGCGTTTGAAGGACTCACGGAAGAAACGCCTAGGGACGAGCTTAAGGCCCAACTGGACATGACCGTTGCCAACGACCTCGACAGCATGGGTCGTCATGGCCTGAAAGTGGCATCGTGGCTGATCGCGTATGGCATTGAGAGCAAACGATTTGTGTCGTACATGGCGCGGGAGGCCAAGACGGATGACGATCGTAAGCTCCTGTTGAACGCTGTGCGCAAGAACCTGCAATTGGTCGGCCCCGAAGGCCAAGTCACGGTCATTGACAACAACATGATACAAGCCTTGATCGACGATCCCATCCCCGAAACGGTGGGCCTCTTGGTCGATGTGTATATGAACGACGCGTTCAACGCGACCGAACGAAACGATGCCTTCGGCTTGGTTCAGGGTCTAATCCGCCAGAGCGACGACAATAAGCTGTTGAGTACCTCCGCCAAGCGTTCGGTGGTGGTGGATGCCCTGCGTCCGGCGTTGAAATCGACGAACGCGACCGACCGTTGGGATGCCATTGACTTGATCCTGAAGGCAGGCGGCTCCGCGGAACTCTCTACGGCTATGGATGGGTTGCAAGACGACCTCAAGAGCTACGATCGGTGGACGGATGATCAGAGCGAGCGCGAGGGGCCCGAGCGGGTGATCGCAGAAATTTGCACGCGGCGCCTGGGCGTACAGCCGGCGGACGCGCGGAAGGCATTGGAAGCTCGTTTGCAAGCCGGCAATCGCTATCAGAAAGCTTTCGTGATCCTTTGCCTGAAAGTCGTGGGAAATGACCAGAGCATCCAAAAGCTAAAAGTCCTTTCCAGCGATGAAACGTCGTTAGAGTCCTTCTTTTTCACCAAGAAGATGCGCAAGGTGCGCACCAAGCGCATCAAGAGCAATAAAATTCCACAACTGACCGTGGGTCTGCTGGCGAACAACACCATGGAAGGCATCCGCTATATTAGCGCCATTAGCAAAAGAGAAAAGGCCAAGAAGATCAGCAAGGACGAGGCGCAGGTGCGGCGGGATGCCGTCCTTGGCGCTATTCAATACATAGGCCCACAACTCAAGTCGTCCATTCAGCGTCGAATTCTGCGCTTGCGTGCGGAGATGCTCGCGGGAAAGGCATGGGATAAGCCGAGCGTTGCATCGCTGCTCAAGCTGATTAAATCGTGCAGTCCCAAGGCGAAAGGACGCGATGGATGCGCTGTTTCACTGGAGAATTGTAGTGACATCATCGCTGACGAAACCGGATCGCGGGCCGTAGACACCGACGAAAAGAAGAAACGGTTGAACGATGTGCTTCGCCCCTTACTCGAGGCGGAGTCAGCGACCACCCGATGGGGGGCTAGCGAATTACTGCTGAAGTTGGGCGGTGGCGGAGAACTGGGCGCTGTTCTTGGGGGTTTGAAGACCAACCTTCGCCGGTATGGACGGCGAACGTCTGGCAAGACGTGGGTCACGCCGGACCAGGTCATTGCTGAACTGTGTGAACAGCACATTGCACCGCTTAAGGATTCGGGCAGAGCGGCCCTGGAGTCGACCTTGTCATCCAAGAGTCTGCTGGCGGTGGGATTCTCCGTGCTTTGCCTGAAAACATTGGGAAACGCCAAGTCGATCACAGCGTTGGAGCGGTTGGCCAATAACACCAAGAGCTTGGAAGACGTGCTCTTTGCGCCCAAAGAGCGGAAGAACCGGCAGAACCAACTCAAGAAAGAGGAGATTGAGCGACTGACCGTGGGTGGCTTGGCGGCCAATGCCGTTGCTGGCATTGGGTTGTTGAATGAGATTGAAAAGGCCACGGCGGCGGGCAAGATCACCGCCAAGAAGGCGTCGAGTCGTCGCGAAATTGTGTTGGCCTACTTCGACATAACGGGCGATTACTATCGCAAATCCGTCGAGTACGTTTGGAAACAGCAGGAAGCCAATAAGTAGTCGTCAAAGTCAAACGCTAGGGGTCAGGGATGTCAACGATGAGCACATGGAGCCCTCCCAGGAGTGGTCCACCATGGTTGCCAGCACGCTCTCTGTGGGTGTTACTCATGGTGTTCGTGTTCGTGTGTGGGTGTGGCGGTGGCATGACGCCGCAGGTCCGATTTGATGGGGCCGTCCACAAGTATAACGACGCTCTGCGCTGGAAAAAAGCGAGTATTGTGGCGTCCTTTTTGCCTGACAAGGCAGCCTCCAAATATCTCGAAAAGCACAGTGCCTTTGGGTCGGATTATCGACTCTTGGACTACGAAGTTCAGTCAATGCGCCCGATTGAGCAGGGCAAGAAAGCGGTGAGCGTTGTTCATTTTAGTTGGTTGCGTCTTCCGGCCAATGTGGTTGAGAAGACCCTTCTGGAACAACATTGGACCGAGCACAAAGGGCAATGGAAGATCCTCAAGCAGGAAGTCATTGTCGGCAGCAAGCGAATCCAAGTGTCTCGGGACATGCCTTTCTGAATCACACCCCTACGTGATGGACACTAGAATTGGAAGTAGATGAAAGGTGTTGCCTTTAGGGGCGCGAAGAGCAACAGCGCCAAGGTCAGCATGCCAAGAACGAAGAGAGGACGGAACGCGTTTAACCGCTCCGTTGGGATCCAGTTCAGCATGCTACTCTGCATTTCGCGAAGGGCGTGCCAGAAGACCATGGCCGCAATCAGAAGCAGACTGGGCTGATGAAGCCAAGCAATCCCCTCTTGTGCGCTAAATAGGCCGTTCAGGAATTGGAGTGTGGTAGGAAAGTCCGCACATCGAAAGGGCACCCAAAGAAGGCAGGTGAACAAGAGCGTTCCGGACTACGCAAACACGTCATAAAGCGACTGATTCACGGGTGTCCAACTCGTGGCAAATCCGATGCGTTTCCAATGCTTGTGGACCATGAGACCCAACCCGTGAAACGTGCCCCATAGAACGAAATTCCAACCTGCGCCGTGCCACAGTCCACCCAGAATCATGGTGATCATCAGATTGACATCGGTTCGTAGGCGTCCTTTCCGGTTGCCTCCCAACGAGATGTACAGATAGTCACGCAGCCAAGTAGACAAGCTGATGTGCCAGCGCCGCCAAAATTCCGTGATGGATTTGGACAAGTAGGGTGTTCGGAAGTTCTCTGGCAGGTTGAATCCCATCACCCGACCAACGCCAATGGCCATGAGCGAATACCCCGAAAAGTCACAGAAGATTTGCAATGAGTACGCAGCCAACGCGCTCCACAAGGTCATGGTGTTGTAGAGGGTCGGATCGGCGAATACGGGGTCGACAAAGAACGACAGATTGTCAGCCACCAGCACTTTTTGAAGTAAACCGAGCAGGAACACCTGAAGGCCTCGAACCATGTCTGGGTAGCGCAGGCTGACCGGCTTCTCCAACTGAGGAAGAAACTCGGAGGCTCGAACGATCGGACCTGCTACCAACTGCGGAAAGAACGCCACGAATAGGGTGAACTTGAATACATCGCGGCAGACCGGGATCCGCTTCCGGTACAGGTCGATCGTGTAGCTCATGGTTTGAAAGGTGAAAAAGGAGATCCCCACCGGCAGCGTGATGTCTAAGACACGGTTGGGTTCCATGCCGAGGAGTGAGTAAAACGAATCGAGGAAGAAGTTGGCATATTTGAAATACGCCAACATACCGAGATCAGCCAAGAGACTAAGGGTCAGAAAAAGGCGCCGCCGCGAACGCTGAGTGGTGTTGCTGAGTGCGAGACCAAACCCCCATGACCACAGACTGCTCGCCAGGATAAGCAAGCAGAAACGAGCGTCCCAGGCACCGTAGAATACATAACTGGCGATGAGCAGCGCGAGTTGACGCATGCGCGTGCCTCGAGCGAGCGCGACGACGCCAAGTAAACCGATGAAGAACACAACGAACGTGAGGGAGGAAAATATCATGGGTTTCCTCCGCTATGTTCCGTGTCCGATCCGAGCGACTGGAGCCACTCGTGAAGGGCGTGCCCAATAGCTTCGTGCCCCGATTCATTGAGGTGGCCGCTTCCGATAATGGCGTTGGCAAAGCCGTGGGGAGGTTGACCCGCGGCTCGGTACGTCGCGGTCAGAGCTTGCGTTGTGTCTAAATACGGAATCTGGAGTGTTTGCGCGACCGAGGCATACACTCGTGCTTCCCATGGGAATGTTTGGGTGACTCCTCCGTGGGTGCCGTATTGCAAAGCGGGCACGTGGATGACGATGAGTCTCCGTTTTTTCTGGAGCTCGGCCAACGCAAAGTGAAGTCGCTGTGCTGCTTCTGTCTGATGCTCCTCCGCATAGGCTTGGTCGAATTCGACAGCCACCGACTCTGGGTCGCACCCACGGACCCAACACGTCCAATCTCGAATGGCGTCCGTCACAACGGGCTTCAGCCGACGGGCTAGATGGGTCACGAGAGCACTTCGTCGAAGAATGGGACCCAACGCCGCCTTGAATCGGTCTGTACCGACAGGTCGGAGCGACATGGTTGCGATCGCTTGGTCTGCGTTTCGAGTCACCACGATGTTGTCGCGAAGAAGATCGAGCAAGTCACCCCGTGTGAGTACAACCAGCGTCCACGCTGGCTTCAGCTGGGCCGTGTAGCGGTCTAGGACGACACCATAGTGGGCTGGACTCATGGCGGAGCGACCCAAATTGATGGCCTCAATGGTAGGGTCGAGGCGTTCCAAAACGGAGGTGAAGTTGGCTTCCTGACGCACTTGAAGGGATTCCGTTATGGAGTCACCCAGCACAACGATGCGGCGCCGTTTGTTCCCCGGTCGGATGGGTTCGTCGTTGAACCCATTCGAGTTCAGCTGCAACAGCGCACCCCCTTCACGGTTACTGAAGATCATCGAGTCGGGTTCGTAGACCCAGCCCAACTCCGCATCGAATTGTTGGTTGGACGGGGTCGTGATGAACACACGAGCCACGAATTCACCGACACAGCTTACGGCGACCAGAGCCAGGAGGAATCGAGCCAAAGCACCGCCAAATCGCCCCCAGCTTGATCGTTCTGCTGTCATCGGTTCTTAGGGGGTTGCTGTTGGGTCTGGGCCCGATGCGGGAGTGGTTTTTCGTGGGCAATCATTGATCTGTGTCGTTCGACTCGCACGGATAGTGAAGTGATCGACCCTTTCGCTTCGCCCCAACATGTATACGCCTTATTTGAGGCGGTCGCCGGCTCGTTCGAGATAGCTGAGCAGAGTCGTGATCGCGAACCCGGTACCGCCTTTTCGAGTGAGGTCACGGTCCTTTGCGGCGAACGACGGGCCTGCAATGTCCATGTGTACCCAATCCACGTCACCCACGAACTCGCTCAAGAAAAGGGCAGCCGTGATGGCTCCTCCCCAGCGTTCGCCGCAGTTTGTCATGTCCGCGATGCTGCTTTTCAACTGTTTCTTGAGGCGTTTGTCCAGGGGCATGGGCCACACGCTCTCGCCCGCCTGTTCGGCGCTAGCGACCGCTTCGTCTCGAAGTTGTTCGTTGTTGCCGAACACGCCGGCACTTTCGTTGCCCAGCGCGACACAGATTGCACCGGTTAGGGTGGCAAGGTCGATGATCTCGTCCACGCCCTGCTCGACGGCGTAGGCCAGGGCATCCGCCAGAATCAAGCGCCCTTCTGCGTCTGTATTGACGATCTCCACTGTTTTCCCAGCATAGCCTGTGATGACGTCGCCAGGCTTATAGGCGGCTTCACCCAGTAAGTTTTCGCTCGTGGGGACCATCGCATGGACCACCACATTGGGTTTCACGGCGTCGATGGCTTTCATCATGCCCAAAACGGCGGCACCGCCGGCCATGTCGAGTTTCATGTCGCCCATGCTTCCGGGGGGTTTGAGACACAAACCGCCCGCGTCAAAGGTCAGTCCTTTGCCGACCACGGCGACACTGGGCGTGTTTTCATCCGCACCCTCCGGTCGGTAGGTGAGGTGAATGAGAAAGGGCTCTTCACAGCTGCCGGCGCTCACGGCGAGCAAGAGCTTCATTTTCTTCGCTTCCAACTCTTTACGACCGAGGATGTTGCACTCGAGATTGTTTTCCTTGGCAATTTGTCGAGCCTGATCTACCAAGTACGATGGTGTGGCGACCACGGGGGGCTCGTTGACGAGGTCCCGTCCCAACGTCACGCCGTCCACCCGGCGCATTGTGTTTTGAATGTCCGCGTTGGATACCGAGGCATCCACCAACTGGACTTTTTTCAATTTGGATTCTTTGACGTTCTCAGTTTTCCAGCGGTCAAACGAATAGTGGCCCAAGAGGGCACCTTCGACCATGGCAGTCCCGGCGTCCTCAGCACCATTGGGATTGACGACGGTGACGTGCGCTAGACCCGTAGAACGTGCAATTCGGGCTGCTCGTGCGGCCAATGTTCGGGCATCCATATTTCCAGATGAACCCAAGCCAAACAAAACGATTCGCTTGGGGCCCACCCGACCATGGGTGTGAAGTTTGACGTTCTGGCCATCTTTGCCTTCAAAGCCTTCTTCATCCGCGACGGTTTTAAGCAAACCTTCCAGCACGGCGTTAAGGGTATTCAGCCCCGGACTTTCTACCCATGCCGAATCGGTATAAGTACCGAAGGCGATGAGGTCGGTCTGGAGCGAGAGAAGGTCTCCTTCGAAGCATTCGAACTGCATAGGTCACTATTCCTTTCACGTACGCCTGGGCGACTGGGTCGCTTTTAAATCACGAAAGTGAGTCGTGTGTAAAGAACCCGTTTTTGAAACCGGTCTTTGTGGCTGCGGAAAGAGGGTCGTTTCGCGGGGATTTGGCGTGTACAGGGCTTGCATCGTTCCTATGGACTGGCATAGGGTCCCACCATGAACGTCATCGTTCAAAAGTACGGCGGCTCGTCCTTGAAAGACACGGAACGTTTGCGAGCCGTGGCGTCTCGGATTGTGGAGCGAAAACGCCAAGGCGTAGCCGTTGTTGTGGTTGTGAGCGCCATGGGCGACACAACCGACAAGCTCTCGGAGATGGCGCGAACCGTCACTCCCGAGCCCTCCCGCCGGGAACTCGACATGTTGCTTACGGTGGGTGAGCGAACCACGATGGCCTTGTTGAGTATGGCCATTCATGCGTTGGGCGAAGAAGCCATTTCGTTGACGGGCAGTCAGTGCGGCATTCTTACGACACACAGTCACAGTCGGGCGCGGATCATGGAGGTTCGGCCCTTTCGAGTCCGTGATGAGTTGGACAAGGGCCACATTGTGATTGTGGCCGGGTACCAGGGGACGAGTTACAAACGAGAAATTACTACGTTAGGCCGTGGGGGTAGTGACGTCACTGCATTGGCCTTAGCGGGTGCTCTCGAGGCAGAGGCCTGCGAAATTTATAGTGATGTTGATGGTGTGTATACGGCCGACCCGCAGGTGATCTCGGATGCCAAACGAATCGATGCCTTGAGCTACGATGAGGCGGAAGACTTGGCGCGTGCTGGGGCAAAGGTGTTGCATCGAGATGCGCTCGCTTGGGCCAGGCGCCATGGCGTGGCGTTGTATGCTCGATCTAGTTTTGTCCCCGAAGGGCAAGGTGGAACGGTGATTCGCCTCAATCCCCCCGAACGACTGCGTAGCGTTGTGGCGGTCGTCGGTCGAAGGGATTTGGTGCGTGTCCAGTCGGTTAACATAGAGTCGGTAGAAGACGCCTTGAGTGAGGTGGCCTGTGTCAGCCGTACCGAGACACGAGAAGGGGCAGAATGGCTCTTCAGCAAGGAGGATGTGGCCGCGGTTGAGACCCTCTGCGAGCAGCTCATCTCCCAGGGGGCCCATGTGGACGCTGCGTGCGGGAGCGTGACTGTCATAGGATCGGGATTGGGCGAGGACAGCGACGCGTACGCGAGCATTCGCGCTCATTTTTCTGGCTTTCCATCGCGCATGGGGACCTTTGGTTGGATGGCCTTGGTTCCTGTGGACCGGGTGGACGAACTGACGTGCGTACTTCATCGTACACTCATCGAATCGGAATCCTGAGTGTCTCGTCCGTTACAGGGGGAGAGGGCGTGAAGCGCTCGCACGCCGAAATTAATCCTAGGACGGTTGCTGTGTCGCGTCTTGACCATACTCGTTGCCGCCCATACCCTTTCCGTACCATGCGGTGGCTTGTTCTAATCAGCATGTTGTGGGGCGCTCTTCCAGCGGTCGCACAGTCCGAAGCGTCGTTGGAGCCGCGAGTCCGCGACTTTTTAAATCAATACGTCAATGCTTGGCAGTCCGCGAACCCCTTCCACCTTGTGGACCTATCAGCTCGTCGCAGTCACCCCTTTGACGCACTGTTGGATCAGGAGCATTTTGATCGAATTCAGCAATCGGCGGTGCGCGTGCATGACGTTCGCATTGTGGAGCAGTCAGACGATGGTCAGCGCTTGGTGGTGGCGTTCATAAAAGATCACGAAGATCTGTACCTAGATGGCACATTGACGCGTGGACTTGCGCACGTCCGGGTGGTCTTGAAAGCACAAGATGAGTTTGTTCGAACCGAAGGGACCGGGGATCTGGGCGTTGTATCGCACAAGGTTCTTCGGGCTCACTTCGATGAGGAGATCCACGGCGTCTCCCATTCCGACGCAGAGAAGCACGTCTTTGCGGCTTTAGCGTATTTGAGGGACAGTCGATTCGGGGCGGCTCTAAAGCGGCTGAACCAAGCGGTGGTCAGCGCGGATTCGGTGCAGATTCAATTGGGAAGGGATCGATTGACCGCGCAGATTCAATATTACCGTGCCGTCTGCTTTCAACGGCAAAAAGATACGGGTGCCAGCGTGAACGCTCTTAAGAGTGCCCTCGATTTGAACAGTGAGTTTCCATTGGCCCTCAATGCCTTGGCTCGACATCATGTCCGGGAAGGCAGGCTGCGAGAAGCATTGCCTTTGTTTCGACGTTCTCTGGACCTCCATCCCAGACAAAGCGGGGTGGCGGAAGAGGTGGATTTTCTCCGGCGCGCGCTGACCCACATGCAGAGCGAAGAGTCGCAGAAAGTCTATTTGTCACTCCGAGGCCTGTCCCCCCTGCGGGCGCTGGAGTTGGCCCGTCGTCAACGCCTAGCGGACCCCAACAATGACGAGTGGCGACGGATGACAGCGGTTTTGCTCATCGAGAACCACCAGCCGTCCCGTGCGGAGCAGCTTCTTCTGAAAGTTCCCAAGGTCATGGTAAATCCAGATTTGCTCTATGTTCTTGCCCGGGCGACGCTCGCTCAGGGAAAGACCTCGTTGGCCTTGGAGCATTTTCACGCCTTGTGGAGGCGTGCGCCGGATTATCGGGATTCTATCGTCTATTTGACCGAACTCAGCAGCCAGTCCAACCGATGGCGAAGCGCCATGGCGTATCTGGATGAAGCCCTGCAACGCCGACCGGGTACGCCAGAGCTCCTCTTCAAGCGAGGAGTCTACGAGCTTCGTTTGGGTCGTCGTTTTCAGGCGCTGACCACTTTTCAACAGGCGCGAGAACAGCACCCTACGCGACACATTCGCCGTGCACTGCACACATTGATGCAGCAAATATAAAGGGAGAAAGACTATGGCAGGCCCAACCAAGATGCGCGCTCTCGTTGAAGACTTGGCCAAACGACGAAAAGAGATCCTCAAAATGGGGGGGGAAGAACGCATTGCTCGCCAACATGGGCGCAACAAGATGACGGCGCGAGAGCGTATAGACTACCTCTATGATGATGACTCCTTTGTGGAATTTGGTTCGCATGCGACGTTTCATGTGGGTACAACAGAGGTGACTGACGTACAGGCACCGGCCGATGGTGTCATCACCGGTACAGGGCGCATCAATGGCCGCCTGGTCGCTTGTGCGGCATACGATTTTACCGTACTTGGCGGGTCCATTGGGATGGTGGGCGAGACCAAGGTGACGAGAGTTCGCGAGATCGCATTGCGAGAGCGTATTCCCATCGTCTGGTTGATCGATTCGGCGGGGGCCCGGATTCACAAATCAGGTGGATTTAATCAGGCGGGGACCGTCTCTCTTTTTGCGAACACAGGGTATCTCTTTCGGGAGCAAGTGCACATGAGCGGGGTTGTGCCCCAAGTGGCGGCTATGGTTGGACCGGGCGCTGCCGGCACCGCGTACATACCAGGGTTGGCGGATTTTGTGCCGATGGTGCGCAAGACGTCGTCCATGGCATTGGGAGGGCCACCACTCGTGAAAGCCGCCGTGGGCGAAGACATCAGCGCGGAAGAGTTGGGTGGAAGCCGCGTCCACAACGAACAGTCCGGGGTGGCCGATCAGCAATACAAGAGCGATCAAGAGTGCCTGGACGGGGTCAAACAGTGGTTGAGTTACTTCCCGCAGCATAGCGGTGAGCGCCCGCAACGCGTGTCTCGCGAAGACGCGACCGATGAGATGATTGGCGACGAGGTTTTGGACCTGCTACCCGACAACCCCAAGTCGTTCTACAACATGGCCGATTTGGTCCGGATGATTGTGGATGATGGCGAGTTTCTTGAGAACAAACCCAAGTGGGCAAAGAACCTTCTGACGTGTTTTTCCCGAATCGGTGGCTATAGTGTGGGTATTGTGGCGAACAATCCCAAGCATCTGGGCGGCGTGTTGGATGTGGACGCCAGCGACAAAGCGGCTCGCTTCATCAATCTGTGCGATGCGTTCAACATTCCCCTGATCTTCTTGCAAGACGTCCCTGGATTCTTAGTCGGGTCGAAGGTCGAGCGAGAGGGAATCATCCGCCATGGGGCCAAGATGTTGTTTGCCGTGGCGGATGCGACGGTCCCCAAGTTGACGGTTGTGGTGCGAAAAGCCTATGGCGCGGGCTATTACGTCATGGGAGGCCGCGCGTTTGAGCCGGACTTGTTTGTGGCCTGGCCGACGGCGGAGATCAGCGTGATGGGCCCCGAGGGTTTGGTCAGCATTGCCATGGCCAAGGCCTTGGAGGTGGCCCCGGATCCGGACGCTATGCGCACGCAAATGGCCGACCAGATCCGGCCCTTCATCGACGTGTACCGGGTGGCTGGTCACGGGTATGTGGACGAAGTGATCGATCCGCGTGAAACCCGAAAAGTCCTCTTGCATGCGCTGGACTTGACGGTAAACAAGACGGTGGAACGGCCCCCGCGCAAGAAAGGGGTTGTACCGGTGTAATGCGTTGGTTCCTTCCGGTATTGCTGGTGTTCGGGTGTTCGTCTCAGTCTACCCCAGCATCGGACACAGTGGACGAGGCAGATGATGTAGGGACGAACCTTGAGGTGGCTGATCCCCCGCTTTGCGCCGCAGGGAGCATCCAGGGTTGCACCGATGATCAAACGGGCGTGATTCAATGTTCGGACGACGGCATGATGTGGGCTCCTGTTGCGTGCTTAGATGACCAGGGGCTTCCCACGCTTTGTCTCGATGGTGCGTGCCTACAGTGTTTTCCAGGGACCCGGCGCTGTGTGGACGAAGACACCGTGGAAATGTGCAATGAGGAGGGGAACGGGTGGGCGCACCACCACAGCTGCAATGGAGTCTCGACAGGGCAGGTCTGTGAGACCGGCACCTGCATTGGGTTGTGCGCGCTCAGCATCAAATGGAACACCTATATGGGCTGTGAGTATTGGGCCGCCGACTTGGACAATGGGTATGAGGAGGACGGCATAAACGCCGCGGGTGCTCAATATGCCCTGATCGTGTCCAATCCACATCCCACGATACCGGTGGACATCTCCATCAGCGACAGTGAAGGCCCCGTTACTCTGGACAGTGATGGCGATCCCTTTCCATCGAGTAAACTGCTGCCCGGAACCCTGCGTGTCTATCGGCTACCGAGGCGGGATGTGGATGGCACCATGTTGGCAGACCGCGCGTATCGTGTTCAGACGTCGATTCCAACCACAGTGTATCAGTTCAATCCACTGGCGAATGAAGAAGTGTACAGCAATGATGCGAGCTTATTGTTGCCCATCAATGTACTGGACCGGTGGTATTATGTGATGTCCCGGGAACAGGGTTTTGAGGGCATTCGAGCGTACTTCACCGTCGTGGGTACACACGATGACACGGACGTCACTGTGACCGTGTCGTCCGAAACGACCCCCGGAGATGGGATCCCCGCCCTTCAACCGGGTGAATCCTTGACCCGCCAACTCCATGCCTTTGATGTTCTCAACGTGGAAACGCTGGCCATTGGAGACGATCTGACGGGATCTCAAATCGTGTCGAGCCGACGCGTTGCGGTGTTCGGCGGGAGTGAAGGGGCCAATGTGCCCAACACCAATCACTGCGATGAGGCCAAGGGCTTCTGTGAAGAGGATGGGACGACCCCCTGTGCTTCGCATTTGGATTGCAAAGAGTTGATCACCTGTTGTGCGGACCACATTGAGGAGCAGCTTTTTCCGGTCGATACCTGGGGCACACACTATTTGTGTGTGCGAACCAAGCCGCGAGGTGAGGAGCTGGAATCGTGGCGTATTATGGCGGCAGCAGCCAACACCGTCATCGAGCTTATTCCCAGCTTCGTCAACGTTCCAGTGCTCAACGCCGGGGAGTGGTTTGAGTTCGAATACGTGGGAAACTTTGAAGTCGTGGCCACAAAACCGGTCCTCGTGGGTCAGTTCATGCAGTCTGAATATGCGCCCAACCCTGCGCTACAGCCGGGAGATGCTGGCATCGGCGATCCGGCGTTTATGCTGGTGGTGCCCCTCGCTCAGTACCGCACCGAGTACGTTTTCTTGGCGCCTCCAGACTTTGAACAGAGTTGGATCAATGTGATGTCTCTCATGGGTTCGGAAGTGTTGCTGGACGGAAGCGTCTTGCCGCAATCGGATTGCACTCCTTTTGGGGTGGGCACCCACTGTTCACGGACGGTCGAGGTGAATCCCGGTGTTCACGCTTTGTCCAGCGCGCAGGCCGTGGGCCTGTCGGTTTATGCGTATGACTCGTTTGTCAGTTATGGCTATCCGGGCGGACTGGACTTGAAAAAGATGGATTTGCTCAAGCCGCCCTTCGCCGACGAAGCGCCAGACTCACAATAATAAAGAAAGCACCCAATGCCCATGGGCCTCCGCCGGTTGTGGAGTTGCCCAGTGTGCAGCCTCCCTTGGATCCGGTGGCCGGGACCACGGTTTCAGGGGCCGGGTCATCCGGATTGGGCTCATTCGGATCGGTCGTCGGGGGATCGTCCTCGTGCTCCACAAGGTCCGGGCGACATACGAGGGATTCATCCCAAATGTGGATGTCATCGACCATGGCCTCAGCGAGTGATGGTACTGGGTCGTCCGCCATCGTGAATCGAAGACGGAGTTGGTCCGTCAGTGGCACGTACTCTGCGATTCGAATCTGTTTGCGGACCCAGACCTGTGTGTTGGACACATCCCGGTCGATCTCTACCCATGTCGTACCGCCATCACTCGAAACCTCGGTCACAAGTGCGTCATTCTCCACTGGCGTTACGTAGCCACTTGCGTGGTTGAAGTCGTACCCGAAGTGCCATGAATACCAGGTCAAGAGCGGGTCGCGGGTGTCGGAAATGTCGTATGTCGGCGACATGGCCGTAGTGTGACCGTCGTCCACGTCATTGTCGCCCAAGTGGCCGGCCTCAGGACCCGTCACCAATGCGTTTCGGCCCTCTGGGCTGTGATCTTCCGAGGGCTGGATGACCAAATCCAGACCGTAGTAGTAGGCATCCACGCCCTTGGGCTGGGAAATCTGCCATCGTCCCTTGGCGGCCGTGTCGGTATTGATGGGATTGATCGTCCACTCGTCAGGCTCCTCAAACGTGTCTAGTGCCGTGGTGTGGACCCCGATTGGAAAGTGAATTTGTGCGGGGAAGAAGCGACCTTCCGTGCGGAGAAGCAAGGGCAACTCCACTTGTGCACCACATTCGATGAAGGGGGGGATCTTGATCAACAGAGGCTCTGGCGAGTCCAAGGTCTCTCCTTCGTCAATGTCACCGAGCTCTACTTCGGGATTGATGAGGCTCAAGTCCGTCAAATTTGGTGTTTGCATTTCCGCAACCACGTCGGGAGCGGTCCCCATGCCAGTCGACGTCACGGAGAAGTGTATGGCGACCATTTCGCCCGGATCGGCCAAGCCATTTCCATCGCCCTCATACTCCTCGACGGTATGCCCCGTGAGGGTCACTCCTGGAGCATCGCACGGACTACTGACCTGGGTGCAGACCGTCAGTTGACCGTCGGCCATGTATTTGACCTTTTGTTCAAACATCACGCGGAAGGTTTCGAGCCGGTCCACATATTGCTGGACCGAGCTGCTGCTCTCGCCGGGGGCGGTCAACAGAACGATGGCCAGCCGAAAGTCCCGTTGACTCTCCGTATAGTCCGGTTTCCGTGAACCCATGGCCGCCAGAAGTTGATCCATGGTGATGTCTTCTCGCGTGCCAGAGACGTTGATACCGACCGGCAGTTCAATGTTTTGGGGCACAGAGTTTCCCTTATGAGTTATATTTCGAATCAGGAAAAAGTCGGGCACTTCGTCGCTGTTTTTCGTGCCCATCAGGTATTGGTCGAGATTCGAAAAACGGTGGTTTTTGTGGATGATCTTGAAGTTGTTGTTACCCAAGTCCTTCCATTCGTGACCGTCCATGACAGAGCCAAATGTTTGTACGCCCGTCGCCCAATGAGAGCCCTGACGCCCCAGGAGTGCCGTGCTGATGGTTCCATCGTCCTTTAGGTACTTTGCATGGACCAACCATCGATGCGCGAATTCGTGTGCCAGCACACCATGGGCCCAGTGGTTGGGGCTGCCCATGTTGGAGCCATATTTTCCGATGTACTGCATGTTGATGAAGCTGTGCAGGGCGTGGTTGTCTCCACCCCACAGAATGGAGTGATCTATGACATCGGTTCCAATCCCGGTGACATCTTGTTGCACACTGAGGTGCCAAGCCACGGACTGGTTGGCGCTGGCCGCATCCGGAAAGGTCGTAAAGACGACCACGCCATCGTATTCGTCGGCATAGGTCTCGAAAAACCGCTTGGTGATTCGATGCGGGTTTTGAATGGCTTGGGACATGGAGATGCCGTATTTTCCATCGCCAAGGTCGCTGACCAGCTGGTTGTCGCCCTCCATAACCACGATCTCTCCCTGCTGTACCGTCAGCCCTCGCCGAATGGTCTGGAACTTTGCCGGTGACTTCGCCTGTAGGGCCAACGCCGAGGGTTCGTAATCGCTGTTTGCGAGGCTTTGTGCGATCATTTCGGCGGCGGTCGGGGCATCCGATCCGGACAGTGTGGACTCTTGGGGCGCCAAGCCACCACAGGCGATCATGTAGAGTACGGACACTACGAGAGCCAAGTTTCTCATGTGAGTTCTCCCCCAGGGGTTCTAGAATATACAATATCACAGGGTCCACCCAATGCTCGGGTCGAATCGGCCAGAGCGGCACAGTGAGCCGGTGGACGTCTAAGCGAGAAGTATGCCATGCTCCATATAAGAAGCGTGGATCAATGGACTGCAACTGCTCGGTCCCCAAGGCAGGACACGCTCCAACGAGTGATTGACCCATGGGAATGGGCGGGTTTGTCACACTCGAATGTGCATTTATTGACGGAGGATCGCCATCGCAGAACGTGCTACGGGCAACACGAGTGGACTGAAATCTGCTCAACTTCGGTCCATTGAGCGCCTGTATCGGCGGCGGGTGGCCGCGTCCCAGCTCACCACCATGGAGATCACCAACCAATTGGTGGAGATTAGTCACGATATCCGCCGACAGGTGGGCGTGATCCTCAATCGGAAAGGCCACGTGGAGCACGTGATTGTGGGGGATGCCCATCAACTCTTTTTACCCGAGTTAGGTCGCCACCGGGCGGGCCGTGGTCGGCTTCGTGGTCTGCGCTTGATCCACACCCACTTGGCCCACGAAGCGTTGACTCGCGACGACCTCACGGACTTGGTGCTGCTTCAATTGGATTATGTGGGCGCTGTCGAAGTGATGGACGATGGCCGTCCAGGCCGGTGGTTTGGTGCCCACGTACTTCCTGAAAACGAGCGGAATAAGCTATGGGAAGTGCTCGATCCAGTCCCTGCACATGAGGTTGTACGCTTTGAATTCGATGTTTTTGTCCGTGAATTGGAAGCGTCGATCACACGCCAGCAGCGCGTACGGACCATTTCGGATAACCTGCCGGCGGTCTTGGTTCAGGTCATTTGTCCAACCTCTCCCGATCCCGACGCTTCGATGCTGGAACTTCGAGAATTGGCGCTGACGGCCGGTCTCGATGTCGTCGATGAAGTGCGACAGCGGCGGTCGCGTTTGGATCCTCGCACCTGTTTGGGACGGGGCAAACTCTCCGATTTGACGTTGCGCAGCATGCAGTTGGGCGCTGAGTTGGCGATTTTCGATTGCAATCTCACCCCCACACAGGTCCGCAGTATCGCCGATGCTACGTCGCTGAAGGTGTTGGACCGTACTCAACTCATCTTGGACATCTTTGCGCAACGAGCACGTAGCCGTGCCGGCAAGCTGCAAGTGGAGCTCGCGCAACCTCGGTACATGCTTCCGCGTTTGTCGCGCAATGACACCGCATTTTCTCGGCTGGCCGGCGGAATCGGCGGCCGGGGGCCTGGTGAACAAAAGCTCGAAGTGGACCGGCAGCGTGTGCAGAAACGAATCCATTTACTGGAGAAACAACTGAAGGGAATAAGACGTAGTCATGAAGAACAACGTCACAGGCAACAGCGCACACGGATTCCTGTAATGAGTATTGTGAGCTACACCAAC
>Ga0114996_10003210_pt1 | contig 20500 bp, 21 predicted proteins | sample ArcticOcean_MG_C_4_FD_87039 | JGI IMG/M metagenome (GOLD analysis project Ga0114996, IMG submission 87039) | Marine microbial communities from western Arctic Ocean - ArcticOcean_MG_CB4_134 | ecosystem: Environmental > Aquatic > Marine > Oceanic | place: Arctic Ocean: Canada Basin | collected...
ATCGAAGCTACAACGATGGATTCTAAACTTATTGGGACTACCCGACTCGATTTATGAAAAGCTAACTTTACCCGATGATCCAATTCCAATATAGTCCATACTAAATGAGCGAAAGATCAGTTAACATTTAACCAATGTACACTATATTTGACGAGGATCCAAAAACAAAAAACCAAATGGATTTTAGATAAACTCCGAAGACCTCTTTGCGATCAACATCACACTTTTTTCTGATAATCAGCTAAAACACCTTAGTTTCTATAATTATAGATGCAAATATTGTGCCCGATAGGCACATTTTTCTTAATTTACTGTTATTAATTTACTTATAGAGATAAATATCATGTAGTATTAAGATGTTCTGAGATGATTTATGAGACATAAACACAGGAAATGTGTCTCGCATCTGTCTCACGCGAGACACAAATTTTACAAGTGTTAAACTGCGGAATGAAATGAAGACTTTAATCGTTGAAGACAGTCGAGTGGTGCAAGACCTGCTCGGAGAAATCGCTACCTCGCTCAATTGCCAGGTCACCACCTGCAGCGATGCCGAGACCGCCTGGCAGGCATTCCAGCAAGAAGACTTCCGCCTCGTTCTGCTCGATTGGATGCTGCCGGGGACCGATGGCCTACAACTCTGTCGCCAGATTCGCGACCTGCCCAGCGGAGACCGCTGTATCATTGTGATGATTACCGGGCGCAACGAAAACCAGGACCTGCAAGCCGTCCTAGAGGCTGGCGCCGACGACTACCTACTCAAACCGGTGGACCGTAAACTGCTCAAGGTGCGACTGACCATCGCCCAAGAGCGGGTACACGATCTAGACAAGCGCCAGCGGGCGGAGGAGCGCCTGCAAGAGACCATGGATCAGCTCAATCGCAGCCACAACGATCTGCTGTCCATTCTCAACCAATTGCACGTGGGCACAGCCATTACCGATCACGATGGCCGCGTCACCTTTCTCAGCCGCATGACTGAGCGAATTTTTGGCCAGACGCCGCGCGCCTCCCTGATCGGACGCCATTGGGAGGAACTCTTCCCCTTTGGCGAGGAAGGCAAGTCCAACATCCGGGCCATGATGGCGCTAGAAGCGGACCAACGCCGGCGCATTTCGACGCGGGTAGTTAGCGGCGAGGGCCAGCACTACTGGATGAACATCGACGTGCAGGACGACCCCCGCGATACGAATAAGAAGATCTTCTGCTTCTACGATATGTCCGAAGTCTACGATCTGCGGCGTCAACTCGACGACCGCGTGCGTTTCCGCGACCTAGTGGGCAAGAGCAAGGCCATGCAGGAACTCTACCGCCACATTCGCCAGACCGCCAATGTCGAGGCTAACGTGCTCATTGAGGGGGAAACCGGCACCGGCAAAGAATTGGTGGCGCGCGCCATTCACTACGCCAGCCAGCGGCGCGACCGACCCTTTATCGCGGTAAATTGCGCTGGACTGACCGACTCGCTGATCAGCAGCCAGCTCTTTGGCCACCGCCGCGGTGCCTTCACCGGCGCCGTGGAAGACCACCAGGGTTTCCTCGAAGCAGCCGACGGCGGCACCCTGCTGCTCGACGAGATCGGCGACATTCCCCTCAACGTCCAGGCCAATCTGCTGCGCTTTTTGCAGGAGCGCGAAATCACCCGCCTGGGCGATTCTACCCCGCGCACCGTCGATGTGCGCATCTTGGCGGCCACCCACCGCGATCTCAACGTAGAAGTCGAGCAAGAGCGCATCCGCCAGGATCTGCTCTACCGCATCCGTATCGCCCGCATTCACTTGCCCCCCCTGCGCGACCGCCGCGAGGACATTCCACTGCTGGCGGAGGCCTTTCTGCGCAAGCACGGCACCGGACCCGGGCGCTCAGTGCCAGAAGTGGCGCAAAGTAGCATGCGCATCCTGCTTGAATACCCCTGGCCCGGCAATGTGCGCGAATTGGAAAACGCCATTGAGTTTGCCATCGTTCGTTGCGGTCAGGGCACCATCCAGCCAGAAGACCTGCCGCCCGAATTACACCAGCAAGATCTACCAGCGGAAAGCTCCGTCTTTGACGGACCAGCGGACGAAAAAGAGCAACTGATGGCGGCGCTACACCAAACGCAGGGCAATCGTACGGCAGCGGCGCGCCTGCTCGGCATAAGTCGCGCGACTCTGTACCGCCGTCTGAACAACTGTGGTCTAGCCGCTGATTCCTAGTCCATCCTCTTTTATTGCGCCGGCCCAGGTTTCTACTGTATATTCAGCATCTGCTTGTTAGCAAGTAGGTCTGGGAGCGAATAAAAAATGGACGAGAATTCTACTGCGATGGCGCGCGGACCGATCTTGGTCGTCGACGATGAGGCCTGGATCACCGAACTGCTCACTCGCCTCTTGACCAGCCGGGATTTTGACGTGCACACGGCCAGAGACGGATCCGAAGCGTTGCGCCAGGTCGACGCGCACGACTACCGCCTCATCTTGCTCGATCTGAGGATGCCGGGTATGGACGGCATTGAATGTCTGCGCCAGCTCAAAGCACAAGGGTGTCAGGCCGAAATTATGATGGTCACTGGCTACGGCGACATTCCCACGGCCGTAGAAGCCATCTCGGGCGGCGCGCTCGATTTCATCGAGAAGCCTTTCCAACCCGACGAACTGCTGGCCAAGATAGAAGAAACCATCGCCCGCCAGAACCGCAAGTCCGCCCCGCACCACGACCCCGTGGTGGCCTATATCCAGCAACACTCCACTAAAATCGGTTCCCGCAAGGACGTCGCCGAGCACCTGGGCATCAGCCTGGAGCAAGTCTCCAAGCGCATCCAAACGCACACCAGTCAGACCTTCCGACAATTTTTACACAATTGCCGTTTGGAGAGGGCCAAACAATTGTTGCAAACCACCGACCTCGATGTTTCGCAAATTTCCCAGCGCACCGGTTTTCAGACAGTGCAGCACTTCAGCCGCGTCTTCCGCCAGTACGCCGGCATTCCTCCGCAGCAGTACCGCCTCAAGAGTCGAGCCCAGACCTGAGTCAGTTTTCTAGACGAAGAGGGGTCCCCACATCACCTCGTCGTCGCCGGCCTCTAGAGCAAATTCCTCCAATACCAATCGACGGATCTCCAAAAGCTCGTCCTTGCCCTGTGGTATCAGCGTCGGCAGCAATAGGCGCGGCATGTGGTTGCGCAGCCACTGGTCGACGAAGGGACCAGGTACGCCCAGGCGTTTGCAGGGCCACACCATCTTGTCGGCTACCATGCGCGTACGTTCTAACAAGCCAAAAGTGGAGATAGGTTGTTCGTTGAGGGTGGTGCGATTGACCAGCACTAAATAAGCGCCAGCGAGCAAGGCTTCCACACTCATCACCGCTTCGCAACCGTGGCGAAAATAGGCCACCTCCTCGACGCCGCACAATTGCGGCGGGCGCAAGAATACTGCTTGGGCCACAGCGCCACTGAAGAGTTTAAAACCCGAGTGGAAGTCGGGAAATTCTTCTAGAGTGGTGGCACATTCCAGGCGCAGGGGGGTACCGTTGATGGCGGCGTGGTAGGCCAGCGCGTCCAGCAACACACGGTCGGCCAATTCTTCCAACTCGCCGCGCAGCAAACCCATGGGGCGATGGCGAGAAATGCGCCGGCCCAAAACCAGCACGTCGGCGACGCCGACGCGCTGAGTGGCGTAGTGCGCCGCACGCACTAAATTGAGCAACTCATTGGCAAAATGATCGCCGTCCGAGTCGACCGCGGCAATGTATGCGAACGTGGCCTGGCCGCACAAATGCGCTACCCCGTTGCGCACGGCGTGCAACTTGCCTTTGTTGTGCGCCGCGCAAATGACCTGCACACCGTGGCGCACGGCAATAGCGGTGGCGATATCTTTGCCATACCGCTCGCCGTCGACGCTTAAACAGATGACCTGGGGGTCGTCCACTTGTGTCAGGTAGGCCTGGACGTTGTCCTCTAGCAAGGCCCGCCCCAGATTGTTGTCTACTTCCTGGGGAAAGTACACCGGAATGACAATGCCGGTGTGGCGGCGCATGATCTCTATGGCCGGGGCAAAGGTATTTTCTTCTTGCATGTCCTCATTCCTCCGCTTTGCCACTGCGGCCCGTCGCGTCGACGTAGGCCTAGTCCTATTGGGCTATACTACTTCCAGCTAAACGTCATCAACCCGTCGCGGCGGCCCGTCTGCACCACATTGTGTTGCACCAAACGTTCCAGATGACCCTGTAAGGGAAAAGTCAAATACGCCGACGCTGCTGCTGGCCACTGGCCCAACTTGGGCGACAATTCGTCGATCAATTCCAACATGGTGCGCGCACCGTCAGCCCCCTGCAACGCCTGGCTCAGTGCCGCATCAACGCGCTCCACAAAGGCGCGGCTCTCTGCCAAAAATTCGCCGATGCCCGCCCCCTTGTAAACCGGATAGTGACTGGTCAACATGGTGTCCACGTCCATGCCCATAAAGCGCTGCATCGACGCCACGTAGGTGTCTACGTAGCGGTAGGTCGGTGGAAAAGCGGGTTGGCCGTCGGCTTGCAATACCGCGTTGTAGAGTGTCGCGTCGGCGATGATCAGCGTCTTGCTACTGGCGTCGTTAATGCTGACATGGCCGTAGGTATGCCCCGCCGTGTGCAAGATGTCGACGCACCAATCCGGTCCCAAACGAATGGTCTCTCCTCCCTGCAATAGCAAGTCAATCGGCGTGGTCCGCGCTGCCGAGCGCACAAACTCCTTAGCCTCGTCACCGTCGCCAATGCCGTGGTCGGCTTCGTACTCACTGTAGCGCTGCTCGATCATGCACTCGATATCTTCAGTCATGGCCTGGTCGAGCGCATGGCACATAAATAGTGCATCCGGACACAACTCGCGCACCGAGCCGTTGCCCGCCGTGTGGTCAAAATCGGCGTGGGTATTGAGCACATAGCGAATCTTGCCCACATCCAGTCCAATTTTGTCGAGATAGGGCACTAGGTATTCTCCCGGCATCGAATCTATTCCCGTGTCGACGAGCAAAGTATGCGTCTCTCCGACCAACAGAAACATGCATACAAAACGCTCGCCAAACGGCGCCTCAATGCGATGTATGCGCGGCGCTACTTCCATTCTCTATCTCCCATTGAAAAACCAGTGTAGTTAATAATCCGTAGGTCCACCCGCTGACACCACTAAAACGGCCAACACAATTCTTCGCTGCTATTTCATCTCCCCTTCCCGCGAGCGCTCCTGCAAATCGTACAAAGACACAATACTGTCCTTGTACTGCGGTATGGGAAACTCGTTCATTTCAAAGCGCGCCATGCGTGCCTGTTCTCCCCGCACTAAACGCGAATACGTCTCGGTTTTGTGGGTCATCTCGCCGCAATATACCGGATATGCATCGGCGGCCCGATAGCTAAGAATGAGCGTGCGCCGTGGACTTTCGGAGGTATTGGGCGCCGAAGAGTGTGGCGTTAAGCCGTGCATAAAAATGGCCGTGCCCGCTTCCCCTTCGACCGTCACGACTCCTTCTTCGTCGACCGCTTCTGTCACCCTACCCTGAAAGAACCCTTCTTCGCTGTGCTCCAGCAACAAATCGTGTTGCCGCCCCGGCAGCATGCGCAAAGCCCCGTTTTCAACGCGCGTATCGTCCAGATAAAACAGAATGGCCAGCGAATCTTTATTGGTCAGCGGATAATACGACAGGTCCTGGTGCCACTCCACTACCGAACCCACCGCCGCCGGTTTCATATTGGTTTTGCTGTAGTGGTAGATCAAATTGGGGCCGAGAAGCTGCTCGACGCAATCGAGTAGGCGATCCAATTCGGACAATGCCCTGGTCACTGGATAGAAAGAACAGGGCTCGTAGATCCGCCGCACTGCGGTGCCATCGGGCGGCTGGTTGGGCTCCATCTCCATGCGCGTGGCGTCGTGGTTGGCCCGCGTACTGCCCGCCGTGACCTCGGCGGCCTCCTGCAGCAGGGCGGCCACCTCGTCGGCGTTGAGGAAATTGGGATAGACGGTATACCCTTCCCGCTCAAATTGTTCTACTTGCTCCTGGGCAAACATAATTTTTCTCCTTTTCTACTCGGTGCGGCACAAGAGGCCACCGTCTACTACCAGTGACGTGCCAGTGACAAAAGACGCCTCGTCCGAGGTTAGGTAGAGCACCGCGTTGGCAATGTCCTCGCCCGTGCCCAAGCGTTTGGCCGGTACCATATTGGCGTAGCGCCGGCGTTCTTTGGGCGGCACTTTGAGGTTGTCCCACAACGGCGTTAAAATGGCGCCGGGCAATACCGCGTTGACCCGCACATCGGGACCGTAATCTAAGGCCAACACCCGGGTGAGACCCAAAACGCCGGCCTTGGCCGAGTCGTAGGCAGTGCAGGTAGCAAAGCTGACCAGCGAGTGTACCGAGGCGGTGTTAATAATGACACCGCCGCCCGTTTTTTGCATGACAGGTATGCCGTATTTGGCGGCGATGAAAATGGCTTTTAGGCCGACGTTGAGGGTCAAGTCCCAACCCTTCTCGTCCAGCTCGGTGGCCGAGCCGTGCTGAAACCAAATAGCGTTGTTGTGCAAGATGTCGAGGCGGCCAAACTTCTTTTCGGTGCGCTCGATCATGCGTTTGATTTGTGCCGTCTTGCTCAGGTCGGTCTTAACGAAGAGAGCCTGGCCACCGGCTGCTTCGATTTCCCCGCTGACGCGCTTGCCGTTGATCTCGTCCACATCGGCTACGCACACGGCTGCCCCTTCTGCAGCCAGACGTTTAGCGGTGGACTCGCCAATACCCGATGCCGCCCCGGTAACAATGGCGACCTTGCCGGCCACCCGGCCATTCTGATCCGTACCCATAGTATATTCTCCTAGCAAATTTCGTTTATGCCTTTAATCGTCGAAGCACTCAAAATACACAATAACCCACCCCAATATCAAGCTTATATCAATTAGAACCCGCTCTATACCTCCACCACCTTCCCCGTCTCCATCGACTCTTTCACCGCATCTAATACCCGCATCTGCGCCACGCTATTCTGCGCCGCAATGCGATGCGGTTGTCCCGTTTCTAAACATTGGCACATATGTTCTAACTGTAGCACCAATTGAGAAAGCGGTCCGAATTCCATTGATTCAATGCCGTCGGCCGTGTGGTGCTCCAGCACTACAGCGCGGTTATCGTTATTCCATACCGTGTTGAGCCGCAGCATGCCGCTGTGGCCCGCAATCTCGGCGTATTGCGAAGAGAAGGAATTGAAACCTACCGAAATCTGCGCCGTGCGGCCGCCAGAAAATACCAGCGCCATCGACGCCGCGTCGTCCACCTCAATGCCCTTCTCGTCGGAGGCAAAGACACGTATGGGTTCCTCGTCAAAAATGAAACGCGCGTGGTGGATATTGTAGCAAGCCAGATCGTAGATGCTGCCGCCGCCCTGGACTTTGTTAAAGCGCCAATTGGATTCGGGCGTGCGGCTCTCGAGCGGCCTGCCGGAGTTGGTGCAAAAAGTACTGCGCAAGTTCAATAAATCGCCGATGGCACCGGCCTCCAACATCTCCTTGGCCTTTAAGTGCATAGGATGGTGCCTGAACTTAAAGGCTTCGGCCACCAATACGCCGTTTTCTGCAGCGGCGGCGACAAAGGCCTCGGCTTCGGCCGCGCTCTGCGTAAAGGGTTTTTCGCAGAGGATGGCCCGCACCTTCTGCGAGCGCGCGACCTGAATGCCAATCTCGGCGTGGAAGACCCCCCAAGTGCTGATGAGCACGATGTCGAGGTCGGCCTCGTCCAACATCTGGTCCAGGTTGGTATAACGCCCCTCAACGCCAAATTCATCGCCGTAGCGTTCGAGTTGAGCTGCCGCTACGTCGTGGATGGCGACCAAGTCCACTGCATCCGTCTGCCCACAGGCCCCACCGTGGGCGTGCGCCATGCCGCCCGTACCCACTATACCTAGGCGATAAACCATGTCTTTATTTCTCCTTGCAATGAAAAAGGGCCCATATTAGCAGCAACTGCACCATGCCTCAGTAGCTCGCCTGGTTGCAATTGAGCCGGCGGCCGAAATGATGCAATCGCTGCTAAATAAACTGGCCCTTTTGTTTTGCTCTAGATTACTCGCCGCCCGATACATTCCCCTGGGTCCAGGCGCCATCGATCAGACGCCACATCTCGCCGGTCGGATTCTCATCGCGCAAAGCGGACGGCAGCCGGTGTTGGCGCACATTGTCGAAGCTCTGCAACATGCCAAAGCGCACCAGCGAGGCGGGAATGCCCACTGCCGTAAAACCAGGATGGCCGGTGGCCGGATACGGGCCGCCGTGGTTCATGGCCGCCGTCACCGCCACGCCTGTGGGCATCTTGTCGTTGAGCAGGCGGCCCACTTTGCGACGCAAAAGCGGCACGACCCGATCGTAGTCGGCGTCGTCAGTGCCTGCGGTGCTACTGTAGACGCATCCCGTCAGATTGCCTTCTAAAGTGCGGAGCACTGCCGCGACTTGACCTAGGTCTTTGGCCACTACAAAAAGGCTCTCGTTGCCAAAGGCCTCTTCCTGCAGTTTCTCGGGGTTTTGTAAAAAGCGCTGGCCCGAAACTTTCAGCAAGGTATTGCGATAACTGTAACCCGACCCGCCGCCCGTGCGACCGCCCACTACCAATTCGGCACCGGCCTTTTTGAGCCGGGTCACGCTCTTGCCCATGCCCTTTTGCACGCCCTCGCTCAACAAAGTCCCCACCGGCGCTTTGCGAAAGCGTTTGGCCACCTGGTCGATAAATTTATCGGTCGACTCGCCCTCCAATAGCAAAACCATTCCTGGGTTGGTGCAAAACTGCCCTGTGCCCATCAGGCAGGAGGTCTGGAATTCCTCGCTCAAATCGTCGCCGCGCTCCTCTAGTGCACCCGGCAGCACAACGACCGGATTAATGCTGCTCAACTCTAGGTAAATGGGTTTGCCGGCCTTATCGGCCGCCGCCTTGAGCACCAGTCCGGCGGCGCGCGACCCCGTGTACCCGGTGGCACCGATTTGGGCATGGGAGACCAATTGCTCGCCGGTCTTATGGTCGGTGCGGTAGATCAACTGCACCATGGCCTGGGGCAAACCAAGCTCTTTGGCAGCTTCTAGTGCCTCTTCGGCCAGCAGCCGCGTGGTGCCCGGATGCGACGAATTGGCTTTGCCGATAACCGGATTGCCGGCGGCGATGGCAGCGGCAAAATCGCCGCCGCCGACACTGTTAAAAGCCAGCGGGAAATTGTTTGGCCCAAAGACCGCCACCCCACCTTCTAACGGCCCAAACATCGAGCGAATACCGCTCTGCGTATCAATGGTCGGGTGCGTCCACGATGCCTGGCGCGCCGCTTTGGCCGCCTGCCGCAACTGATCCGTGGTGCGCGGCAACTCAATGCCGTCGAGCCGGGTCGGAGCCGGCAAGCCCGACTCGGCATGCGCCATGGCCACAATCTCTTGTCGCCGCGCTTCGATGCGATCGGCAAACTTCTCCAGAAATGCGGCGATCTTATCCGCCTCTACGCCCAACAAAACCTCGGACGCCGCCGCTGCTGCTTCTACGGCCGCATTGACGTCCTCCACCAAACTGACCGGATAAACCTCGCCGGTCGGTTCCATCGTCGTCGGGTTCATAGGGGTAAACGTGCGCTCGGCCTGCGCCGCGCGCCACTGTCCATCAATCAGTACAGGTTGTGCTTCAGCCATAATTTCTCTCCTCTAAATTCTGTCTTTAAATTTTGACAAGGTCAGTAAATTAACACATGCTTTCACTCTTCGGCAAATAAACCCAAGCTCCGTCACCTCGTTTTCCGATATTTCGCACACTAGTTCTCGAAATAACGAGAATTTCGCTGTATTAAACGAAATGGACACTTTCTTCTTTTTCTTCTTAAATCATTTATGGGTATTCGGTTACGATCTATTTTTTCCAAATTCGAAGCGTTGGCACAGAATTTGTTTATTCTCACCTCAGATAGCATTCTTAAATTAAAGAGGTGACATTATGCCACACTTTCGCGACAAAGAGGCACGCGGCCAGCACAATGAGATTACCGTCATCGAAGATGCAAACCTGGTGACGATCGACGAAGAGGGCAATAAACGCGCCGGCTTCGCCAAAATCGACGAGTACACGTTCAGGGCCCACCCGGCCATCATGGATGCGCTGCTGGAAGACGCCGAGCGTCTCTGGACCTTAGAGGAGGTTCTCCAGGACATCGATCCATCCACCCAGACCGAGGAGGTGGACTAATGCTGCCTTTAGCCATCCCCAACCTAGCCAAGAAGCACATTCTCGTCGTCGAAGACGAGCCTTTGCTGCGCCGCCTCTTGTGCCAATTGCTGGAACGGCTCGATTATAACGTCACCACGGCGGCCAACGGCCGCGAAGGCATCGAACGCTATCGTGAGCAAGAGTCCGATCTGGTCATCACCGACCTCTTCATGCCCGAAATGGATGGCCTAGAGCTTATTCAAAAACTCAGCGCCGAGTTTCCCGATGCCCGCATCATCGCCATGTCTGGCGCCAGTACCTGCGTAGATCTACTCTCCCAGGCGCGGCGTTTGGGCGCGCGGCACACTTTTGCCAAACCGTTTGATACAGAGGAATTTATCAGTGTTATTCAGGAAGAATTATCGATCGCGGTTTCGGCTATCAATCGGCCGTGACGGTTTGGTGCCGCTCAATTCCGTCGCGCTCAATTAGACTGAGCATCGCTAACCACTATGGATATCGGGGAGGTGTATGAGCGAGCTGATCTGGCGTGACGACGGCGCAACGCAAGCTGATATCACTTTGCCCCATGGCGAGCTGGCAAATCTGGGCAACGCCCTGACCGTCACCGCCTGGGTCCACAACCCGGCCAGCCAGGCTGAAGCGATGCAACCACTGGTCTCCAAGTGGAAACCGCACTGTTCCTTCGGCGCCTTCAGCGCCTTCGATGCGGGCACCACAGATGGGTTGACCACAAAAGGTTTTTACGGCGCCGTCTTCGACGGGCAGTACATCTATTTCTGCCCGATCCGCAGCCGCCAAGAGCGCCCCTCCGTCCATGGCTGCGTCCTGCGCTACAACACCCATTTGGATTTCCACGACCGCGGGGCGTATGCCGCATATGACGCGGGACAGACCGACGGACTGCACACCGCCGGGTTCTACGGCGGCGCCTTCGACGGACGCTACATCTATTTCATCCCTCGCGATGACGGCCGGGTCCACCACAGCCGCTTTCTGCGCTACGATACGCGTGCGCAGTTCAAAAGCCCGGCGAGCTGGGCAGCCTTTGACGCTGATCATGCCCACTCTTTTCAAGGAGCCGCCTTTGACGGACGCTACATCTATTGCTGTCCTGGGTACGCCAACCCGACACCTGGTGCGCCCTTTAGCGATGCCGCGGAGAGCGGAGTGGTCATGCGTCTCGACACCGCCGGCGACTTCCGTGATCCCGCCAGTTACCGGACCTTTGACACCCAGTCACTGGATCCCCGAGCCGTCTGTTTTGATGGCGCCGCCTTTGATGGTCGGTACGTCTACTTTGTGCCTCTGCATGCCAACACGGCGCTCTGCTACGATACCAAAGCAGACTTCGACGATATGGAAAGTTGGCAGGCCTACGACGCCGGCAGCGCCGTTGGCATGGGGCCCAGCGTCGGAGCCGTGTACGACGGCCAGTTCCTCTACTTCGTCCCTTTCGGCCACGCTACCGTGGTTCGCTACGATACTCGAGGCACCTTTACTGGGCGCGCCCATTGGAGTGCCCATGATGCCGCCACGACGCCGGGCCTGGAAGCGGCCGGCTTCAAAGGCGGCTTCTTCGACGGCCGCTACGTCTATTTTGTTCCCTTCAGGGGCGACGTCCTATCCGGCTCGGACAAGAGCCCCTTTCACGGCACCTACCTGCGCTACGACACCGCCCTGCCGTTCACCGATTCGCGCAGTTGGACTGCTCGTGACGCCGGCTTTACAGACGGCCTACACACCACTGCTTTCACTGCCGGTGCCACTGATGGTCGCTACCTCTACGCCGCCCCGTGGCGCGGCGACAAAGACAGTGGCCACATGCACGGGCGCATCCTGCGCTACGACACCGTAGGCAACAACGGCTCCTTCAGCCTGCGTTATTGCGACTACGGCCACAACGGCGGGCTCTGCGCCGCGGTCCCCGGCGCCAGCTTCATCATCAACACCACCGCCGGACCCTTTGGCGTCAGCGCCCACAGAGTAGCGGATCCCGGCTGGCGCCACATCGCCGCTGTCTACGATGGTCGGAGCATCAAGCTCTTTGTAGATGGCAGGTCAGTAGGTGAACGGGCGACGCGGGGAACCATCCAGCAGAACGACACAAAGATCACCATCGGCCACATCGCCGGCGGCGCGGCGCGCTTCCAAGGTACGATTCGGGAAGTGCGCATCAGCGATGTGGCTCGCAACGACGAATGGGTCAGATGCTGTTACGAGACATTGGCCGAGAGCATAGGATAAATAAAGGGTGTCATCGTTATTCTGAGCCAGAGAATTAGAAGGTGCGCAACTGGGGCCGTTCTGTCGGTTCCCAACCCTCCTCTCCCATCTCATCATAATCGACCTCGTAGATGTGTAAATGGCGCAGAATACTGTCCTCGCCCAACGGCAGCCGCTCCCCTTCTACTCCTTCCGGCCAGCGCAATACCACGATCGGCACGATGGGGTGTTGTTCATTTTGAATGGGCAGGAAGGGTTCGCACATAAAAAGTAAAGTCAGATGAGTCAGCCGCTTTTCCGGCGGCTCTTGGCGCTCGTCCTGCCACAATTAAGAAGCGCGTATAGGTGTACTCCGGGGTGCCCTTTTCCGTGGGCAAGTTAAACCAATAAGCCGCCCCCAGACCTTTCAACGGAAAAGTGCCGCGCGACGGTTTCTGCAGCGTCGGCGGCCGACCTGTAATCGGATCGATCTGGCGACCGTCCGCCGTGCGGCCGATGGCCACCCACCAGCCGCTGGCAAAAAACGCCGCCAATGCCCAGCGCAACGGGTGGCTCTGGGCAACCTCGGTGCAATCCTCGACAGCAAGCTGTGTAGGGGGTGAAGCAAATCTCGTCCACCAGATGGCTAGCCGGCCGGCTGTGGACGTCACTTGCAGTCGCTGCCAAAACGCGGCGGGCAGAAACGCCGCCGCCCCGGCGATCATGGTGGCAGGAAAACCGTCCAGCTCCATAAAAGCCCATATACCTGCGTGCAAACCAACCAACATAATGCAGCCGACAAGCCGGACCCGCCACCAGGGGCACAAGAGTAGAATTGGGGCAATGTACTCAACCGCCAGCACCAGATGCGCCAGATGGTAGAACAAAGCAAAGGGCAGTTGACTCACCGCCCATGTGCCCAATGTCGAGGACAAGGCCAGGTCTTTGAGAGCCAGCCACAGCGCCGTACCCTCCGACCACCAAGCCGGATCGCTCTTTTCCAGCGCCGTGGCCAGATAGATATAGGCGAAAGTACACACCAGACCGGCAGCGCCAATTTGCGCCATCGCTCCATCTTTCTGGCGCAGGCTTGGTCGACGCCAAGCATCCACAGACCATTTTGCGCCCAGATCCAGCGCCTGGCACCAGAACAGCAAATTGACGATGATGGCGGTGTGATAATCTATAGGTAGCGCGGGCGGCGTATTGGTGGCCGCAACTGACGATCCACACCAACAAGGTGCACCACCGCGTTTTATAACCTAGCAGTAGTCCTACCGCCAGCAGCGCATAACCAGCAAAAATAGCTCTCAGGATCTGCTCGTCGGAGCCGATCTTGAAAAAGAGGGGCAGTGGTAGACCTGCGTACAGGCCCTGCATACCCAGCCACACATTCAGCAGCGGCCACGCCAGGGCTATGTCGTAGAGGATGACGAGGGATAGAGCGATTCTGAAACAAGCCAGGGAGCGCGGATCGACTTGGCCTAGGTGGCAAAAGTAGTGCCGCACTCGTTGCAGCCACATCCTACTTGTCCCCTTCAGTGGACTTGATTTAATTTACTCTTGGCAGTTTTCTTAATTACAGAAGGGAAGAATCATGGCAAAGAAAAAAAAGTCGCAAGCAAAAAGTCAACCACAAGCTACTGACGACCAAGACGAATCCAGGCGATATTTTCTCAAGCGCCTGCCCTATATCACGCCCGTTTTGCTCACTTTCCAGATGGGCGATGAGGCCGACGCCGCCAAAAATAAAAACAAAAATAAAAACAAAACTTCCCCGGTGCCTAAAGGTAAAGTCGTGCCACCCCCGCCCTCCTAGCGCGACGGAGCATCCCTGCTCTTAACCAACCATACGGGCAATTTCCGCAGCAATGCGCTCCAGCGGCTGCACCGTGTCCACCACCCCGGCCTTAATCGCCTCCTGGGGCATGCCAAAGACCACTGAGGTCTCCTCGTCTTGGACAATGGCCTTGATATCCCACTTCTTCATCTCTGTTAGACCCAGCGCCCCGTCGGCGCCCATGCCGGTCAAAATGACGCCCAGGGCGCAGTCCTGATATACCTTGGCGACGGAGCGAAAAAGATAATCCACCGCCGGTCGACAGTGATTTTCGGGCGGGTCTTCGGTCAGTACCAGATGAGCCTTGTCTATCGAACTGCGTTTGACAATTTTCATGTGTTTGCCGCCCGGGGCAATATACACGGTGCCGGCTTCTACCACTTGCCCCTCTTCTCCTTCCACTACCCGCAGCGCACTCTTATTGTCTAGAGATTGGGCTAGAGCGGCGGTAAAGGTGGGCGGCATATGCTGTACAATCACCACCGGCACCCGCAGATCGCCCGGCAAATTGGGCACCACTTCGGCCAGGGCATTGGGACCGCCGGTGGACACGCCAATGGCGACGATGTCGACCGGCTTAGTCGGAGTGACGTGTTTTGCGTGGAGTTGTGCGGCACTGGCAGCTGCCGGGGCTGGGGCTGGACGCGCTTCGGGTTTTTGCCGCGCTGTCGACGTCGGAGCAGGTGCAGATATCGACGTTTTTCTCTGCGTTGTAGCACTGAGCGTACGGCGCGTGGTGTAGGCGCGAATAATGTGTCGCAGGGTGACGGCGGCGCCCTCTCGAGTGAGGGAGCTGATCATGATAGCCATTTCTTTCGCGTTGGAGAGATGTGGCGCATAGGAGAAGAAATCCGCACACTGACGCGTTTTGCCAAACTCAACCTTATGGATCTACCTCCCAATCTGGGCCGCTTTGATTTTATCCTTTGCCGCAACGTGGCCATCTACTTTGGACTGGCAGAAAAAGAGAGACTGCTTGAGCAGCTAGCTGCGCATCTACAACCGCACGGCACGCTCATCCTCGATTCCACCGAAACGCTGCATGGCATCAGCGAGCGCTACATCGAACGGCGCAGCGATCGGACTATCTACTATCAACTGCGCTGACTAAACCGCTTGCCAAGGATCGCTACAATAGGGATCCTGCAAACGGAAGACTACGCGAATTCTTTCAGACCGCTCTCATCCACCGGTCGCTGCCAGGGCGGCCGCTATTTTACTTTTTTTCATTTCTCTTTCCCTGCGGCCCTCTACTTTCATCAGTAGCGGCGGCAAGAAGAAAAAGTCGATGGCCAGAGCCAAAACAATGGTAATGGCCGTCAGTTGACCCATGCCGGCGTTCATTTCAAAGGACGAGAGCGACAGCACGCCAAAACCGATGGTCAGTATCAGCGAGGTGGCCACCAGGGCCAGCCCCACCGAGGAAAAGGCGTAACGCACGGCTTCGCTGGGAGTGAGGTCGTTCTCGCGCCGCGCCCGCAAATATTTGGTAAGGAAGTGCACCGTGTCGTCCACTACAATACCTAGGGTCATGCCGGTGACGATGGACAGACCCATATTGATCTGGCCCACCAGCAGACCCCATATCCCAAAAGCCGCGGCGGCCGGGAATAAATTGGGCACCAGACTCAATAGACCAAATTTAACGCTGCGCAAAACCACCATCAGCGCCAAAGAGATAATGACAAGGGCGGCGGTGGTACCCCAGAGCATGCTTTCGATATTGCGGCCAGAAATGTAGGCGAACATCACCGCTGCGCTGGCGCCGTTGGTCTGCATGTGCGGCGGCGCATTGGTCTTGAGCCAGTCTTCGCCGGCGGTGGCGATCTGGCGCAGCTGCAGCGAGCTGATATCGTCTAGGGTCACGACAAAGCGGGTGGCCGATTTGTCTACGTTGATCTGATTGTTGAGGTCTAGACCGTAGGGCAGTGACATCTCGTAGAGCAAAAGGTATTGAGCCGCCAGGTCGCGCTGGTCGCGCAAGCGATAGAAGGCCGGATCGTCGCCGTGCATATTTTTGTTGAGCCGCTTCATCACTTCGCTAAAGGAGTTGACGTGCACCACCTCGGGCCGGGTCCGGTACCAGGCGGCGAATTCTTCCAACTTGTGTAGATAGGCCGGGTCGCTGATAGCACCGCTTTGGCCAGCGCCGATGGAAAACTCAACCTGGTATATGCCCGACAAGTTTTCCACCGCAAAGTCGGTGTCGCGGCGAAATTCTATACGCTCGTCGAAATAACCAACAAATTGGTCGTTGAGTTCGTTTTTGGTAATAAAAATACTCACCAGCAGCACTGCTAGGCCCGACCCCCAAAGCAGGGGCTGGCGCCGACCGATGACAAAGGAGGCAAAGCGATCGAAGCGCGCTGTGGTCTTCTCTGCTTGTCGCTTAATGCGCACCGGCAGTACGGCCATGAGGGCAGGAAGGAAGAGCACAGAAAATATAAAGGCCGCCATCACGCCCGCCGCCGTAGTATTGCCCAGATGGTGGAAGGGGGGGGCATCGCTAAAGTTCATACTCAAAAAGCCGATGGCCGTGGTTAAGCTAGTGAGGAAGACCGGCTGCATATTAATGCGCAGGCTCTCGACGATAGCGTCGCGCTTGGGGCGGCCGTGGCGCATCTCGCGCAGCATGGTAACGAGGATGTGGATGCTGTCGGCAATGGCCAGGGTCATAATCATGGTGGGCGCCTGCGCCGAGGGCGGCGTCAAGCCTATGCGGAACCAGCCGGCCAAACCCATAGCCACGACGCTGGACAGAGTGACCACAGCCAGCGTCGCCAGGGTGCTGCTAAGTGAGCGCAGCAGCAGGATCATTACCGCAAACATGCCCGCGTACATCAGCGGCACTAAAGTCTGCATATCCTCTGTCGCCGCTTCGGAAAAGGCGTTGTTGAGCATGACCGTGCCGGTGAGATGGACGGCCAGGCCCGGATGTTGCGCCTCCAATTGCTGCGCCGTATTGCGCGCAAAGGTCACAGCTTCGGGAATTTCGGTGAATTCGTTGCCAGGTAATTGCAAGGTGACGTTAACCCCGGTAACGTGGGTCTTTGCCGAAATCAGGCGCTTGTAGAGGTTGAGTTCGGCCAGGGCGATACCTTTGGCCGCCGCCGCTTGCTCCGGGGTCATGTCGAGGGCGCCTTCGACCAGATCTTCGACGATCAGTTCATCCCCTTCGGCCCGGGTGTGCTGGAAATTGCTCACCGCATCCACCCGAATGGTATAGGGAATCTGCCAAGCCTGGCGGGTCAAGTCTTCCAGTACCGCCAGGTTTTCGCGGGTGAACACCTCGCCGTTTTTTGGCTCTAGTACAAAGAGAATATTGTCGTTCTTGGTATAGATATCCTGCAGCGCCTCGAAGGAGAGCAACTGCGGATTATCCTCGCTGAAAAAGGCGCGGTAATTGGTGTTGAGCCACAAATTCTGCGCCCCACTGGCCAAGAACCCCGATATCGCTAGGCTGGCCAGAATTATGACCCAGCGCCAGCGCAATACCCACTGGCCATAGTTGACAACGGCATTTTCGGATCGGCTAGTCGCTTCTTTCATACTCTACTCGCTTCTTTCTTTTTTATAATTGGCTCTCTATTTATGTAACTATTCTTGTTACATTTTAGGCCAAAAAAAACTACGTCCGTATTATATTGCACACGGCGTAGTCAAAATCCATATCAACTTGTTTGATCCACACTAATTTCTGCTGTTTCTTGAGTCGCCAGATAAGCCATTGCCGGTTCTTTGAGTTTCTCGGCGATAGAGGCCACTGTGGTCTGGGCCAGGCTCTGCAGCATAGAAGTTTCGGCCGCCTCTAAGGTCCCTTTGAGAGCCGTTTGAATGTTGGCACCGATGGGGCAGTATGGGTTCGGTTCGCTGTAGTGCAAGTGGAAGAGATCACCGGCCTCGACGGCTTCGTAGACTTCCTGCAAGGTAAGATGCTCTGGGTCGCGCGCCAGCATCGAACCGCCGCCGGCGCCGGGTTGTGAGTCCACTAGGCCGGCCTTGCGCAAACGGCTAATGATGCGGCGGATGACCACCGGGTTGGTATTGACGCTGGCGCCAAGGAAATCCGAAGTGAGGCAGTCCAACTTCCTCAAGGCTTGGGCCAGGGTCATAGCGACCAGAATGTGCACAGCGACAACAAAGCGGCTGCTGGTATTCATTTTTCCCTTCTGATTTAGATTTGTAACGAAAATAGTTACAGATCAATTGTTGTCAAGGTGAGATCTATCTCAGCAAGGCGGCTTTGCGCTTCAGGGCTCTGAGACGCACCCCTTCCCACTGTGCCAAAATGGGCCGAAATACGTCAAAAAACCACGATGTGTCGTAAATTTTACCCATTCGCCATTTTTTTGCAATAAATGTAAAACCACCGTAACTATCTATTTTTATGTTATATATAGAAAATAAAAGGAAGGTCAGAAGGATGGCACAGAAATTGCGCCCATTTATGTGATCAGGATCAATAATAGCCGGTGCTGTTTTGTCGATAGTCTAGGTAAGATCTCTCGCAGCGCCCACCCACCCTGTGCCCGGCCTCTCCCCCTGGGTACGGAAAAGAGCACAGGAGGCAGATCATGACGGCACTCACCCGCCCGACCTCAGCTGCAGGCAGTTTCGAAGACCCCGTCCTCCAGAATCTGGAAAACGGCATCCACTACGCCATGTCTTGGATCGAATTGGAAGGCTGGATCGATCGCGCCCGCCGGGCCTATGAAGAGGGCGATTTGCACGCCCGCCAGGTAGAGATTCTCATGGAACAGGCCCTGCGCATCAGCCACTGCGTTCCCGCAGACAATTGAGGCATAACCTTTAGTCGAACTGTTTTCTGAATTCGGCAAAGGCCTGGCTCAGTTCGTCCAATTCTAGGCGCAGCTGAGCTACCTCATGCTCCAATTGCGCGATGCGTTCGTTTTCGGCGTGCACTTCCCAAGCCGCCGCTTCCAAACGCACTTCGCCCGTTTCTTGTTCGATTATTTCTGGCTCGCCGCACAGCAGGTGAGCGTAGCGGCTTTCCTTGCGTCCCTGCTGGCGCGGCAATTGCCTAACCAGCGCCCCCTCTTCCCTCTGCTCTAGGCTTTCTAGGGTGCTCTCCACTTCGGTCAGATCGGCAAATTCGTGCAGCCGACCGCTGCGCCCCCTGATCTCGCCCACCGTCTGCGGACCGCGCAGCAGCAGCACGCATAGAGCGGCCATTTGCGGCGCGGAAAGCTGCAAGCGAGCCACCAGCAATTGGTAGTATTTGGGCACCCGCTGATCCGCCCCGCTGACCATGCGCACCAACTGTTTTTGGCGCAACTCTTCCAAGGTGCGCACCACAGTCTTCTCGTCGAAGCAGACCACCGGCTCGCGATTGGACTTTTGATTGCACGCCGCAGTCAGGGCGTTCAGGGTCAGCGGATAATATTCCGGCGTCGTGGTTTCCTTTTCGATCAGCACGCCCAGTACTCTCGCTTCGACACTATCTAATTCTTGTTCCATTTGTCTCTCTCCTTTGCTCTAGGCTCTCAGACCGCTTGTGCGCCCAAACCGGGTAGGGCCGATTGCAGGATCTGCACCGCCTCGCTTACCTCTCTACGCTCCATATCGATGGTCATATGGGCGCGGGCGTAACCCACTTGCCTTGCTTCAAAGAGCGGCCGCAATTGCTCGGCGGCATCGAGCGGCTGGGGCAAGAGCGGGTAGGGCAGTGGACCGCGTTCCTGCGCCTGGTGCCTGAGCGTCCAATAAAGAGCCGACAAGGGCATCTTAAAATGGACCAGGACCGTCTCCGCCAGGACTTGCTCTAGATTGGCCGATGGCGCCAGGGCTCCCTCACCCAGCACCACGATGCCGGCGGGACGAGTGCGCAAAACGCGCCGCAGTAACTCACCTTCGAGCTGACGCAGGTATTCCTCCCCCTCGCTGTGCACCAGGCTCCAAATGGCCTGGCCGGCCTCGTGTTCGATCCAGCGGTCTAGATCGACGACGGATAGACCGATCAACGCCCCCAGGTCGTAGCCCACTTCGCGGTACTCGACGCCGGCAAAACCGATCAGGGCAATAGGTTTGCTCAGCGCTACAGTAGGACTATAGTCGTAATAATCAGACACGGTCGCTCTCGTCCTCTACTTCATAGAGTGGAGACCAGGCCGCTGGCAAAATCAAAAACGCGCACCCGGTGGTTATTGGTGTCGGCGATGTAGAGTTTGTTCTGTGCCAGAGCCAAGCCGCTGGGCTCGTTGAGCTGGGCCTGGGTGGCCAGGCCGTCGGCGCTGCCGGGCTGGCCTGTGCC